>JAEEGG010001042.1_pt1 | contig 77918 bp, 52 predicted proteins | sample 9134161 | NCBI WGS metagenome assembly JAEEGG01 (sample SAMN16246543, study PRJNA631951) | gut metagenome | biome: gut microbiome; feature: rumen; material: CR-attached | host: Bos | place: Iran: Karaj | collected 2018-10
CATTGTTGCCAACGGCCTTGGTGTAGGCTTCGAGGAAGGGGACATATTTCGTCTTCGAAAAGGCTTGACTGAACTTGTAGATATTTACCGTCTTATAATACGAATCCGTTTCATTATAATTGAAGGCTGCCTTGGGCACAAAGTTCACAATGTTATTATCATCGTCGAGCTTCACCATCGTACCATCCATCCATGTGGCATACTTGGCCACCAAGGCGAGATTGGGGTAGGGATTCTCCAACAGGAGCGAGAACATGCCTTCATCGAAAATCAGGTCACTCTCCACCAATAGTGTGTCGTCCTCTTGTAGTTGTTCCTTGGCCAAGGCTAACGAATAAATGTTATTCGTCTTGTCGTAATCTGGATTGTTGACATACTCTATCTTGAGCTGGTCATTGTATCTGTCGCCAATATAGTCTTTCAGATTCTGACCTTGATAGCCAATAACGATGACCACTCGTTTCAGATTCAGTTTCGAGAGCTGTGTCAGAAGTCTGTCTATCAGGCGCACGCCATTTACGGGCAACATACATTTGGTGTTGTCCTTTGTATATTCACCGAGTCTTCGGCCCATGCCTGCTGCTAAGATGATTGCTTGCATATTCTGATGTTTTTTATGGCGCAAAGTTAATATTTTCTGCGAGAATGACCAAAGTTTCGGGCTTTTTTCTGTAATTTTGCATCCGTAATGGCTCAACAACGGATAGAATATATCGATGCGATGCGAGGATTCACCATGATTCTCGTGGTGTTTGCACATGTCTGCCATTTCTGCTTTGGAGACTCCAGAATGGGTTATAATGCGATCTTTATTCTCTTTCGTCTTCCTTGTTTTTTTATGATAAGTGGATGGCTGTTCGAACCAGTATCCAGAAAGCCTTTCAAGACTGTTGCCAAGCATAAGGCAATGGTCCAGTTGGTGCCAACTTTCATTTTCCTCTTACTCCTGGCGCCTCCGCCAGAGTTTTTCCATCAACTGGGTGCGCTGAAAGGCGGCTATTGGTTCACGTTTGTGCTCTTTGAGTTCTTTATACTGTATATGCTCATTGTCCGGGCAGGTAAGCATTGGACACCGATTCTGGCTTTAACCATCACAATAGCCTCGTTCATCTATGCCCGATATTACGATAGTATAAAGACTTCATCAGAAGGTTATCAGCTGCTGATCATCAATGCGCTTGGTTTCTTGAGCGTTACGACATGGCGGCTTTTCCTCTTCTTCTATCTTGGAACTTGGATAAGAAGCCATTTTGATGCTTTTATCCGATGGACGAACAAACCTGTAGTGATTCTTCCGATATGTGTAGCATTTTGCCTCATAGCATCTACATCCCACAAAGATAATATGTGGTTTGAGATGTTCAGATACTATGGTGGCGGTGTCACAGGTATGATCATGATCTTCACTTTCTTCCGTTTCCTCTATACATCATCCGTCATCCATCTTCCATCTTCCATCTTCCATCTTCCCTCTTTTATTTTGCAATATGTTGGTAAAAGAACACTCGACATTTATCTGCTACATTATTTCTTCTTGCCCCGTTTTCTGATGGAATATGCGCCACAACTTCAGGCCTACGATAGTCGGCTTTTAGAATTTGTGATTATCATGGTTTTATCCCTAATCATACTGGCTCTTTGCCTGATTACTAGCTATATCATTCGCCTCAGTCCATTCTTAGGACATTATTTGTTTGGCGCAAAATATTAATTTTTTCCTTCAGATACTACATTTTTTCGTTTTTATTTCGTAACTTTGCCCGCAAATATAACAACCATGGCTAAAAAGTTTAGCTTTCGCGAGGTTCCTACAGGCTATCGGCTCTGTTTTAACGGACATTGTCCAAGGCGGAATGATTGTATCCGCTTCTTGGCTGGTCAGCATTTGCCTGCGACGATGATGAGCGGCCCGGCTGTTTATCCAAATGCCATGACGAATGGTGTCTGCCCGTTTTTTAAGCAGACGCGTGTTATTCATGGTGCATGGGGATTCCGTAATCTCTATAAGAATGTGGAAAAGACGGATGCGCAGGTGTTGAAGGCGAAGGTCATCAATTATCTGGGAGGTCCTGTTGCCTGTTATGGCTATATGCATGGTGATAAACTATTGACGCCAGAGCAACAAGCGAGTATCCAAGGGTTCTTCAATGAATTGGGCTATACCAATACCATCGTTTTCGAAGGCTATTCCATTATGTACGATTTCACCGAAGAAGTCTCAGAGGTAGATAATCGCGAAGAATGAGGCAATCCAGCCGATGATGCAAATCTGGATGAAATGATCCTTTACCAATGATTTTGTGGGACTTCCGCTGAGGCCGTAGACAATCATGTTCTGCAGATAGCGGAGCAAACCTGCCAATACCCAACCGCTGGTTAGGTAAACATAGCGGGTCCCCATTCTCTCTATCACTTCTGGCGAAATGGTGTACATAATATAGCATACCATTGTTACAGATGCAATGATGGCTGTTGCCTCGTTTATGAAAGTCTTATTGTAGCCCGTAATGGAGATGCGTGGCTTTTGGCCCGTCTGTTCATAAAGTCGATAGTCATCGTTACGTTTCGTAAAGGCCAGAAAGAGCGTAACAAGGAAAGTCATCAGCACCAACCAATGCGAAATCCAGATATCAGTAGCAACACCTCCAGCGAGCACGCGCATTACAAATCCGATGGCGATAATCGAGACGTCAAGGATGGCAATCTGCTTGAGTCGCAGGCAGTAGGCAATATTCATCAGCCAATAGCCACCTATTATAATATATAAATAAGGTGTGTTGTCACTTTGGGTCAATGGTAGCAGTGCAAAAGCACCTGCCATACAAAGTGCCATCATGGCGTAACCTGCTTTCACGGAAACAATTCCTGAGGCAATCGGACGCTTACACTTCTTGGGATGTTGTCGATCTGCCTCCACATCCTGCAGGTCATTGAAGCAATAAATGGAACTTGATATTAGGCAGAATGAAGCAAATACTACAAGTGTGGGCCAAAAGAATTCAGGCTTCAGCAGATTGGTGCTAAAGAAAGCCGGTGCAAATACGAATCCGTTTTTGATCCATTGCAGCGGACGGAGGAGTTGGATGTATTGCTTCATGCCGCAAAGATAATGTAAATGGAGTAAATAGGACCAAGTATCTTTTATAATTCCATCACTTTTTCTATAATTGGGGCAATGTCATAATACTTGTATTCAGCTAGTCGGCCACCAAAGGTAACATGCTGTTCCTGATCCGCCAGCTCTTTATATCTCTTATAAAGATTATTGTTTCGTTCATCGTTAACGGTATAGAAAGGTTCAATACCTGGATGCCACTCTGATGAATATTCACGAGAAATGACCGTCTTTGGGCATTTGTATACATCGTCGCCAAACATTTCGAAATGCTTGTGCTCGATAATACGGGTATACGGCGTCTCTGAATCCGTGAAATTCATTACAGCATTGCCCTGATAGTTGGGTATGTCGAGCGTTTCTTGTTCAAAGCGTACACTGCGCCATTCCAATTGTCCAAATTGATAATCGAAGTATTCATCGATTTTACCAGTATACAGGATATGCTCGGCAATATTTTCCCAATACTGACGGTCATCAAAGAAATTGGTGTTGACTCGTGTCTCGATGCCATCCAGTAACCCATCAATCAGTTTGTTAAAACCACCCATCGGGATGCCTTGGAATCTGTCGCTAAAATAATTGTTGTCATGAACAAATCGAACTGGGAGTCGTTTGATGATAAAAGCTGGCAAATCTGTACACTTACGACCCCATTGTTTCTCCGTATAGCCCTTTATCAATATCTCATAGATATCCTTACCTATTAATAATAAGGCCTGCTCTTCAAGATTTCTTGGTTCAGTAACCCCATCTGCTTTCATTCGTTCCAATGCCTCCTGTCGCTGCTCGTCTATCTTTTGACGGGCTTCTTCAGGCGTCAGCACTCCCCACATTTGATAGAAAGTGTTCATGTTGAAAGGTAGGTTGTACTGCTTTCCTTTATAATTTGCGATAGGAGAGTTAGTATAGCGATTAAACTCGACAATGCTATTAACAAACTCCCACACTTTTTTATTATTGGTATGGAAAATATGTGCGCCATATTTGTGCACATTAATACCTTCTATGCTTTCGCAATAGATATTTCCCCCTAAATGTGGACGGACGTCAATCACGAGGCAACGTTTGCCTTCTTGTTTTGCCTTATAAGCAGCAGTGGCACCATAGATACCAGCACCAACAATCAACAGGTCATATTTATTATTTGTATTCATAGAACTATAATTTTATGCAAAAGTAATAAATAATAAGCAGAACAACAAATTTTATGGCATATATTTGGATTTGTGTTTAAAAATCACTATATTTGCGGTGTTTTAGAAATGAAAAGAATAAATCATAGATATTTTTTGATTCTGATAGTTGTTGTTATCCTATCAGTTTTTTCTTATTATACTTATAATAAGTCGTACCCACACAACTATGGTCATAAAGTTGTGGTTTGTATTCCCGTATACGGTCAAAGCTATGCTTTGGGAGAAGAAGCTACAAGGATTACAGATTTCGATTCTTTGAGAATCAAATACAATGGGCGAATTGTGACAGAAAAACTGGACTATACATTTGGCTATTTTGATCATAGCAGTCAATTTAAGCAATGGGTGAAAAGAATTCTTCATTATGACAAGAAAGCTTTTGAACTTTCTGTCTATAGTATGGCAGAAGTGTTGGCTAAGGAATTGGGTGAGGATACGGTAATCTGCATTTTTCCAGGTGGGCATGGTATGAATACCATTCATGAATTGATGAAACCTGCGGATCCTTATATTAAGTTTATTGAGGAGATTGCCACTGCTTATGAGAAAGCCCAAGAGCGAGGTTGGGAGTTTTTCGTTCCTGCTGTCTGTTGGATGCAAGGAGAATCAGATATTGTAGAATATCCAGAATATGACTATAAAGAGTATTTTTATCGGATGTATAATGATATGAATTCAGATATTAAAAAAGTGACTCATCAGAAGAACGACATACGTATCATCTCTTATCAAACATCAACGGTAACGAAGGGTTTACGATATAAGCCTAATAACTATAATGCGACTGAGCCTCGTACTCCTACTGCTCAGATGGAATTAATTCGGGATGATTCCCTTATTTGGATTAGTGGCCCTACATATCCATACGACTTTGTCAACGAGTCTCTTCACATTGATGCTGTTGGTCAACAAAGTATTGGCGTTCTTGCTGCGAAGTCTGCCATGGGCATTCTCAGAAAGGAAAAACGTAACATTGGCCTTGTTCCATTATCGTATGAAATCGATGGCAATGACATCCGAATTCTTTTCAATGTTCCAAATCCTCCTTTGTTTATTGACACAATAAACGTCCGGGAAGTAGATAACGATGGTTTTAATGTCATTCGTCGAGATGGTATAGATATTATTTCCGATATTAGTATTAATCATAACTCTGTTGTTATTCATTGTTCAGAATCTCCTAGTGACTGCAAATTGCGTTATGGTATCAATGGTGAATATTTAAAAGGTGGTAGAATTAAAGGGTCTCGAGGGAATCTGCGAGATTCCCAGAGACCAATTCCTAATTGGTGTGTTTTTTTTGATATATTATTATGAAAATTTTTATGGTTCATGAGGATCCTTGGCATGCAGGGAATCCATACATATACACCCTTATCGAGGGACTTCAGAAATCCCATCCTGACTGTGAGATTTTGTGGGGACGAGAACCGTTTTGGAGTGATGATATTTTCTCGTTTGACATCGTTCATTTCCACTGGCCTCAGACATTTATGGGGAGAGATCGTCACACTGAAGCCGATCTTCTTCACCATATAGAAAGGATGAGGTCTGCAGGAGTCAAGGTAATCGCTACATGTCATGATTTGGAGCCACACTATAATCAATTCGCTGATAAGGCAGAATCTATGAAGATTGTTTATTCTCATAGTGACGCTATTATCCATCTTGGCGAGTATAGCAAGGAATTATTTGAGAAACGTTATCCTCATGCGAAACACATATTGATTCCTCATCATCTATATGATACAGTTTATACTCATCTCCCTTCACGAGTGGAGTCGTTGAAATATTTGAATTTACCTGAAGATAAAACCTATGTCCTTTGTTTTGGCGCATTCCGAGCAAAGCAAGAATGTCAACTGATTATCAAACTGAGTAAGCAACTCGCTAATAGGAATATTATTATTCTGGCACCGAGTTTTATGAATATATGGTGGCGATCTTTCCGTATGTTCCATAAGTGTCTAAAGAAACTATATTATCAGTATAGGTATAATATATTTTGTACTGGTAGTACATGGCGTGCAGTTAGTGATGATGATCTTCCCTATTATTATATGGCAGCTGATGTCGTATTAATACACCGCTTGAAGATTCTTAATTCTGGCAATGCAATGATGCCAATGCTTTTCGGTAAGGTTGTTGTAGGTCCGAATTGTGGCAATGTTGAGGGCCTTCTTAGTAGGTGGGGATATCCGGTCTTTAATGTTAATGATTTGCAGAGTGTAGAAGAAAGTGTTTTAAGGGGAATTTATCTAGAGAAGAAAGGTTTTGGCCTTTCTATACATAAGACTCAGATGAATGAATATTCTACATCTATAGTTGTTGAACGACTATTTTCCTATTACATGAATTTGTTGGAGATGTAAAGGGCTATGGCTTTTTGTCAAAATAATTGCTTAAAAGTAACCATTCGGAAACGTTCCATTTATGTGTAGAGATGTCGTTGCTGTAATCATCGGATAAAAGCGATTTCCCTAGTCCGCACCATTCACATTTTATCCCCAGTAAGTCAAGAATTGTAGGGTAGAGATCAATTTGATTACACGCTCCATCCCACATTTTAGGAAGTCCTTTGGGGTATATTATATAAAATGGGATATCTTTACTTATATCTCCGAAGTTAACATCATGTACTGCATGGTCAGCAGCAATAATGATTAGGCTGTTATCATAGATGTGCTTTTGCTTGAGGTATTCGATGTATTTACCAATCTGGCTATCTGTGTAATGACACGCATTGAGATAGCATGTCAATTCTTGATTTATAGAAGGGTCTGAAATAAGAAATGTCGGGTCAATCTGTTTTGTGTATGGTTGGTGCATAGTCATTGTTAAAATAACAGAAAAGAAAGGCATACTTGTTTTTTCGTCAATCTCTTGTGCTAATTCGAAAACCTGTTGGTCATTTAGCAATGTATGGGTTCCATCAGCGTAATCTGTACTTGCATAAAGGTGATTAAAACCATAGCTTTTACACATTGATTCTTGTTCCCAAACTGTACTTGTAGATGGGATTATCATTACACTGCTTTTATTGAAGTACTTGGGTAAACCTGGTAAACTTTTATTTTTAGCTTTCGTGACAGTGACTATTGAGCGCAAAGGTAGTAGACCTGTCATGTAAATTAATTGGCCGTCAGATGATTCTCCAATGGTGATATTCTCATGAACTTTACCATTATAATAACAGGAGGTGTCCTTTTTTAGGGCATTTAGGTATGGAGTAACCTCTCTTCCTTGAATTTTCATGTCTGAAGATAATGACATGTATGACTCAACAAGAATGATTATGATGTTTTGGGGAGATACACTTGTCAATGTGTCAATTGTACTTTGGGATTCAGAAATTACACTGGAAATAATATGATTTTGTTCTTCGGACAATACGAGACTGCCCTGTATAGATGAAAAAACTTCAGAAGTAATAGCACGTACTGAGCCTCTTGAGAAGTGCCTTAATACTGGATTAATTGCATCTATTTCTATATGTCTTTTGTACATTTTATGACAATAGAAGGTAATATAGCGGTAATCAGGATTGTAAGCGCAAATAATTGCAAAAATAGTTAATTCGGTGAGTATTGAAATGAACAGTACCTTTAACAAAGTGTAATATGAAAATACGTTTTTTGCTGAGGGCAATTGACGTGCTAATAAGAAGTAGAATAATATGAACATGGGAAATAACAAATCAATCATTCCCAGTTTCTCTATGACGCATTTTATCATCCAATCATTAAACATTACATCGCCTTGGCTTATGGCTGATAGCGACAAATAGTGACGAAAAAAACGCGAATACATAACATTGCTGAATGACCACAATATACAGCATAAGAATGTGAGTCCTAACGAAATCTTGATTCTTTTACTCGATAAAATGAAGAATAATGAAAATACAAAAAAAATATCTACAATTATCCCAAAGAAATTGTCTGTATAATCAATAAAACTAGGGGGGGATTCTAAAGGACACGTGAATACAATGTAATAATGCATCACAATAAGAGTGAGCATGCATAATCCAAAAATGCTCCAAATGGATTTGCTATTTGGCGTAAACTGTTTGTTCCACATTGTCATTATTATAATTTCGGTAGTTTTTTAAATTGTTCTTAACTTGAATATGTAGAACCTTTTATGATGAGGACTACTGATGATTTACTGCTATACCAAGAATTATATGAGAGTGAAGTTGAATAAAGGTACTTTAACTAAATCGGCATAAGAGATTAGAGTTATGCCATATGAGTCCATTAAAAGATCTTTTGAATAACATTTCAATGCATCATACTCGTTTATTCTGTCCTTCCATGTAGGATTCCTTTTCCTAAGCTCTTCTGAGAAAATAGCAGGGTGTACATGTAATTCACTAACACCATTCTTAATATTAGAAAAAAAAGTATTAAGTAAATCACACTTCTGCTCAACACTATCCCTCTGAGCAGAAGCATATGGTATTGTAAATACAAAGTCAGGGCAACGAAGATGTAATAAATAGTTCATAGCCCATGCATACGGTTGAATTTTACGGCCAGGATAAACACTTCTAACACCATCTATATCATATTTTCTAAGAGCATGCCTAAAACCAATCTTCCTGTTTGCTTTTAGACGATGGAGAGCTTTGTAGAAACATTTATATCCCCTTAAACCTAAATAGTGAATAACACTATACATATGATTGTCTATATGTGTAAATTCAATTCCGTCATTTTTAATCTTCATAATCTGCGAATAAATCTCATTAATAATATCTTCATCTGAAGCTTTTTCAGCCAAATCCCGATAGGAGCAAAAAAGTACACCGTTCTTATCTTCTAGAGAGTTGGCGTGAGTAACACTCGAATAGGTGATCTTGTTGTTGTTCTCGAATTCGTCACAAGTGAGAGTTAGATGAACCCCGATATTTTTCAAGTCTAATCTACGAATGTCTCGGATTGCTTCTTCATATGCCTTGCCATTTGCCATTAATGACGTCGAAGAAACAATTCCTTGAGTCATTAAATTACATATAGCCTGATTATATTCAGAAGACATTCCAAAGTCATCAGCATTAATTATGAGATATTTTTTATTATTTGTCATCAATTATTGATTTTTCAAACCACGATAATACATATACAGATATGATGGCATAAACTTTATCATATAACATCCGAGTTTGGAAAAACCACATTTCGAATGATATTTTAGGAGAATATTCCAATGCTTTCTAATATATCTGACAACATTCTTGGTCCTTTTGTCATAATATAGAGAAGGAAATAATGATATCCGTCCAAGGAGTTCATTAAAATACATGATATTTTGTAGATATGCCCATTCGATAAGTTCTGGACATTCATCACTAACTGTCTTTTCTATTATACGAGACCGAACAAACCTGTTATTAATATAATCATCAATGTTCTTTTTAAAGTAACTGTGCGATAGAGAGTTTTCTCTATAATTAATTATATAAAAACATTTATCTACAACTACACAATGATTACATTTTGCAAAAGCTTTGATATTCATGATAAAATCTTCATCGGTTTTGAGCCCATCATTGTGAGTAAGATTGTTTTGAGTTAACAACTCTCTTCTGAAAATTTTCGTAACAGATCCTGTGTAGATTAAGTCTTTTGAAAGAATATGGCGAAGAGCTTCAACTTTGTCAAACACATAAATTTTTCCACTACAGGCAGTATGACTTATATTTCCATGAGCATCAGCTTCTTTAAAATTGCAACATATTATTTCAGAATTGTTCTTTTTGCCCGCACTAATCATTTCATAAAACATGGTTGGCTCTAACTTGTCATCACTATCTGTAAAAGATACATAGTCTCCTTTAGCGAGTTTAAGACCGACATTCTTTGCGGTTGCTGGACCAGAATTCACTATATGGACAGTGTGTATATTATAAGGATATTTACATGCATATTCCTCACATATTTTACCTGAAGAGTCTGTAGAGCCATCATCAACGAGAATGATCTCCAGCGATACACCGTTTTGCTGAAGGATACTGTCTATGCAGTTTCCTAAATATTGTTCTGTGTTATATACAGGAATGATGACACTAATATCCATACGTTTCTAATTCTTTTTGTTGACAAATTTCAAAACAGCATTTGAAAATATTTTCACTAATTTCCTGGCACCTACAGTTTGCGTCAGCAAAAGTGATTGGTCGAGTAGTTCGTCATCTACTGGGGCTAAGCGTTCGTAATCGATAGTAATTCGTTGTGGAAACAATTCTTTCAGAATCAGCTCTCTTTCTTTAGGTAGTAGACCATTTGAGTTAGAGCTAATGCCCGTATCATCATAGTTAGCCACAATTATATCTATATTACGGAAACTGCAATTGTCAAAAACAATTGATTCTATGGAGAACTTCCAGTCGGAGAGTATTTTATAGTTCTCGTCGTATGGGTGTTTCACTAATAATTCCCGTTTAATGAACATTGCTTGATGTGGAAGGCTGGCTCTCATAAGGTCTACTAAAGATATTGTTTTCTTATTGTGTCCACTTGGTATAGAAGAGTTCCCCTTTAGCATTTTACCGCAAATAATGTCTTCTTGGTAGTTTGCGACATAATTAAATACTTCAGGAGAATGGAAACAATCTCCTGAATTCATGAAAATGCAATAATCTCCATGCCCTTGAGCGACTCCTTTGTTCATGGCATGATAAATACCCCGGTCTCTCTCGGAAATCCAGTATGTGATGTTTTTGTTATATTGTTTAATAACATTAACACTACCATCAGTTGAGCCGCCGTCTATGATAATAAATTCAAAATCGTTGCTTGTTAGGTTTATTACACTATTAATTGTTCGTTCTAAACCAATTTTATCATTGTAATTAATTGTAATGATAGAGTACCTCATCGCCTTTTTTTTTGCAAAGATAGTTTTTTTTTTGAAATATGATGCATAATTTCGTATTTATTTTGTAATTTTGCATAAAAGTATTGTATGGAACGTAATTCAAGCATTGAGATATACCGTATTATTGCTACTTTAACAGTGTTAGTCTTTCATTTTAATGGATGGCTTGTTGGAGGGATGCCCAAACACTTTGATGATGAACATATTTCTTGCTTTAGAATGACCCAAGCGGTAATAGAATCATGTTCATGTATCTGTGTAAATATGTTCTTAGTTATTTCTGGGTATTTTGGTATACGATTGAAGTGGCAATCAGCCTTGCGTATTTGCCTGCTATTGTTTTCGATACACATCCCTTTCTATATTGTAGATTGTATGTTTTTCAATGAGTTCTTCACATTGAAAGAATTTGCTCGGAAATTTTTGGTTATTTCTAATGGAGGTTATTTCATACAGTGTTATCTTATGCTCATGTTTCTTTCACCGGTTATCAATTCTTTTATTGAGAAATATGGTAGGTCAGGTCTTCGATGGTGTGTTTTATTCTTAATCGTGGAGTTTTGGTTTGATTGTGTGACACATGTGGAATTTTTGGGTTTTAATCATGGATACTCAGTCATTCATTTTATCTTGATATACATGTTGGCACGCTATGTTTATCTGTATCGGGAAACGCTTTTAAAGTTTAAGGAATGGTATTGGGCTGCAGGTTATGTGTTGTGCTCTTTTATTTTATTTCTTATGTATGTTATGGATGTGAACTACATTTGGCAGTATTCAAATCCAGTAGTTGTGGCCTCATCGATATGCAGTTTTATACCTTTCTTATATCGTCAATATGTCAATCGTTGGGTTAACTGGGTAGCACAGAGTACGTTGGCGGTTTATATAATACAAGTGACTGTTCCCGTATATCATTTGCTGGTTAGGTATGACAAGTATATATTATTTCATTATGATTACCCGACATACTTGCTTTTTGCATTGGGTGGGGTGTTTTTGGTTTTTGTGGTAAGTATCATATACGACAAAGTACGGTTAGTTTTTACTAATCCAATTTATAATTATGTGGTTAAATTAGTAGAGGCTCAAAAGGATGAGAAAAGTTCATTATAATAACTACATAACAATAGCCAAGGCATTGGGTATTATTTTGATGGTTATAGGACATTCTGGATGCCCTAAGTTGTTGTTCAATGTAATTTATCTTTTTCACATGCCGTTATTTTTCTTTTGTTCTGGCTTTTTCTTTAGTGAGATGCTATCTAAAAATAGTGTCTTTAAATTTCTAAAGAAAAGAGTGAAAGGATTGTATATCCCTTTTGTCAAATGGTCTGTGCTATTTTTGCTCCTCCACAATCTGTTGTTGGCGGTCGGAATTTATAATACCCATTACGGTTATGAGGGTGGCTCTCAATCTTATTCTGTTTATGATATATTCTGGCGATTGGGTATGATTTTGTTTACAATGACTGGTTACGAGGAGCTCCTTGGAGGCTTTTGGTTTATCCGGTCATTATTTGTTTCTTGTTTATTGATTGCAATAGTTTCTCTTATCCTCAGATTCAGCTTCAAATACAAATATGCTTTGATTGTTTTTTTTTCCCTTTTTGTAACAATAATCATGAGGAAATGTGCACCAGATATTGAGTTTTTCAGGGAGTTGTCTATGGGGAGCTTTGGGGTATCTTTTTATTTTTTGGGCTACCTTTTAAAAACATATGAGCGCTTCTGGCAAAACAAGTATAGTGCTATCGCATGTAGCTTGTCTCTTTTGCTTTTCCTTTTTTATTTTGAAGGAGGTGTAAGTATGGGTTGTGGTTATAATAAGGTTGTTCCTTTTTTTTTGTCGGCAACCTCAGGAACTTTACTAACTATATATATATCGAGGCTAATAGAAAACTGGTTTCCTAAGGTAAAGTCTATTTTGTATTATATTGGTAATCATACGCTTGAAATACTATCCCTTCATTTTCTTTCTTTCCGTTTGGTAAGCTATTTTTTTACTTTGGTTTATGGATTAGATGTTGTTCATGTTGCGGAGCATCCAGTCATTAATGATATATGTTCTCCCCCACATTATTGGTGGATAATTTATTGTTTGGTAGGCGTCTTAGTTCCACTTTTTCTAAACAGAGTTTGGCTAATTGCAGTTGTTAAAATAAAATAATAACATTATGGATACGACAATGAATTTTACCATTATTATTCCCCATAAGAATATCCCCAAATTGTTGGCACGTCTTATTAAATCTATCCCTGAACGTGATGATTTGGAAATAATTGTTGTGGATGATCATAGTAATGAAAATATAGTAGATTTTGGTAATTTTCCAGGTAAAGATAGACTGAATTTTCGTTTTTTGTCTAATGAGGGAGAACATGGGGCTGGACATGCACGTAATTATGCACTTCCTTATGCAACTGGAAAATGGGTGTTATTCGCTGATTCTGACGATTTTTATAATAAAGGATTTGATAAATTCCTTAATGATTATGTATATAGTGAGGCGGATATAATATTTTTTAATGCGAATAGTGTTGATACTGATACTTACGAATCAAGTAACAGGGCAAACCATCTAAATGAGTTTATAAATGAATACGAAACAGATCCTAAGCGTGGCGAATTGATAATGCGTCATATGTTTACAGAACCCTGGTGTAAAATGATCAGACGAAGTGTAATAGTGAATCATAGTGTGAAATTTGATGATACATCAATTCATGAAGATGTGAAGTTTTCTTGTCTGATAGGTCTGTATGCTAACAAAATTGTAGTTGATAACCGCCAACTATATTGTATAACTACAAGAACAAATTCTTTATCTAGAACTCAAACTCTCAAAACATACTTAGACGAGTTGATGGTCTTTTCGTGGTGGAAAAAATATCTAATAGACAATCAAATACCATTAGAATTGCCAAAGTTTGATTATCGGGCATATAATTTTGCAAGACATCTATACAAGGATAATAAACTGTTTAGGGCAGAATTTCGTATGATGCGAAGAGCAGGTCTAAGTCTTTCTTATATTATCAGACAGATTATGAAATACCTATGTAAATCTGTAGTCTATAAGATAAATAATCTTTTTTAGTCTTTGATACGATATAAATTGTTGAATTTTCTTATTTGGCAGAGAGAACGTCTGAAATATCTATAAGCAAATGTGAATGTGTAAGATTCCTCAGTGTAAAGTTCTCCTGTTGAACCTGACATTCCTTTTATTTGTGGGTAAATGAAAAAAGGAGAGAAGGAGTATTCCTTCTTCTCTTTAAGTATGTCGCAGAGTGCATGCTCAAAATAGTAACCTTTGAAATCGTTAATCTTTTCCTTTCTTTGAATGAATGAATAAAAAAAAGCACTAGGTGCTATAATGAAACGACTGTCAGGAAATGATAAATCAGAATTCATGGAACAGAATACCGTCTGTTTGGGAAAAATAGATGTGTGTAGACGACAAATTGCTTTGATGTTCTTTACTATGAGTCTGCCTGTAATCTTTACGATTTGCTGATTATTATTAGAACGTATTTTTTTAGAATGATCCATTGCATACTGAATGATTTCGCACTCACCATATCCTTTACCTCGTTCTTTGTCTTGGTTTCCATTAAATGTAAAGTATTCCATTCTATCGGATAGGATAGCATCGGAGAAAAGATTACTTATATCTGTCCCAGAATTCTCAGCGAACACTATAGGATATCTTGTGTTTGAGAGATAGTAATTAATTGCTTCAATATACTGATTTCTTCTTTCTTCTATATTTGAAAGAGTTGTATATGACATGCCATTTGGATTGATACATCCAGTAAGTAATAGAATCATCTTATATTTCTTGCCAATCTTCTAAACCGATAAAACCACAGCTGTCTTGATTCATAGTTCTACCAAAGCCTTTCTGGAAACCTTCACATTCTAGTATACAGCAACCAGGAGCTTTGAAATAGTATTCCACCATAGGATGGTGGATGAATAGGTCAACGTTGATAATGCCTTTTGTAAGTATTTGGGGGAGTTTGACTTGCTTGTGAATCTTGAATTGACCTTTTGAAGCATGTTGGATATCACCCATATAGTGTCCTTTTGCATATGTGGCCAAGGGAATTCCTTCTTTGCTTTTAAGAACCATCATAATATCATAGGTCATATCTTCCTCTGAACAACCTTCAATAAGGACATCTAGATAATCTTGCCCATTTTTTATTTGTGAGTACGATTCATTCGTTTGGTTGATTTCAATATTGCTAATTTCTATAGTGTTCTTTTTCCATTTGATATTGTTAATTATCAGTTCGTCATGTTTTCCATCATCATCTTTTAAATAATGGTCAAGTGTGTCAGGTGTACTACCAATAAAATCTATTGTCCCGTTTTTTAACATGACGCCCCGAGTGCATAAGCTACGGACAGCTGCCATATTGTGGCTGACAAAGAGAACGGTTCGCCCCTCGCCTTTACTGACATCTTGCATCTTACCAATGGCCTTTTTCTGGAATTCAGCATCCCCGACGGCTAGAACTTCATCTACAACAAGAATCTCGGGTTCCAAATGGGCTGCGATGGCAAAACCAAGACGGACCATCATACCTGAGGAGTAACGTTTAACAGGGGTGTCAACGTATTTTGCCACTCCAGCAAAATCTACTATCTCATCAAATTTACTCTTGATTTCTGCTTTAGTCATGCCCATAATAGAGCCGTTCATAAAGATATTCTCTCGGCCTGTCATTTCAGGATGGAATCCTGTTCCTACTTCAAGCAGGGAGGCTATACGACCTTTTATCTTGATATCACCAGTGGTAGGGGAGGTGACACGAGAGAGTATTTTTAAAAGGGTGGACTTGCCGGCGCCATTCTTCCCAACAATACCAACCACATCGCCTTGCTCAATCTTAAAGTTGATATCACGGAGTGCCCAAACAAATCGACTATCGCCTTTCTGGGTACGATCGTTGGTCTCACCAATCTTTAGATAGGGATCTTCTTTGCCTCGGATGCTAGCCCACCAGCGATTCAAATCCTGGCTTAATGTGCCGGTGCCAATAGTTCCGAGAATATATTGTTTGCCGACGTTGTTGAATTCGATGACTATATTGCTCATAAACCGATTGTATTAGATGACATCCATAAAATTGCGCTGTACCCGGTTGAAAATGACAATTCCGAGTAAGAGGATGATGATGGTAAAGATAAAACTATATCCGAAATAGAACCAATTGAACTCACCGACTCCAGTGAATGCATACTTGAAGGTCTCAAGAATGGCTGTTAATGGATTGGCTACTAATACCCAGATATACTTAGGATATGTGTCTTTCATCACGGAAAGTGGGTAAATGACAGGTGTCGCATACATCCAAAGTTGTACTCCAAAAGTTATCATGAACCTTAAATCACGATACTTTGTTGTCATGGAAGAGATAATCATGCCAAAACCTAAGCCCAAACATCCAAGCATCACTATCAGAATGGGGACAAGTAATAGCACAGCATTAATATGAAAGTCAATGCCTGATGCGAAATAGTAGATGTAAACTACCAAGAACAGCGCGAATTGAATCCCCATCTTAATCAGATTGGATATGACAATGGAGAGAGGAACTACTAATCTGGGGAAATAGACTTTTCCAAATATGGCCTGATTGGCATTAAAAGTATCGGAGCATTTGCTAAGGCAATCTTGGAAATAGTTCCAACAAACCAATCCTGCTAAATAAAAAACTGCTTGTGGGATTCCATCTGTAGAAATGCCTGCAATGCCACCAAACACAAACATAAACATGATGGTTGTAAACAGTGGTTGTATAACAAACCATAATGGACCGAGAATTGTCTGTTTGTAAAAAGTTACAATGTCACGCTTGACATACATCGTTAATAAGTCACGGTAACGCCACAACTCATGAAAATCAATACTCCATAAGTGGCTTTTATTCGAAATGATGATATCCCAATCTTTAGTCATATTGTATTTTTTCTATTTATCCATGTTGGGTGTGAATAAAGTCTGTATTATTTCGATCCATATGCAGAATATTCTTAAGCATTTTGAGTACCAAATTAGGTATGGTTAAAACCTTTTTGAAAGATTGTACACGCAACGCTGCAGGAATTGCAATGAATAGGGATAGGGCTAACATGGCGAATAGTATCCACCATTTTTCGCACCAATCGGGTACGACAATAGTCGTAAATACAGAAATGCCTCCTAATAATACAATGAGGATGGAGCGGGGTATGAGTGCCTGCTGGATGGTTTTGTCGACGAAATTGATATTGCCATGTAGTAGGGCCTGGGGAACCTTTGGTAAATTGCTCAACAAACTTTGCACTTGGGCTGTCATCCAGCGCATACGTTGACGTTGGAAATTGTCTTGGTTGCTAACTTTTTCGTCAAAGACATGAATATCGGGGGCGTATTTTATGAAGACACCTTGATGAAGTAAAAGGGCTTCCATTTCACGATCTTCACCTGCTGTGGTTAACTTAAAGACGTTCTCTTTAAAATGATTATAATTGAAGCACATACCAGAACCTATTAGTGCAGAAGACAGACCGAGACGATTATGTGCCTTGCGGAAAATGGTGTTATTGATTTCCTCACTGGCACCATCTAGTACAGCTACATCATTATTGGCGTTTTTGGCACACCGATGGCATTGGATAGCATCGTAAACACAGCAGAGCACGTTGAGTTGAGATAGGAATTCTGGGCGTACGACGTTGTCTGCATCTAGAATAACTACATTATCGAATTCTGTATTGATATTCTCAATAGCAAACTGCATGGCTTTAGCCTTGGAACTTTTTTCGAATGTAGGCTTGAGTAGGGTGATGGGGAGTTTGCTTAATTGTTCATTGGTCTCTGGCTGCATGTGGTCAGATATAACAATGACGGTGTATAAGTCTTTTGGGTAATCCTGCAAAAGAAATTGTTTCACGGCATTGATAATTACCTTGTCTTCCTTGTATGCAGGGTAAAGGATTAGGAATTTTGTCATCCGGTTGCTGAGAGCTGCAGCATGGATAGCGATTCGGTCTTCTTTCTCGTAGAATAGGGAGATAATGGCAAAGAATACTACATAGGCTACTGATCCGGCAATGATGAACCAGAGGATGATTTCGACTATATGAATAACCTCCCAGAGACCCATAGCTTTATTCGTTTCTTTTCCTTGTAAAGAATTTTGCTAGTTTGGTCTTTCCTAAGAATTTAAGATTGAATAGGGCCCAAAAACTAACTAGCGGTGAACGCAGGAAAGTTTTATCCCACATCTCATCAACCAAATAATTAGGCGTTGCTAAGGCAAGGAAAAAAAGACAGATAGCACCTAAGAACCACCATTTTATAACCAAGGTGAAATAGATAAATGGCAAGACCAAACTCATGATCATTATGATACCAACCATGACTGTTCTCGGAACTAATATCCATTGGATGATTTTGTCGGCTAAATCGCGTTGTTTGTTAAAGATGGCACCAGGTAGATACTTGATGTTCCAAAATAGATTCTTTATTTGTTTGATAGCCCAGTTTCCATGCTGAAGATTCAATTTTTCGGTCGTTCTCACTTTCTCACCATAAATGAGAATGTCATGGAAATAATCGATGTATATTTGATTACGCAATAGCATGGACTCTAATTCTTTGACTTCTGCTGAAGACTTTGTCCTCATTACATTGTCTTTAAACCACTTGAAATCAAATACCGTGCCAGCATCAGCTAATGAAGCTGATAAGCCTAGATTGATATGACCCTTACGGAATATTGCATTGTTGATCTCTTCAAAAATGGCACTCATTCGAGCCGCGGCCGTGTCTCTATTTCTGGAAACAGTATGCGCCTGAATGGCTTTAGTTGCAGCCGATTCATAGGCATTATTCATTTGTGTCAAGAACTCCTGGTCTACAATGTTATCTGCTTCAAGAATCATCGCTACATCATAGATCTTGAATTCTGGTAAATTGAGAATGGCGTATTGAAGGGACTTCGCTTTTGAACTCTCTGCGAAATTGGGGGTTAACAGTGTAATCGGATATTGCGCTAAACGCATGTTGGTGATTTCGCTCTGATGGTCGGAGATAACCGTGACATCGAAGAGTCGCTGAGGATAGGATTGTGCCAAAATAGACAGAACTGTTTGCTCGATTGCATGATCCTGTTTGTATGCAGGAATCAAGATGATAAAGCGACGTTTTATCTTGGCCTCATTGATATTAGTCGTTCTTGAGAATAAGGATGCAATAGAGAATATACCGAGGTATAATACTGTACCAGCGGTAATGATGAAGAAGAACCAATCAACAATATATAATAAATTCCAAAAATTCATTTATACCAATTGATAATTAAAATGAGACTTATTGAAATCTTGCAAACCTTTAGTTGTTGCCTTGAGTAGATCTATTCGTCCTATGAACAAATATCTCATTATATCTCGAGTCGCAACAATCATTTGTAAATAGGCATATGCTAAGTATTTCTTGATACCTTTAATATTTCGTTTTACTAACAAAAGTCGATTGCGCGTGATGTAATAAGTTCGTAATGGACTGTTTTGTCCAGTGCTTTGACTTTCTTTGTGATAGATGGTACTGGCAGGCTCATACCAAATTTCATAACCAGCACGGGAAATCATCATAGACCAGTCTAACTCTTCATAATAAAGAAAAAAGCATTCGGGAATGAGGCCCACTTTGTCAATGACTTCCCGTTTAAGCAGCATAGCAGCCCCATGAGCATAAGGTGTAGGATGGGGGGTGTCATATTGGCCTATGTCTTCTTCACCAAAGCCTATAGCTTTATTTCGAACTGTAATCGGAGAAAGTGGGGTGTAACCTGCAAATTGAATGGGATTATTATCCCAAGCAAAGCGAATTTTGGGACACACTATTCCAATCTTTGGTGAGGATTCTAATCGCTTAATTAATACTTGTGGATTGAATTCCTTGAAGGTGGTATCGTTGTTGATTAGAAAAACATATTTGCCAGTAGCAGCTTTGATTCCCATATTATTCCCTCCTGCAAAACCTAAGTTTTTACTACTACGAATTATTTTAATATGTGGAAATTTAGTTTGAAGAAAACTTGCTTCGTCTTCTCGAGAACCATTGTCTACTACAATCACCTCCATGCTGTCTTCGAAGGGGATAGAATCAATTAATTCACAGGTGTCCTTGTACCCATTATAATTGACAGTGACAATCGACAATATATTTTTCAATTTTCAACTTTCAATTATCAATTCTCTAAACTCTTGAGGCAAGTTTCTTCTCTAATCTTAATCGTTTCTTTTCTTCTTGTTTTGCAAATTCTTTATCTTCGTAGGCTTGGAACTCTTTCTCCATTTTTGGCATGAGATAAACAAGAGTTAATCCTCCGTAAAAAATAACGATATTGGGGAACTGCATTAAGATTTGATTGGCATAACCTCCTAAGTGCATAGCAACAAAGGCAGAACACCATGCAGCTCCCATTCCTCTAAGAGAACGGTTTTTTAATCTTAAAAACACTATAGCACATGCCCCTATGAGTATAATTAAGTTACAAATGACGAACCATGTTATTCCTATTTTCCCTGTTCTTACCCAAATAAAAACATATTCGGAATCTGGTGGAATTTCAGATACTATTTTAAATTTATTCCATGCAGGAATGTCTTTTTCGAAGATACCAATTCCTATTCCCCACGGGGCATCTTTCATATATTTTGAAATCGCTTGTTTATTAATATCTCGTACATTTGCAGATGCGTCTTCAGGATTAAATGCAGAACGCATACGGCGAATTTGGCTATTCCCTTGTCCTATGTTAGTGAACACTAGCATGCCAATAAATAATCCAAATACTATTGTGACGGGTACAATTATTTTTGCTGACTTTGATAATACTATAAATACCATAAAACCTGCAATCATACAAAAAATTGCGGTTCTTGTTCCAGATTGAAACATGGCCCACGTACATAATGCCGCTACAGCTCCAAAAAATATTTTGTATTTAATAATTTTATTAGTTATTGCAATAATATAAAACACCACTGATATAGCAGCCATGTGAATACCAAAATTAGCCGCGTCCGTAAATGTTCCGAAATATCTTATAATACCATTGACAATATGTTGTCTATCATGCCCCTGAACAAATAGCCAATGGGCTTCTGCGGCAGTCCATCCAATGTTAATTTGCTTCCAACACCAAATAACTGCAAGAAGAGACAGGCATGCTAGTACAAACAATAGCTGATATACTCGTTTGGGAGTCGTTATATATAATGCAAAAACTATAGAAGCATATAATAACTGGAATGCCATGAGTCGAATGCCTGTAAACCAAGCATTAACATTAATCCCAATACCACATGTATCATTTAATACTTCGATGATACAAAATGCACACCAACCTAATACCCCCCAAAACATTAGGTTCGCTAAATTCTCAAAATGCGACTCTCTTAAATCAATAATTGCAATGGCTATGAGCACTAACTCCAATAATTCATTGGGTAATGACGCAGGTAGTGGCATCATGCCTTCCCTGCCTAAGAACATAACAAAGTAATTTATAATAAATAGAATCCAAAAAGTGAACATCCGGTATTTGAACGCAATATAAATATACAGAATTACAAATGGTATAGCTGCAACCATAGCCATACCTTGAATACCAGAGGTTACTAGAGAATATAGGCTAAGCAAAAACAGGAGAAAGAGTAATAATACTCTTCCTCCGTTATTGCGGGAATATGTCATGAATGCGTTCGTCATTTATTTGGCATGACTATTTTCAACAGCTGTTAGACCCATTTGGGACATACGGTATACAAAATTGTTGAACTTTGTATAGGGTGGCAATTGTCCGATAAACTCTTCTACTGCATAACGCTGTGCCTCGGTAAGGTACATGAAGAGGGTGTTTTGGTCTTCCAACTGTGACTGCAATTCTTTTAATGCTTTCTGGTCCACATCCTTCCAAGTACGATTGGCACGGGTTACTAAGAGGTTAATGGTACCCATGTTCAGCAATGCTGGTGGCACAGAGTTGTCGTCCAAGTTCGGATATTCAATAATCGCAATTTCATTAGGGAGAATATCCGGGCAGATGTCTTTGATGTCTTTGGCCATAATGAAACGGCTATCTTCAGCCAAATAGTCTTCATCATAGGTAAGACGACGAACCTGTAAGCCAATAGAAATCCAATAATTCTCCAGTTCCTGAGAGATATAACTTTTACCATTGCCGGCATCTGTAGATATCAGGTTGAGCACATTCTGTTGGCCTTCCTTGAAATGAGGAAGGAGAGATTTGCTTAGTTGACGAAGTGCCATGTCGGCAATCGTTTTGTTGAAACGACGGTAACGAAGTGTACTTTCCTTGGGGAAACAACCCATAACAGGTACCTTGGTGATACGCTCTGAACGCATACGGTCGCGCAATGTACGATCCAACAATTCAATTAGGAAGAAGTACAAAGCTGTTAGTGCAAATGTTAATAGGAATGCACTGAGCAAGATCATCATACGATTGGTGGGCTGGGCATTCATCGGGAACATCGGAGGATTCAAAACACGCAATTTTGCTGTTGTCATCTGAAGATTACGTTGACGCAAACGAGCTGAGTTCAGTGCTTTCAACATCTCCATATAGTTTCCTTCAATGAAAGAAATATGGCGATCTTTACGTGCTAGGGTTGCACCAATAGGGGCATAATATAATATCTGTCTATCTAGATTCTGACGCATGATGTCTTGTGCACTCATTTCGGCCTTTGTTTTCTCTAACAAAAGTACTTGTTCTAGCCATTTTTGAATCATGTCATTAGCTTTAACACCAGTTTCTGTACTATAAGAGCCAGCTTCAATATCACGAGTTAATTCTTTGACGCGAGCTGTACGATCTTGAAGCAATTTTTCGGCTTTTGCAAGTTCTAACTGGGATTCCAGATTATCTTCTCCCCCCTCACTAGTCATTAGACGGAGGTTTGAAATACGAGACTGAATTCTTGAGATATCTGTAATCTGGTCAGTAAAGTCGCGGTTTGCTCGAATTATTTTAGCACGATCACCTAATTGACGCTCCAAATAGTCCATTAGTGACTTTGCAGTTGTGTAATTCATCAGTTGATCATTGTCTGAAGTCTGTTGAGCAGCATCCATACCAGCAACTACTTTTGTCTGTTCGCCATAATTGATGATACGCTTTGAAACATTGTAACGAATCAGATCGTCTTCAGCACCCGTTAGGATTTTGTAAAGGCGCGCTACTTCACGCTCAAAAAACTTGATTACGTCGTTAGTTTCACCAAAACGCAACTGCTGATATTGACGGGCAAAGACTTCATTCAGAATATCCAAGGTATTATAGACAATACCCGCATCATTTGCAGAATAGGCAACATCAATAATGTCACTTCGTTGTAATTGTAGAACTTTTAATCTGCTTGTAATGTTATTGATACCAAACCAAGGATGAAAATTAAGTAATCCAAAAATATAGTTATCCTGAGATGGCTTTTCATAAGCCTTTAAATTGGCATAAGTTGCCTGCTCACTATTATGATTGATGAGGGCTTTGACATCTGCAGGAACCGTTGCACTTAACTGACGGAAATGCTCTGATGAGATGTAATTGTTATCTTTGCTGGGATTACCATACATCATGCAACGGGCAAATAAACGAAGTGATACCTCGTGAATGGTGACATCAGTAGTCATCAGTAACATCAGGTTTGTAATGTTGGTCTGAGAGTTTCCGCCAGCTGAACCTGTACCACCTTCCAAGTTATAACCGGTAATCATACCAGTATAAATAGTTGTATTGGCATCGTAAACACGCTCCATGTTTCGAGTCGCAAACCATGCTACTATCAAGGCGATTAGCGGTAATATAATCAAATACCAACGAATTTTGTATAAAAACCGTACAATATATCTGAACAAATCCATAGTCTTCTATTTTTATTATTAATATTTCTTTGTCGCTTTCTTTGCTGCTTTCTGAGCTTTTGCTTCAGCTTTTTCTAAAGCTTTTAGTTTTTTCTCTTCTTCTTCTGCAGCTTTTTTAATACGTTTTTCAACTGCTTTGTTTTCTTTGGCTAATTGTTTCTCCGTTTTTTGAATTGCCTTGTCCAAAGTTATTTCAGTTGTGGAGTTAGTTATAATTGGGGTGTGGGTTATAATTTCAAGGGTCAATATATCGGTAATAATGGATGCTTGTGCGTTTTGATACGAACTAACTGCACCATCTTCACGTGCCTTTGTAAGTGCAAATTCTTCGATAGACATGTTGCCATTATGGAAATCTTCTTCATTTAAAGCACCTGCCCCCTGATAGATAGCTGCATTTTCACTTGCAGTCTTTAATTGGATTAGCCCTGTCGTGATTTTAGTGTAAAGTGATGCAATTTGCAATTTCAATTGATCATATTGGAAGTCTTTGTTATAGATAGCTTGATCAACCTCAAGTTTTTTACGCTTAACAGCAGCTCCCAAGTCCAAAATGTCTTCTACTGGAACAGCTAAGTTGACACCAACATTCCAATAACTTTGTTCGTTTCCTGTAAACTGCATCATCTGGAGCGTATAATAGCTGGATGAACTTTGTCCCCATAAATCGGATACACCATAACTATAACTTGCGTGGCCCGTTAAGTAAGAAAAAATGTGCCGCTTTTGTTTGGCGACTTCTGCCTCGGCTATTTCTTGAGCTTTCTGTAATGACATCACCTGAGGAGTGGATTTGGCATTTTCAAACAATACAGCAAGTGGTGGCAGATGGAATTCAGAGAAATTAATTGTCTTCTCTGAACTTGAGTCAAAGAATCCTGCTGCAATACCACTATCGTCAAATGACGACTGCGCGTACGATGCACTGCTTACACCTGCTATGGCTACGCAGAATAACAAACGTCTGAACCTGTTCATTTTTTTATTTTTCATACATTTCCTTTTTGAATCATTGAGGTTATGGTACGGAAGATAATCTTCATGTCGAGCATGAAATTATAGGTCTGTCCGTAAGTGATATCCAATTGCTTGCGCTCCTCAGCCGACATCATGCCACCTTTGCCGCGTTCCTCGACTTGCCAAAGGCCTGTGAGACCGGCAGGCGCCATGAAACGGTCGATGCTGGCATCGGCTGTGAGCTTCTCCGCTTCGTAGAGTGGGAGAGGACGGTTGCCGACAATTGACATATCGCCCTTGAGAATATTGAAAAGTTGAGGAAGCTCGTCGATGCTAGTCTTACGAATGAACTTACCAACCTTCGTTACACGGGGGTCGTTCTCGATCTTGACAAACGCATTCTCGATATCTTCCTGTTTCTCCTTGTTAAAATCACTTTCTGCAACCACGAAATCATCGCCGACAAGCATCACCTCATCGTCGCTGATCATCATGTCGGACTCCATGCCCATATCCATCATCATCATTTCAGCCTCTAAACCAAGCGGCGCTGTAATAACAGGCTTTTCTTTCTCATCCTCGCCATTATGCTCTGCATATTGGTTACCTGCTTCTTTGGCGACCTCCTTCAGCCTTTCCTCAGCATCGACATACATCGAACGGAACTTCAGGAAGTTGAAGATGGTATAGTTGGTTCCTACACGCTTAGACTTGAACAATACCGGCCCCTTGCTCTCCAAACGGATGGCAATGGCGGTAATGATAAAGACGGGCGACAGGATAATGATGGCAAAGAATGAAACAATGATGTCGAACAGACGCTTCCAAATGGGAATCTTGAATTTCAAGATACGGTGCTTGGCTGTCTGCTCATCGAACAACATGCCTTCGCGGTCGGAAATGAATTGGATCTTTTTATTCAGTTCTGTCACAGAAGCGTCAACGGAAATCGTGTCGTTGATACCACACTTCTGATAGACCTCACGATCTTCTGCCGTTAGCTCATGGGTAAGCAGAATGACATAGATGTTCTTGCACTTCTTCCTCAGATAGGTGATGGCCGTAATGTCTTCATTACGGATGGTTTGTTCGAAGAAAAGGATGAAATGCTCATTCCGCACGTGGGACACGCAGACAGAGGCTGCCTCCTTGTAGTTCTTGGCGAATTGTACAAGGCGTCCAGGAATGTATTTCAACCGTTCTTCGGTTTCTTTGTTGTTACCTAAGTAAACTACACCTATCATATAATATATAATATGTATTAGGGAACGATTTTCTTGACTCGGATCTTCAACTCCATCGGGTTGAAGGGCTTGACGATATAGTCTTCAGCACCAATCTCAAGCAAGCGGATACGTTCGCTGGTAGAGTCTTCACTGGACAACATGATGACGGGAATGTGCTTGAACAACTCGTTCTGCTTGATCCACTCCAGGAAATCATCACCACGCATACCTGGCATGCGGATGTCAGAGATAATCAAGTCAGGGGTGTTGCCCGCCTGAAGCCATTTTACGCCTTGAAGACCGTCGGGCAGCCACTGGACGTCGTAATCGCTCATCAAATAGATAGAGAGCACCTTTGCGATGGTCTCTTTGTCGTCAAGTATTAGTATTTTCTTCTTCATATATGAATTATATTTTTGTCGCTAATTAGCCATAATCTTGTGCAAAGGTAAGAAAAAAAATTAAATTGTGTTCAAAATTACGTAAAAAAATCATCTTTTTCCCTAAAAAAGTTGCTAATTTGAAAAAAAATGGGGAAATTTGCAGTGAAAACGTACTATAAATAGAAACATTTATTCAATAATTATGGCAAATAGATATCTATTAGGTTTTGATGTCGGTAGCTCTTCAGTGAAGGCATCATTGGTTAACGCCGATAGCGGCAAGTGTGTAGCAACGGCTTTCTTCCCTGAAAAGGAGGCATCCATTATGGCCGTGAAGGCTGGATGGGCTGAGCAGGATCCACAGATGTGGTGGGACAACGCCAAGCTGAGTCTTCAGAAGATTATGAAAGAGGCTGGCGCCACGGGCGAGGAGATCAAGGCTATCGGTATTTCTTATCAGATGCATGGTCTGGTATGTGTGGACAAAAATCTGAAAGCACTGCGTCCGTCGATTATCTGGTGCGATTCTCGTGCCGTTCCTTATGGAGAGAAGGCTTTCAAAGACCTGGGCGGAGACCAGTGCCTGAGCCATTTGCTGAATTCTCCAGGTAACTTTACCGCTGCCAAGTTGGCGTGGGTAAAGGAAAATGAGCCTGACCTTTATAATAAAATATATAAGGTAATGCTGCCTGGTGATTATATCGCCATGCGACTCTCCGGTGTGGCTAATACCACGGTCAGCGGCTTGTCTGAGGGTATGTTCTGGGACTTCAAAAATAATCAGGTGGCTGACTTCCTGATGAAGTATTATGGCTTCGACAGTTCGCTGATTGCTGACATCGTGCCTACCTTCGCTGAACAGAGTGTGGTGAGCGCAGAGGCTGCAGCAGAGTTGGGATTGAAGGCTGGCACACCGATTACTTATCGTGGTGGTGACCAACCCAACAATGCGCTGTCACTGAATGTACTGAATCCTGGAGAGATTGCGGCAACAGCAGGAACATCTGGTGTGGTCTATGGTGTGCTGGGTGAGGTGAACTATGACAAGAAGAGCCGTGTGAACACCTTTGCTCATGTGAATCACAGTGCAGATCAGACACGTCTGGGCGTGTTGCTCTGCATCAATGGTACGGGTATCCTGAATGCATGGACACATCGTAATATCACGCCTGAGATCGGTTATGCTGAAATGAATGACTTGGCTGCTTCTGTGCCCATTGGCAGTGAGGGCGTGACGATCATCCCGTTCGGTAATGGTGCTGAGCGCGTGCTGGAGAATAAGGAGATTGGTTGTTCGATCAATGGCCTGAACTTCAATAAGCACAACAAGGCTCACTTGGTTCGTGCAGCCCAGGAGGGTATCGTCTTCTCGTTCTGCTATGGCATGGAGATCATGCAGCAGATGGGCATGGATATTAAGAAGATCCATGCTGGTAAGGCTAATATGTTCTTGAGTCCGCTGTTCCGTGATACCTTGGCTGGTGTGAGCGGCGCTACCATCGAACTCTATGATACAGACGGTTCTGTAGGCGCTGCCAAGGGTGCTGGTATCGGAGCTGGTATCTATAAGAATGCTGATGAGGCCTTCGCTTCTCTTGAGAAGTTGCAGGTAATAGAACCGGATGCTGCGCATCGTGCTGAGTATCAAGCTGCTTACGCTGCTTGGAAAGCAACATTGGAGAAAAATATCTAATTAATAATCAATTATTCATTTAATAATCAACTCAATTATGGTAAAAGAGTATTTTCCGTTTACCGGTAAGATTCCTTTCGAGGGAAAGGATAGTAAGAATGTAATGGCTTTCCATTATTATGAGCCTGAGAAGGTCGTGATGGGAAAGAAAATGAAGGACTGGCTGAAGTTCGCTATGGCTTGGTGGCATACACTGGGTGGCGCAAGTGCAGACCAGTTTGGTGGCCAGACACGCTCTTATGAGTGGGACAAGGCGGAATGCCCTGTTCAGCGTGCCAAGGATAAGATGGACGCTGGCTTCGAGATTATGGACAAACTGGGTATCGAGTATTTCTGCTTCCACGATGTGGACCTCATTGAGGAGGCTCCTACCATCGCTGAGTATGAGGAGCGCATGAAGGCTATCACTGATTATGCTCAGGAGAAGATGAAGCAGTTCCCCAACATCAAACTGCTTTGGGGTACCGCTAACGTGTTTGGCAACAAGCGCTATGCTAATGGTGCTTCTACCAACCCCGACTTCGACGTTGTAGCTCGTGCTATTGTCCAGATTAAGAATTCTATCGATGCTACCATTAAACTCGGTGGTACCAACTATGTGTTCTGGGGTGGTCGTGAGGGTTACATGAGCCTGCTGAACACCGACCAGAAGCGCGAGAAGGAGCACATGGCTATGATGCTGACGATGGCTCGCGACTATGCACGCAGCAAGGGATTCAAGGGCACATTCCTTATTGAGCCGAAGCCCATGGAGCCTTCGAAGCACCAGTATGATGTTGACACTGAGACGGTTATCGGCTTCCTGAAGGCGCATGGCCTGGATAAGGACTTCAAGGTGAATATCGAGGTGAACCACGCTACATTGGCTGGCCATACCTTCGAGCATGAACTGGCTTGTGCTGTTGACGCTGGCATGCTGGGCTCTATCGACGCTAACCGTGGTGATGCACAGAATGGATGGGATACCGACCAGTTCCCCATCGACAACTTCGAGCTGACACAGGCTATGATGGAGATTATCCGCAATGGTGGCCTGGGTAATGGCGGTACCAACTTCGATGCCAAGATCCGTCGTAACTCTACAGATCTCGAGGATCTGTTCATCGCTCATATCAGCGGTATGGATGCTATGGCTCGTGCGCTGATGAACGCTGCTGACATTCTGGAGAACTCAGAACTGCCCGCTATGAAGAAGGCTCGTTATGCTAGCTTCGACAGCGGTATCGGTAAGGACTTCGAGGATGGTAAGCTGACCTTCGAGCAGGTTTACGAATATGGTAAGAAGGTTGAGGAGCCGAAACAGACTTCTGGAAAGCAAGAGAAATACGAGACGATCGTAGCACTCTACGCAAAATAAAAAACGAACCCCCGCCAAACGGCGGGGGTTATTTTATACTAAACTAGAACGATACCAATCAAATAACTTTTGAACACCGTCCTCAATCTCGACCTTATGCGTCCAACCAAGGGAATGGAGTTTCGAAACATCAATGAGTTTGCGCATGGTGCCATCGGGCTTGGATGTGTCAAATTCGACTATGCCCTCAAAACCAACAGCTTTTACCACGAGTTCGGAGAGTTCACGGATGGTGAGTTCCTTGCCGGTACCCACGTTGATATGACAGTTGCGAATCTCACCAAGGCTCGGAATAGCGCCACCACGGCCTGCACTGTGGTTGCGATCTACAGCACCATCGGTGCTCGCACCATAATGTACAGACGAATATTTCTCAATGCCTATGATATCGCTGAAATTCACGTTCAACAATACATGGACGGAGGCATCGGCCATATCCTCGCTCCAGAGGAATTCTCTTAAGGGGGTTCCTGTACCCCACAGCACTACTTTATTATCGAAGATACCGTATTTGCCCAGCACTTTCAGAATCTCCGCCTGTGAAGCGGCGCCATTGACACCTTCGACGGGACGCTTGTCCAGATCGATGGCTATCTTGTCCCACGCTCCATCGTGGATAAGTTTGGCAAGGTAAACTTTTCGCATCATGGCTGGCATGACATGGGAGTTCTCCAAATGGAAATTGTCGTTGGGACCATAGAGATTGGTTGGCATCACGGCAATGTAGTTCGTGCCATATTGCAGATTATAACTTTCGCACATCTTCAGACCGGCAATCTTGGCGATGGCATATTCTTCATTGGTATACTCCAGTGGCGAAGTCAGAAGACAGTCTTCTTTCATCGGCTGTGGGGCGTTCTTCGGGTAAATACAGGTACTTCCCAAAAACAGTAGTTTCTTCACACCATGAGCGTAGGCCTCGCTAATCACGTTGCACTGGATCTTCATATTCATCATGATGAAGTCTGCACGATATAGCGAGTTCGCCATGATGCCACCAACAAAAGCTGCTGCCAGAACAACGGCGTCAGGCTGCTCTTCATCGAAGAAGGCTTTCACCGCCACTTGGTCTGTCAGGTCCAATTCCCTGTGGCTACGCCCCACCAGGTTGGTGTACCCTCGATGGAGCAGGTTGTTCCATATCGCAGAACCCACAAGGCCATGATGGCCGGCTACGTATATTTTTGAATTTTTGTCTAACATTTCTGAAATCTTTACAAAATTTCGTTCTTTTCCTCTTCCTTGCTTGCCCCTTGCTTGCCCCTTGATACTCCCTTGATACCCCCTTGATACAAAAATGGCAGGAATGAGCACTTGGGAAAGTAAAAAAATCGGACTTACTTCACAATTCCTTTTTCAAGGTATTCTGCGAGATTGGTGCGTACTTTAGCGGCTGCGCCTTCAGCAGCTACCTTGGCCATATCGCTATCTACCATAATATTGACCAGCTCCTCAAAGGAGGTCTTGTTGGGATCCCAGCCTAGCTTTGCCTTTGCCTTGGTGGGGTCTCCCCACAGATTGACAACGTCAGTGGGACGGTAGAAGTCGGGGCTGACCTCAATAAGCACTTTGCCGGTTGCCTTGTCGATACCTTTCTCGTCAATACCTTCACCAACAAACTCCAAATCTATGCCGACATGCTTAAAGGCATGATAGCAGAAGTCACGCACAGAATGCTGCACACCCGTTGCAATGACAAAGTCTTCTGGTTCCGGCTGTTGCAGGATGAGCCACATGCATTCTACATAATCCTTGGCATAGCCCCAGTCGCGCAGACTGCCAAGATTTCCCAAATAGAGCTTGTCTTGCTTGCCTTGTTTGATACGGGCAGCAGCAAGCGTGATCTTGCGGGTAACGAAGGTTTCACCACGACGCTCACTTTCATGGTTGAACAAGATGCCTGAACAACAATACATATTGTAGGCCTCACGGTATTCTTTCACAATCCAGAAACCGTATTGCTTGGCCACAGCGTAAGGCGAATAGGGGTGGAATGGTGTATTCTCGTTCTGGGGTACTTCCTCAACCTTGCCGTAGAGTTCCGAAGTAGAGGCTTGATAGATACGACACTGATCTGTGAGCCCTAATTGACGGACGGCTTCCAAGATACGAAGCACGCCTACAGCATCTACATCTGCCGTAAACTCGGGAGAGTCAAAACTTACCTGCACATGACTCTGGGCGGCCAGATTATAAATCTCGGTAGGTTTCACCTTCCCGATGACACCGAGAATACTCATGGAGTCTCCAAGGTCGGCATAATGAAGATGAAAATTAGGCTTGCCTTCCAAGTGTGCAATGCGTTCGCGGAAGTCTACGGAAGAACGGCGGATAGTACCGTGTACCTCATAGCCTTTTTCAATTAAGAATTCTGCCAGGTAAGAGCCATCTTGTCCAGTGACACCTGTAATAAGGGCAACTTTTTTATCCATTTTTGATTAATTTTCGCCAGAGAACTGCTTAATGCGTTGTTCTTCTGAGAGTTTGCAAATTAGTAATGTGTCGTCTTTCTCTACTACGATATAGCCGTCTAGTCCCTGGATAACAACCTTCTTTTCCTGCGTGGTATGGACAATGCAATTGTGACTTTCTATCAGATTGATATCCTGCCCAATGGTCGCATTGCCATATAGGTCCTTTTTGCTTTGCTCATGTAGAGAACCCCATGTCCCAAGATCACTCCATCCGAAATCTGCAGGACAGACGAAGATCTCCTCGGCCTTTTCCATGATGGCATAGTCGACAGAGATGTTTTCGCATTCGGGGAAACGCTCGTTAATGAGGGCCTGCTCCTTCTCTGTACCATAGACGGACTGCATCGACTCAAAGGTCTTGGCCATCGTTGGCTGGTAAATACGGAATGCGTTCACAATGGTGTTGATGTTCCAAATGAAGATACCGGCATTCCAGAAATAATAGTTCTTTTTAATATATTCCTGTGCCGTCTTCAAATCGGGCTTCTCACGGAAAGAGTCCACTCGGTAGATCTCCTTGTTACGGAGAGAGGAGGTGCTCAGGTCGGCCTGAATATAGCCATATCCCGTCTCAGGACGGTTGGGCTTCATACCTAATGTGACAATGGCGTCTGTCTCGTTGGTAAAACGCATGCATTCCTTGATCACTCGCTGGAATTCAACGGTATCCATGACAATATGATCACTTGGGGTGACAACGATATTGGCTTTGGGGTCGTTGGATTTGATGCGCCAACTAACGTAGGCAATACATGGAGCGGTGTTTCTTCGGCAGGGCTCACAAAGAATGTTCGTCTTGGGGATGTTGGGCAGCTGTTCTTCAACGATGGGGGCGTATTTCTGATTGGTAACGACCCAGACATTTTCGGGTGCAACAAGGTCGCCAAAACGCTCAACTGTCAGCTGTATCAATGTCTTGCCAACTCCAAGGACATCAATGAACTGCTTGGGCTTCTCTGCAGTGCTCATCGGCCAGAAACGACTACCGACGCCGCCTGCCATAATGACCAAATGGTTGTTTGTCTTTGCCATATGCGCGAATATGTTTGATAATAATCTGCAAAAATATACAAATTATTCCAAACAGACGAATTTTTTCGAAAAAAAAGCTGATTAAGCCTGCATTTTATGCTTTTTGAGATAATGTTTCACACCAAAATAGATACATGCCAGTATCAAAAGACCGATGATGACAATCTTAATGTATTCGGCATACTCTGCTATTTTGTCGTTTAACTGGTCCTCTGGCACAATGGCATGGAGATACCATCCAAGAATGGCCAGAACAGAATGCCAGCCTCCAGCGCCAATCGTCGTGAACAGGATGAATTTGCCGTAATGCATTTTGGCCAGTCCTGCCGGAATGGATATGAGGTGACGGATGACAGGAACGAATCGTCCTGTCAATGTGGCTGCCACACCATGCTCGTCAAAATACTTCTCACTCTTCTCTACTTTTTCCTGATTCAACAGACAGAGATGACCTAGTTTGCTATTTGCAAATTTATATACAACAGGACGCCCGACATAGAGCGCGACAAAATAGTTGATGGAGGCGCCGACATCAGCGCCCAACGTTGCGAATAAGATGATAAGGAATACGTTCAAAGAACCACTGGCGGCATGATAGGCCGCAGGTGTAACCACGAATTCTGATGGCACGGGAACAACTGTACTTTCCAATAGCATCAGGAAAAATATAGTGGGGTAGTTCAGATTACTGAGTAGTGTTGTGATGATATTCATAATTGCTTTAACGATTCTTCTATAAACTGCTGGTATTCTGTTACTTTCATACCGATTGGAAATAAGTGTCCTAGGACTCTTTTGGCTTCTTTTGGATTCTTCTCGACTGCCTTTTTGAGATAGTCGATGAATTCGTCATAATGCTTGATGTCCCAACAACAGAGTGCCATATACGAGTAGCCTTCATTCCAATCGTCATCTACGAAATTGAAGAATTTCTTGAATAATTTATAGGATGCGGAAACATACCTGTTGTCATAAAGTGACACCATGACACGCAGCATGGTTTTGGGCGCATTGCCTGATTCTATAATGACATTTTTGAAGACATTTTCGGCTTCTTTCAGTCGCTTGTTGGCAACGAGTATATGGCCTCGAATAACCTCCATGTCTATGTGGTCGCAGTCCAGATTTGCTGTCTTGTCGATATAATGGAGAGCCGTCTCGGGCATCTTGAGCTCACTGTAGGCAAAGGCGATTTCCTGATAGATCTCCGGCAGATATTGTGAATCTGGACGGGCGGTATTTTCAGCGATGAGCAATCGACTGATGGCTTCCTCAAATCTCCCTAGGTTGATCAGACATGTACCTTGGTGCAAATAGCCGAATTCGTCAGCACTGTTCTTTTCTGAGTATTTCTCGAAATAGGAAAGCGCTTCCTCGTAATTATCCAAATGATAGAGACCATTTGCCTTTGTCAGAATGCTTTCAGCATCATTAGGATCAATGGCAATGGCATATTCGCTGCTGGCAATAGATGCACCGTAGTCCTCACTCATGAACTGGGCATTGGCAAGGGCATTCCAATAGACCTTGGAATAGGGGTTGTGATCCAACAACTCGTTAAATAGCCTACCGCTGTCTTCGTATTTGCCAATGCCGAAGAGGGTACGGGCCATGAGTTCCTTGAAATCATCAGAGTCGTCGCCTTGTGAACGTGCCATCCACTCAAACGACTTGTTGTAGTCATTATATTCAGCAAATAGATTGGCGACGTCATAGACGTAGTCCATCTGCTCGTCTGGTGGCAAATCCAGATACTGCTTCCTGAACAGTTCATCGGCCTCTTCTGTTTTTCCCTCACAGATCAGAATCTCGCCGAGAAGATAGAGGTATTCGGTATTGTCGATGACCTGTATCCGTTCGGCATATGCTCTGGCAAGCTTGAAATTGTTCAGGCTGAGGGCTTCACGAGCTTTATATAGCAAGGGCCCGATGGCATCGGGGTTGAACTGCAAGGCTAGTTCAATAGCCGCAGTGGCATCATCCATCCTGCCTTCGTAGTGATAATAATCGGCTATATCGGCCAAATCATCGGCATCCATATAGGCCGGATGCCCTGATTTGACCGAATCCTCATATTGCTGAAGGAGTTTCTTGAAACTCTCACTATCGAAATAGGCAGTGTCGTCTGTCATTTACTTATTGCTTTTTGCCCAAGCGTCTTTCAGACCAACGGTCTTGTTGAAGACGGGATGGGCATCGCTGGTATCACTATCGGGGGTGAAGTAACCGATGCGCTGGAACTGCAGATAGGTCAGTGGCTTCATCGTGGCAGCAAATGGCTCTACGTAGCAGTTCGTCAGAATGTGGAGCGAATCTGGATTGATAATCTGCTTCATGGCAGTTACGGCATCGCAGTTCTGCTCTTCACGGATGGCTGCCATATCGTCACGAGGATTCTCTACCTTCCACAGACGGTCATAGAGACGAACTTCTGCCTTTACGGCATGGGCACAACTTACCCAGTGAAGGGTCTTTCCCTTAATCTTGCGATTAGAACCTGGCAGACCGCTGCGAGATTCCGGATCATAGGTGCAATAGATGGTTGTGACTTTGCCGTTCTCATCCTCATCACATGGATGCTCCTCGTCGCATTTGATGATATAGGCGTTCTTCAGACGGACTTCCTTGCCTGGAGCCAGACGCATGAATTTCTTCTCTGCTTCCTTCATGAAGTCATCGCGCTCAATCCACAACTCACGGCTAAATTCTATGATGTGGGTGCCGTCTGCCTCATTCTCAGGATTGTTGACGGCTTCCAGTTGCTCTACCTGACCTTCGGGGTAATTGGTAATCACGACCTTTACAGGGTCAAGGACGGCACTGACGCGAATAGCACGACTGTTCAGATCGTCTCGTACAGCACTTTCCAACAGGGCCATATCGTTGAGGGCATCCAACTTGGTGTAGCCAATCTTGTCGATGAAGTTCACAATACTCTCAGGACTGTAACCACGGCGACGGAAACCACAGATGGTTGGCATTCGGGGATCATCCCAGCCATTGACGAGCTTCTCGTTGACCAGTGCCAAAAGATTACGCTTCGACATCAGGGTGTAATTCAGATTCAACTTGTTGAATTCTGTCTGACGGGGACGGTTATCCTCGATATTGTCTGTCTCACCTCGCCATTCCTTCATCCAGGTGACGAACAGGTCGTAAAGGGGACGGTGCTCCACAAACTCGAGCGTACACCAGGAGTGGGTCACACCTTCCAGATAATCGCTCTGGCCATGGGTGAAATCATACATGGGGTAGGCGTTCCACTTGTTGCCTGTACGGATATGGGGAATGTTCAGCACACGATAAATCAGTGGGTCGCGGAACAGCATGTTGGGATGAGACATGTCGATCTTGGCACGGAGCACAAGGGTTCCTGGCTCGCATTTGCCGCTGTTCATAAACTCAAAGAGCTTCAGATTCTCCTCTACAGGACGATCGCGGAATGGACTGTTCGTTCCAGGACTGGTCGTGGTGCCCTTCTGCTGGGCAATCACCTCGGCACTCTGCTCGTCAACATAGGCACGTCCCTGCTTAATGAGCCACACGGCAAAATCCCATAATTCCTGGAAATAGTCACTGGCATAGTAGACGTTGGCCCACTGGAAACCCAGCCATTTGATGTCGTTCTCAATACTTTCGATATATTCCGTATCTTCCTTGATAGGATTGGTGTCATCAAAACGAAGGTTGCAGATGCCATTGTATTTCTTGGCCAATCCGAAGTCGATGGCAATGGCCTTGGCATGTCCGATATGCAGATAGCCATTGGGCTCTGGCGGAAAACGGGTCTGCATCCTACCGCCATTCTTACCTTCTGCCAGATCATTGATTACTTTCTGCTCAATAAAACTCACAGATTTCTTCTCTTCATTTGCATTCAAAACTTTCTCTTCCATATTTCTTTCTTCTTTTTACTTTCATCTTTACTTGATTCCTCTTTCATTCAGTGCTTTGGAATAGCGTGCAGCATTTTTTAAATGCTCATTATATGTCTTCGCAAAATTGTGGGTGCCGGAGAAGTCTTCTTTGGCACACATGTAAAGATAGTCGTGACTTACTCTGTTCAGAACAGCATCAATACCCTTGATCGAGGCAATCTTGATGGGACCTGGGGGAAGACCTGTATTCCTGTAAGTGTTGTACGGACTGTCGTAGAAAAGCATATCGTGGTAAATACGACGTAATTCAAAACGCTTCATGGCGAACTTGATGGTTGGATCTGCCTGAAGGGGCATGTCTGCTTTAAGACGGTTCAGATACATGCCTGCAACCATGGGCTTCTCTTCGTTGTTTGCCGTCTCTTCATCGATAATACTGGCTAGGGTGCATACTTCGTTAGGCATCAGACCAATCGACTTCGCCTTTGCGGCACGTTCATCGTTCCAGAAACGGTCGTGCTCTTTTTGCATACGCTCCATCAATCCGTCAAGGCTGATGTTCCAATAGACTTCATAGGTGTTAGGCACAAACAGACAGGCAATGGTGGCGGTGTCATATCCCCAACGTCCACAAAAGTCGTTGTCTGTCAAGGATGCGGCCAGTGTCAGACTGTCAAGCATCAGTTTCCTGGAGAGAACACCTGCCAGCTTCTCCATCGTCCTGGATTCCGGTATGGTCAGCATTTCTGCTTGCTGATGGCCATTCTTCAGATTACGGACAAGTTTAACGGCACTTTCACCAGGTTGGATGGCATAGCGGCCTGTACGTATGTTTTTGGTATAGCCCCAATAACGGGCCAGGTATTTCAGACCTGTCAGTCCGTGAGAGGTGGCAATAGGCTCTAGTTTGATATAGACTGAGTCTGCAGTATCGTCATCATCGATGTAAAGATAGGATACTTTATCCTCTTTGGCGACATCCGTCAGGAAATAATAATACACCAATCCTCCAATCACCACCAGACAGATGATGGCGGGAATCAGATAATATTTGGCCTTAATTGTCTTCATTTCTCTTCTATCATGAAAAAATCGGTGCAAAGATACTCAAAATAATTCTATTTCTTGTGGAAATTCCAAAATAATTGTGAATTGTGAATGGCGAATGACTATTTATTTGTATCTTTGCACTAAAATAAGTCGATTATGAAACTGAAATTCACCATACAATATGGCACGCAGTGGGGAGAAAGCCTTCATGTCGTGGTCAGTTATCTCAGTCTGGACGGTACGAAGAAAACTGCCAACCTGCTGATGTTGACCGACGATGGGACCCAATGGTCGCTGGAGACCTCTGCCGTTGAGTCGCGACAGCATCCCATAGAATCATTCTCCTATCATTACCAGGTTGAGGATGAAGACGGTCATGTGATTCGGCGCGAGTGGACGATGATTCCCCGAGTCTATCATTTTGATACGTCCAAGAACTATGTGTTGTCGGACTTATGGAGAGATTTGCCCATTCAATATCATCTTTACAGCAGTGCTTATATCACGACGAAAGGTCTGGCCCGCGATGAGCAGGTGAGTCCAATCCGTGTTCCACTCTATCGGAAGACTATTATCTTCCGTGTCTCTGCGCCACAGCTCCTAAAAGGGCAGTCGTTGGCTATCGTAGGCAGTCATCCGGCCTTAGGGGATTGGAATGCTGCCCGCTATCTGCGGATGGAATACCTGGGCCAGCACGACTGGATGTTGTCGGTCAATGTGGATGCCGTCCTTCTGCCCCTGGAATATAAATATGTGGTGATTGATGATGCCACCAATTCTTTAGTGGCTTGGGAAGAGGGGGATAATCGTACGACGGATGGGCTGTTGCCACCTGATGTCTCGGCAATACCCGATGGAACCGTATTGGTGGCCTATGGCGAGAATCTACGTATCAAGGAAAAGACTTGGCGTGTGGCTGGTGTCGTCGTGCCGGTATTCTCTTTAAGAAGCGACTATTCTTATGGCGTGGGTGACTTTGGCGATTTGAAGCGATTGGTAGACTGGGCTGTCTTGACAGGGATGAAGGTGATTCAGATCCTGCCAGTCAACGATACCACGGTGTCGCATTCATGGAGCGATTCTTATCCCTATAATATCGTTTCGGCCTTTGCCCTTCATCCGCATTATCTGGACTTAGAGGCCTTCGGGAGTCTGAAGGATAAGTCGAAAATGACAGCTTATCATCGTCAGCGACGAGAACTCAATGCCGTCGGTTATAGTGATTATGAGGGCGTGGATCGGGTGAAGTCTGCCTTTATCAAGGATCTCTTTGAAGAACGGGGAAAACAGACCTTGGAATCCAAAGAGTTTAAATTGTGGTATGATGCGAATAAAGACTGGCTGGAGCCTTATGCGCTGATAGCGAGCCAAGCAAACCAGTCTGGTTCGGCTGGGATCTGCTTCGTTCAGTATTATCTTCATCTTCAGTTGAAGGCGGCTGCTGATTATGCCCGTTCTAAAGGGATTGTCCTCAAAGGGGATATTCCCATCGGTGTGAATTTTAATAGCGTGGAGACCCAGACTCATCCCAAACTCTTCAATTTGGACTCTCAGACTGGTGCACCACCTGATGCCTTTTCCCCAAATGGACAGAACTGGGGCTTCCCGACCTATAATTGGAATGAGAAGTCGATCTTCTCCTGGTGGCATCGGCGCCTGAAATGGATGTCACAGTACTTCGATGCCTTCCGGATCGATCATGTCTTGGGATTCTTCCGAATATGGGAGGTTCCTGGTGATGCTATTTTTGGCGTTCTGGGGCATTTCTCACCTGCACTTCCTCTGACGGTTAGTGAGATAGAATACTTCGGACTGCCTTTCAGAAAAGATTTTATGACACGTCCGTTTGTCAATGACCGAGTCATAGAGCGGCTTTTCGGTATTCATGCCCAGTTCGTGAAAGAGAACTTCCTGATGGCCCGTAGTTACGGCCTTTACGATTTGAAATCTGAATTCAATACGCAGCGTAAGGTGCGCGATTACTTCGAAGGCCGTGCTGATGAGAACAGTCTCTGGATCCGTGATGGCCTTTATCGCCTGATTAGTGGTGTGCTGTTCCTGGAGGATCCGCGCCAGCCTAATATGTACCATCCTCGCATCGGTGTCTATAACGAACCGGTATTCGATGCCTTGACCAATGAGGAGAAAGATGCTTTCATGCGTCTTTATAACAATTTCTTCTACCAGCGACACAACTTTTTCTGGGGTGGTGAGGCCACTCGTCGTTTGACAGAGGTCTTCGGCAAGACGCGGATGCTCTGCTGTGCGGAGGATTTGGGGATGCTGCCTGATTGTGTGGCGCCTGTCCTGGATTATCTGCGCATCCTGACACTTGAGATTCAGTCGATGCCCAAACAGAATGGCTTCGAGTTTACTCATTTGGATGGTAATCCTTATCGCAGTGTGGCTACCTTCTCTACCCATGATATGGCGCCACTACGGCTTTGGTGGGAGGAGAGCCCTGAACGAACCCAGCGCTATTATGTCGCGATGCTACAGAAACAGGGTAGGGCACCAGAGCATCTGCCTGCACATCTGGCTGAGGAGATTATTGCCCGCCACTTGTATTGCCCGTCGATGATGTGTATGCTGTCGCTTCAGGACTGGTTGGCGATGGATGGGGAACTGCGCAGCAAGAATCCTCGGGAAGAGCGCATCAATGTGCCCAGTGATCCTTATAATCGTTGGAAGTATCGTATGCATATCACCATTGAGGAATTGCTGAAAGCCGACAAATATAACAGTAAGTTGCGTACGATGATTACCCGAAGTAAGAGATAATGTATACTACTTATATATTTGATTTGGATGGTACGTTGCTGGATACATTGGATGATCTGGCTGAATCTGTCAATTATGCCCTTCGAACGCATGGGATGCCAGGGCATTCTACTGATGATGTGCGACGATTCGTGGGCAATGGTGTCCGCAAACTGATGGAACGGGCAGTGCCTGATGGGGCCGACAATCCTCTTTTTGAGGAGACCTTTGCTACCTTCCGCCAGCACTATATGACACATTCGCTCGACACCACCCGTCCTTACAAAGGCATTCCTGAGACATTGGCAGCCCTGAAAGCTCGTGGCTGTCGTTTGGCAGTGGTGAGTAATAAGATGATGGCAGCCACTCAATCCTTATGCAGCCATTTCTTTCCAGACACTATTGAGGTGGCCATCGGTGAGCATGAGGCAGAGGGGATTCGGAAGAAACCTGCTCCTGACACTGTCATTGCTGCCTTGGATGCACTAGGAGTGGGGAAGGAACGTGCCGTCTATGTGGGGGATAGTGATGTGGATATCCAGACGGCCCGAAATAGTGGCCTCCCCTGTATCTCTGTGCTCTGGGGATTTCGTGACCGCGACTTCTTAAAACAACATGGAGCAGAATCATTCATTTCCACCCCATCTGAGTTGATAGATGTTTGATTTTACAAACTCTGCAATCTTGCGATATATTTGCCCAGGATATCGAATTCCAGATTGACAACTGTGCCTACCTTGATGTCGCAGAAGTTGGTGTGCTCAAAGGTGTAGGGGATAATGGCTACCTGGAAGGTGTTGCTAGTGGGATTGCAGACTGTCAGGGATACACCATTCACCGTCACAGAACCTTTGTCTACGGTGAAATAGCCTTTCTTGGCCATTTCGCGGTTTTCGGGATATTCGAAGGTGAAATAGGTAGAACCGTCTGCATCTGCCATAGCGATACACTTCGCGGTCTCATCCACATGTCCTTGCACAATATGACCGTCAAGCCGTCCGTTCATCAGCATGGAGCGCTCCACATTTACCTTGTCGCCCACTTGCAGCAGACCGAGATTTGTGCGGTCGAGGGTTTCTTTCATGGCCGTAACAGTATAAGTTCCGTCCTTGATGGCAACAACCGTCAGGCAGACGCCATTATGGGCGACGCTCTGATCAATCTTCAACTCGTCGACAAAAGAGCATTTCAACGTAAAATCAATATTCTCGCGGTCTTTCTTTATCGCTACAACGGTAGCAAACTCTTCTATTATTCCAGAAAACATAACTGATTACTATTAACAAAAAAAAGCGGGTGCGTGCCGATGATTTGGTGAAAACTCCTGTTTCACACGATATGGGTGCTCTCCGTCGTTGTAATCCACCGGCATCATGATGCTCTCCCGAGGGATGTGGCCCGCCATTGGCAAGAGAAGCTGGCCCGATTTTTGTTTTTTAATGTAGAGTATCCCGATCTATGCGGCACGACCCGTATTTCTGAGTGCAAAGATACAAAAAAAACTGAATACTGAATACCGATTAGCAAATAATTTGCTGGGTCTTGGTATTTTTTAACTATCCATAATGTCTGAGAGATTGATAACCCCATAATCGTCGCCCATTTCTTCCGCTTCCAGTTCTTCTTCCTTCTTCTTTTTTGATGGGCGGAGCTTGGACAGTATCTTGAAGATTTTCTTTCTGAAACGCAGCAAAAGGAATAATACACCCAAGAGTAATACACATAATATAATCCACATCACCGTTCGTGAGAAGATGAAATATGGAGGCACAATGACCTCTATGGTTCGCATGTCGTATTTGTCGGGCGATTCTAGCAGGAAGGCCTTGACTCTGAACTTGTACGTACCACTGGGAATGTCGGAATAGGTGGCTAGGCGGTCTTTTCCTGCATTCTGCCAGTCCTCATCATAACCTTCCAACATATATTGATAATGTACACGATGCTGGAGCTGATAATTGAGGGCTGCAAAGCGGAAAGTGAAGACACTATTGTGACTGGGTAACTCGATGCTCTTACTCTCTACCGGGTATTCCTCAAAGTTGTTGTTCAGTCGCGGACTTTGTATCTCACCGTTGATCATGAAGTCTGTGACTCGCAGTTTCAGCAAAGAACCGGTTGATGTCATCAGTTTCTTACGGTCTACTACATAGTAGCCGTCAAGTGTTCCAAAGAAAATCTTGTCGCTGCCCATAGTGATGGCGGCACTTTCTCCTTCTGAGAGCATGGTTTCATCGACACCGTCCAGACTGGAGAAGGTGGTGAAGATGTTCTTCTTCGTGTCAAAAGAGCAGATGATATGGTCGGTTCCGAACCAGGCATTACCATGACTGTCAAAGATGATGCTGCGGATTTCTTCAGAGGGCAGTCCGGATGAAGCATCATAGGTGTCGAAGAGCCAGCGGCCCTGCTTGTCTTGCCCGATCGTTCTGCCAATACCACCGCCCATGGTGCCTACCCACATATCGCCATCGTTGTCACGGGCCAGGCAGACCACATCGTTACATGTCAGCATGTGCTCTTGGTCGTCAGGACTCTCGAGGGGGGTAATGCTGAGTTTACGGTCTTTGTACGACATGATGAGGATACCATCAGTGGAACCTGCCCATACATTACCATATTTATCAAAAGCAAGGGCACGTATCTTGCGATGGGACTTTGACGGATATTTGTGCATCTCATTGTCGCAATTCAGAAATACCTCCTTGCCGTTCATCTTGGTCAGGATATTGACACCACCGCCGTATGTGGCTACCCAGATATTACCATCCTTGTCTTCAAGTGAGAGATAGGCGCTGTTGGCCGACATGCTCCATTTGTCGCCTTCAATATGATAATAGCGCTTCAGCGACCAGCCATCTCCGCTCTTGGGTGACATCTTAAACAGACCATAGTCTTTTGAGCAGATCCAGTAGTTGCCCTTGGAGTCTTTCGATATACCATAGATACGCCCGAGAGAATGGCCTTCATCATCATGAGTGATAGTGGTCCGGTTATTGTCATTGTCGTAGATGAACAAATCGCTGTTCTTGTTGCCAATCAAAAGCAGTTTGCGCTGCTCATCGTAATACATGGCACGGATCTCGTTTTCTATGGTTGAAGTGGCATTAGGCACAGGGCGAACCCTTACAATGTTGTTCTTGAGGATCTCCAACTTGTCCAGGCCGCGACGGCTGGTGGACATCCATACCACACCTTCCTGCAGTTCGAGGGTGGCATTGACGGTGTTTGAGAGGTTCCAAGGGTTCGACGGGTCATTGTGGAAATATTCTACCTCGTCTTTCTCGCGGTTATAGTAGCCATAACCACCAATATTCATACGGATCCAGACCACACCGTGGGATTCACGGAACTGTCCTCCACGACCATCAAACTCTGGCACAAGCACGACCTGCTGGAACAGTTTCTCATTACCCGTTGTGGGATTGATACGTGCAGCACCTGTGCGGTAGTCTCCAAACCAGACGATACCGTGGCTGTCGACAAAGATACTGGTGATGGCATTCCCATTGGGACGACGTATCTCCTTTGGCTCTTTTCCATAAGAAAAACTGTAGATGCCGCCATCAGCGGTTCCAACGAAGATGTTGAAACCATTCGACTGCAGGCACTTGATCTCCTTGTCAGGCAGGATAGCATCACTCTCTATTGTCAGATTTCCACGATTCAGACGATGTATGCCCTTGTCAGTACCCAGCCAGATATCGTTTTCATAGCCTTCTGCCATACTGGTAATGGTCAGGCCGCGTGTTGTGACCTGTTCTTTCTTCAGGCCGCGTCTGTTAAGGCGCATGATATAGAGACCTGCTCCTTCTATGGGTACTAGTACTTCGCCTGTACTGGTCACAATGATGGGATAGTTCGTGCGGAATTCCTCATAGCCAACTTCTCCTTCGAAAGGATTTATAATTATGTCGGTGGTGCGGTTCATCACAAACACACGACCGTCATACATTCTCATCCAGATATTTTGCGATTGGTCGATGGCCAGATCGAGGATTCTGTTATGTAGGTTCTTAATACCACTGCTGTTACCAGTTTTGTAGTTATAGAAATCATAGCCGTCAAAACGGGAAAGCCCGTTCCATGTGGCCATCCAGAGAAAACCATAGTCGTCCTGACAGATGTCAGCGATGGCATTACTAGTCAGTCCGTTCTCAGTAGAATAGTGAGAGAGTGAAGCCTGCAATTGCTGGGCATTGATGGTCTGGCTACATCCGAGAGCTAGGATTCCTATAATAAATTGTTTCAGCATCATTGTTTTCGGGTTATATTTACATGTTAGTTCTGCAAAATTAGCTGTTTTTTTTGAAATACCAAAAGAAATTCGAATATTTTACTTATCTTTGCAACAAATTAGCGGTTATTATGAAAAAAAACATCTGTATCGTGGCTGGCGCACGTCCGAATTTCATCAAAGTTGCGCCTCTTTTGCGAGCTATTCATAAGTCTGGACAGATTGATTGTCATCTGGTTTATGCGGGTCGTGAGGATGATCCCACACTCGAGCCGTCGCTCTTTGATGACCTGCAGATGCAGCGACCTGATTTCTATCTGGGTGTTGACTCCGAGAGCCTGAATGAGATAACGAGTAAGGTGATGGGGGCGTTCGACCTGTTCCTTGATGCCCATCCCACCGATGTGGTGATTGTCGTGGATGACCTGGCCTCTACGATGGCTGCTGCCATTGTCACCAAGAAACGTGGCTTGAAACTGGCGCATCTGGTGGCAGGCACACGTTCCTTTGATATCAATATGCCCAAGGAGATCAATCGTTTGGTGATCGATGCCCTGAGTGATTATCTGTTTACGGCAGGTGTTCGCAGTACTGGTGTGGCCACTCGCGAACAGGCAGAGTCATCGCAGACTTATCTGGTGGGTAATATCCTGATGGATACCCTGCGTTTCAACCACGACAGACTCCAGCGGCCAGCATTGATGGATGGCATTTCCGGACCCTATCTGGTCTTTACCTTGAACCGTCGTGCCCTGTTGGCTGATGCTGAAAAAATGCAGCTGATGGTGCAGGCGATGACTGAGGCTGCAGGCCATATGACCATTGTGGCACCCTTGCGTCCTGATGCCCGTAAAATACTTGAGGTGTTCGATTGTAAAATACTGGTTACGAATCCGTTAAGCTATCTTGAGTTTGGTTGGTTGACGGCCCATGCTGCAGGTGTAATTACCGACTCTGGCAATGTGGCAGAGGAGGCTACCTTCAATGGCGTTCCCTGTATCACGCTCAATAATTACACAGAGCACCAGGAGACTGTTACTATTGGTTCCAACGTCTTGGTTGGCGAGGATCCTGATAAGTTGCGTGAGGCTGTCGTTAACATGGTGAACGGTACCTGGAAAAAATGCGCCCTTCCCGATCGTTGGGACGGACGCACTGCTGAGCGTATCGTTCAGATACTGCTTCAATAATTCTCAGCCTTGACTTGGAAGTAGGCTTGCGGGTGGTCACAGACGGGACATACCTCGGGCGCCTTCTTGCCAATCACAATGTGTCCGCAGTTGCTGCACTGCCAGATTACGTCGCCATCCTTGGAGAATACGCGTTCCTTCTTGATGTTATCCAAGAGCTTGCGATAGCGCTCCTCGTGCTCCTTCTCGATTTTGGCCACGCCCTCAAACTTCTCGGCTATCTCGTCGAAGCCTTCCTCGCGAGCCTCCTTGGCCATGCGGGCATACATGTCGGTCCACTCGAAGTTCTCGCCATTAGCGGCTGCCTCAAGATTCTCGGGGGTGCTCTTGATAGCTCCGCCTTCCAGCAACTTGAACCACATCTTGGCGTGCTCCTTCTCGTTGTTAGCCGTCTCCTCAAAGATTGCGGCTATTTGTACATAACCGTCCTTCTTGGCCTTTGATGCCCAGTAGGAGTATTTGTTGCGTGCCTGACTCTCGCCTGCGAATGCCTCCTGCAGGTTCTTCTCTGTCTTTGTTCCTTTCAGTTCTTTCATAATCGTATTCGTTTAGTGGGTGAATATTTACGATATCTAGGGGTGTCTGATTGATGTTGCAAAGATACGAAAAATAATTGAAACTATCAAATATTTCAATAACTTTTTTCGTGCATAAAGCATTTTTTTCTTTTGGGCGGCGGAAGGGAAGTAAACTAGCGGCTTAAGCGAACTAAACTGACATGCGGCCTGTGCCTGGTTTGCGTCTTAGCGTCTCAAACGTCTCAAACGTCTCAACGTCTTTTTCACTTTTTGCACATATACACACAAAAATACCCCACTCACACTCAGCCTACACGTACCTTATATATAATATAATAATAATTTAATATATATTAACTATTCTCTGTCTGCCGATGTGCGTTTTTGCAAAAAAGACGCTGAGACGTTTGAGACGTTTGAGACGCTTGAGACGCTTTCTGCATCCAAACCGCCCAACCGTCTTAGGTGTCTTTTCCGGTTATTTGCGGTGTAAAGTAAAATAATTTGAAAAAAGTTGCCAAATTATTTGGTGGTGTCAAAAATTTTTACTACCTTTGCAGCGTGAGAAAATAACCGAGCTTGTAGAGGCCGAGCAGACGGAGATTGGGGTGATGGCCGCAGAGGTTGCGGCGGATGAGAGTGCCAAAAAGACGGTGGGTGAGTCGGATGAGCGACACGATCAGCGGAATGTGGATGCCTTCGACAAAAGTGAGCATACGTGAGTAGCCTCGCAATTCATGGCGGAACTGGGAAAGGGTCTGCAGACCTTCCTCGGTCTTGGCGATGAAGTCGGGATTGCTCTCAAAGGTGCAGAAGCCCATGGGGTTGTCGATGTGGGTGATGGCAATACGGTCAGCGCGCAACTGCTTGCCGAAGAGCACATCCTCATAGCCATAATGGCGGAAGCGCTCGTCGAAGGGGTGGGCGAGCATCAGGTCACGACGGATGAGGAAATTGGCGGTGTGGAAGTCGCGATAGGGATTCTGCTGGCGTATCTCAACCGTATGCTCATGCTCGACAGCCTTCTCATAGCGATAGCGGAGATTGTCCCTGAGCGCATCGGCATCACCGCCTATACAGACACCGCCATCAACGACTTCGGCGCTCTCGATGGATGCGTATTTTGACAGAAAGTCAGCACGCACGAGGGTCATGTCGCTGTCTATGAACAGCAACCAGTCGTATTGGGCTGTCTGAGCCAGATAGTTTCGGATGGCAGCACGGCCGATATTCTTAGGTTGTCGGAGATATTGGCAATGCTCCCACTGGTTGATCCCGCTGTTTCTCGCAATGACATCTGCATCAGTAGAGCCATCGTCGGCGACCAGAATCTCATAGGCAAAATCAGCCGCCTCAGCCTGCTGTCTGAGGGCATCCACCAAATTGACACACAGGTCATTATAGGTGGGAATCAGGATGGATAAAGCCTTGATTGCCATGAATTCGGCCACAAATTTACGAAAAAGTTTTGTAGTTTCCAAAAAAATGTGTACCTTTGCAGCCGCTTTTACGAGATAAGAGCATGAAATTCAATTTTTAACAACAAAATCATTTAAAGAAATGGCAACAAAAATCAGATTGCAGCGCGGCGGCCGTAAGGGCTATGCTTTCTACAGCATCGTAATCGCTGACGCTCGTGCACCACGTGATGGTAGATTTACTGAGAAGATTGGTACTTACAATCCTAACACCAATCCTGCCACAGTAGACTTGAATTTCGACCGTGCACTCTATTGGGTTGAGACCGGTGCCCAGCCCACAGACACAGTACGTAACATCCTCAGCCGTGAGGGCGTCTACATGATGAAGCACCTCCGTGGTGGCGTGAAGAAGGGCGCTTTCGATGAGGCTGCTGCCCAGAAGAAGTTCGATGCCTGGAAGGCTGACAAGCAGAATGGCCTGAACAAGGTTCGTGAGGCAGAGGCTAAGGCTAAGAAGGAAGCTGCTGAGAATGCACTGAAGGCAGAGAAAGCTGTAAACGAGGCTATTGCCAAGAAGGTAGCCGACAAGAAGGCTGCTGAGGCTGCTGCCAAGGCAGAGGAAGAGGCTGCAAAGGCTGCTGAGGCCGCTGCTGCAGAGGCTCCCGCAGAAGCTCCTGCTGAGGAGGCTGCACCTGCTGCTGAGGCTCCCGCTGAGGCATAAGACTCTCCGCAGAACGAGACAAAATGAGGAATGGGGAATTGACCTCATTCCTCTTTTTATTTTAATGAAACTATAAGCGATGCATATCCTCGAAATACCATCTTTCTTTACCCCTTACGGCGGCGAGTTCTGCCTGGATCAGGCCAAGGCCCTGAAAGCCGTGGGGTATGAGGTGCGTATATTGAGTAATGTGCAACTGGCGCTGACGATAGATCCGGAGGGCTATTTCAAGCTGCCCTGTCGTCGCAATGAGCATGAGCAGGATGGCATCACCGTCTATCAGTCATTCCAGCGAGGTGTGCCTAAGGCTGTGCGTTGGAACATGAAGAGGTGGGTGACTATCGTCTGTGATATGTTCGACGACTATGTCGCTCGCTATGGCAAACCCCATATCCTGCATGCCCATTGTGCCAAGTGGGCAGGCTATGCTGCGATGAAGATAAGCGAGAAGTATGGCATTCCATATGTCATTACGGAACATCTTTCCAGACTTCTGTTTGAAAAGGAGTTCGGACCTGCCCCCACCGATACTTGGCAGATTCCTTTGCTGAAGGCCTGCTATCGTGAGGCTAAGATGGTCGTGCCTGTTTCTGAGGAACTGGTCGACAATATTGCCTGCTATTTCGGCAAAGACTATCGGTGGCAGGCGATATCCAACACGATAGATACGGATTTCTTCCATTATCAGCCGCGCTCACCTCAAGAAGGCCGACCCTTCCGGTTCTGTTGTCTGGCTAGTTTCTGGCCACTGAAAGGCTATGATGTGCTGATACCTGCTTTCCGGCAACTGTTGGCGTCGGGTGTGAATGCAGAACTGCATATCGCAGGCAGGGATACAGATTCGGAGGCGTGTTGCTCGATGTTGTTTGATGGTATTTTTTCTCATGGCTTACTCGACAAGAAGGCTGTCAGGGCGTTGCTTTATCAGAGTGATGCTTTAGTGCTGGCCAGTCGTAGCGAGGTACAGCCATTGGTGCTTCTGGAGGCGATGAGTACGGGTATTCCTGTGATTGCAACGGATTGCATTCCTCAGAGTTTGCGTATTGAAGGCGGCTGTACGATTGTGCCTGTAGATGATGTCGAGGCTATGGCTGGAGCGATGAAATCCGTATCCCAGAAATCATCCTTCGATGGGAAAATTCTTTCGGAGAAAGTAAATCAGATGGCTTCGCCAGAGGTGATAGGCCAGAAACTATCTGCGCTGTTTACCGACATACTCGTTTCAGCCTGACAAAGGTTTGGCGAACTATTAATCCTATCTGCCAAAGCCATTCGCGGCTCATCACAGTAAACAGGATTTGATTCTTCAGCGTTCTGTTGACCTGCCAGTTTTTTTCGCAGTTTAACGTCGCTTGGTAGAGTTGTGGTTGGTGGGCACGGAAAGCATGCATACCAAGGGCAAAGATACGGTCAGGGAAGAAATCTGCTAGATTAATGTGATGCTTTGTGGCCAGATACTGAATCAGATCGGTCATCTTCTGCACAAACGCGAATTGCTTCACATCATCAGTGGAATTCGATACTGTATTCTGTCCCAAGCTGTAGCTGAGCGTGATGTCAGGTATATAGGCAATGTCGCCATGCAAGGCCATCGAGAAGGCTATCTGGATATCCTCGCTGCAAAAGCCTTTGTTACGAAACAGGAATGTATCTTCCTCGTAGGCTTTCCTGAAGACATCGGCCCGATAGAGGGCTGTGCACAGGTGGAACACACTCATGTTGTGCTGAGTGATGATGGCCTTTAGCAGGTCGCGGCCCGGTGTGATGGGCGCATGTTGCTGTTGTCGACTTGGAATGGTCTTATGGCTCGCTTCATCGTAATACTGCCAGTTGGTAATGACCATCGTCACATTGTCGTGTGCTTCCATTATGCTCACTTCCTTTTCCAGTTTCTGAGGGTCGGTCCAGAAATCGTCACCAGCGCAATCGGCAATGTATTTGCCTCGACAGGCCAACAGGCAGTCAAAGTAATTATCGACGATACCCTTGTTATGTGGATTGCAGATTAGCCGGATGATATCCGGATAATTCTTGGCATAGCGTTCGCAGATGGCTCGGGTGTTATCTGTCGAGCAGTCTTCACCAACGACAATCTCGAAAGGCACATGACATTGTTGCATCAGGATGGAATCGAGTGTCCGGCTGATGGTGCATTCCTGATTGTAGGTGAGGACTACGACTGATATCATGTTCTCCATCATCTTTCTTTTTTCATTATTGGGAGCGTGGTGAGCAGAATCTTGCGACCTAAAGCGCTGTTGCTCAGTCTGCGGAACCAAGTGTATTTCGTGCTATACGGATGGTTGGGTAGGGGGAAAAGATTGTTCTTTCGCAAATCGTCGACGGTCTCATCCAGTTTTTCTTCCGAGCGTGTCAGCAGTATTGTGTTGTAGAGATAGTCCATCGTCAATTGGGCTACACGACGTTGCAATGCAATCTTATCGCTCTGGGGACTAATGTCGGCAAGTCTGCTGAGGTGGAGAATGACTTCCTTGGTATCGCTTAGTCGCTTTTGGATACTCGCCTCGTCTGTCTGATGGACGGCTGAGGTCGTACGCTCCCGATAGAAATAGGCCTGCGCATCAGTGATATAGACCGATTCTGCACGAATCAGCAACTGGGGTGTGAACTCCTCATCCTCACCATAGGCAATGCCAGGGGTGAAGGCTAACTTCCCTCTGACTGCTTGACGGAACAGGCAACAGCAGGCTGCCCCTCGGATATTCTCTGTGCGCAGAAGTTCTGGGCCATTCTTTATGATCGGAGGATTGAAAGCTGCTGGCGCTTTGTCGGACTTATGGGTAAAGTCGAACATTACGACATCAACATTGCTGCAGTTGCGTATCAAGTCAAGACAATATTCATAGGGATTTTTCAGTAGACAATCGTCGCCATCTACCAATTGGATATACTGGCCCTTGGCCATATCCATTGCCGTGTTTCTGGCTACACTGACACCACCGTTTTTCTGACGTACGTAAATGATGTCATCACCGTATTTGAGCAGGTCGTTCATCGGACTGACATCTGAGCCGTCGTCTACGACAATGATTTCCCGCTCAGCAGTTTCGAGATTCAGTTTCAGGATGCTGTCGATGCACTCGCAGAGCATGTCTACGGGCAGGTTGTAGCAGGTCACGATGAAACTGACCAGTGGTTGATGCGTGTTGTCGGTCATTGTCATGTCGTTGTATGATAACTCGTGTGCAAAGGTAGTTTAAAATAATGAGACTGCCAAATTATTGTAAGTATAAAATAAAATGTTACATTTTACGTTATTCATAATAGATGAGCGAAAACGAGAAAGGCGCCTACGGCCAGGTGTTGAAATACACTGGAATCTTTGGTGGCGTACAGGGACTCAATGTAATCGTGAGCCTTGTGCGCAACAAGCTTGCTGCCATTTTACTTGGGCCTGCTGGTATGGGCCTCGTCTCGCTCTTTAATGCCACCGTTGCCTTTATCTCTCAAGCCACAGGTTTCGGCATCTCCATGAGTGCAGTACGCCACATTTCGGAACTGACGGAATCTGGTGATGAAGCGCAACGAGCTTATTATATCAAGGTGGTACGTGCCTGGTCGCTGCTGGCAGCCTTGTTAGGTGTGCTGGTGTGTGTAGCCATAGGACCTTTCCTCAGTAGTAATACTTTCGCTTGGGGTAATCATACTCTACACTTCATCTTGTTGGCTCCGGCGGTAGGTATGATTGCCGTAACGGCTGGTGAGACGGCTATCCTGAAAGGCACTCGCCAGTTGAAACCCTTGGTGGTGGTGCAGACCTTCACCATCTTGGCTACACTGATACTAACAGTGCCTGCCTACTATTTCTTTGGTCAGGCGGGTATCGTGCCGGTCATCGTGCTGATGGCACTTGTCACGCTATTGTTTACCGTCAACTATTCCTGGCGGCTCTATCCCTTGCAACTCAGTGGCTCGAAGGGAATTCTCGGTGATGGTATGGAAATGATCCGTTTAGGAGTAGCCTTTACCATGGCTGGTATCGTGGGGGCAGGTTCTGAGATGCTGATCCGTTCCTGGCTGAACCTGCAGGGTGACTTGGATGCCGTCGGACTCTATAATGCCGGATATATGATTACTGTGACCTATGCGAGTATGGTATTTTCGGCGATGGAGGCAGATTATTTCCCACGTCTTTCGGCTGTCAACGGCGATGTGGCGGCAACCAATGAGACCGTCAATAAGCAGACGGAGGTGACCTTGCTGATTATTGCACCGATGCTGGTGGGGATGATTGTGTTATTGCCGGTACTGACACCACTACTGCTCAGTGAGAAGTTCATGCCGATTGTCGCGATGACGCAGGTGGCTGCCTTGGCGATGTTTTTCAAGGCTATCACGTTGCCTGCTGCCTATATCACTCTGGCTCGAGGTTATTCTCTGTTATACCTGTTCTTGGAGACGGCTTATTTCATCGTGTTTGTGTTGTTGATGATGTATGGCTATCGGCATTGGGGGCTTCTGGGTACGGGTATTGCCATCACGGCGGCCAATGTGTTCGACTTCTTCATGATTCATACGGTGGCATATTTTCGCTATGGCTATAAAATGTCATCGGCCGTGATGAGGTACAGCGCCATTCACATCCTGATAGGACTATTGGCATTCTTTACCACCATCACGGTCGACGGCTTTGTCTATTGGGTCTTCGGCATCGGCTTATCACTTGTCAGCCTGTTGTTTTCATTGCTGATTCTTCACCAAAAGACCCATTTGTGGGCTGCGCTTATGAAACGCCTGCCTTGGCTACGTAGAAATTCTGGTTAGAACCGGAAGTCGAGTTCCATATCTACTAAGTTGTAGTTGTGCTTGGCCAGATTACGATCGTTGACACGAGAGTATTCCAGATGCATTTCTAAATTTTTCGTGAAGAAATAGTTCAGACCGCACTCTACCTGATTGACTGATGTCGCCCAGTTCTTCTGATTCCGGTAAGTCTGATAGCGTGCTTTGGCATGGAGCTTACCCTTAATCACAGGCACAATGCCAAACACATACCAACCGTCGGCCTTGTCGCCCTTCGAATAGTCTATCTCGCGTACGTTGTTGCCAGGAGAGGCTGCACCCCAGCCCTGACTGTGGATATACTCTGCACGGAAGGTATACTCGTTCAGATCGTATTCAGCAGAAATGGCATAGCGGTTTTTCTCGATACTGCGTTTCTCACCAGTAATCGGGTCTAGCATACCACCACGGCTACCATTCCATCCGAAGGCACCAATGCGCACACCCTTGATGGGCATCACCCATACACCACCGATAATGTCCTTGCGATTGTCCTTGTCTTTCTCGTTTACGCCCTCACCATTGTAGATACCAATCTGATAATGGAACAATCTGCGGCCATTGGCATTGGGAAAGAGATCGCCGGCAAACTGGATACCGATGTCGCGACCGCCTGACGACTTCTCGCCTGTACGGTCACCGAAGGCAGAGAGCTTGTTGATCACGTCAGCATAGCCTCTCCAACCCTGAGTGATAGGGTGGGTGGGGTTCTCGTATGTGAAGGCACGCTTAAACTGACCTGCACGGATCTTAAATCCTGGATATTTCCTCCACTCAGCGTAGAGGTCAACCAATTGAACGGTAGGCTGTCCAGGACCAGTAGCGTTGGTGCCTTGTATCTGGGCGCGCCAGTCAAAATCGCCAATTTTGCCGTCGAGAATAAAGCGGGCCAGTCGCAGGTTGAACGAGTTGGAGTGGTTCCCTTCTGGGTCTTGTCCCTGATATTGCAACATGCCGTAGCCGCTGAACTTGATGTTGTTTACCCATGCGGGGATCTGTACTGTCTTCTGCTGCTGAGCGTCTTGCACTTCCTCTACTTCAGTAAGTGTCTCTGCGCTTGCAGGAATGGTCGTCAGCGCCACTAGCGCCATCAGACCAAATAGTCTGTTCTTTTTCATACCTTTAGGATTATAATGGGCAAAGATACGAAAATAAAACGAAATGGCCAAATGTTTTTAAGAAATTCTCTATCGGCGCTCTAATAGTACAACATTCTCGACATGGGGCGTGTGAGGAAACATATCGACGGGCTGTACGGCTACAACGCGGTAGTCTGTATCCAGATCGTGCAGGTCGCGAGCCTGGGTGGCAGGGTTACACGATACATAGACAATACGCCGAGGAGCAGCACGCAGGATGGTCTTCACCACATCGGGATGCATGCCTGCACGTGGGGGGTCGGTGATAATAACGTCAGGACGTCCGTGCTCAGCAATAAACTCGTCGGTGAGGATATCTTTCATATCACCTGCATAGAACAACGTATTGTTAATTCCGTTGATCTCGGAATTGATTTTTGCATCTTCGATAGCTTCGGGAACATATTCAATACCAATCACTTGGCGGGCCTTGCGAGCCACAAAGTTGGCAATCGTGCCTGTACCGGTATAGAGGTCGTACACCAGAGGCAGCTCTGAGTCCTCTGAGTACTCAGAAAACGCAAGCTCTCTCGCCACGCTATAGAGATGGTACGCCTGTTCGGTGTTGGTCTGATAGAAACTCTTAGGTCCTACCTTGAACTTCAAATCCTCCATCAGCTCGAAAATATGATCGGTGCCTTTGAAGACAAGTATTTCCTGGTCGCCGATGGTATCGTTACACTTTTGGTTGTCGAGGTACATCAGTGAGGTAATCTGTGGGAATTTATCGGCGATGTACTTTAGCAGCCTCATTGCCTCATCCTGACTCCTGTCTTCTGTCTCCTTACTACTTCTGTCATAGTGAAACTGTATGATAACCATCAGCTCGCCGCTTGCACTATTACGGATAATCACATCACGAAGTAGACCTACCTGTTGGCGCAGGTCGAAGAAGGAGATGCCCTGTGCAATGGCATAATCGCGGATTTCGTTGCGGATCTGATTGTGCAGGTCGTCCATCAGCCAGCATTTCTCAATCGGCAGAATCTTGTCGAAGGCACCTGTAATGTGGAAGCCGATGGCAGGTATATCTTTCAGACTCTGACTTTCATCATTGGGCAGTGAAGCAATTTCTTCCTTGGTCAGGTAGCGCTTGTTGGCACAGCCATAATCCAACTTGTTGCGGTATTCTTGTGTCTTGACACTTCCAAGAATCGGTCTGAATTCTGGCAAATCAATCTTTCCGATGCGTGTCAACTGGTCGAAAACCTGCTGTTGCTTGAATTTCAACTGCTCAGAATAGGGTAGGTTCTGCCACTTGCAGCCGCCACAAATACCGAAGTGCTGACAGAAGGGTGTCGCGCGTACATTACTATATTGTATAAACCGAATAACCTCGCCTTCGGCAAACGAGTGCTTCTTGTGTCGGATCTGCACGTCGCACACGTCACCTGGCACGCAAAATGGTACAAACACCACAAGGTCATCCCAGTGGAACAGACATTTTCCTTCGGCTGCAATAGCCTCAATTGTTACGCCTTCAAGGAGCGGTAATGGTTTCTTCTTTCTTGCCATATAATTCGTTTAGGGCACAAAATTACAAAAAAAAGTCTAAAGAAATAAGATTTTGGGTATTTTTCTTGTGTATGTGAGGAGAATTTTGTAACTTTGCACAATTCAAAAACAAAACAATTTATCATCAATAAATAAGTTATTAACGTATGAGTCAAAAAAGAGTTTACCTCTTCGGTAATGGTAAGGCCGAAGGTAATGCAAAGATGCGTGAGGAACTGGGCGGTAAGGGTGCTAACCTTGCCGAGATGAACTTGATTGGAGTTCCTGTTCCTCCTGGTTTCACAATCACAACCGATTGTTGTAACGAGTACTATCAGGTTGGTCAGCAGAAGATTATGGAGCTGCTGAACGACGATGTGATGGCTGCTGTAAAGCACATTGAGGGTCTGATGAACTCAAAGTTCGGCGACAAGGAGAATCCATTGTTGGTATCAGTTCGTTCTGGTGCTCGTGCTTCTATGCCTGGTATGATGGACACTATTCTGAACCTGGGTCTGAACGATGAGGTTGCTGAGGGTATGGTGAAGAAGACCAACAATCCTCACTTCGTATACGACTCTTATCGTCGTTTCGTACAGATGTACGGTGACGTGGTGCTCGAGATGAAGCCCGTCAACAAGACTGATATCGATCCGTTCGAGGAGATTATTGAGAAGGTGAAGAAAGAGAGTGGTGTTGTTTTGGATAAGGACCTCTCTGTTGAAGACCTGAAGAAATTGGTTCAGTTGTTTAAGGTTGCCATTAAGGAGCGCACCGGTAAGGACTTCCCCAACGATCCTATTGAGCAGCTCTGGGGCGCTATCTGCGCTGTGTTCCGTTCTTGGATGAATGAGCGTGCTATCCTCTATCGTAAGATGGAAGGCATCCCCGACGAGTGGGGTACAGCCGTATCAGTGATGGCTATGGTATTCGGTAACATGGGTGACACCTCTGCTACAGGTGTATGCTTCAGCCGTGATGCTGCTAACGGTGAGAACCTGTTCAACGGTGAGTATCTGGTGAACGCACAAGGTGAGGACGTTGTGGCAGGTATCCGTACGCCGCAGCAGATCACGAAGATCGGTTCTCAGCGCTGGGCTGAGCGTGCTGGTATCTCTGAGGCTGAGCGCGTTGCAAAGTATCCTTCTATGGAGGAGGCTATGCCAGAGATTTATGCTGAACTGAATGGCATTCAGGACAAACTGGAGCATCACTATCACGATATGCAGGATATGGAGTTCACCGTTCAGGAGGGCAAGCTTTGGTTCCTCCAGACACGTAATGGTAAGCGCACAGGTGCTGCTATGGTGAAGATTGCCATCGACCTGCTGCACGAGGGTATGATCGACGAGAAGACTGCCATCATGCGCTGCGAGCCCCAGAAGCTCGACGAACTGCTGCACCCCATCTTCGATAAGAAGGCGTTAGCTGCTGCCAAGGTCATCGCTCAGGGTCTGCCCGCATCTCCTGGTGCTGCCTGTGGTCAGATCGTATTCCATGCTGACGATGCTAAGGCTTGGCACGAGGATGGTCACAAGGTAGTGCTCGTACGTATCGAGACTTCTCCTGAGGATCTCGCTGGTATGGCTGCTGCCGAGGGTATCCTGACCGCTCGTGGTGGTATGACCTCTCACGCTGCCGTTGTGGCTCGTGGTATGGGTAAGTGCTGCGTATCGGGTGTAGGTTCGCTGAATGTTAGCTATAAGGACAAGACTGTCGAGATCGACGGCGTTGTATATAAGGAGGGTGACTACATCTCTCTGAATGGTACCACTGGTCAGGTTTACGCTGGCGAGGTGCCCACCAAGGCTGCTGAGCTCTCTGGCGACTTCAAGGAGTTGATGGACCTCTGCGACAAGTACACCAAGTTGCAGGTTCGCACCAATGCAGATACCCCTCGTGACGCTCAGCTCGCTCGTGAGTTCGGAGCAAAGGGTATCGGTCTGACTCGTACTGAGCACATGTTCTTCGAGGATAAGAAGATTATCGCTATGCGTGAGATGATCCTCGCCGACAGCGTTGCCGGACGTGAGAAGGCTCTCGCTAAGCTACTGCCTTATCAGAAGGCTGACTTCAAGGGCATCCTTGAGGCTATGGACGGTCTGCCCGTGAACATCCGCCTGCTTGATCCTCCTCTCCATGAGTTCGTTCCCCACGATCTGGCTGGTCAGGAGACAATGGCTAAGGAGATGGGTGTCAGCGTAGAGGATATTAAGCGTCGTGTTGATTCTCTCGCAGAGAACAACCCAATGCTGGGTCATCGTGGTTGTCGTCTGGGTATCACATTCCCTGAAATCACCGCTATGCAGACCAAGGCTATCCTGGGTGCTGCCTGCGAACTGAAGAAGGAAGGCAAGAAGCCTATGCCAGAGATTATGGTTCCTCTGATTGGTACACTCTACGAGTTGAAGCAGCAGAAGGAGGTTATCCAGTACGCCGCTAAGGAGGTATTTCAGGAGTATGGCATCGAGGTTGAGTTCGAGATCGGTACCATGATCGAGATTCCTCGTGCTGCCCTAACTGCCGACCGTATCGCTACAGAGGCTCAGTACTTCTCATTCGGTACCAACGACCTGACTCAGATGACCTTCGGTTACAGCCGTGACGATATCGCTTCGTTCCTGCCTGTATACCTTGACAAGAAGATTCTGAAGGTTGATCCATTCCAGGTACTCGACCAGAAGGGTGTTGGCCGTCTCATCAAGTTCGCTGTGAAGGAAGGTCGTGAAGTACGTCCAGACCTCCGCTGCGGTATCTGTGGTGAGCATGGTGGCGAGCCCAGCTCTGTGAAGTTCTGCGCTAAGATCGGCATGAACTACGCATCTTGCTCTCCGTTCCGTGTGCCCATCGCACGTCTGGCCGCCGCGCAGGCTGCTGTTGAGGAGTAATCGAAAATGATTGAGAATCAGTAAAATAAGCGGGAGGTTCTGTAAATAAAGGGCTTTCCGCTTATTTGGTTTATCAGCATTATCAGCGTTATGTGCTGAGAATGACGGCAAAAGTTTAGAGTAAGTTTAGAGAATTTTGAATATTGGTTTAGAGCAAGTTTAGAGCGTATGGCAACGACATTCAAGGCAGTAGTGCAGAAACAGCGCACGGATGGGTATTGGCCCGTCTACATCAGAGTTATCCACAACAAGAGCATCCACTATATCAGGACAGATAAGATGGTGGACTCAAAGGGTTGTGACAGCAAACACGCAGTGAAGGATCCTTTCGTATTGAAGTACTGTGCGAACAAGATAACGGATTTCTATGAGAGGCTGAACAAGGTGGATACTACCAACTGGAGCGTGAAGGATGTGGTGCAGTATCTGGAGCAGGGTACGGCTGATGTGTGCTTCTCTGACTATGCCAGACAGTACCATGACGAGATGTACCGCAACGGCCAGCGACGCAATGCCAGGAACTACGAACTTGCCTACCAGCATCTGGAGCGATATGCAGGCACAACCAAGGTTATGTTCTCGCACCTTACATCGATGTTCATCAATGGCTGGATCAAGAGTATGAGCAGCACCGCAAGAGCCAAGGAGATGTATCCTGTATGCGTGAGACAGATTTTCAAGCAGGCGCTGATTGACTACAATGACTATGATACCGGTATCCTGAGGATAACGACGAATCCTTGGCCGAAAGTGAAGATACCCAAGGCAGATACACCAGAGAAGAAAGCCATCAGCATGGAGGACTGTAGGACGTTCTTTGCAGCCCCACTGCCTGAGAGTGACAGGAAGTATCCGCTGTCAGAGCTTGGCCGTGACGTAGCCATGATGATACTGTGCCTGGCAGGCATCAATACCATTGACATCTTCTATCTGAGGAAACAAGACTACAAGCATGGTATCATCAGCTATGAGCGCAGGAAAACGAGGAAGGCAAGAGCTGACAACGCATATATAGAGATGAGAGTGCCGGACATCCTGAAACCGACGATGGAGAAATATCTGGATAAGACCGACTCTGAGTATCTGCTGAACTTCCATCAGCGCATGACTACCAGCGATAGCTTCAATGCCAACGTCAACATAGGTATCAGGCAGATCTGTGAGAAATCTTTAGGAATACCGCACGACAATGCCTATTGTGCTTATACCTTCAGGCATACATGGGCAACAGTGGCTCAGAATAATTGTGGAGCGTCAGAGTCAGAGGCAGGCTTTGCGATGAACCACAGCCAGCACAAGACCACGAGAGGCTATATCAGGAAGGTTGACTTTACGCCAGCCTGGAAGCTGAATGAAAAGGTTGTGGAAAAGATTTTCTTCACAGACGAGAAATCCAACGACTACCAGGAAGAAGAGCAGAGGTTTGAGCGCTTCTCAGCCAAGTATCTTATCAGAGGCACGGCATACTTCATGGGCAAGGTAGTGGCTAAGGTAGAGGACATCGGTTTTAATAATGTAGATGAGGTGATAGACAAGCTGATGGGGGAGATAGAAGGCATCCCAGAGCGCAGCACCATCCAGATCAGGATAGAGAACATTGACAAGGAGCAGACGCAGTTGTATGAGCGTCAGGTAAGACACTAAAGTAGTGACATGTTAGTGTAAAATAGTGTGAAGATAGTGTCAGCCATTGTTGACTATCTTCACCTTGGCCACGTCGATATGAATGTCAGCCTTCTTATAGTTTGAATTGAGCTCCTTCAGATATTCCTCAGTGGTGATGTCACGCTGACCATCCTCGCCAAGAGTGATATTTGAGAGCTTTGGCAGGATATACGGAGCCCACTGAGCCAGCACGGCAGCTTTCTTGTCAGGTTCCTTGATAGAATCAATATAATTATCCAGCTTCTCAATGTGCGGACGAAGCTGTTCTTCCAGAATCTTACGGAGATTGGTGGTCATCTTATTTGGAGTGCCTTTCTGACGGCCTCCAGTTTTTTTATGTCCCTTCTCGAAAGATCCTGACGTAGCCTGTCTCTTCTTCTTTTCCTGTGGAGCAGTATTCTGTACCTGTTCCTGTACTTCCTCTTTCTTTTTTGCCATACCTGTATGATTTTGCGGCAAAGATACGATTTATTTTTGAAAGTTGTATCAAAAGGCATTGCGTAATTTATCATTAAGCCTTGATTTGGTTTATTTATCTTTGCCGTAGAAATTAAATTTTGCAAAATTTATGGGACTTTTAGGTGGAATTATCGGAGGTGCTGCATCCGCAATCGGAGGCATTTTTGCATCTGGAGCAGCAAACAAAGGCTTCAATGAGGCCATTGAGATGTATCAGAACCGTATCAAGGATGTGAAAGACCATCGTGACAAGGTGTATTACCAGGATCCTACGCAGTCGGCTGCAGCACAAGCCGCCCAGTCGCAGGCCAAGGAAGTGTTGGATAAGCAGACCGAGCAGGCCAATGCCACGAATGTAGTGGCTGGAGGCTCAGACGAGAGCGTAGCTTTGCAGAAACAGGCAGCAGCCAAGGCCGTGACCGACATGATAGGCCAGCAGGCAGCACAGGGAGAGGCACAGAAGGAGCAGGCATGGGCTAATGCTGACAATCAGATAGACCAGATGACCCAGTATATTGCATCCGCAAAGATGCAGAAAGCCCAGAATAATGCTCAAGCTATCTCTGGAGCCGCTGGAGGACTGGCAAGTATGGCCAATTTGTTACCATTCTAAAGAAAGGAGGTCACTATGTCTATATGGGATATTTTCAAGAAAAAAGGCTCTGATGGTGGAGATACAGGAAGTACTTCTGAAAGCAGCACCAGTACACAGCCAGGAGGCTCTGATACAGGTGGTGATGTTTCCGGATCTGCCAGCAACGCCCCAGTGAATGTGAAGAGCGATGACAGTCAGGATACAAGCCAGCAGCCGCTGAACACTCAGACAGGACAGGAGAATGTAGTGCAACAGCCCGTGACCTCTACGACACAACCCAACCAACAGCCTCTGACTGCCACTACACAGGAAAACAATGGAGCCGCAGACCCCAACAACTATACCTTCACGGAGCAGGAGCTTGCAGAGAAGTTTCCTGAAGCCGCTGATCAGTTACCCTCCAGTCAGACTACTGAGCAGTCTGCCACCAATCAACAGTCTCAGAATGGCCAGCAGCAACAGGCTACTGGTCCTGACTGGAGCCAAGGCTTTATGAAGGTGATAGAGGGAGGCTATGACGGCAGTATCATGCAGGGTATTCAGGAGTATAACAAATGGGCAGCAGCCAACGGTCAAGCCCCGCTGGATGCTTTCACCACCTATCCGCTGTTGCAGAAGTACGATGTCACGAAGAGCCTGGAGCAGAATAAGAAGGATGAGAAGAGAATGAAGCGTCAGGAGACCTGGCAGCAGATCGGCAGCGTCCTGAGTCATGTAGGCAACCTTGTAGGCACTATCATGGGAGCACCCGAGCAGAAACTGATGAGTGGTACGGAACTGACAGACCGTCAGCTGAAACTCAGGGACTATACCCTGCAACAGCGCAGGCAGGGACTTGGAGACCTGATGAACCTGTATTATAAGGACAGGGCAGACCAGAGGGCAGGAGACCTGAACCGCATCAATATCGAGTACAAGCAGCAGCAGGCAGCGCTTGCCAAGGAGAAAGGAGAGAGAGAGAAGGAGCTTGCTATTCTCCAGCAGGAACGAGTGAAAGCCCAGACCGCAGGAGACCAGGCACGAGCCGCCCAGCTGGAAGCCGACGTGAAGAAGAAAGAGGCCGAGATCGAGCGCATCAACAAGCTTGTTCCTTCTGAGATTGCCAAGAATGAGGCAGCAGCAGGAGCATCGAGAGCCAGCGCAGCAGCATCCTACGCAAGAGCCAATGCCACCAACAAGGCTAATGAGGACTGGATAGACGAGGCCGAGCAGTGGGGAGATCTCTACCCAGAAGAGTATGCAGAGTGGAAGAAGCAAAATCAGATAGAGACAGGCAAGAAGGGTACTAAGGGTATTGACAAGAAGAATCCTGAGGTATTCGTGAAGCGTATGCGTACCAAGCACGGTACTATCCAGAAGGCACGGCAGAGCAAGACCAACAACACACCTCCCAGCCGCAGGAAGCAGACCAATAACAGCAATGTCCCACCAAGCAGAAGAAAGTAACTATGTATAACGAAGAAGATAGGAAATGGCTCTACGAGCAGATGCAGCAGTCTGGCGTAGATACAGGCAGTTATGATGAGTTTAAGACCAGTCTGAATGACAAGGCAGACCGCGAGTGGTATTACAACAAGAGTAAGGAGTTAGGGCTGGATGTCGGCACACAGCAGGACTTTGACCAGATGATGATGGAGCCAACCAAACCTCAGATGCAGGCAGCATCAGTGGAGCAGCCCACACCCAGCGGACAGCCATCAGCTGCACCGCTGAATGGTTTTGTACAGCCTAAGTTTGATGCCAGTCAGATACAGATGCCAGATGAGCGTACAGACCTTGAAAAGACCATTGATATGGTATTCGGTCCTCAGATAGCAGCACAGAAGCAAGCTGATGAACAGCAGGCACAGAAGAACGACGAGTTCTGGAGGAATGATCCTACCATGCAGCAGAGAGCTGAGTATAACAGGCGCAATGGTATCCTTCTCGATCCTACTGTACCACGAGATCAGCGAGGCATCCAGCTTGGTCAGCAGCAGCCGTCACTCCTTGATGTTAGCAACCCAAGGTATGCAGCCATCATCAAGAACGATGAGGCTGTCAAGTCTGCTATGGATAGCTTCAATCAGGCACTCAGTGAGCAGAAGCAGCAGTACGAGAAGCATGCCCAGCAGTCGCAGGGCAATCCGTTTGCACCGATGGGAACCAATATGCTCAATGAAGCACGCATACAGAGCCAGATTATGAATCCTGAGAAAGCCATCCAGTCCACTATAGACCAGATGACCTCACAGATGCTACAGGATGACTACTTCACCAGCGACGGACAGAATCTGAATGATGCAGGCCGCTATGCCTTGCAGTCGATGCAGCAGAAGATGGTGGAGCAGCTTGTAGCAGAGAGGATGCCGCAGTCAAGTGCAGAGTATATTGTTGGCAATGCCATCCGCAACAGTGATTTTGGTAAACTGGCACGTCTGGCAAGCAGTACAGACTTCGAGAACTACCTTGATGACCTTGCAGCACAGATGTATCAGCCTGGTTTCTGGGAGAGAGTTGGTACAGGTGCATTGACATTCGGACTGAACATGCCTGAATATCTGTTGACAGGAACAGCAGGAGGCGCATTGTCGAAAGGCATGTTGAATGGTATCACGAAGATGACCACCGAAGGACTTGTCAGGAAAGGCGTAGAGCGTAACGTAGCAGAGCGAGCCGCCCAGATGCTATTGGGCAACACCATGAGAGGCAAGGCCGCTCAGGTAGGCGCACATGCCGCATCTGGAGCCACCACCTTTGGACTCCAGCCCATCATCGGAACACCTATCGATCTTGCTTACAAGACAGGACAGCCGTTAGGTGAGAACGGAGAAGCCTTTACCCCTGAGATCAGTGATTATATCGGAGAGACCTGGAAGGAGATGAAGAAAGGTGCTCTGATGGGTACGTTGATGGTAGGAGGCGCAGCAGCTGGAGCCACCGAGAAAATTGCCCAGGGAGCCATTAAGGAAGGACTTGCACGAGGTGCAGCAGGTTTTGGCTATGACGCAGGTGTGATGGCAGGTTTCTCCCTTGCAGACATGAAGGAAGCAGACCCGAACTTCGAGATAACCCCTGAGACAGCAGCTGAGGCTTATGCAGAGAGTGCTGCCAGCCTTGGACTTCTGAAACTCCCCCACATGATAGGCATGAGAGGACATGTTGAACAGGCCAAGCAAGCCCAGAAGTTCAAGTTTACACCAGAAGAGAAGCAATACCTGAGAAATATGGGTATTGAAGATCCTGTTGATATGGCACTCCAGATGGCCAACCGAGGTGCAGAGCAGCCCAGTTTCCTGAAGAGTATTATGCGAGGTGTAGAGAGCCGCAAAGGCAACAGTGAGGCAGGCACAGACATTGTAGTGGATGATGCACAGCCCATTGATGCCGAGAACATGCAGCAGCTTACAGCCGTTTACCGTTCGTTTATGGCCAGTGAAGCCCCTGAGACCATCAAGGCTAAGGCTATGTACCTTATTGAGGGTAAGATGCCAGCGAGACTATCTCCTGTCACAGGTACGAGAATCATAGATATAGACGGTAAGGTGTACTTCGAGACGCTGAATGAGAAGGGAGGCGTTATCGAGCGCAAACCCATGAAGGACGTTGAAAGCGCAAGGGCAGAGCAGCAGAAGCTTGCCTATGACGTTGACATGAACGTCACGTCCGCTATGGAGAACCGTCTGAATGAGCTGGAGACCGCCACCGACTTTGGCAATATGCTACAGGAAGGCTATGAGGCCATCCGTCAGAAAGCCGTATCAGACCCCAACAAGCTTACAGCTGAGGAGCGTGAAATACTGTCGATGGCGCAGAATATTCCGGCTATCATGCAGCGAGCCAATGCTGGTGCAGAGCTGACACCCAGCGAGCAGACTCTGCTTAAAAGAGCATGGAGCCGACTGGAGAGCTATAAGGAAGAGCACAGTGCATCCCGTCGTATCGCAGCAGAGATAGAAGCCAAGTATGGACTGAATGAGGGAGAGATAGAGAAAGCTATCTATGGTCACAGCAAGGCTGAGGCAGAAGAGGTAGCAGGAGAGTTAAGTGGAATAGTAGAAGTAGGCAATGGCACATACAGAACAGATCTTGAACAGCAAACCGTTGACGAATACCGCCAGAAGATGCTCCAGCGCATCAATGAGCACGAAGAGGCACGCAAGGCCGAGACAGAAGCACAGACCCAAGAAGGAGCAGGTGAGCAACCAGTAGTAACCGATGCCGAGAGGCTTATTGAGGGCAGTGTAGAACAGCCCATTGATACGGAAGGTGCAGCCGGACCCGACGGAAAACCATCGGGAACAGCGGCTGATGGAGGTGCATCTGATGGAGCGTCAGCAGAGGCAGGTGCTGCAGGCGAGCGTCCTGTAGTAGATATGGATGGCGCACGTCAGAGAGGCAAGGATGCCTTCTATGCACAAGACCAGCAAGGTATCAGAGATGTTGGCAGGCGCTTGAAGGTTGCCGATGCCAGGCTGAACCGCTACTTCGATCCTGAACAGGTGAAAGTCATTGAGGAAGCCATTTATTCAGGCAATATTGATGCTATTGACAGAACAGGCATGAATGTGATGCAGCAGCAGGCCATTGACAAGTTTGTTGAGGCTTGTGCTGAGGCTGATGGTTTCAAGATGGCCATGCAGGAGCAGCATGACAGCCAGACCGCGCTGGATGAAGCCGCCATTGAGCCTTACCAGAGTGAGGCAGGCGAGATTATTCCTTTGACCCTTGACAACGGCCAGCAGGCATATTACAAGTCAGGAGACCTGCATAACAAGTACGGAACCGTCATTGTGACCTATACCGACGAGAGCGGACAGCCAAAGGATATGCAGTGGCCAGTCAGCAAGATCAGGGAGCAGGGTAATGCCATACCGACTGAGCAGTTTGCAGAGCGGCTGAATTCAGACCTTCTGGATCAGAGTGAGCGACGTAATATGGACTGGCTCCTTGGCAACCGTGTAGAGACAGGCCAGACCGTAGAGCTGACAATAGCAGGCGAGACCGTACCATTCACTGTTGATGGTTTCTTCCAGAACGGAGACGTGAAGCTTTCCGACAGCGACGGCAACCCCATGAGGATGACCAAGCAGGAAGTCCTGGAAATGATGGAAGCCACTGAACAGCTCAATGTCGAGGCAGAGCTTCAGATGGAAGCTGCACAATACAGGGAGGGAGTCCGTCAGCAGCGTGAGGCAGACCGTCAGGCAGAGAACCAGCAGCGCACGGAACGCTACAACAATGGTATCGTAGGCATGAAGGAGGGAACGCCCGACTTCACAGCCGCAGACAGTAACCCGAAGGTGGTTGCTGAATACCTTATCGGCTCCAGCCGTCAGGAAGAGCAGACCCTTGCAGAAGTAAAGCCTGAGGTCATCAAGAATATCCAGACCGCCAAAGACGAATACAAACAGCAGCAGACCCTGTTACAGCAGGAGCTTGCCAAGCTGAACAGCGACATCTATACAGGTGAAGGAATCCTTGACGCTGAGGAGATGGAGCAGATGAAGAGCCGCAAGGCAGAGGTTGAGAGTCAGCTTCAAGACCTTGCCGCCCGTCAGGTGAAGTGGGCAGAGGTCAGGGATGAGCTGATGACCAGGGAAGAGAAGCAGCAGTTTGAGCAGGAGCGCAGGAAGCAAGTGTTCGATGCCTGTACAGGATACAAGCCAGCGGAACAAAAAAGGAACTTTGGCCAGAACGAAGAGCATATCACCCTCAATGAGGACGGTACGCCCAACTTTGGACTGACACCTACCGGCAATGTCAACAACTATCTGCTTAAGAACTTCGAGAGCAGCATAGATGCAGAGCGCTTCATGAACGACCAGCGCATGGCTCTGAGGAACAAACAGCGAGACCAGATACAGCCGCAGATCAACGCCATCAATGATGAGCTGAATGCCTATACATCAGGCCGTATGGAGCTGACTCCAGCTGAGATAAAGGACAGGGTGCAGCAGGTAGCAGACCTCGAAGCCTATCAGGATATGCTGTCAAAGGAAGCCGCCCACCTCAGGGAGATTGTTGACGGCATTGAAGATCTTTATGAGCGCAACGGCAGGAACGAGCCGAGTACACCTCAGGAACAACGTATGGCCGCTTTGTCTGAAGCCAAGAGTGCACAGGACAAACTCAGGATAGCCCGCGAAGTCTATAAGGATGATGAGCACGCTCTGTCAACTATCAATGATACTGAGCCGAGAGACATCCATGAGTTTATCTCACAGAACCTTGGCAGAGGCACCATCAACTGGGAGGGCTTTGACAGGGGAGGTCACCATGTCAGGGGACTCCAGGAAGAGCTTGGCTCAGGATGGGAGAGAGGTATCAGCAAGGGCAAGAGCACCAACGCATTTAACATGTACCTTGCCGCAGAAGGAGAGGGCAAAGGTGTTGAGGAAGTCATCCACGACCTGTATGAGGCACAGCCCGACGGACAGGACGGAACAAAACCTTACAGTACGGAAGATCTGAGAAATGGACTAATAGACCTTCTTTCCACCGCCCAGCGCCCCAGCGACATCAGCCACCTGTCTATCAACAACCGCATAGCAGAGGCAGAAGAGTACGTGCAGGCTATGGAAGAGTACGAGGCCATTCAGGCGCAGATAGCCGCAGAAGATGATGCCATCCGTCAGTCTACAGGCATGGAGCCTGATGAGTATGATGCCTTTATCAGCGATTTGGAGCAGCGTCTTGCAGAACAGGAAGGCTATATCAACAGTGACGAATACTTTAAATTTGTAGAAGAATATGAACGAAGAGAACAAGAAGGAAATGCTGGAGGAAGCCAAGAGGCGAGTGCTCTGGGCATGCAAAGGGAAGAAAGTCAGCAAACTCCAGTTGAGGCAGAAGCTGAACAAGGAGCTGAAAAGCCTGATGGAGCAGTAGCGGAAACCACCATCCAAGGACTTGACGGATACACCGAAAAGGACGTTACAGACCTCGTAAGCCAACACTTTGCTGATGTGGCAGGTGACAGTGGTGTGGAGATCGTTGGAATGAAAGTCATCGGTTCCAGGACCAATGGAACCGCCAAGGATGACAGTGACCTTGACGTTTTGCTGGAATATAAAGGTGATATGAGCGAGGATGGCTTGTTTAATATCCTGAACGATGCAGAGAACCGTCTGGAGATAGAAGGCATCCCTGTTGACATCAATCCTATCACTGAGGGCAAGAGTGGAACCATCGATCAGTTCATGGAGCGCAATGCCGACTATCAGAAGTCAGAGGTGCCTCAGACGTTCAAGGACAGGCTGGAGGCTGCAAAGGCAGAGACCAACACCAATCCTACTGAGGCACAGAAGCAGGCAGGTAACTACAGGAAGCCGCAGTTGAAGTTTGGAGGCTACACCTTCCGCATTGAGAACCCCAAGGGCAGTACCCGCAGTGGTGTTGATGCCAGTGGCAAGCCTTGGAGTATTGAGATGAAGGATACCTATGGCTACATTGAGGAAAAGACAGGCAAGGACGGTGACAAGATGGACTTCTTCATCAATGACGATGCCGACCTTGACAAGTTCAATGGCAGGGTATACGTCGTAGACCAAAAGAATGAGGACGGAACGTTTGACGAGCATAAGGTGATGTACGGCTACCCGACATGGGGAGCAGCCAAGCGAGCCTATGAGCGTAACTATGAGCCTGGTTGGTGGGATAAGCATGTCATGCAGATGATGGGTGTGAAGAAAGACCGCTTTGACCAGTGGCTTGCCGAGAGCGACCACAAGCTGAAACCCTATGCCGACTATTTCCGCATGAAATATGACGATCCTGTTGCCGACCCGATGCAGGACGTTATGGCCGCAGTAAGAGACCGTATGCAGGTATCACAGCCCGAAGCATCTATTGAGCAGGAGATTACTCCATCCTTCAAGGAGGGAGAGCTGGAGCGCAAGACACTCGATGAGTTGAGGCAGCTGAGGAATAAGAGGCAGCGTGACAGGAGCACTTCAAGAGTAATTCTTGGCACTACCAATATTCAGCCTGGCAGCGATAAGGAACACACCCTTAAGAATAATATTGCTCAGGCCAATGCCGATATTGAGGCCATTGATAAGGCCATTGATGTCAGAAAAGCAGAGATGGCAGACCGTATCGACCAGCAGGAGATAGGTGGAGCAATGGTAGACCAGCTGGAGAAGATGGGATTTGATGTGACTGCTGACAGACGTGAAATGCGCAGAGTCAGGAAGCAGGCAGAGAAAGACCAGAGCGAGGAAGGCAAGCTACGCCACTTCGAGACCCCCGATGGCAAGATCTATGGCTTTACCTATAAGGGCAAGATGTATCTCGATCCGACGAAGATAGATGCAGAGTTGCCTATCCACGAGTATGCCCATCCTTGGTGTGAGGCATTCCGCAGGCTGAACCCTGACGGCTGGAAGGACATCGTAGGATTGATGAAGGGTGATGCTGACACTTGGGAGTTTGTTAAGCAGATGAACCCCGACCTGACAGACGAGAATGATATTGCCGAGGAGATGATTGCCAAGTTCAGTGGCAAGAAAGGAGCCGAGCGTGCACAGGCCGAGTTTGAGCGCATGAACAGCAAGGATCCAGACTATAAAGGCAAGTGGGGTAATATCTGGAAGAATATCAGCAAGGCCATTCAGGACTTCTGGAAGCAGGTTGGTGACTTCCTGCATATCAAGTATGAGAGTGCCGAGCAGGTATATGACCAGGTAGTCAGGGATTTCGCCAACATGATCAATCCCCGTAAGAAGGTGGAACAGTTCCTGAAGGAGCGTGATGCAGCCTATCTGGAAGCCGCTGAGAAAGGAGACGATGCCAAGGTAAGAGAGCTGTTTGATGCAGCCCTCAGGGAGAATATCGGCAACGGCATCACTCCATTTGTCAGCACAGGAACATATAAGCCGCTACAGAAGTTGGCACATGGTGTAAAGACTCGAGACCCGAAGATTATCGCTGAGGTAGCCGACTTGATGGCCCCGCTTATTCCGAAGGATGCCGTACTTGTTCCTGCCCCCAGCCATACAGGAAAGGCTACTGATATGTTAGACCTGGCACAAGCTATCTCTGAGCGCACGGGAGTACCTATAGCAGATGTCCTGACAGGTGTAGAAAGAGACAGTCAGTATGCCGCCAAGAAAGCAGGTAAACCACTTTCAGCGAGTGAGCTTGGTATCTCCATGCAGGGAGAGCTACCAGAAGGCAAGATGCCTGTAGTCATTGACAATGTAGTAGATTCAGGCAATACTGCTGAGGCCTGTATTCAGGCACTTGGCAAGGGTATTGTGGCAAGTCTGGCAGACAGTACAGAGCGATACAAGCATGTAGCCTCATTGAAGAGCGCTGAGCCTATAGTGATCGGCAAGGATGGCAAGATAGTACCGCTGAGCAAGCGCTTTGAGCTTGGCAGCAAGTATCTGGAGCGAGCAGCCGAGAGGCAGGCAGAAGAGCCAATGCCCGTTGAAGAGCCGGAGACAGGCATGATGGCTATGGAAGATGCTGTAGAGCCTGTAGCTGTTACCGACTATGGAACGATGATGCAGGAGGCAAAGCGTCGCAGCAGTCTGACACCTGAAATGCAGCAGGCCAACGAAACAGTCAAGGCTTACCTTTCCGCAAAGCCCAAGGACAGTGAGGATGTGCAAGTACGAAAGAGAGCCACCAAGGCCGTTTTAAAGGCTATGGAGAATGCAGGCGTCCCCTATAAGGTAGTCAGCAAGCAGGAAGAGCGTCAGATGATGAAGCTGTTCTCGCTGATGAACCAGGAGGCCATCAAGGAGATGGCCCGCAGGCCGAGTTACCGAGCCTTCGATCCAGTGCACGGCAGCAGGGGAGAGTATATTGTGTACAACATGAACGATCCCTTTGGTATTCCAGCCTACTTTGAGAAGCTGAGTACTGCAAGATACGGCTTGCGTCAGCTGAAGAATATCGCTCCTGAAGGCGATTGGGCTATGCTGAGAATTGGTCTGCCTGGCGAAGAGGCATCTACTGATGTATTGAAGAATGCCGCTGACATGCAGGCAGAGATACAGACCTGGCATGGCAGTGGAGCAGTCTTTGTACGCTTTGACCACCGTCATATGGGCGAAGGTGCAGGCAGTCAGGCATTCGGCTATGGAACCTACCTGAGCGACAGCAAAGAGGTGGCCACTGGCTATGCCAAGACCGAGCTGGACTGGAATGTCAACAGTGAGTCGATACTTCAGAACTACGAGCAGTGGCTGGATGACAACAGCAGCTTTGAGAAATACCTTGCCAGCAACGACTTGGAGAAACGTACCAGAGAGTCTATAGCATATCTCCAGCAGAAGCTTGATGAAGCAGCCGATGAAGCTACCAAGAGATACTATCTGAATGAGATCAAGAATTTCGAGGCCAAGCTGACAGAAGATACTTATAACAAGGACTTCCGCAACATATCGAGATCCGCAGCCAGCATGAGAAAGCGCAAGCAGCAGGCCTTTGAAGATATGCGTAACCGTTCTCAGAACCTCTATAAGGTAGAGATACCGGACGAGACACAGGCTTACTACATTGACTACAACGGCAGGATGAAAGACCAGAAGGACATCTTTGAGACCGTTGACAATGAGCTTGCCGCACACGGCTGGAACCGCAAGGAGATAGACACCCGAACCCTCTTCACGAAGGACGGACAGGAGATTTATCTGACTCCTTGGCAGAGCGGAGCAGACCTCTACGCAGAGCTGGAGCACGGACTTGGTGGTGCCAGGGAAGCCAGTGCTTTCCTCCATAATGCAGGTATCACAGGTATCAAATACCCTGCTGGAACTATCATGGGAGGTGGTGAAGGAGCCACGAACTATGTCATCTTCGACGAGAACGATGCCAAGATAACCGACCATATCCAGTTCATGATGGGCTGGCACGGCAGCGGAGCCAAGTTCGATGCTTTCGACCACCGCTATATGGGCAGTGGTGAGGGCAACCAGTCTTATGGATGGGGAACCTATATCACAGAAGTAGAAGGTATCGGCAGGATGTACGCTGAGGCTATGGGAGACCGCCACAAGCCAGCGACCTACAAAGGTATGTCATATTCTGCTATCCGTCATCTGAGCAAAGACTTCTATGATACCATAGGTATCGAGAATGACAGCCAGCGTGACATACTGATGAGTATTGTTCACTCCCTGAACTTTGGTTATGGAGACCCTGTAGCCATGATTAGAGTGAAGCGAGAATCCCTACAGGAGCTTCTGGAGCGTAAGCAGGCCGTCATAGAGGATGCCAAGGAGCAGCTGGTAGAAGATAAGGACATTCTTGACGAGAAGCGAGTAACCCGCATCCAGAACCGCATCAGGATCAATGAGAAGATTGTTAAGGAAACACAGGAGGCACTTGACTTCGTGAATAGTCTTGACACCAAGGACTTTGAGGGATGGGGTAAGGCACCTGGCAGTTTCCTGTATAAGGTAGATATTCCAGAAGATACGGGAGACAACTACTTCGACTGGACTGAGAGTGTACCAGAGGAGCGAGCCGACAAGATCCTGGCAGAGTTGAGAAATCGTCTGCTTACAGACAAGAAATACGGATGGAACACCGAGGCAGGTATCAACAGGCTTGACAGGGAGCTTGAAGCCATGAAGAAATTCTTCGGAGCCACCTTCTATGGCCGTATGTCCGTACTGTTAGGCAATAGTGTTGCAGGAGCCGACTTTGGAGGCAAGCGCCTTGCCAGTCAGCTTCTGAGCGAACAAGGCTATGTCGGTATCAAGTATCCTGCTGAATACATGACAGGAGGCCGTACCGACGGTGCTAAGAACTACGTCATCTTCAATGAGGATAACGCTAAGATCACCGACACCATCCAGTTTATGATGAGTGGAGATGCTGAGGCACAGAAGGAAGGCAAGAGCCTGTTAGGTTGGAGCGATGGCAAGCAGGTATGCCTGACACAGGCAGGACTGAATCCCAATACACCACTGCATGAGACCACCCACATGTGGGATAAGTGGTGTGAGAAGGAGAATCCCGAATTGTGGAAGAAACTTGTCAATGCCTTGAAGAAAACCACCATGTGGGAGGACATCTCTAAGAATCCCAACTACAGGAACATCTGGAATGACGAGAACAGGATGGCCAGTGAGGTACATGCCCGACTGTCAGGAGCAGCTGGAGAAGATGAGTTCATGAAAGCAGCCTTTAAGAAGAATACCCCACAGAGTATCATCAATGAGGTGAAGAGTGCTCTGAGGAAGTTCTGGGAGGCTGTACTGAGGCTGTTTAATAAGCATGCCAGGACTATTGCTGATGACTTTGAGAGCCTTGGTGCCATTGTTCGCATGCCTATCCGCGATCTGGTAAACAAAGACTTCGAGAAAGTGATGGCAGTAGCGGAAGCAGAGAAAAACGGACAGGTAGAAGGGCAGAATGGTGATATTGCAGCCAGGACTATGATGGGCGTGCATAACATTAGTGAAGAGAAGCTGAGGAAGGTTATCAAACAAGGTGGCCTTGCCAATCCTTCGCTTGCCGTCATTGACACCAAGGGAGGTTATGTACATACCGATTACGGAGGTATTTCATTGATACCGAAAGCCAGTCTGATAGATGCCAGGACAGGAAGGAATGCAGGCACGTTTACTGCTGATGCCTGGACTCCCACATACCCACCTGTAGAGCTTGTTATGAAGAGCAAGGGATGGGACAAATTCTTTAAAGACATGCGTGACATCAAGAAAAACGCTGACGGTGGTGAAGAGTTGGCAGGCAGAGTCAGAGTATATCTGGAGTCCTATCTTGAAAACAGAGACCCCGATGCTATGTATTGGTGGTATCTTTACGACAGAGGACTGGAGCCGAAAACCGTCAGACGAACCAATCCCTACGACCAAAAGCTTAGTGACCGCATTGTTGAGCTGACTGGAGGCGATGAGCGTACAGGAATAGAAGATCTGAATGATGAGGCCATCAAGGAAATCGTACAGCTGTACCATGCCTACCAGCAGAGTAAGGGAGAAGAAGTCAAGCCCGCAGAGCAGCGTATTGAGTACATCAAGAACCGTCTCGATCCCAATGACCAGAACAAGATGAGACAGTTACGCCTGCAAAGTTATATTGACGAGCTTGAAAAGTATGGAGAGAACAGGAGTAATCTCAACAACTTCATCTCTGGCATCAATCTTTCCGTTCGACGTGCAGGTGAAGTGGATGACTATTCGACCTTCAGTGAAGCCCGTAAGCGAGTCAAGGATGAAGGTCGCAAGAATGACTTCGATAAATGGATTGAAGAGCTTAACGAGCGTTATGGTATTGAAGAGAAGATCTTCGACGGCTATACTCCAAGCGGAAACAGGAAATACATCCCCAATACTCTGGAGAATGCCTCCAAGTATATGAAGAAGCAGGGACTGAACGGTGCTATGGACTGGAGCAGCATCGGCAACTGGATTGCCAAGGTTGCCAACAAGGAAAAGACACTTGAAGGAATCCGCAGCCAGCGTAAGAACCTACAAACAACCGAGGAAGAGCACGATGCTTTCCATGAGAAATGGGGTACTATCATGCAAGAGATAGCCGTTAAACTTGGTCAGGGTGACAACTGGATTGGTGAGCAGCGCATGACAGAAGCCCTTGACCACAAAGATCTGGCGAGCTATGTTAAGCGAGAGTATGGCGTGGAACTGTCAAAGGACGATCAGAGCGCCATCGACACCTTTATCAAGGAAGTGAGACACAACTTCCCGACAGGCTATTTTGAGGCCAAGTTTGAGCGTCCTGTGATGCTGAACGAGTTTGAAATTGCCGTAGTGCCAGAAGAAACATCTTCTGACATCATTGAAGCCCTGAAAGGCGCTGGACTGTCTGTATATACGTACAACAATAAAGGAACTTTGGATGAACAGACTGAGAGCCGCAGACTGGCAGTGATGGAAGCTGTTGGTATGCGTAATGACATCATGTTCCATATCGAGGACGAGCCTGAGACGCTGGAGATGCTGGATAGTGAGCCTACGATGAAAGTATACAGGAGTGTACAGATAGGTCCTGAGGGCAAACCATACCCGCCCATGAGTGGTAAGGTGGATGGCGAGTGGCGCAGTCCGATAGAGATAGGACAGTGGGAGCGCAGCGATGAGGCTCCTTGGCTTGCAGACGAGAACGGACGTTTCCTGTTGGATAAGGGCAATGGAAAGAAGCTGAAAGCCGCCTACAACCCTTACATCCATACCAGCACCTTCCCGCTAAACGACCAGTTCAGTGAGGCACAGAGCCGTCCGGAGCTTGCTGTGATGGAGGTGGAGATACCTGTGAGTGAGCTTACCAGTGGATACAAGGCAGATAAAGCCAAGGATACTGTTGGTGAGAAAGACTGGAAGGCTGGAGCCGTACAGGGACAGCTGACAGGCCAGCGCAAGGTTATCCTGAGCCGTTGGGACAAGCCCATCAGGATCCTGTCAGACGATGAGGTAGCCTCCTTGGTAGCCCCGAAGCTCCAGGAGGCAGGTGTAGTGATGCCTACAAATGTCGTAACACCAGCCCTGAGGAAAGCCCTTGAAGATTACGGAGTTCAGTTTGTCAGCACCGACAACAAGGGTAAGCTGACAGAGGGAGAGCATAAGGGCAAGACCTGGGCGCAATGGTGGAAGCTGCAGCATCCGACAGTTTCCCGTAAGAGGATAGGCCGTTTCTCAGAGAATGAAAATATGTTTGACAGGAACCAGCAGAGAGCCGTCCGCAACAGAGGCACTGTAACTCCAAGGCTGAATAGCATGGACGTGAAGATTACCGATGTACCACGCCATGACTTTGCAGGTACAGGCCAGCAAGCCCGCAGGAGTGGCATGCAATGGGCAATGGAAAACCTTGTGGGAGTCCACCCCATGAAGCAGGGAACTTCAGACGCTTACAATCTGAAGATCAATGAGGACTCTATTGACAAATTCCTGTCTGCTTCATCGACTAAGCACAGTGAGAATCTTGGTGTACACCTGGCAGTGCTTAAAAAACTGTTGGATGTTATCAATGATAGCGTAGAAGTGGAAGTTCATCCTGACTATAAAAAGGATAACGGAAATCGCACCATCGAGAATGGTATAGATGATAAGAATCTGCTTATACACCGCTTCTATGGAGCAGCGAAAATAGATGGTCAGACATATCGTGTAAAGACCACCGTAAAGGAGTGGCGAGGTCAGAACGCTGGCGATGCTTACAATTATGAGGTAACAAAAATAGAGCTACTTGAAGGTGGTCACGATGTGGACAATGCACCCAGCAACTCTATTTCGGCAGCAAAGTTACTAAATAATATCGAAAAATCCTACGATTTAGGCAAAAATTTGCTTGCTGAGTCGAAAAAAGAGGACGAAAGACTTGCAAGGATGGAGAAATCGGCTGTTCAGACCGCAGAGAAACTTGGAGGTCAGGCCGTGAAGTTTGCCCGTCAGGAGGACTATTTGGACGATGCCGATGCCTTGGAGCGTATCGCCAAGGGAGACAAGGGCTGGTACGACCCTGAGACAGGCGAAGTAGTTATCATCACCGAGAACAACGACGGTATTGATGACATCAACTTCACCGTAGCCCATGAGAAACTTGGTCACGAAGGACTCCAGCTATTGTTTGGATCAGACAAGGCTGTCATGAAGTTTGGTGACTTCCTGTATAGGAGTGCCGACAAGACGCTTCGCAGGAAGATGGTAGACAGAGCCAATAAGGAAGGCTATAAGATGAACGACAGAGACCGCTGGAGCAAGGCCGCTCAGGAAGTGTTTGCTGACATAGCCGCTGACGGTCCAACCACCAAGGAAGAGTTTTCTCTTTGGGATAAGGCCAAGCACTACCTGATACGCCTACTGAAAGCCCTGAACATCCGCATATCAGGACTGTTGACCGA
>JAEEGG010001043.1_pt1 | contig 77875 bp, 59 predicted proteins | sample 9134161 | NCBI WGS metagenome assembly JAEEGG01 (sample SAMN16246543, study PRJNA631951) | gut metagenome | biome: gut microbiome; feature: rumen; material: CR-attached | host: Bos | place: Iran: Karaj | collected 2018-10
TCCGACAAATGGACCTTTTCAACACTCAGGAGGGGTTACTTTTAGATACGAGAACATAATTTGCCTGTTTAAAGGCATTTTCAAACGAATAATAATCAATTCCGATTTTTATCGGACAGCAATAATTAAAAATAAACAACAATGAAAAAAGTATTATTCATTTTATTAACGGCTTTTGCCGTTGCATCGTGTAACGATGATTGTGACCACAATTATGGACCGACTCCTACCCCTCCCGCTGAGATTGTTGGGTCATGGTATGAGGAAGAAGAGAATGAAGAAATGCGCTTCTCATCTTCTGGAACGTTTTACGACAAGTATTGTAATACCAAAAGGTCATTCGAAACTGAAGGCCGTTATGAATTGAGTGCAGATGGTCGTAAATTGTCATACAATTATACTTACATGGGGCAGACACAATATGCAGATTGGACAGTATCCAATCGTGACGAGTTGTGTTTTACAATTTCATCTGATAAAGTTGGGGCTCACGTGTTAGAGAAAATCGAAGAAGCCTACACTATGACAGTTGGTAAAACGCAGCAGATTACATTTACAAATGACCACCCCAATTACACCGTACTATCGTATACAAGCAAGAACGAGCGAATTGCAAGCGTTTCGGAAAATGGCTTAATTATGACAAATGGTGAAAAAGGAACTACCTATATAAAGATTGCTACAAATAATGGAAATGCTTGGGTTAAAGTCGTTGTTGGCGACGAGTGTCATGATTTATGGTATGATTATATTTCTTTGATTAGACTAAATTACAACCAAGTAAAAGCGGTATTGGGCAATCCTGATCTAAGCGATGGAGATCAGGGATACTTTTATAACATGGAACTTCACGATGTGGTGCAACAAGTTGGTCTTTGGCTTGACCCGAGTACCAGAATTGTAGATCAATTCCAGTTGTTATTGAAAGAAGGTGTACCGTCAGAGGTTGTGATGTCTTATATGGAATCAAGATATTATAAGTTTAAGGAGATCGGGAATTCTGTTCAATTCTTGAATAACTCAACCGTGGACAATTCTGTTGCCATAATAGAATACAACCAAGATGCTAAAACGATAATCATAGTTGATATAAATAAATTTTATAATCTTTGGCCTGACTTTACATCTATCTTTGGTTTAAATAAAAGTCAGGTAAAATCTAAGATGGATGAAATGGGCTATGCGTTCTATCAGTCTTTTGACTCATATTCGGCAAACGGTTCTGATGTCTATCTTATTACTGGCTACGACATGCCTTATGCTGTGGAGTTTGTATTCAATCCTGACGATGTTGTTTCACAATACTGGATATATATGAATCAAAACGACGAATCGCAGTTCAATGCCCTTTTAGATCAATACGAATATGCAGAAGAAGAGCAGGCTGGCAGGGTATTCCCTTTCTACAACGAAGACAGAACCATGAGAATTGAGCTGAATTTAGACAAGGCTGCGGTGACCTACACAGACCTGACAAAGAAGCAACACAAAACTCCTATAATTGAAGAATTGTTTGCAGACTTTACCAATTTCATAAACAAAACAAGGCTTACTATGGCTGAGATGATGGACGGCAAAGAACCGACAAGGCAATACATGAACACATGTGACTATGCCATAACCGACAACCCATATATAAGCAATGTGTATTTTCAATTTTTAAGCAAAAATGTGGTAAAAAACGGTATTCAAGGAATTGTAGTGGACATTATAGAAGATGCAGATAAGGACAAAATTGCAAAATTCTTAGGTACCATCTATACTCACGATAAAAGTTCAGATAACGAAATGGTTTTCCGTTCAAAAGACAATTTAGTCAATATCAGTTTTGATCTTGAAAGCAATACTATCTATTATACACCTATTGGCACACTCGCAGACCCTGAAGCCGACCCATATCCTCAACTATGGATTGACTATACCAAATATTTTGGTCTGACACATGACGAAGCCATAGCTGTTATGGGGGAGCCTTGGAGTGATCAAGTTACCATGATGTCATACCCAGTAGTAAACGATTATGTTGCCGCGGTTTATCTCTTCTTCGATGAAAACACGAAGAAATTGTTTGGAATGTATGTAGATGGAAATGATAGTACTGATGCCCAAATATTCATAGACGCACTAAATAAGAGGTACTACTACGAAGGAACTGAGACACACAATGGTACAACATACTATAAATGGAGGGATGCAGAAGATGAAACCAAAGCTAAGATTATACTTAACTTCAATCCAAATAAAAAGAGAATTACTTATCAAGTACAATAGTCTCATAAAAAACATCTGACTGGGAGCCGACAGTAATAATCTGTCGGCTTCTACACTTTCAAATCACTCGTAAGATGAAAAAAACATCTATCTTACTCATAATAATTGTTGCAGGTATCACTACCCATGCACAGATTCACATGCGCATTTATCATAAAGAGGGTGGACATTCTGATGTGCCTATAGAACAGATTGACAGCATTACATTTGTCAATAGTGATGAGGCGTTAACAGAAGAGATGGAATTGACGGGCAATTGGTTATGGGGAAGCAAAGAAAAAGGTTATTATGAAGTGCTATCTTTCAATAAGGGAAGGACTTATACTGGTTATGACTACTATCTGGAATATGGATTTGATACATGGACTTACGGAACATACATGGTTAATGGCCTTTTGCTGAATCTGTGGTCATACGGCTATGGTTATTGTCGAACATATAGATGGTATATAATAGGGTGCACAGAAAATGCATTGGAAGTCATGACTCAGATGGGTCGTTTCACGTATTATCGTGTTCAATCTGAGGTGTATTCGTTGAAGATTGGTGAAGAATCATACACATGTGGAGATGGAGACTTTTATGTGTTTACGGATGGAGTAAAAATATTAGACAAGGGCGGAGTTTTGAAAGGAATTGGTGAAGGCACAACATATATCTTAAAATACAATGCAGAATCTAAACTTATAATGGCTTATAAGGTGGTTATATATTAATAAAATAGGAGTTGGAAATATGAAAAGGTTCTTAGCTGTCTTGTTTTTTATATTGGGAGTTTCCTGCATAGGAATGTCTGTCAACTTCATACAGACAGATAATGCCCAAAAGTATCTACGCGAAGCGCAACAATATAATGAAAAAGCTGAAAGATATGAACGAGAGGCAGAACTGTTTACAAAAAAAGCCAATAACTACACACGTCAGGCTGAAAACTATACAAAGAAGAAGGATTATAGGCAGTCACGTCTATATTCTAAATGGGCAGATGAAGCATTGTCAAAAGCCCAACTTCGATTGAAATGGGCAAAGGATGCACGTGATAAAGCTATATTGAGAATGAAGTGGGCAGATGAGGAAATGAAAAGGCATAAATAAGGTTTTCATAAAGCATAAGCTAAGTGGTTGCTCTAATAAAGCGAGGATATTAATATGATAGTGAAATAATGGTTTGTGATGAATCCTTTATTGGCCATGTATGAAATATTGAGAATTTTAACTTTAGAGGCCGATTGGAGGGCTGGACAGAACCCCGCCAGCCAAATGGTCGTCAATTTATCAGTGAACAATAATTAAACACTTAAAAAAACATATTTAAATTATGAAGTATTTATTATTTGCTTTTACTGCGATTCTATTGGATGTTGCAAGTTGTGGTTCACGACATGACTATGATGATGAACTGAATGTTAGTTCTAGTAGAGTGATTTTAGAGAGCCAAAAGGGTGCAAGTAGTGAATTGTTTGTGTCTTCCGATCTGCATTGGGATATTACTGTTTATGGAGAATGGTTGCATGTTTCACCAAGTTCAGGAAATAGTGATGCAAAGATCGTAGTTACTGCACTATCCTCAAATGAATCACCTTATGAACGTTCTTGTACCATAATCATTTCTGGTGGCCCCATTCAACGAGAGGTTATCGTAATACAGAGGGGTAAAGTTTCTGTTAACGATAAAGAAGATGGTACATAAATGCATTCAATAGCATTCCACACGTTCCTCCTCTCCTTGCTACATCTTCTTGTTGATGGGGTCTGTGCATGTGGGCTTATGATGACAACGTGCCAGATATTAAGTGATTTCGAGGCATATGGGATAATTGTACTTTACGACGTGCTGGCCTTTGGCACTCAGCCGCTGACAGGTCGTTGGGTGGACACAAATGATGACAACCCGCACGGCCTCAAACTGGCGATGGCGCTACTTGCCGGTGGATCGTTGATAAGTCTGTTCCATGTTTCCTGGAACTTCTTGGCAGCAATGACCGGCATCATACTATTAGGCTTAGGTAATTCGCTTTTCCACGTCTATGGTGGCAAATATGTGGCTGTGACTTCTCATAACGACATCCGTGTGATGGGCGTCTTCGTTTCGACCGGATCTGTTGGTCTGGCCCTAGGTCTTGGTTTCAGTAGCCCGACGCTTTTGGCAGTATTCATCCTAACTCTTCTGCCAATATCTATTCTTCATCTACACTATGCTGAAGTTCTGAAAGGAACGCCTTCTGCTATCTATACAAAAGAAGCCAAGCAGACCTTCCTGCAGCCCCTATCCGCCATTCCTCTTCTCTATCTTTCCTGCCTGATGTTAGTCGTGGCGGGCCGTTCATTTATCGGTGAGAGCGTGCCGACTCTACGCACAACCATCCACTCGATGGGTGCGCCCTTGACGATGGTCATGGTAGGTGCCATCGTCATGACGGGCAAGGCGGCGGGTGGTTTTCTATCCAAAAAGTGGGGTGTGCAAAATGTGTTCTGTGCCTCTTTGCTGCTCAGTGCCGCCGTCTTTTTGATGTGCCCGTGGCATGATGCCTTCGTACTAATAACCTTACTGCTCATCAATATCTCCATGCCTTGCACACTCTACTTGGCAACTATGGCCGTTCCAAGACGCGAGGGTTGGGTGTTTGGCCTGTTAGCGATGGCGCTCTTGCCGGGATTCCTCTTAGGCTACCTCTCCAAGGACAATGTCACCTGCCAGGCGCTTCTTGTGCCACTGATGGCTACCATCCTTCTCGAGAGTATCCTGTTGTTATGGATGCATGAAAGGCGGTGGCAGGTGTTGTCGGCTTCGGTAGTGCTCAATATCTTTACCAATGTCCCGCTCAATGCCTTCATCATGGCCTACGAGGTTACTTCCCCTCTCTACATAGTCTGTCTGGAGTGTGTGGTCGTAGTTGCGGAGAGCATTGGCTATTGGCTTGTCATTCATAATTGGCGCAGGGCTTTCAAGTACAGTTTTCTATGCAATTCCTTCAGTTTCCTCATCGGATGCATTTTTCAATTATTAATAGCTTAATAAACTTACGCTTTCCACTTCAATTATTCATTCCTTCTGAGCAACCACAGGGCAAAGAAATGGTCATAGACGAAATACGCATCGCCATCCTGGGTGATGAAATCCTTATCAAGAAGAGCTTTGGCAGCAGACATCACACTGCTGGCTGACCACAACTGGTATTTCTTGATGAACGCTCCTCCTGTGATATTCTGTGCCCTACCCTCCTTAGCTATGGCAGAAAATACAAGGCGTTGGCGCTCGGACATCTGCCTAAAGAGCATCTCATAATGTTCAGAATAGAGATCCAGCAAATAATCGACAGCCCTGTCAACCATCTCCACGGTACATTGCTCATTCCGTTCCGTATTGAGAAACAGCACGTTCATCACCCTTTGTAAGCAGGAAGTAACACCGCTAAAACGAGTATATACCTCATGGACGACAGCCTCATCCAGTGTTTTTCCTCCCTTCTGAAACAGTCTCTTGGCAAACTCAATATATACCTCTTCAGATATAGGTGCCAGTCCCATCGTGATGACAGACTGATAGAATGGCCGCGAGGGGGAGAGGAATATCTCGCTCATCATGTGGCGCTTGGAACCGGAAAAGAGGAAGGTTGCATTCGGGCAACGTTGGATATGAGTACGCAGGGCAGCCTCCACATTCTTGTCGGCATATTGGGTAATCTGTTGGAACTCGTCAATGGCTACCAGACAAGGTTTGTCGGCAGTTCTCAGGTAATTGAATATCTCGTCGAGGGTCGTAGAAGGAACAGAATTGTTTCCTAGTCCTATTCCCCACACGGGATTGCCGTTGATGTCGAATGAAATCTGTTGCTGCAGGGATTTCATGGCAGATACGAACCGTTCCCAAGACTTACGCCCAAAGGGTTTCAGTTCTTCCAAAATAGCTTTTCCGAAAACATCCACGAAGTCGCCTAATGAATTGGTGGCATAGACATCAATGACAAAGGTGTAATAGCGCTTTTTGATCTCCAGCTGATTGAATACATGATATATCAAGTCCGTCTTCCCCAACCTTCGGGGGGAGATGAGCGCCATGTTGTTGTCATTGGTGAGCAGTTTCACCAAGTCTTCAGTTTCCTTCACACGGTCGCAGAAATACTCCGGACCTGCATAACCTTTTGTCACAAATGGGTTTGTCATACGCCTCTCGTTTTTTATCCGCTGCAAATTTAAGCATTAAATTTCATATACGCAAACTATTTATCGAAAATATGATAATCATAAACACGATAATCACAAATTCGGCAATATTAGCCATGCTATTCGCATCAACCATAATAGCTCCTACAATTTTCGCATCACCCAGTAGAGGGTGCCGGCATTGGTGTGCTTGCTCTGGAATTTGTATTCCGGACGGCTGAGGTAGTTGCCGATTTTGCGGAAGGTGCCTTCGTCTTCCTTATAGCCCTTGAAGTGGGTTTTGAGCAGGGCCGAGAGGTCCTTGAGGGACATCCACTCCCCTTCCCCATCGCCTTGGACATCGTCAGCGGAAGCCGTATTGCGTGGTTTCTGGATGACAGCCATCAGCATCTCACCAAGACCGTTGAGACGCTGGTACTGCAGGTTGTGCTCCATCAGCGAACGTTCCTCTTCTTTCGTGAGCCAGTAGCGCTCACCCTGACGGATTTCCTGTATCAGCTGGGCATAGAGCTGGTCGTGCTGCACAGGTGTCAGGAAGTCGATGTCGCCGTCGATGGGTACACAGACAAAGCGACGGGAACCCGTGGGGTCAGTCAACGGCATCTGTTCGTTGGTGGTGCCGATGAACGAGGCATAGCGGCGGTTAGAGGTGTAGGCCTTGCCATAGGGCGGACGGTATTTGAGGTCTGCCGTCGAGACAAGATACTTTAGGACTATCTGCTGGCGCTGAGTGATCTTGTCGAACTCATCGAGGTTGATGAGCGCGAACGACGTAAGGCCGAGGTTCAGGTCCTGCTCGTTCTTGAAGTTGATGCGGTCGTTGTAGTAGTCGAGCAGGTCGCGAGGTAGCAGGATACGACAGAAACTTGACTTACCGCAGCCCTGTCTTCCTATTAATAAAGGTACGAGGGCGTTGCCCGTCAGCTGTCCCTTTCCTAACCACATCGCCACCATCGAGCGCATCCAGATATGAAAGAGGTGTGTCCAGTCTTCCCATTCCGTCGGCACTCTCTCTGCCATCGCTGTCACGCGGTCGTTGCCGTCCCACTTCGGCAGATGCTCCAAGTAGTCGTTCACTGGGTCATAACGCTCGATGTCGTCGGAGTTCACATATCGACGGATGTCCTTGTCCCAGCAGCGGATGCCCTGTTCCAGGGCCCGCATCGTAATGGAGTTGCGGGCCTCTTCTGTCAAGTCCTGGTAAGAGAAGCCGACGCCTGTCCTCATACGGTATTCCGCCACACCACGCATTACATTCTTCCGCAGTTCGTAGTTTGTGTTGAGAAAGATGTTGATCTTCATCGTCAGCAGCGTCTCCGGTGGAATGGTCTTCGTACGCTGGATACCTTTCTTTTCCATATACTTCTTGACGTGCTCCTCCCGATAGGCATTCTCAAACGCCTTCTTTACCAACAATTCCTCGTCCCAGTAGGCTGACCTCATCATCGTCTGCCGCTGAGCGACGGCCATCGGGATGCCTGTCTCCATACAGTACTGCGCCAGTCTCGTCAGCGTGGCGTGACTGCGCTCCTCCTTGTCGGCGATGCCCTCCGTATCGTCGTAGGCCTTCGTGAGGTTGAACTCGAAGATGACCTTCTGACTGCGATAGAGGTCTCGGTCTGATACCTCCGTCCTTTGGCTGTAGGCCGTCTGATGGGAAATGGAGGCCGTCGGCTTCTCGGCCTTGGCGTAGATGGGCGTCGCTAAGGGATTATATACCAGCTGAGGGTCTGAACTCATGTAGCAGATGCGCTGTGTCAGGGGCTCAAGTTTCTCGATAGTGACACCTAATTGACCATTGTAGATAAGACGAGCCCGCTCGTAAAGGTTCTCGTGGAAAAGGGGGATGAGTTCCGAGGAAGGAGGAAAGAGGCGCTCGGCCAAAGGCCGCTTGCTACCGAAGGGACGCAAGAAGGAGGAAGGAGAATTGTTCTGAGGCGGATCAGACCACCCCTGCCCCCTCCTACTCAGGAGGGGAAAATCTGCAGCAGAGTTATCTCTTTCCACTTTTCTCGTTCCACTTTCCTCTAATAATTCCCCACGGCAGATGATCTTCACAGACAGTCCGTCGGCACCAACAAAGGCCATCAGCGTCTGGGGCATCTCGCCGGCTCCGCGACGGATAGCGACGGCCTCGTCATAACTGGTCAGGTTGTTCACCTCAAGCAAGACAAAACCTGTATAGCCTAGCGTCACTAACTCGTGGTTGCGATTCTCCTGTTCCAAGGCGAAACAGATGCGAGGCAGGTCTTTGGGCCAGTTCTCATAGCCTTCAAGGGTGCCGTTGTTACTGACACGGGCATACCGCATCGTCGGCAGATCCCTGCGGAACATGCTTACTTCAGTGTCGTACTCGCCCTGACTGATAAGTTCTGCCACTTCCTGCAATTCCAACAGCCGCAGGGTTTCCTTGTTGCGATAGCTCTTGATGAGCGTGATTCTTGGTACCATAATCGTATAGTTTTAATTTTCTGCAAAAGTAAGGAAAATATCTGAATTATGCAAGCAAAATTCTCAAAGAAAATATATTCAAAATTGGTTTAAAACGTCACTTTTATATCTTTCTTATTGATTTACAATATGTTAAGTAGTGACGTTTATTGTTTTTAAACGTCACAATAACTTCACTCTTGGAGGGTTTTCTATGTTTTTAGTCCATTCTGAGGCGTTTTAATGATAGGAGTTCATGATAGTTTACACAGTCTAAACTATCTGTTTACTCAGCCTAAACTATCAGTTTACAATATCTAAACTAAAAGTCCAAGCCATTTGTACTATCATTAAACTGTCTTGTTTCCAATAGGTTAAAGCAACATTAACCTAACTTTTGTATAATATTATTACCAAAATATGGTAAGAATGACGATATAGTAACATATCTATAAACATAACGTCACTCATTAATAAACTGATATACAATAGCTTAAATGTTGAAGTGACGTTTAGAGTCAAAAATTTAAAAAGTATTTGGAAATGAATTGGGTAGTAACACAAAAATAGTGTACCTCTGGCTTCGCCGAAGGTACTCACGCTCGAGAAAACTCAAATATTATTTGGTTTTCTTCTCACTTATTCGTACCTTTGCATCAGAAATCAGTATCTGTATCACACATGAAGACGAAGAAAGAGAATCAAAAACAGGCGACGCCGTCGCAGGAGGAAGTATTCCGCGAGAAGACCCATAACTACTTAGTATGCTTCATCGAGAGTTGTCCGCTGAAGGAGCAGTGCTTGCGCTGGCTCGTCGGACAATATGCCGACACGATGCCGTTTGCCCAGAATTCCATCAATCCCCGCAATCCGCAGATCGGCGGCGAGCAGTGTGCAAAGTTCCGACCAAACATCCGCATCGTGAAGAAACAGGGCATGACCAACTTCTACTACGACATGCCAGGCCACATGGAGCACAGCATCCGCCAGGAACTCATCTACGCCTTCGGCCGTACCCAATATTTCGAGATGCGCAAGGGCCTCCGTCTCATCTCTCCAGATGACCAGGAAGTCATCGCCGCCGTCTGCCGCTCCCACGGCTGGAACGGCCCCTTCGTCTATGACGGCGAGCAGGAAGACTGGGCTTGGTAGTCTTCAGATGCTGTCTTGGAGGGAGAGGCGGCGGAGGGCGAAGATGTAGTAGGCGATGAGTAGGGGGTAGCCGATGTAGTAGAGGGTGGTGATGCTGAAGACCACGTAACAGACAGCACAGACAGCGAGGAGGCCGCCGAGGTATAGGATGGCACTGCCCAAGGGGAGGTGCTTCGTGACATCGTCGACGGTGGCGATGGCGACGATGACAATGGCCCAAACGGAGGTGACGAAAAGTCCCAAATGGAGGGGCATGCCGAAGGGATTGAGTGAAGGATGGTAGTAGAAATGGCGCCACGACTCTGGGCCGAAAAGCTGGATGGAACTGTAGAGAACGGCTGAGGAGGCCACCAACAAGCAGAGGGTCGTCGGATAGAAAGAGGGGATATCGTTGAAATGCACGATCTTTGCACCACGTCGCATCAGACGACGAACACCATAGGCCGCAACGATAACCACACAGAAGGCCAAAAACACGAGCAAGTGGACATTGGAGAAGAGGTCGATGAACTGGCTGATAGGATCGTCTGGTGAGACCTTCGACAGGAGTTCGTTCTCATGTATCCAGCCAAAAGTGAATTGGTCACGGGCCACTTTTACCCAGATGGAGTCGATGGTGTCAGAAGGAACTGTCCTGATGTCTGCCACGACGATGCGCTCGTGTTTCCTCAGGGTGATTGAGTCGAGGGAGAATTGAGAATTAGGAATTGAGAATTGAGAATTAGGATTACTCTCATATTGCGAGTTAAGAGCTGAGACCACATCGGGAATAGACATGGCATCAGGTTCCTGGGCGACAACCACGAGTGAGTCACCCGTCACGACAAAGTTGTAGTTCTGAGTGTAGTGGTGGGTGGTGTAGAAAGAGATGGAGTCGATTTGTTGCTCCGTCAGGTTCCAGGCATCGGGGGTGAGGGGGCCACGGTTATAACACGCTACGCTAAATGATAAATGATAAATGATAAATGATAAACCTATCAACCATTTTCTCATCATACGACACGAACCACGACGGAAATATTTCTCATTCATCATTCATCATTTATCATTTAGGCCGCAGGCCGCATAGATGTTCATCTGACAGTGCTTACAATCGAACTCGAGACGGAAGCGACGACCGTCGCCTAAGACGAGATAGAGCGGTTCGTGCCAAGTGGGACGCTGACCACCGTGCTTGACGCAATAGCCAAGGGCATAGCGGATGCAGTGGCGACACTGCATGATAGGACCATCACCACCTTTCAGTTCGTAGGCAGAGATGGCGAGAATTTCAAATCCCTGCCAATTGCGAGCATAGAACTGCTGGGAGAGGCGGTTGGAAATATTATACAAATAGGTGTAGGGGTAGTTTCGTGGATGGTGGAGGGTGGAAAGTGGAGTGAGATTACCTTGTATGGGAGAATCTGTCGCAGGAGTATTCTCACTCCTCACTCCACACTCCTCACTCCTCAATAAGTCCACTAAGGAGCGACGCATGTCGGAAAGGACGCTGTTGGGAATGAAGTAGTTGAAGTCGGTAGGGATGTCGACAGATGAACAGGTATAGATAGTGTCGCCAAGTTTAGAGAGTTGGCGGATGATGTTTTCGTGGGGAGGCTTTTGGGCCTGCTGATGTTCAGCGCGAAGGTGAATCATGGGGACAGTCCCCATGTGCTTCGCAGGCTCCGCACACAGGGGAAGTTCTTGCGTCCCTTCGGTAGCAAGCGGCAAAGCCGAGCGCCCCTGATTCACTGGCTGCGCCAAAGAGGCGGAGAGCGTGAAGCCATCGGCGACGGCACGGAGGGCGAGGCGGATAGGGATACGACGCTCTGCACTGGGTTTAGAGAGAAGGCGTTCCTGTTCCTGATCGTTGTTGCGATAGAGACGCATACCAGGACGAAGGCCTTGTGGCATGCGATAAGGCCAGATGCGATTACCCTGCACACGATTAGCACGGAAGCCCTCTAAACTTTGAACTTTGAACTTTGAACTTTGAACTGTTTGATTTCCTCCTGAGAGAAAACAAAGCCCGTCGCCGTTGGCGAAGGATGCTATTCCGGAGACGGTAAAAGAGTCGCCACGCAGTTCCTTCACCGTTCCGACATATTCGCCAACGGCCTTGGGGGTATCGAAAGAGGCGATATTGGGCTGGCGACCATGCAGGAAATAGGTGGTGTAGCCACGATTGAAGGTCTTGCGCAAGTCTGGCGTGAAAGTATAACGACACTCGCCCAGCGAACTGCGACGGTATTTGTCAGGATAGCGGCTGATGATCTCGTTGAGCCGTTGGCTATAGGCTGCTGTGACATTCTTCACATAGCTGACATCCTTCAGACGGCCTTCTATCTTAAAAGAAGTGGCACCCGCCTCAATCAATTCCAACAGGTGGTCGCTCTGGTTCATATCCTTGAGGGAGAGCAGATAACGATCGTGCTCCACTTCCCTACCCTCGCTGTCGAACAGCGAGAACTTCATGCGACAGAACTGTGCACACTCCCCACGATTAGCCGAACGTCCGAAGCAATACTGGGAGGCATAGCAGAGACCTGAATAACTGACACACAGGGCACCATGGACAAAGACTTCCAATTCAACGTCAGGCACCTCACGATGGATCTCTGCAATCTCCTCGACAGAGAGTTCACGAGCCAAGACCACACGGGAAAAGCCTAAGGAACGGAGCCAGCGGACCTTCTCTGGGGTACGGTTGTCGGTCTGAGTGGAAGCATGTAATGATGGACTTTGAACTTTGAACTTTGAACTTTGAACTGTATGATTACATATTGCCCATATTGCCATATCCTGGACGAGGATGGCATCGACGCCAATAGTCTGGAGGTCCAGAAGGAGTTGGCGGGTGGCATCGAGTTCGTCGTCGTAGAGGATGGTGTTGACGGTCACATAGACCTTGACGCCAAAGGGATGGGCGTAGTCGCAGAGTTGGCGAATGTCGTCGAGACTGTTGCCTGCCGCAGAACGGGCTCCGAAACGCGAAGCCCCGATATAAACGGCATCGGCGCCATGATAGATGGCAGCAATGCCACATGCGAGGTTCTTGGCAGGTGCCAACAGTTCAAGTGATGTCATCAATATTATAAGGTGTCTCCTGATAGACGTAGTAGTTCACCCAATTAGTATAAAATAGGTTCGCGTGCGAGCGCCAGGTGACCATCGGGGGATTATTAGGATTATCATTCTTGTAATAATGCAGCGGTGGCGCCACATCCTTACGGATATCCTTGTCACGCTTGTATTCATTGTCGAGCGTGTTTGGTGCATACTCCAGATGTCCTGTGATGAAGAACTCACGACCGCCACGGGCCATCACGATGCTGACACCGCTGTCCTCCGATTCAGCGATAAGCGTCAGTTCGGGATTAGCGAGAATATCCTCACGATGTATCTCCGTATGACGGCTGTGGGGCATCATAAACTCATCGTCAAAGCCTCTGAAGATAGGCAGACGAGGATCCAGCGGTTTCTGCGGGAAGATGCCGAACATTTTCATCGGCAGCGGATACTTCGGCACACCATAATGATAATACAGTCCGGCCTGGGCAGCCCAGCAGATATACAAGGTACTGGTGACGTGCGTCTTGGCCCACTCGAAGATATCGGTGATCTCATTCCAATAGCTCACCTCCTCAAACTCCAACTGTTCAACAGGAGCACCTGTCACAATCATGCCGTCGTACTTCTCGTAGCGCATCTCGGCAAAATCACGGTAGAACATCATCATGTGCTCTATCGGCGTATTCTTGGGCGTATGGCTCTGCAACTTCATAAAACTGATCTCCAGCTGCAACGGTGTGTTCGACAGCAGACGGATCAGGTCTGTTTCCGTGGTAATCTTCAACGGCATCAGGTTCAGGATGGCGATCCTCAAAGGTCGGATGTCCTGCGAATGGGCCCTGGTGTCGTCCATCACGAAGATGTTCTCCTGCTTCAACAGGTCGATGGCAGGAAGTCTATCTGGTAATCTTAATGGCATCTATTTATTGACGATTTAATGATTTACTATTTAATGGTTATCACACAACAGGAGACATTATCGATACCTCCTGCCTCGATGGCTGCACTGCAAAGGGTGTTGGCACCTGCTTTCCCTTCTAACAGTTCGCTGATTGCCTTGTCTGAGAGCATATCCGTCAGTCCGTCGCTGCAGAGCAAGTAGACATCGTGAGGCATGATATCGTTCGTCATCGTCACCATATCAATGAAAGAGGAGTTGCATCCCCCACCGATACAGTTGGTTATGACGTTCGTATGCTTCTCATCACCCTTGAGATTACTCAGCGAATGGTCTGTCGTCAACTGAACCAGCTGGTGGTCACGGAAACGATAGAGCCTGCTGTCTCCACAGTTCAGGGAATAGAATTCGTTATTATAGTAGGCTATACCTACTAAGGTTGTTCCCATGCCCTTGAACTGTTCGTCGGCACGGCCTTTCGAGGCGACATAGTTATTGATGGAATTGAGCCACCCCGCCATCGCCTCGTTAAATTCGCTGATATTGAGGCACAAGGGAATGTCGTAGAAGAAATAATGGAGGTTGCGGAGGGTGTCGTTGCTGGCAACATCACCACGGTTATGACCTCCCATACCGTCTGCCACCGCTATCATCATTCGGTCTTCACGACCCAGAACGATCTGTGTCTGGTAAGTGTCTTCACGGATAAACCGGTTATCCACCAATACCATGTCCTCGTTCTGACTCCTCACACGGCCAGTCCAACTTGCTGCCGATATATCCAATATTACCATCTGTTACTATCTGATAATGACTTGCAGATTGACATTCGCTAATGCGAGGACATCTCCATTGTTCAATGTCATTTCCACATCGGGCTGTATCTGACGCTGGTTCAGCTTCGTTCCGTTGGAGGAATGTTTATCCACCACGCACCAGCCCGTCTTTGGCTTGAAAATCAGTTGGGCATGAATACCCGACACGTATGCCTGTTTCTCGAAGAACTGCGTATAAGGTCCCTTACGACGACCGATGATGGCACCATTCATGGCAACAATCCGGATATTCAGACTGTCGTTGGCAAGTGTCAGCACAGGCATACCGCCTTGTGCTCCTGGACGTGACTCATCCGGTCTGATGGATCCGTATGTAGCATATCCAACGGATGCGATGCTCTCCATCTGCGGTTGTTGCGCCTCTTTGCCAGGAACCACCATGAGGCCTCCACAATAGGTGCAACGCCGTCCAACACCCACCCGACCACACTGGTTACAATACAGCAGAGCATGTCCACACTGGTCACAATAGCGGGAATCGTCGTCTATCTCTTCTTTGCAAGTCGGACAAATGATCATATTTACGATTTTCTTATTTTTTTTAGTCGCTATGCTTTGTAAAAGCGCAAAAGCGAGTTCAATTTATATATCTTCTGGCAGGATGAGCTGATAGGTTTCTTTCGTCACCTGGTCACTTGGCATCTGCGACACACGGAGAGACAGCTTCTGAATTGTGGCATCCAGCAAGTTACGCATCTCACGGGCATTGCCCCAAGACTCATCCTTGGCCAGCACCATCTTGTAAATGGTGTCAAGTGCCTTGTACTCTGCCGTCTGCGAGAGCGTGTACTGCTCCTTCTGTGCCATGTGCTTGTAGATAGCCAGTAGCTCGTCTTCGTTATAGTCGTCGATATGAAGCTTATGGGTGAAACGGCTGGCAAGACCTGGGTTCATCATCATGAAGTCCTCCATCTTGTCCTTATAGCCTGCAGCAATCACCACGAACTTACCACGATCGTCCTCCATTCGCTTCATCAACGTATCGATGGCTTCCTTGCCATACTGGTCGCCACCCTCGCTAAGGGTATAGGCCTCATCGATGAACAAGATGCCGCCGATAGCCTTGTCGCACATATTGTTGACGATCTTCGGCGTCTCACCCATATACTTACCCACCAGGGTAGCACGGCTCACCTCCAAGACACGGGAGGTAGGCAGGATGTCCATGGACTGGAGGATCTCACCCATCTTCCTGGCAATGCTGGTCTTACCTGTTCCTGGATTACCCGTCAAAACGAAGTTCATCGCCATCTGCTGAACCTTACCGGCACCCATGGCGGCACGCTGTTTCATAAACATGCTCTGCACAGCCAGACGACGGATGGAGTTCTTGACAGAACGCATACCCACAAACTCGTCGAGTTCGTTGAGCACCTCGTCGAGCGGACGGGCGGTATCGCTCTGAGCCATCGGCAGGTCTTCGGTGGTCAGACTATACATATCGCTCTCCTGGAAGCCCGGATCGTTCATCAGCTTCACCAGACGCTGACTCTGACGCTCGACAGCCTCGTCGAACACCTTCCTAGCTTCACGGGCATTACCGAAGTTCTTGTCACGACGCAGATAAAGCTGCTCGAACTGACGATGGATGGCTGCACGTGTATTCTCGTCGACAGTGAAGTTCTTGCCTTTCGCCAGATTGAGGAAAATCTCCGTCAGTTCATCAGGCGTATAATCGTCGAAATGGATGGTCTGGGTGAAACGGCTCTTCAGACCCGGATTCGAGTCGATGAAGTCGTGCATCTGTTCGGTATAGCCGGCCACGATACAGATGAACTTACCACGGTCGTCCTCCAACCGCTTCAGCAACGTGTCGATGGCCTCTGAGCCGAAGGTGTCGCCATCGCCAGACTTCAGCGTGTAAGCCTCGTCGATAAACAGCACACCGCCCATCGCCTGATCCACCAATTGGTTAGTCTTGATAGCCGTCTGTCCGGAGAAACCTGCCACCAGTTTTGAACGGTCTGCTTCCACTAGTTGCCCCTTCGCCACGATGCCAAGCGTCCTAAAGACATCGGCCATGATACGGGCGACGGTGGTCTTACCCGTTCCAGGATTACCAGTAAACACGTAATGCTTGCCCTGGAAGGTATTGGTCTCGCCACGTTTGATCTGCAGGTTCAGGAAGGATGCCAAGTTGGACACCTCCTTCTTTACACCTGTGAGACCCACCAGACCATCGAGCTTCGCCAGACATTCTGAGATATCCACCGACTTGGGAGCCTCGTAAGGAATATCTGCCTCCTTGATGGTCATCAGTTCCTCATTACTCATCTGGGCGATGCTCTCACCCTGCAGGCGCTGAGCCTGCTTCTTACAGATCTGGTCAAAGAGAGAACGCATTGTACGGCCGTTGGCGAAGTCCTTGTCACGGGAGTTGTACATCTCCGTGATCATCTTCTTGGCCAGTTCTTCACCTTCTTTAGAGAAGATGTATTTCTTATCCTTGGCGAAGACGAGCATGATCTGGAACAGCTGGTCTGGCGTGTAATCCTTGATATCGAGGAAATAGTTGAAACGGCTGCGGAAGCCCGGATTGATGCGGAAGAGATTCTCCATCTCCATCCGATAACCGGCAGCGATGACGATGAACTTGCCACGGTCATCTTCCATACGCTTCATGAGCTTCTCCAAAGCCTGTGCGCCTTGATTGTCACGTTCTCCTGCTGCACTCAATGGTGCCAGGGTATAAGCCTCATCCACAAAAAGGATGCCCCCCATCGCCTTGTCGCACAGACGGTCGACGACCTTGGGAGTCTCTCCTTGGTAGGGGCTGACCATCTTCGCACGGTCTACCTCCACTACATGTCCACTATCGAGATAACCTACAGAAGCCAATATCTCGCCCAGTTTTCTGGCGATGGTCGTCTTTCCCGTTCCAGGATTACCCGTCAGGATGATGTGCATCGACATCTTCTCTTGCTCGCCCAGACCACGCTCGGCACGCTGCATGGCATTTTGCACAGAATAAGCCATCTCACGGACGGCACTCTTAACCTCGTCCATGCCGATATACCTGTCGAGATCGCTCAGGATATCCTCAATAGTCCGTTCTTCAGGCACATAACCCTTGATATCATCACGCTCCACCTGAGTTGCATCGGCCCCACGGCTGATGAACTGGGTGAAGATATCCTCAGCGGTCTTATTAGCCAAGTGGCCATTGCCGAAGAGTTCGTCTTTGATCTTAACCTGATACTTGAAATAGCGGGAGAGCTGGTTATCGGCATCCTGAGAGAATTTGGTAACACCATACTTCGACCGCAGGTTCATCTTACAGATTTCCGTCAATTCGTGATAGCCCGGAGTGGGCAGACGGAAAGTGTACTTGAAGCGGTTCGTGACGGCAGGATTACTCTCGAGGAAGTCCTCCAGCCCCTTCGTCAGACCAGAGATGACCACGATGGGATTATCCTCCCACTTGTCCATCTCCACGAACAACTTATCCAGAGGATTCACCTGATTGGAATACTTGTCTGGCAGCAGTTTCTGCACATTGTCGAAGAACAGGATGCCACCCTTGGCCTTTTTGATATTATCGTCCCACTTGTCCACAAACCGCTGATAGTCAACGGCGTCTACCATCGTCAGTTTCGGTTTCTCAATGATCTTGTTTTTGTAGAAATAGTCACGGAGGATCTCGGCAAGCATCGTCTTACCCGTTCCCGTCTCACCAATGACAATGGCGTTGACGGAGATCCTGACCTTGGCGATGTCCTTACGGGACTGAAGGTAGGTATAGGTGTTGACGATCGTCTTCAACTGCTGCTTCACCTCGTCAAGACCTACCAGACGATCCAGCAGATCCTGAGTCGCCAGAGGAGTTCCGCACCACTTGCAGAACTTCGCTACGCTTCTGTTTTCCTTATGACAATTCTCACAAACCATTATTCTACATCTTTTTCTAATTGGTGCAACACCTTCGAGGGAGAGATACTTATCTGATCCGGGTTACTGACGTTCAGCAGACTTGGGCTGAAGATGATGAAGTTCAAGACGAAGATCAGGGCCAGGATACTCCACAAGACATAGTGGAGCACGCTCTCGCCGCTGATGGAACGCACCTGATCCGTCACATCGTTCAATATGCCGAACTTAGAACCATTAAACCTATATGACTTGGTCTTGAAGGTATAGTACAGCGGTTCCAGCAACGTGGACTTCACATCGTCGTCGAGTACCTCTGAGATCAGTTTACTGTCAGCTTTCTGGTCGCCACGGAAGTCTGTCAGATGGCAGACCAGCATATAAGCAAGGGTGATGAGGACGATGGTCACATTAAACAAGCTCGGATGTGACTGGCCCATATACTTTAGTATTATAATAGGTATAAAGGAAGACAAGGCTCCCGCTATGCCCCATAAGACTGAGAACATAAAGTCATAACCACGGAAATAAGCCCTCGTTCCGACGATGATGCCTGTCATACCACCCAACGGCAGACCGATGCAAAGGAAGGTATGATTCAGCAGGTAGGTACGGTCTTTGACACCAATGAACAGCACCAACAGAATCCAAAGGCCGCACAGCGAATAGAAGACTGTCCGCCACAGCTGCTCCCTACCTTTGGCCCGCTGCCAGTTGTCACGGACACTCTTCACCCGTTTCGTCGTCTCCTCACAAGCATCAACGAAACGTTTATGATAAGGATATGAGAAATCAATCTCACCGAGCTTCCTCAGCCACTGCTCCAACGACCGTTCATAAGCATATTCCTCAGAGAAGTCGGTCTGCGGATTCTCGTGATAGAATACCGAAAGCCACTGGGGGAACGAGCCATTACGGATCTCATTGCGAACCAGAGCGTTGTTGTGGATGTTCAGATTAAGTCCGTCAGTATATTCCGTTCCGTCTGGCATCTTATAGACTGGTGTCACACCAAGGATACGGCAGAAACGATAGGTGGCCGTCTTATAGTCATAGATTCCGAGGCGTTCACGGTTCTCTTCTGTCTTCAGATCGAAACAACGGTTATATTCATTGAGGATCTCCGTCCAGCCGTGCAACTGGGCATAATAGCTGAAACGGCCGTTCAAATCCGTCAGATCACTCATCTCTTCACAGAACTCCTTCTCGCCAAGATTCTGTGCCTGCTTCAACCGTTCACAGAGGTATTCACCTATCTGGATCGATGTGGAAGCATGTTTCAAGTCGTAAGCGGCATCACGGTCCAGATTGTAAAGCACCTTGTATGACAGGGCTTCCGAATAGGGCTGTCCCTCCGTCAGGATTCTCAGACTCTCACAGGCCATCCGGTCTTCGTGACTATACATCCATGACAGCAGACGGCCATCCGTCAGGCTGCACCAGTCATCCGCCGTCAGAACCTCTCTGCCAAAAGTCTTCACAATCTCCTTCAACGAAGAAGACGGGAAACGAGGAATCAGCGGAATCTCCGGATCTATCTCCAAAGCCGTCCTGATGATGGCCACACGGATCTTAGAAGCGTCTGACTTAGAGAAGTATGAGCGGATACGCTCCACATTGCACTTCGTATGAGACTCCAAATACAAGAACAGGCTATCGTTCGGATTGGTCAGCAACAGGCCATACTCTTTCTGGTAACTCAACAATGAGATTGCCAGGCTGTGTATATCTTCGCACAGGTTCCCTTTCACATCCTTGTAAGGATAGGTCGGTTCCATCGCATAGACAGCAGCCATCAGACCGGCACGCTGGTCGACGGGATAACGGTTCACGACGATATCCTTCACGATGGTACTCAACTTCTGGTTACCACAGGACTCCAGCCAACTGCTGATACGGCCCGTATAGAGATAGCCCATTGCCAGTTTCTCGTTGTCGAGAAGCAACGGTATCAGTTCATGGATATTGTCTGCCACCAGATTACGCTCTGGGTCGACGATGAAACTCTTGTATTTCAGGAAAGGCGAAGAGAGGTCTACCGAAGGCGTTCCACCAAGGAACCACTCCTCCACCTGGTCATATCCCCAGCGCTTGGTGGGGTTTACGACGGTCAGTCCCTGTATCAACAGTCTGACGCGCTCCGGCAGTTCATTCATGTGGGGGATACGGCCTTCATTCTTCTGGCGCATCATCACACGTTCGTTGCTGCTCATAGGCGACTCTCCCAACCACAACGCCATCAGGGTGATACCCAATGAATAGAAGTCGGCAGCAGGTGTCACCTCCACCACGCCGTCAATCACATCGGCGTACATCTCCGGAGCTGCGAAGATCGGGGTACGGGCCTGGGTGGTCTTATGAGCCTTACCATCCTGATCCAGCATGCTTGAAATGCCGAAGTCTCCCAGCACCAGTTCTGAATGTTCCATGTCGCGGAAGAAGAAGTTACTGGGCTTGACATCCTTGTGCAGGATATTGCTCTGATGACAATAGGCCAAAGCGGCAGCCCCCATCAGGGCGATACGGCGGAACTTGTCCAGGTCGCCATTCAGACGATACTCCGACAATGTGCCTCCCTTCAGGTATTCCATCAGTTCATAATAACGGTGCTTGCCGTCAACGTATGTCTTACCGAAATCGTAGACTCTGACGATCATCTCAAAGCCGAAGTTATAGACGGCCTGAAGGATCTTCCGATTCACGTCGAAGTTCGGATAATAAATCTTCAACACATAGGTTTCCTTATCACGTTCCACTAGGAAAACCTGTGCCTCGCCGGAGTTGTCACTCAAGACTCTCAGTCGTCGGTAGCTGATACCTTTCAGGATAAAGAAATCATCCTTGACATCGCCTGCCGAGGCTTCAATACCGTCAGCTCGCGCCGTACCGTCCAAAGAGGGCGATGACGGCTCGACTATCGAAGGGCGCATCGTCCCGTCAACATCTGGTCGTAACGTATGTTCCGTCTGATCCGGGCGTCCTGTATCCAAAGTTCTTTCCGTACTCATATCTTACTTATCGTCTTTAATTTCCTTTTTAACATCCTTGCCAAGAATAATCCACTTGCCTCCTAACTGTGGCTTGGCACAGCCACAAGGACTGGAGTGCAAGGCGTGCTTGAAATTGCACTCCCAAGCCAGTCTGACACCTTGCGGGCGGCAGGCCATCGCATAGTTGCGGACCTGGGCCGGCTTGGGCTGTGGTACCTGAACCATCTTATTCAGGATGGCGGCTATCTGGTCAAGACGTTCCTTCTTCTTGGCATTATACTCTTCCTTGCTCAGCCGTTTGTTCTGCGCCTCTGAAATCACCGGATGGGCGATGCCTCGGTCTTCGGCCAACAAAGTAAGCACCCGTTCACGCAACTTGATGTTCCGCTGGTCCTTGAGCAGGTCACGCTCTGAAGAGTAAGGGATACTCTGCTCCAACTGCTGAAGGCTCGTGGCCAACTTCTGAAGTTCCTGGAACTCAGGCATCTCGTGTACTTTCTCAAGCAACTGACGGGCTTCCTCTGTCAGGGCGGAGCCACATTGCTTACAGAAAGAGAAGTCGTTCAACGTATGGCATACTGGACAGACGATGCCGCCCCTCGGACTACCGCACTCTGGGCAGAACGCATCATTGCTGCTCAGTCTGGCACCACAGAAACTGCAGACATCGTGCTTGATATATCTGCGGCACGACTCGCAGAAGTCAGCATCAGGGTCGAGTTCTGCACCACAGTTAGGACAAGCGGTCTTGCCGATAGGATTGCCACACGATGCACAATAAACAGCCTCAGCGTCATTGATGGTTCCACAATAGGGGCACTTGACACCAACGGCACTTTGCATCTTCATCTCTTGCTGACTACGTGTTTCAACTTCACGAGTCCGCGTCATCTCTCCGCGTTGTCTCTCCAGCACAGCATTACTGTTATTCTCTGGGTTAAGTGTAATATCTTCGTCCATCATAATTTAGCATTTTATCATAAGTTAGGTGCAAAGATATGAAAAAAAACTAATTAAACAAAAAAAACCGCCGTAAATTTACATTTACGACGGCATTTTATGCTAAAAAGAGCCATTTTTACCACAATTGGAGGCGTTCTGACTCAGGAATAAACATCTTATCTCCCTCTTTTATGCCAAATGCCTCATACCAGGCATTGACATGCGGAAGGGCTCCGTTGACACGCCAACGGCCCAAAGAATGGGGGTCGCTCTTCGTGCGATTACGGATCTCCTCTTCCGTGATATTGCCTGCCCAGACACCAGCATAAGCATGGAAGAAACGCTGGTCGGCCGTCAGACCATCCTTCTCTCCCAAAGGCTGACGCTTCGTTGCATTCTTATAAGCAGTATATGCTACCTGCAGACCACCGTGATCAGCGAGGTTCTCACCTAACGTCAGCCGCCCGTTGGCCTTGAGGTCAGGCAGCACGTCAATGGCAGAGAAGAAATCAGCATACTTATCCGTACGCTCTGTAAAGTTCTTTCCATCGGTTTCCTTCCACCAGTCGTGCATATTTCCGTCCTTGTCGAAGCGACGGCCAGAGTCATCGAAACCGTGCGTCATCTCGTGGCCGATCACCACACCGATGGCTCCATAGTTGAAGGCATCGTCGGCATTCATATCGAAGAATGGATACTGCAGAATACCTGCTGGGAAGCAGATTTCGTTGGTAGTGGGGTTATAGTAGGCATTGACGGTCTGTGGCGTCATATACCAATCGTCACGGTCAACGGGCTTACCAACGGTATGATCAAGCCTCCAGGCATTCCAGAACTTGGCGCACTCCTGTATATTTTCGTAATAAGATTTGGTAGGATCAATCTGAAGCTTAGAAAAGTCCGTCCACTTATCCGGGTAACCCACCTTGACATAGAAGGTATTCAGTTTCAGTAGGGCGTTGACCTTCGTCGAGTCGTCCATCCAATCTTGGGCAGCGATACGCTCGCCAAGGGCGATCTGGAGGTTCTTGATCAGCGTGATCATACGCTGCTTGGCGGCCTCAGGGAAGTATTTCTCCGAGTAGATCTTACCCAGCGCCTCACCCATCACACGCTCCACCTGACTGGTGCTGCGCTTCCAGAGCGGATGGTTCTCCTTACGACCAGAACGGACACGGCCGTTGAAGTCGAAGCTCTCTGCGACAGTAGCATCGCTCAGATAATTGGCTGCACCAGAGATAAAGCCCCACTCCATCACATCACGATATTCTGCGGGTTTGATACCTGCCACGAGTGCGTTGGCACCCTCTAAGAAAGCAGGCTGTCCGACAACCATCTCCTGCAGGTATTTCGTATCGACGCCCTGGGCGTTCATCACCTTCACCAGCGGGAGGTTGGGATACTTGGACTCGAACTCCTGCAGGGTCATCTTGTTGTAGTTGGCCTCTGGGTCACGGAGTTCGGTACGCGACTTTGACACTTTGGCCAGAGCCGTCTCCACCTTCATGATGTTCTGCATCTTCTTCGTGGCAGCACCTTTGCTGAAGCCAAAGAGCTGGAACATCTTGACGACGTGCTTCTTGAAAGCCTCTCGGATGTCGGCCGTTGCCTTGTCGTTATCGAGGTAATACTCTTTCTGACCCATCGAGAGACCACCCTGATAGACGTTCAGGATGTTCTGCGTGGCGTTCTTCTCGTCAGCACCAAAGCCACAGAAGAAAAACTCTTCCTCACCGTATGGTGCCAGTTCCAGCTGAATAGCCTGCAACTGGGCATTGGTCTTGGCAGCCTCTAAGCGCTTGATGAGCGGCATCAGGGGAGCCACACCCTCCTGATTCCTGCGGACAGAGTCCATCGCAAGTTTATAGAGGTCGCTGAGTTTCTGCTCCAGCGTGCCTTTCTCATAGTTGTTCTCAAGGAGTTCCTTCAGGATGCCGTTCACCCGCTTGTCATTGTCCTCCTGCAGACGGTCGAAGCTGCCGTAGCGGGAATAGGCTGCCGGCAGGGGATTCTTCTTCATCCATCCGCCACAGGCATACTCATAGAAGTCATCACCAGGACGAACAGTCTGATTAAAGTCTGTCACATCCAGTCCGGAGCGCAGTCCGTCCTGAGCCATTGTCATCAAGGAAACTGCGGCCATAGCCATCATTGTTACAATTCTTTTCATATCATTCGTTTAAAAGTTTCTCTAATTCCTCACTCAGTTTCTCCCAGCGCTCCACCTCCTCGTCGAGGCTCCGCTTGGTCGAGGTGTATTCTGTCACCAGCGTCATGTCCGAGGCGTTCTCAGGCACCATCAGCAGTTCGTCGAGTTCCTTCAGGCGCTGTTCCATCTTCTCGATCTTCGCTTCCGACTCCTTCACGGCCTTCTCACCGCGCTTGATACGCTTCTGTTGCTCCTTATGCTCGGCATAGCTGAGGGCTTTGGAGAGCGTTTCGGGATTGTTTCCCTGCTGTGGACTGACAGTTTCCTTAGGGTAAACTGTCGGTTTACCCTGGCTAAACTGGGAGTTTACCTTGGGGAAACTGTCGCTTTGCTTGCCTAACTCATTGAGTTCGCTGATTTGTTTCGTGCGGAGGAAGTCGTAGATGCCGCCGAGATGCTCCCTCACTCGGCCTCCTCCAAACTCGTAGACCTTCGTGACGAGGCCGTCTAAGAACTCACGGTCGTGGGAGACGATGATGGCTGTACCGTCGAAGGCTTTTATTGCTTCTTTAAGCACATCCTTGGAAGGCATGTCGAGATGGTTCGTCGGCTCGTCGAGAATCAGCAGGTTCACAGGTTCCAGGAGCAGACGGATCATCGCCAGACGACTGCGTTCGCCACCGCTGAGCACCTTGACTTTCTTATCCGACTCCTCGCCGCCAAACATGAAGGCGCCAAGGATATCGTTGATTCTCAGGCGGATATCACCCTTCGCCACATTATCAATAGTTTGGAAGACGGTCAGGCTCTCGTCGAGCAGCTGGGCCTGGTTCTGGGCGAAATAGCCGATCTGGATATTATGGCCGATCTTCAGTTCGCCGGTAAAGGGAATCTCGCCCATGATACATTTCACAAGCGTAGACTTTCCTTCGCCGTTCTTGCCTACGAAGGCCACCTTCTCGCCTCGCTTGATGGTGAGCGTCACGTGGTCGAAGACGGTATGGGCACCATAGTCCTTACGCACCTCGTCGCAGATGACGGGATAGTCACCAGAGCGCAGACAGGGAGGGAATTTCAGGTGCATCGCAGAGTTATCGACCTCGTCAATCTCAATGGGTACGATCTTCTCCAACTGCTTGATTTTCTGCTGCACCTGAACGGCCTTGGTAGCCTTATAACGGAAGCGCTCAATGAAGTCCTTCATCTCAGCCATTTCCTTCTGCTGGTTCTCGTAGGCTCTGATCTGCTGCTCACGACGTTCCTGACGCAAGACAACGTACTCGTTGTATTTGACTTTATAGTCGATCACCCTTCCGCAGGAGATTTCCAGCGTGCGGTTTGACACATTATTTATAAATGCACGGTCATGACTCACTAAGACGACGGCACTCGCCGACTGCGCCAAGAACTGCTCCAGCCATTGGATAGACTCAATATCGAGGTGGTTAGTGGGCTCGTCAAGTAACAGCACATCGGGTTTCTGCAAAAGGATCTTAGCCAGCTCGATACGCATACGCCAGCCTCCAGAAAATTCTGAGGTAGGTCGCTCGAAGTCTGAACGTAGGAAACCCAGTCCGATGAGCGTCCTTTCGAGTTCTGCCTCACGACTCTCTGCGCCCATCATCAGATAGCGCTCGTGTTCCGTCGTGTATTTCTCTATCAGCGCGAGATAACTCTCACTCTCGTAGTCCGTCCGCTCTGCCAGTTCATTGTTCATCCTGTCGAGCCGTTCCTTCATCTTCGTGATGTCAGCAAAGGCTTTCTGAGCCTCCTCACGGACGGTCGTATCATCCTGAAGAATCATCACCTGAGGCAGATAACCGATGCGACAGTCGTTGGGAATGCTCACCATTCCTGCCGTCGGCTTCTGCTGTCCGCAAAGGATCTTCAGCATCGTCGACTTGCCGGCACCGTTCTTTCCCACAAGGGCAATACGGTCGCGATCGTTGATGACAAAACTCGCATCAGCGAATAACGGCTTTACGCCAAACTCTACTTTCAGTCCTTCTACAGATATCATCGGATTGACGATTTACAGATTGACGATCTATTTGTCGCGCTTATCGACGAACTCATAGTCTTTGAACTTCTCCTTAGGGAAACGAAGCATCTCGTCCGTGATGCCGCCAGATTGGAAGTTGGAGATCTTGATGGTCGTCCAGATGATCGACACCTTGATCCTCAGGCTGATGGGATGATAGGTCTTGCGCTCCACCAGAGCGTGGATCTCCTTGATACCTTTCGCGCCCTTCTTGGCTTTCAACGTCAACATCAGTCCCTGCTCGTGTTCGGCGATGGAATAGTCGAAGTTGTCAGGCTCGAACTTGAACTTCGAGGAGTACTTGTCCGACTTGTTGTTCTTCGCACTATGGATCTCCACCTCTTTCTTCTTTTTCTTATTCTTGATGGTATAGACCGTCGTGCCATCGTTCCAGGAATTCATCTTCTCATCAACGAACTTACTTTTCTTACCTTTATACCATATCGTGCCGTTGGTCTTATAGATGCCGATGATGTTCACGTCGTAGTGCAAGGTAGCTCCCTGCTCTCCGAACACCTGCTGATAGGCACTATTGAAGATGCGGCGTGCCTGACGGGCATTAGGAGTCTCCTCTGCTTGCACGGAGCAAAGGGCCGTCAGAAGCAGCATCAGCATGAATACAATCCTTATTCTCATTCTTTTTTCACTTTCGGGGTGCAAAATTACAAATTTCTCGCGGATTATTACTATTTTTGCACACAAATTAACGATTTTACTTGCGTAAGTATGGAAAAGAACATCTTTGCTAAGCTCATAGCCAACGCCTTACAGCTTCAGGAGAAGGCCGTTGCCAACACGTTGTCACTCCTGGAAGAAGGCTGCACCATCCCCTTTATCTCTCGTTATAGGAAAGAACGGACGGGAGGTCTCGATGAGGTGCAGATAGCCGCCATCAGCGACCGTTTCGACAAACTCAAAGAGATAGAGAAACGTAAGGAGACGGTCGTCAAGACCATCACCGACCTCGAAAAGATGACCCCAGAGCTGCAGCAGCGCATCGAAGCCTGCTGGGATGCAACGGAACTGGAAGACATCTATCTGCCGTACAGACCCAAACGAAGGACGAGAGCCCAGGTAGCTCGTGAACAGGGGCTTGAACCTCTGGCCAAGATCCTCCTGCTTCAAAGGGAACGGGATCCTGAGCGCACTGCCGCCCAACAATTGTCTACTCTCCATTCTTCATTATCCATCGACGAAGCCCTCAAGGGTGCACAGGATATCATCGCTGAGACCGTCAGCGAGGATGAGCGCAGTCGTCAGCAACTCAGAAACGCTTTCTCCCGTCAGGCTTTCATCATCTCGAAGGTTGTCAAGGCTAAAGCCGATACTGACGAGGCTGCAAAATACAGCGATTACTTCGACTGGGAGGAACCTCTGAAACGCTGTTCATCCCATCGTCTGCTGGCTATGCGTCGTGGTGAGGCCGAAGGCATCCTCCGCATCAGCATCACGCCAGACGACGAGGAAGCCGTCGAACGGCTGAAACGCCATTATGTCTATGGCAACACACCATGTGGCAAATTGGTGGCAGAAGCTATCGACGATGGTTATAAGCGTCTGCTCAAGCCTGCTATCGAGACTGAGTTTGCAGCCCTCAGCAAGGAGAAAGCCGATGAAGAAGCTATTCGCGTCTTTGCAGAGAACCTCCGCCAGCTGTTGTTGGGTGCGCCTCTTGGCCAGAAACGGGTGATGGGTGTCGATCCCGGTTTCCGCACAGGTTGTAAGGTGGTGTGCCTTGATGCCCAGGGGAATCTGCTCCACCACGAAGCCATCTTCCCCCACCCTCCCATGAACAAACGGATGGAGGCAGCCATGAGCATCCTGAAGATGATTCAGAAATACCAGATTGAAGCCATCTCTATCGGCAACGGCACCGCCAGTCGTGAAACCAACGATTTCATCCGTGATGTGCTGGCTGGCCGCTACGACATCCCTACAACTGGAAAGGCCGGTAATTCTGGACAATCTAATAATACCGTTCCTCAGGTTTTTGTCGTCAGCGAAGACGGTGCTTCCGTCTACTCTGCCTCGAAGATTGCCCGTGAGGAATTCCCTGATGAGGATGTGACCGTTCGTGGTGCCGTATCCATAGGGCGTCGCCTAATGGATCCCCTCGCCGAACTCGTCAAGATCGATCCTAAAAGTATCGGCGTCGGACAGTACCAGCACGATGTGGATCAGACGAAACTCAAGCACTCGTTGGATCAGACCGTCGAGAGTTGTGTGAACAGCGTAGGCGTCAACCTCAATACCGCCTCGCAGCATCTGCTGATGTATGTCAGCGGTCTCGGCCCTACCCTTGCTAAGAACATCGTGGACTACCGTCGTGAGAACGGTGCCTTCACCTCCCGTGCCCAATTGAAGAAAGTGCCTCGTCTGGGACCTTCCGCCTTCCAACAATGTGCAGGCTTCCTCCGCATCCCTGGTGCCAAGAACCCGCTCGACAACTCTGCTGTCCATCCGGAGAGCTATACCATCGTAGAGCAGATGGCAAAGGATCAAGGTTGTACCGTAGCAGACCTTATTAATAATAAGGAGAAGCGTGAGGCCATCAATATCAAACAATATGTGACCGCCGAAGTGGGTATCCCTACCCTTACCGATATCATGAAGGAATTGGAGAAGCCTGGCCGTGATCCTCGCGAGCAGTTAGAGGAATTCGAGTTCGACAAGAACGTTGCTTCCATTGACGATCTCAAAGAGGGAATGATTCTGCCCGGCATCGTCACCAATATCACCAACTTCGGAGCTTTCGTGGATATCGGTGTCCATCAGGACGGTCTGGTTCATATCTCCCAGATGGCTAATCGTCGTATCGCCCATCCGCTTGATGTGGTTAAACTCCACCAGCACGTCAAAGTACGAGTCATCGAGGTTGACCTTCGCCGTAAGCGCATCTCCCTATCAATGAAAGGGATATAAAGAGTAATTGTTATTATCAAGAATTTGAGAATTAGAGAATTGTCGCTTTGCTAAAGGCTCTTGCTTCAGGACAAAGCAGATAATTCTCTAATTCTCAAATTCTTGATAAACAAAAAGATTTCTTAGACCTGCTGGATAATCTTGGCTCCTTCTTTGAGGGCCTCCATATTCAGGGGGATGAGGTCGTGATGGCGCTCTGGCAAAGTCTTCTTGAGAGCTTTCTCCACACCCTTGTCGTGCACCACAGGAGCAACCTTCAGCAGACCACCAAGAACAATCATATTGAACACCTTGCCGTTCTTCATCTCGGCGGCCTTATCCATTGCGTTGATCTCATAGATGGTGATATCCTTACGAGTGGGCTTGTTGATGATACCAAATCCATCGTAGATGAGGATACCTCCGGGCTTGATCTTCGGCTCGAACTTCTCCAGTGAAGGCTGGTTCAGCACCACAGCGATATCATACTTGCTGAGAATGGGCGAAGAGATACGCTCGTCGCTGACGATGACCGTCACGTTGGCAGTACCACCACGCTGCTCAGGACCGTAGGCAGGCATCCATGTAACTTCTTTATCCTCCATCAGTCCACTATAGGCCAGAATCTTACCCATCGAGAGCACACCCTGACCTCCGAAACCACTGATAATTATTTCCTTTTTCATAATTTTCAATTATCAATTATCCATTATCAATTAAAGACTCGTAGTGTCCTTGAGGTCTCCTTTGGGATAGAAGGGGAACATGTTCTCCTTCATCCATTCGTTAGCCTTAGCGGGAGTGAGTTTCCAACCGCTGTTACAAGTAGAAACGAACTCCACGAGACTCGAGCCCTTGCCAGCCATCGAAGCCTCGAAAGCCTTACGGAGAGCCTTCTTCGCCTTGTTGATGGAAGCCACGTTCTCTACACTCTGACGAGTGACGTAGCAGGTACCCTCCAAACCAGCAGCGATATCAGCCATCTTCAGGGGATAGCCGTGCAACTGAGGATCACGACCATAAGGACAAGTAGAGGTCTTCTGGCCAATCAGCGTCGTGGGCGCCATCTGACCACCCGTCATACCATAGATGGCATTGTTGACGAAGATAATCACGATGTTCTCACCACGATTCAGAGCGTGGATGGTTTCGCAAGTACCGATACAAGCCAGGTCACCATCACCCTGATAGGTGAACACCAGACGGTCAGGCCAGCAGCGCTTGATACCCGTAGCCAGTGCGGGAGCACGACCGTGGGCAGCCTCCTGCCAGTCGATATCTATATAATTGTACGCGAAGACGGCACAGCCTACAGGCGATACACCTACGGCCTTGTCTTCCATACCCATTTCCTCGATGACCTCGGCAATGAGCTTATGCACCACACCGTGACTACAACCCGGACAGTAGTGCATATTGTTGTCGTTCATCAGCGTCGGCTTCTTGCAGACGATGTTTTCCGGTTGAACTATTTGATTTCTATCCATAACCTTACATGACCTTCTTTAAAGCTTCAACAATCTCCTCGGGATCGGGGACGATACCTCCCAGACGACCGAACTGCTCTACAGGCACAGCACCATTCACAGCCAAGCGAACATCCTGTACCATCTGTCCGGCATTGATCTCGGCCACGAGGATACCTTTCACTTTCTTCGACAACTCAGCAATCTGCTTCTCAGGGAACGGGAACAGCGTGATAGGACGGAACAAGCCGACCTTGATACCCTGCTCACGGGCAATCTCCACAGATTTCTCTGCAATACGGGCAGCAGAACCAAAGGCGACGATGGCATACTCGGCATCGTCCATCAGCTGCTCTTCGTAACGCACCTCATTCTCCTGAATCTTAGCATATTTCTCCTGGAGGGCGATGTTACGCTGCTCCATAATCTCAGGCTTCAGTTCGAGTGAAGTGATGACCACCCGCTCACGGTTCTTCGGCTTACCTGTGGAAGCCCAAGGACACTGCTTGATCACCTCCTCGTCCGTACGACGGGGTTTGAAAGGCGGCAGAACGATCTTCTCCATCATCTGACCGATGACACCGTCAGAAAGAATCATAGCGGGGTTACGATATTTAAATGCCAACTCAAAAGCGAGGTCCACAAAGTCTGCCATCTCCTGAACGGAAGACGGAGCAAGCACAATCACCTTGTAGTCACCATTACCACCACCACGGGTAGCCTGGAAATAGTCACCCTGTGAAGGCTGGATGGTACCCAGACCAGGACCACCACGCTGAACGTTCACAAACACGCCCGGCACCTCTGCACCAGCCATGTAGGTGATACCCTCCTGCATCAGAGCAATGCCAGGAGAACTGGAAGAGGTCATAGCACGCTTACCAGCTCCGGCAGCGCCATAGACCATGTAAATCGACGCCAGCTCACTCTCTGCCTGCACCACCTGCATACCGGTGGTCTCCCAAGGCTTCTGTTCTGCCAACGTCTCGATGACTTCACTCTGCGGAGTAATAGGATAGCCGAAATAGCCGTCGCATCCGCAACGAATAGCAGCATGGGCGATGGCCTCATTGCCTTTCATCAACACAACTTCTCTTTCTTCTGCCATAACTTATTCCTCCACTTTTTTACGGTACACGGTGATACAGCCATCGGGGCAGACAATACCACACGAGGCACAACCTACACAGGCTTCCTCGTTGACTGCTTCCACGTAGGGATAACCGTGCAGGTTCACTTTCTTGGCCAAAGCGATGACCTTCTGGGGGCAGGCAATGATGCACAACTGGCATCCCTTGCACCTCTCAGTATTCACCTCAATAGCACCTTTTAACTTTGCCATATTATCCTGTTTAATGCATTAAATTTCGAATTCGGGCTGCAAAGGTACGACTAATTAGGCGAATAACCAAAAAGAAACGCCTCTTTTTTGCAAAAAGGCATCTCTTTCTATCAAAAAGTGCATATTTATTTATCAATTATCGGAAATAAAGTATAAAACTGTAGTGATGCGGCTGATTGCCTGGGACGGTGTATTGAGGTAAGGTTCGCTTGCCCCAGGTGTCAGCACCACCTACACCGTGAATGGCAGCATCGATATTGAGATTGACGAAACGGCCTCGGGGGACGTCGTTAGGATGACGAGCACCTTCAAGATCTTCTTCTCCATAGTCCCAGGCTCGGATACAGAGAGGAGCATCGCAAGCATCGATGTGTAAATTCCCAATCTCAAACCAACGGATGTCGCAACGATTACCGTTGTCCTGAGGATGGATGTATTCCGTTTCATAATCAGAGAGCGGCATCTCATAGACGCCAAGGAAGGCAGAGCCCTTGCGATCGGGATAGTTCTCCCAAGGGCCCCGACCATAATACCTGATTTGCGTATAATCAGCAGGCAGACGCATCCGCATGCCGAACTTTGGCATCGTCACGATATCTGTAGCTGTAGGACGATAGTCCATATCGACCTTTATCCAGCCGTCGGCATTGAAATCATAGGTCAATGTCAAGTCTGCACCAACAGGCAACGTCATTTCTGCTATCAGCCTACTACCCTCAGCGCGAATATTATTCACGATACGCTTCTCTGCAGCATCCTTCCATACAGCGACACGCTCTGCGAAGTGGGCTGCGTGCTGGTTATCGTTCTCGGGCTTCCAGAAATAGGGCTCCAACGGAGCAGCAAGTATCTGCTTGCCGTTGACGATCCACGAGGTAAGGGCACCCGTTTTGGAGATGAACGCTGAATAGTCATCTGCTTTTACCTCAAAACCTTCTTCTGTTTCCTGTACAGCTATATCTCTGCCGCCAAAAGCAGACCAGAATTCCTCTGGTTTAAGGATAAACTGCTCTCGGGCAACAACGAATCCCTCTGGCGCCCAAGGTGTAGCCTGACGCAAACGGGCATAGACATTGAGCAGCAGTTCTGGTTCGTTGTAGGGATAATAGGGATAGGGAATCTCAAACCGTCCGTCCTTAACTCTTGCAAGTTCACCTGTTATCAGTTCGCCATTGTGATAGACCTCGCAGTAGTATTCATATTCGTCGATGCTGGTAAAGAAATTGCGGTTGATAATGCGGATGCTGTCACCTTCCTGCACGAACTTCAAAGGCTGATAGACGTACTGCACCTCATAGTAGTGAGGATGCGGCTTGCGGTCAGGCGCAATCAGTCCGTTGATGCAGAACGGGCCGTCATTAGGTTTGTCGCCAAAGTCGCCTCCGTAAAAAGCCCCCTCCAACCTCCCCCCACTGGGGGAGGCTTTCTCTGCGTCAGGATTCCCCCTCCAGTTGGAGGGGGTAAGGGGGAGGCTTAGCCCTTGGTCCACCCAATCCCAGATGGCAGCACCACAGATGGAGGAGTCAGCATCAATGACATCCCAATACTCTTGCAGATTGCCACAGGAATTACCCATAGCATGGGCATATTCGCGCATCATAAAAGGTTTATCGGTAACATCCTGAGCGTTCTTTCGCAGATCATCAGGATAGAGATAACTATCGTCCCAAATGCAACTATACCGACGGTCGCTGTCGTAGAACGGTGGACGAGTGCTATCGAGTTCGCGCACCTTATTATACATCGCCTCGATATTCGGGCCCACCCCACCCTCATTGCCGAGACTCCACAGAATGACGCAGGGATGGTTGAAGTCGCGCTTCACAAGCGATTCGGCCCTGTCCACATGGGCTGCCTGGAACGTGAGATCTTCACCCATTACCTGGTTAGCATAACCATAACCGTGTGTCTCGTGGTTCGCTTCATCCATCACATAGATACCCCAGCGGTCACAGAGTTCATAGAGATATTCACGGTCTGGATAGTGCGAAGTGCGCAGGAAATTGATATTCGCCTGTTTCATCAGCCGGATATCCTCCTCGTAGGTTGCATCGTCGACATATCGGCCCGTCTTCGGATGGTGGTCATGACGGTTCACACCACGCAGTTTGACGTTTTGGCCATTGATCTTAAATACCTCACCGACGACCTCCACCTTCTTCACGCCGAAGTGATAGTCGAAATGCTCGATGACTGCACCTTTCTCATCCAGCAACTCGATGCTGAAAGGATACAAATTCGGCTTCTCGGCTGACCATAGCTGCGGCTTGTCGAGGGTGTAGGCGAGTTCAACGGTTGTCGTATCACCAACAGCCAACAACGGTAGAGTTCTTTGCAACGGACTTAACGGACTAACACGGACAGTCCGAGAAAGTCCGAAAGAGTCCGATGCTATATTAAATTGCAGGACAGCCCGCAGATTCTTCACGGCATCTTTGCCCGTATTGCAGATACTTATCTTTGCCTCAACATTAGCCTGCGAATAGTCGGCATTGGGAATCGCCGTCACGTGGTAGTCGCTGATATGCGCCAGTGGACGAACCCACAATTGCACAGGACGATAGATGCCTGAAAGTCGCCACATGTCCTGATCCTCAAGATAACTGCCGTCACTCCAGCGATACACCTCTACGGCGAGCTTATTCCTGCCCTCCCGCATATATTTCGTCACATCGAATTCCGCAGGCGACATCGAGTTCTGACTATACCCTACCTTCTGACCGTTCACCCAGACGTACATCGCAGAGTGGACTCCGCCGAAGTGGAGGATGAGGTTCTTCGCCAGCATCTCTTTGGTCACATCGACAAACGTCACATACGATCCCACAGGATTACGGTTCTCATAGGCCGTCCAGTCCTTGGGTGGTTCAGCAGTCACTCTGGGGCGGTCCTTCACGAAGGGATAGTCTATATTAATATAAATAGGTGTACCATAGCCCTGCGTCTGCCAATTACCAGGCACTGTGATCTTACCCCACTGGCTCACATCGTAATCCTCTTTGTAGAAGTCTGCCGGCCGCTCCTCCGGATTCCTGCTCCAATGGAACAGCCACTGTCCGTCGAGACTCACGATCTCCTTGCACTCTTTCTCCCTTGAGGGCAGTTGCAGCGTCACATGATATGGCAACTTGTTGATACCCAACACTGACGGGTTCTCCCAGTCACGGACTTGTGCCTGTGCCTCCGAGGCCAGCAACATACCACCCCCAAGCACCATCGTCATCACTGTCAGTCTTTTCATCTTCGTCTGATTTTTGCCACAAAGTTAGGCAATAATCCGCTAATATCCAAATATTTTCGCAAGATGAAACATTTTGGAAACAAAAAGAAACATCAATGCACTCAAATTCCCAGATTTTTGTTTATCTTTGCAGCAGATTATCAAATAACAGACAATATGACAATGAAAAGATTCTTTTTCTCAACCGTCCTCCTGCTTTTGGCAGGATGGAGTGTCGCTGCCACAACTGATGAAGACGGCAGCCGATTGTGGTTACGCCTCGACGCTGTCAACACTAATGCCATTACGGGTGTGAAGTGTACGGCTATGACCGAGTTGCAAACCTACTGGCAGGGTGGTCCTGTAGTACTCAAGCGTCAGAAGGGCCTTACCAAAGACGGCTACACCATCAAGAGCCAGAATGGGAAGACCGTGATTGCCGCTGCCAACGACGCAGGCCTGCTATATGGTGCCTATCACCTGCTGCGCCTGCAACAGACGGGACAGCCCACCGCATCACTCGACATCAGTGAGCAGCCTTTCTACGACCTGCGCATCCTGAACCACTGGGACAATCCCAACGGCACCGTAGAACGCGGCTTTGCAGGAAAAAGCATCTTCCTGAATCCAGATCCTGCACGTATGAAGATGTACGCCCGTGCCAATGCCTCTGTGGGTATCAACGGAACCGTACTCAACAACGTGAATGCCAAGCCTGAGGCACTCTCGACCGAGAGTCTGCAAAAGGCCAAGGGCATCGCCGACCAACTGCGCCCCTACGGCATCCGCGTCTATCTCTCCATCAACTTCGCCTCACCCATCAAGATTGGTGGACTGAAAACTGCAGACCCACTCGATGCCGACGTTATCAACTGGTGGAAAGAGAAGGTGAACGAGATCTATCGTCTCATCCCTGACTTCGGCGGTTTCCTCGTGAAGGCCAACTCCGAAGGAGAGCCTGGCCCTCAGGACTTCGGACGCTCACATGCTGACGGTGCCAATATGCTGGCTGGTGTGCTCAAGCCCCACAAGGGTATTGTGATGTGGCGCGCTTTCGTGTATAATCCCCAGAGCAGCGATCGTGCCAATCAGGCCTGTGAGGAGTTTATGCCACTCGACGGTCAGTTCGCCGACAATGTCATCATCCAGATTAAGAACGGTCCCATCGACTTCCAGCCCCGCGAGCCCTATAGCCCGTTGTTCACTGCCATGCAGAAGACTCCGATGATGGTGGAGTTCCAGATTACCCAGGAGTATCTTGGTGCCGCCAACCACCTGGTCTATCTCGCCCCTATGTGGCAGGAATTCTTCTCGTTTGTGAAGCCCGCCAGCCTGAAGGCAATGGCAGGTGTGGCCAATATCGGTGATGATACCAACTGGTGCGGCCACCATTTTGCCCAATCCAACTGGTATGCCTTCGGACGCCTGGCCTGGAATCCCTCGCTGACATCAAAGGAGATTGCAGCAGAATGGCTCACCCAAACCTTCGGCGAACAAGGTAATCTCTCACCTCTTACCTCTCACCTCTCACCTCTTCTCCAGCTTATGCTCGACAGCCGTGAGGCCTGCGTCAACTACATGATGCCCTTGGGTATCCATCATATCTTTGCCGGCACCCACCACTACGGCCCAGAGCCTTGGTATGCTCCCAAGGGCGTGCGTGCCGACTGGACACCGCCCTACTACCACAAAGCCGACAGCATCGGACTGGGCTTCGACCGCACCCTGAAGGGTTCTGCCAATGTCAAGCAGTATCCCGATGAACTCTGCCGTCTTTACAACGACATCAATACCTGTCCTGAGAATCTGCTGACCTGGTTCCACCACGTGCCTTGGGACTTCCGCATGAAGAGTGGTCGTACCTTCTGGGACGAGCTGTGCCATAAATACGACGAAGGTGTCCATCAAGCCCGTCATTTCCTCGCCGTCTGGGATGCCATGCAGCCATACGTCGATTCACAGCGTTTCAGTGAGGTGCAGCGCAAACTTCGCATCCAGGCCCGCGACTCGGAATGGTGGCGCGATGCCTGTCTGCTCTATTTCCAGACGTTCTCAAAGCGTCCTATCCCACAGGATATGGAGCATCCCGTCCACAACCTCGACGAGATGATGAAGTTCCGCATTCCCATCAGCATGTACCAAAATCCTGAGTGCGGATATACGAAGTAACACAGGAGGTTCAGTAACAGACCTCGATATCACCATAGCCCATGCGTGTTCCGTTGGCGAGGCGGTCAGCCTCAAAGCGGAGCACGCGTATTTTTGTTGGGGCAAAACGGATAGTCTGCCAGATGGGATTATTCACGATGTTCGAGAACTCTCCCGAGGCGAGTTTCGTCCAGTCGCTCCAGTTGGTGGAGCCCCAAAGGGTGTAATGGGTGATAGTGCCGTCTTGTCCGTTTTGTGGCGGCAGATAGCGGAAGGCAGAGATTTCCTGCTCCGTATCCCAATCGATGAACATCTGCATACGTGAGCCGAAGAAGATGTGCAGGGCTGATGATTTCTTCTCACCGCTGTCTGGGATGTCGGCCGTCAGTTCTGGGGCGAGATAGACGCCCAGACGCTTGATGACTGGCTCGCACTTGGCATCCGTAACCTTGAAACGAAGTCTGGTAGCCGTAACGGTTGGGAAGCAGATAATACGGCGATGGCCGATGGTGGTCAGTCCGTCGCCCTCCTCTACGAGTGCATCCTTGAGCGGTTGCCATTGTCCATCGACCTCTGCCTCCAATGAGAACTTCTTCACCCTTTGTCCTTGCGCGATGTCCTCCTCTGCCAAAAAGCGGTTGAAAGACGTGGGCTGTTTAAAATTGAGAGTGTAGAATTTAGAGTTTGCTGCCGCCGTTCCGCTTGATTCTGGTAGCGCGGTAGCAAACTCTAAACTATCCACTCTAAACTCTACACTGCCATTGACGAACACCTCATCAATCATCTTCTTAAAGGCGATACCTCGCAGGCTGTCGTTGAGATGAATACGGCCATTGGGAGCGATGGGGAAGTTCAGCAACAGCGTGGAGTTGCGCCCTACCGATTTATAATAGGTATCCATCAACTTCGATAGACTCTTCACGTGTTCGTTCTCTGCATCGTGGTAGAACCAGCCCGGACGGATGCTCGTGTTCGTCTCGCCAGGACACCACACATCGCCATCCTCCACACCATAGTGCAGCATCTGATAAGGCGTATCACCCTTACTCGGCATCAGACTCCAGTTAGTCTCACCAATGTTTCCCGCCTCGGTGCCTACCCAGCGCAGATCACCACGATCACCGCCGTCGTTCCAGATGACGGCTCTCGGCTGAAGTTCACGTATCATACGGAACGTCTCGGCCCATCCATAATAGGTCTTGCCGTCAATGCGGCGCGTCTCGTTAGCACCGCCATACCAGCCGTCGCCACCATTGGCACCATCGAACCACACCTCAAAAATGTCCCCATAGTTGGTCAGCAGTTCGCGCAGCTGGTTACGGAAATAGGTGACATACGCCGGACGGCCGTACTCCGGATGGTTTCTGTCCCAAGGCGAGAGATAGACGGCAAACGCCAAACCCTCCTCACGACAAGCCTCAGCCAGTTCGCGCACCACATCGCCTTTGCCGTCTTTCCAAGGAGAATTCTTCACCGAATATTCCGTATAGGCCGAGGGCCACATGCAGAAACCGCAATGATGCTTGGCGGTGAAGATAATCCCCTTCATACCAGCCTGTTTGCAGACTCTTGCCCATTGCCGACAGTCGAGATCCGAGGGATTGAACAACTTCGGATCCTCATTGCCGAAGCCCCACTCCTGATCGGTATACGTGTTCAGCGAATAATGGATAAACGCATACATCTCCATATCCTGCCATCGCAACTGATTGGCATTAGGAGTCGGCCCACAAGGATTTACCGTCGCATTCTGTGCCGTCGCCGTCATCACCGTCCACAGCACCATCATCATCACCATCAGTCTTTTCATCATCTTCCGATTTTTGCCACAAAGTTAAGCATTTTCTTGCAAATACACAAATTTATATAAAAAAACAGGCCAACTTGCCTCCCTTTGGATTAAATGATGTAAATTTGCAAAGAATAATGAATATCATTCACATCAGATTATGAACAGCATCAATCAACTTATGGAGGGTCTGTCTCACCCTGTGCTACAGGCGATGGCCTGCACTTTGGGATCATATAATTATACCACCCTCCGGCAGATATATGAATTTCATAAACTTCGCGTCACTCCGATAGAAGAGAATTGCAGAGTATGGCTCTCAGAGGGAATATTGGTTGGTGATCAAGTAAGACGATACGAATCGGGGAACAAAGTAAGGATTGCGCCTACGAAATGGATTGACATCTTGCGCACCGTCAGACTTGCTGATATTCCAATACTTTTGGCTGTAAGTTCCGTACCAAGGATTGAAACGCGCGAGGCCATCGGCCATTTGGTCAGTGCGCTCATCAAGTTCTTGAACGGGGAACCCTTTGTCGAAGAACTGATGAGAACAAAATGGGGGAATCTCACATTTGAATATAGCAGGGTGATGGAACTGCTGGCTCATCTTGTCAACAATAAAGAGTTCATCCCTTTCTCTCAGCAGATCGATCAGTCTTTACTCATGATGCTCTTCTACAACTATCTGAGCAAATGGATGGCACTTGACAAGACTATCGACATGGACATCATTAACGCAGTGTTCCTTGACAACAAACTTGTTGATGATAATCATCGCAGTATCATGTACGATGGATACCTCTATTATTCTCAGGTACTCAAAACTGGCCAGATAGATGAGATCCTTGGAAAACTGCGGCCAGGTGGCGACAAATTCAGACGGCTACAATGCTTCAAGTATATTCACGACGGAGAGCCAGCCAAGGCATTTTCAGGACTGTCAGCTATTCTGAAGGAAGACAAGCAGTTGACTTTCCCCGACTCGCTGACCAACTTTGTCTATGCCCTATCCATCAGTCTGACGGATTCAGCTCCAGCCATTAAGACAGCAGAGAAACTGATGAAAGACAAGAATGTTGGTTATTACAGCAGTAATTATGCCATGCTGTTGGTGCTTCATCACTTTATCAAAGGCGACGCTGCTGAGTTCTACAAGATATATCCCTTGACAACCTGTAAAGACAAGATGGGCTGGCAGTTGGCCTGTCTATTTCTACGCCATTATCAGATTTTAGATCCAGAACCTCAGGCCATACCGTCAGCAGAGGACTATGTGAAATCAGAAGGACTTGTCTATCTTCAACTGCTTTATTCTGACGACTTTCCACAATTTGAACAGATCAAGAAGCAACTGCAGAAACAGACAGGACTGAGCACTCCGTTGCTTCCAAAGGTGAAGAAAACAGAGAAGTGGGAGCGTGTCATCAATCAGATTATGAACCTCTGCGGCGACAGCAGCGATACCACAAAGAAGAAGCGCCCCCAACATTTGGATATAGAACGGGTGGCCTACGTCGTGAATCTGCACAACTATTATGTTCAGCCAAAGTTACAGAAGTCAAAAGACGGAGGCATCACATGGAGCAAGGGTCGCAATATCGCACTGAAGTCATTCGGACAAGAGAGTTTTCTTTCTCCATTAGACAGAAAGGTAGCTGCGATGGTTAGCAGTTATAGCTATGGCTGGTATGGACAGGTGAGTTATGAACTCTGTGGCGAACGGGTCATTGCAGCATTGGCAGGCTGCCAGAGCGTATATTCAGAGCATACCGAACAGCGCATCGACATCGTTGAAGAGCCTCTCATGCTGCAAGTACAGCCAAAGGGAGACGGATATTCCGTCCGTTCAAATATCAATCTTGAACAAGTAGGCACCTCAGGATACAACATTACTGAGCAGGGTGACAAACAAGTCACCATTACCAAAGTCACACGCGAGCAGAAAAAGACGCTCGAACTGCTTCGCGACGTAGGCATCTTCCCTAAGGAAAGCAAGACGCAGCTGACTGCACTACTACAAAGCCTAAGCAGCGAGTTTACCGTCATGAGTCCTCTGCTGAAGAATGCCACAGACATGAAACGTGTAGAGGCATCACCCAAAATCGCTGTTCAGATATCGCCAGACGAGAACCAGTTGTTCTGCATTTCTCTGGCAGTCAAGCCTTTTGGCGACAAGCCTCCCTATCAGAAGCCAGGCAAAGGAATGGAGATCGTGACTGCCACTATCGACGGAGAGAAGGTGCAGACAGAACGAGACCTGAAAGCCGAAAGTCAGAACTTGAAGGCTGTAGAAGAGATGCTTGGCGATACCAATGAGAATCTGATGTACGATGACCGCTGGTATATCGATACGGCAGATTGTCTGTCGCTCTTGGAGCAGATACGACAGCACCCAGAGGTGGCCTTTGCAGAATGGCCCCAAGGCATCAGGCTGCGGGTAGTCCGGCCGATGATTACAGCAGACATGCTGCGACTGAAGATCAGTAGTGCAGGACAATGGTTCGAGGTGGAGGGCGACATCAATATCGGTGACAAGGAGAAGATCAAAATAGCTGAGATGCTGGAACGCCTGCGCTCATCTGAAGGTAATTTCATCCGTATAGAGGGTGATGAGTTCGTGGCCCTGAGCGAACAACTGCGCAAACAACTACAAGCACTTGACAAGATGCTCTTAGGCCGCAGCAGCAAACAACTGAAAATCGCCACCATGAACGGCCTGCAGCTATCCGATCTTGAAGAACTCGGTGCGAAGGTGAAGGCCGATGAAGCCTTCCGCGATCTGATGAAACGCATCAAGGAATCAGGACAGATGCAGTTCCCACTGCCCAAGAACATTCACGCCGAACTCCGTCCCTATCAGCAGGAAGGCTTCGAGTGGATGAGCCGTCTGGCACACTGGGGAGCAGGAGCCTGCTTAGCGGATGACATGGGACTCGGGAAAACCCTTCAGAGCATCACCCTAATGCAGTCGAGAGCAGCACAAGGTCCACAACTGGTACTGATGCCGACCTCCGTACTGCTGAACTGGCAACAGGAGTTGCGACGCTTTGCCCCTGCCCTCACCGTGAAAGTCCTGAACCAGCAGAATGCGGACCGTCAGAAACTGGTGAATGAGGCCGAAGCAGGCGACGTAGTTCTCTCTACCTACGGACTGCTTGTGACTGAAGAAGAACTGCTCAGTTCCCGCATCTGGACCACCATCATCCTTGACGAGGCTCACACCATCAAGAACCGTGAAACCCAGACATCGAAGGGAGCAATGAACCTGAAAGGCGATTTCCGTCTGATGTTGACAGGTACGCCACTACAGAATCATCTGAGTGAAATCTGGAATCTCTTCCAGTTTGCCAATCCTGGCCTCTTAGGCTCGTATCAGCAGTTCACAGACCGCTTTATCCTACCCATCGAACGTGACCACGACCAGGAACAACAGAGACTCCTGCGACGTATCCTTTCCCCATTTCTGCTTCGCCGCACCAAAGAGGATGTGCTCAACGAACTGCCACAGAAGACAGAGATTACCTTGCAAGTGGAGCTGAGCACCGAAGAGCAGGCACTCTACGACAATCTGCGCCAGCAGGCAATCGCCAATCTGGAAGACGGTTCAAAGAGTGCTTTGCAGACGTTGGCTGAGATTACACGTCTGCGACAGGCTGCTTGCCATCCACGACTCATCAACGATAAGCTGCAGATTCCTTCAAGCAAGACGCAGGCATTTCTTGAGCTGGTTGCCAATCTCCGACAGAGCGGGCACAGGGCTTTGGTGATCAGTCAGTTTACCAGCCATCTGGCACTCGTAAGGGAGGAACTTGACAAGGCTCACGTACCTTATTTATATTTAGACGGCAGTACGTCTGCCCAAGAAAGGAACAAATTAGTCCGGCAATTCCAGACTGGCGACGATCCTTTGTTCCTCATCAGCCTAAAAGCAGGCGGTCTGGGACTGAACCTGACCGCAGCCGACTTCGTGATACATCTCGACCCCTGGTGGAATCCTGCCATCGAAGATCAGGCCAGCGACCGTGCTCACCGCATCGGACAGGATCGTCCTGTCACCATCTACCGTCTCATTGCTTCTGGTACCATCGAAGAGAAGATCATACGCCTCCATCAGAACAAGCGTTCGATGGCCGATGCATTGTTGCAGGATGCCGACATGTTCAGTCAGATATCAGCCGAAGACGTCATCCGCCTGCTCAGGGAAAGTGCCGATGCCATTCAGTAAGCTTCTCCATAGTGTCACTTTTACACCCGAAAACTTTCTGCAAGTTTTCGGGCTTTTCCTTGTTTATTTCAAGAAATATTCATACCTTTGCAAAAATAATCGATAGCAATGGCTGATATCATCACTATTTATCACGGCAGCAATGTGGTTGTGGAGAATCCACAAATCATCGTGTCAGGGTTTTACAAAGACTTTGGCTACGGCTTCTATTGCACAAACTTAGAGAAGCAAGCCAGAAAGTGGGCGTTAACCAAACGTGGTAATAGTTATGTATCCATCTTTAAATATCAACCAATAGAAGATTTGAAAGTGTTGTCATTTCCTATAATGACGGACGAATGGCTTGATTTCGTTGTGGCCTGCCGACGGGGAATCAAGCACGATTATGACATCGTAGAAGGTCCAATGGCAGATGACCAGATTTGGGATTATGTTGAGGACTTTATGGAAGGTATTATCACGAGAGAAGCATTCTGGGTATTGGCAAAGTTCAAATATCCTACTCATCAGATAGTATTCTGCACCCAGAAGTCATTAGAATCAATCACCTTTGAAAAAAGTTTTAGCCTATGACGAACGTTTTTTTTCCAGAAGAGAAAGTCACTACAGACGACCTCTATTTCGTCTGCTATATGATAGAGAGGATTGCGCGCCAGCTGAAACAGCCCAACAAATATGTGGCAAACATAATGGGACATGATGAACTCGTCAAGAAACTTTCGCTTGCAGATACACTACACTCTGAGAACCCTTTGGCAGTTGCTTCTGACTGGACGGACGAATATCAACTGCAACCTGGCAACTATGATGTTACGAAAGTTGATGCTGAGTTGTGTCCTACGATTCCAACTGCAACCCAAATGGGGAAGGTTTATAAACGACTGATTCTGAACACCCTCCAACCTGACGAAGACTATGCAGACGCCATCCTCCGCGTCTATAACGATCCCATTTGCGAAGTCATCGACAACTATAACACCAGTGCTTATTACGAGCCATCCCCCTACATTGCCCGCAGTTACTTTGCTGGCGGATTTGCATAAGCGGCCTACTCCATAGTGTCACACTTACACCCGAAAACTTTCTGCAAGTTTTCGGGCTTTTCCTTGCATGTTTCAGGAATTATTCGTATCTTTGCCGTCGTATTGCAATTTAAATGAATGTTGAACTCTAAAAACAAATCGCTTATGGTGACATAGCAAAGACAAAATAAAGACAAAAGACTGGAACGTCCACTTTTGATTCTTGTTTCTGACAATTGGGGAATTGAAAGAAATTAGTCAAGAACAATAGTAGATAGTTCACGCCGCTGGCGTGGGCATTTACTCGTTTAAGACTAATAGGTTTTCCCCAATACCTCAGAAACGTAGACGAAGTAAAGAGTCCACGTTTTTAATTTCTGTATATTCAAGCATAACAATTATAACTAAAAAATAGAACGATTATGAACAGACAATCTTTTATCATAATCCTGCTCACCCTGCTCATGAGCATGACCGGAGCAAAAGCTTTCGCCCACGACATTGCAGTTGCTAATAATGATGGAGTAACCATCTATTATAGGTGGGCAAATAACAATACTGAACTGGCTGTCAGCTATGGTGGCTCGTTTGGTAGTAGTTCATACACTGGTAATGTGGTTATCCCAGAATCTGTCGACTATAACGGGAATACCTATCCTGTGACATCCATAGGCTATTATGCTTTCTCTAATTGCTACAACCTGACCTCCGTAACCATCCCCAACAGCGTGACATCTATTGGCGAGCATGCTTTCGATGGATGCATACGCCTGATATCTGTCACCATACCAAACAGCGTGACATCCATCGGCAATTTTGCGTTCGAAGGATGCAGCGGCCTGACATCTGTGAGTATAAACTGTAGTCCTACAACTATTGGTTACAGTCCATTCGCTGGTTGCAACAAAATAGAAGAAGTCTCTTATGATTGCGAAATTGTTACATCACTATTCAGAGACCTTTCAAGTATTAAAAAAGTGACATTATCTGAAAACATAAAGGCTATCGGTGAGTCTGCTTTCTCTGGATGGTACGGTCTGACCTCAGCCACCATACCCAACAGCGTGACATCTATCGGCGATTGGGCTTTTTGGGATTGCATAAACCTGACCTCAGTCACCATACCCAACAGCGTGACATCCATCGGCGAGCATGCTTTCTATGAATGCAAACATCTGACATCTGTCACCATCCCTAACAGCATGACTACCATCGGGATGTTTGCTTTTTGCAAATGCAGCGGTCTGACCTCAGTCACCATCCCCAACAGCGTGACATCCATCGGCGAGTCTGCTTTCTATGGCTGCAGCGGCCTGACCTCAGTCATTATTGGCAGCGGCGTATTATCGATTGGGGCATCTGCATTTTCAGATACAAACTTAAAGAAAACCATTTGGCTGACCAACACGCCACCGTTTGGGTACGAGAATGCAAAGGCAGCGGTCAATTATGTGTCGAATGATCAATTTGGTATCAGTAATCAGGTCGTATACAAATTCCTGAGCTCAAATTTTGTGGTTGATGGCATCAGATATGTTCCTGTTAGTCCATCCTATCGCACTTGCGATGCCATAGACTGCATATATGGAGAGTCTGCAGAGAACATCAATATCGGTGAAACCGTCACCAATAAAGGAGTCACTATGACCGTTAAGAAAATCAATCCGTATACTTGTTATAACAACAAACACATAAAAAATCTCAAACTCGGTTTGGATGGAGGAATCGGAGATTACGCTTTTTATGGATGTGGAAATTTGGAAACTGCAGAAATAGGACAGGATGTTCTATCTATTGGCGGTTTTGCTTTCAGTAGTTGTTCAAAGTTGAAGAGTATCGTCATACCTGATGCTGTCACTTCATTAGGATTCTCAGCGTTCTCCAGCTGTGCCGCTATTACTTCAGTCAAGATAGGCAAAGGTATTGAGACTATAAGCGCAAGTACTTTCTCAGGATGTTCCTCACTTACAGAAATTAATATTGGTTCAAAAGTGAAGAACATCAATGATAATGCTTTCTACGCCTGTTGGTCATTACCTGCCATTACTATACCGCAAGCTGTAACAAACATTGGTAATGATGTCTTCAATTACTGCACAAGTCTGTCAAAAGTCACCATTGCTGACAGTGAGGCTACTTTGACATTAGGATATAAAAATGGTAATTCTTTATTCGCATCCTGCCCATTGGACTATGTCTATATCGGACGTGATATCAGCTATCAGACCTCAAGCAATTATGGCTATTCTCCCTTCTATCGGAACACCTCGCTGCGTGCTGTAAAGATAACAGACAAAGAGACAGAAATCTCAGAGAATGAGTTCTACGGATGCACCAATCTCCAGCAGGTGGAAATCGGCGACGGCGTGACCACCATCGGCAACTGGGCGTTCTCAGGCTGTTCAAGCCTGAAATACTTTGCCTTTGGCACTCAAGTGGCAACTATTGGCCAAAATGCTTTCTCTGATTGTACGGCCCTTATAGAAATCTGCAGCAAAGCCACTACACCACCAGATTGTGGTAGCCAGGCTCTGGATGACATCAACAAGTGGGAGTGCAAGCTCTACGTGCCAGATAATTGTTATGATGCTTATCAGAACGCAGAGCAGTGGAAGGAATTCTTTTTCACGGAAGAAGGAGAGGGGACTATTTTTATTGATGATGAGCAGACAGTCATATTAGGTGATGCCAACAATGATGGTGAAGTTGACAAATATGATATTAATGCTATTGTAGAATTCATTATGAGTGGAAACATCAACAGCATAAACTTCAAGAATGCTGACGTTAATAAGGACGGGAAAGTGAATGCCGCAGATATCGTAGTCCTAAACAAAACGTTAAATTAACTTGTAGATACAGAGGGAGATTCTTTTATTATAAATAGGAGAGCCGTTTTCTTTTTATGAGCCACTGATGTTGGCTTATAGAATTAAGTCATCATTAGTAGGAAAATGGGAACTGGTAGGGTTTGAAGAAGGATGTGTGATGCTAAAATAATATACATATTAAAATAATTAACATTTCATTAGAATCATTAGCTCCCACTTTCATCTTCTCACTAATACCTACCCGAATCCCATTATCCCACTTTCCCACTATCTACATTGTTGATGTTTTTGCAAAGATATTGCATTTTTCTTCAAAAAAGTTTGGAGATATAAAATTTTATACCTACATTTGCAGAAAAAAAGAAGCTATGCCGACATTGTTGAGGATATTTGGACTGAGGTTCAAAGAGGATTATTATGGAGACGATTAAGAATTTGTGGTTTGACGGACATCGCATTTTTATGCGCTCATCGGAGGGACGGGTATTGAGCCGTCCATTGGAGGCATACCTAGAGTTGGAGGAAGCAACGACTGAGCAGCGCAACAACTTCACCATAGAAGATGAAGGCAGAGCCATCAGATGGGAAGAGCTGGATGCCGACATACATATCTCAAGCTTTTACGAAACTTCTGAGCCCAATGAGCAGAATGAGGTGGCAGTCATGTTCAAGCGCTGCCCTTGGCTGAATGTGTCTGAAGTGGCTCGTGCGATTGGTATCAATAAGAGCCTATTGGCCAGATACATCTATGGTATCTCCAAACCGAGCGAGCAACGGATCATGCAAATACGTGAGGCTTTCCACCAATTCGCTCAGGAATTACAGACAGTCTGATTCGCCAAAGCGTTACAGTTACAGTTGTTACAGTTAAAATATGGACTATCATGGGGCTATAGTTGATGGGCCAAAGCTGAGGAATTTGGGAAAAATGACAATTATGACAAATGACAGCGTCAGATCTGAACTTAGAAGGGCGTTGGTAACAAGTAACATTGTTACCTTCTTATTTTTTGAGTTGCGAAAAAAGTAATATAAGAATTATTATATATTATAATATATAATAATTTATAATATATAAAATGTTGTCTTCAATTTTCTGAAAATTGATTGGTAACAATGTTACCTGTTACCATCTGGGCAGTGTGTTGTCGTGGTGGGAAAATATGTCGTTGTCATTTGTCATAATTGTCATCTTTTTAACTGTAACAACTGTAACTGTAACGAGCAAGACGTACGTTATGTCAATAATTTTCACAACAAATAAACTAATTCTTACAAGAATCTTATATATCTGACAATCAGGCGATTATGAAGACCTAGAGTTTGCAGTAAGGAAAGCGGAAGTTTGCAGTAAGGAAAGTCACAGTTTAAAGTAAGGAAAGTCCCAGTTTACTGCCTTGTTTCTGCGAGAGAGGAGGAAGTGTGAATATTTTGTAAAGATATTTACCACCCGTAGATTTCACAGATTACACAGATTCTTCGGCACACAGCTATGGTTTTTATGACGATTCAGCACAGAAAAAGGCGTAAAATCAGGGCGTTTTGAGATCATTTTCATTGAATAAGGGCGGAAATTGCTTGCAGATTTCAGGGAAAATGATTAACTTTGCGGTCGAAACTTAAAACAAACCAGCAGTTATGAAAAGAACGATGATGACTTTGGCCGTATGCTGTAGTTTGGCAGCAGCAATGGCGCAAAACAAACAGACTGGCAACGAGAAGTCTGGAATGACTTATCAGGTGCCCGTATCGGAGCAGCACGAGCAGATGCTGACAGGCAGGTATGAACCCACTTGGCAGTCTTTGGAGACGCACCAAACGCCTGAATGGTTCCGAGATGCGAAGTTCGGCATCTGGGCACATTGGGGACCGCAATGCGTGGAGGGCTCAGGCGACTGGATGGCCCGAGGGATGTATATCGAGGGCAACAGGCAGTATAAGTATCATGTGGAGCACTACGGCCATCCGTCGGAGTTCGGATTCAAGGACATCCTGCCGCTCTTCAAGGCAGAAAAGTGGGATCCGGAGGCGCTGGTAGAGCGCTACAAGCGTTGTGGAGCGAAGTATTTCTTCGTGCTGGGCAACCACCACGATAACTACGACCTGTGGGACTCGAAGTACCAGCCTTGGAACTCGCAGAACATCGGCCCCAAGAAAGATATCCTCGACGGCTGGGCGAAGGCTGCGAAGAAGGCCGGACTGCCGTTAGGCATCTCGTTCCATGCAGACCACGCATGGCTCTGGTATGAGACCGCCCAGCGCTACGACCAGAACGGTCCCAAGGCAGGCGTCTACTACGACGGCAAGCTGACGAAGGAAGACGGCAAAGGCAAGTGGTGGGAAGGCTACGACCCGCAGATGCTCTATCGGCAGAACCATCCGCAGAGCGACCGCTCGTGGTCGAACGTGGCCATCCATCACCAATGGGGCTGGGAGAACGGCGCCTGTCCGCCGTCTGAGGAGTTCGTCACCAACTTCTACGACCGCACCCTCAATGCCATCAACCGCTACAACCCTGATTTGATTTATTTCGACGTAACCGTGCTGCCCTTCTATCCGCTGAGCGACTGCGGCATGAAGATCGCCACACATCTTTATAATAAGAACGCGCGCGGCGTGGTGTTCGGCAAGATCCTGAACGACAAGCAGAAGAAGGCACTCACTTGGGATGTGGAGCGCGGCGCCCCCAATGCCATCATGCCCGACCCTTGGCAGACGTGCAACTGCATCGGCGATTGGCACTACAACACCAGCGTCTACGAGCGCGGCTACCGTACGGCTGAGAATCTGGTGAAGCAGTTGGTGGACATCGTGTCAAAGAATGGCAACCTACTGCTGAACATCCCGTTGCGAGCCGATGGTACTTACGACGAGAAGGCCGCTCAGTTCCTCGACGAGTTGGAGGCGTGGATGACGCCCAACGGCGAAAGCATCTTCGGCACCCGTCCGTGGGTGAAGTTCGGCGAGGGGCCTGTGGCTGAAAAGACGATTGAAATCAACGCCCAGGGCTTCAACGAGGGGCAGTACAACGGGATGGACTATCGCGACATCCGATTCAACCAGACAAAAAAATATCTCTATGCGACGGCAATGGGCTGGCCGCCTTCTACCCCTCCTACGGGAAAAGAAAAGGGAGGTCGCACACTCGTCATCAAGTCGCTGGCGAAAGGAAGTCCCGACTTCCGCAAGTCCATCTCTTCGGTATATCTTTTGGGCTACGGCAAGATAAAAGCCCGTCAGACTGCCGACGGGCTTGTGGTAGATTTGCCTGAGCCTTGCAACAAGATTGCCCCTGTGTTGAGGATCAAACGATAAATTCTCACAAAAGGGACAGTCCCCGTTGTGAGATTATGTGAGATTAGTCTTCAACGATGCGGATGCGGCCTTGTGGCTGGGCGTAGGCCTCGCCTGTGGTGCCGCCGAGGGCATTGCGGAGATAGTCTGACAGCGCCTCGTAGTAACGCAGGGTGCTCTCTTCGAGCACAACACACTTCTTGAAACAGTCGAAGAAACCACCTGCATCGTGGTTGTAGCTCGTGAGGGCAACGCTGTATGTGCGCTGCATGTCGATGGGCTGGTATGTGCCATCCTCCTGCAGGATCTCGATGTCGCTGACGGTGTGGCTCTTGCTGTGGACGGTGAAGCGGAGGCCAGAGCACTGCGGGAAGTTGCCGTCGAGCACGGGCACGAGAGCCGTACAGCGGGTGAGCATTGCCTGCAGCTGTTCGGCAGTGACCATGATACGACGAAGGGTGTTGTCATAAGGCAGCATGCCGATGACGTCGCCGTAGGTGATGTCGCCAGCCATGATGTCATTGCGGATGCCACCGCCGTTCTCAAAGCCGATGTCGGCCTTCATGGCATAACGGTAGGCGTCGGCCACAAGGTCGCCAGCGTTTGTCTCCTGTCCACGCACGATCCAGCGGGCATTCTCATCGCTCACCACCAGACGATAGTCGCTGTGGGCGATGACCTCTGAAGTGACGGTCTTCACCATCTGGCGGATGCTGTCGACGGTGGCTGTGACTGCGGCATTCTCATAGGGGATGTCCTTAGCCTTGATGAGGTGCGTCGTCAGACGTCCGTCAGGCGTGATGAGCAGCTTGCCCACGTTGGCGAACTGAGTACCCGTCTGCGTGACGGCAATATCCTTGCCGTCGAGGTTCTTGACCATTACACCCTCGAAAATCTCATGCGAATGACCGTCGAGCACGACATCGATGCCACGCGTGTTCTTCACCAAACGGTGCGAACTGAATCCCATCGACTGGGGCGTCTCACCCACATGCGAGAGCAGCACGACATAGTCGGCACCCTCCTTACGGGCAGCATCGACGGCCTGCTGGATGAGATCGTAGAAAGTCTTCGGCCTCAGGTCGTAGAGCATGATGCCGTTGGTGTCATAGAACGAGTAGCCCTCGAGGATCATTGTCTCAGGCGTGCAGGCTCCGACGAAGGCCACCTTCTTGTCGCCATACTGATGGATGACGTAGGGGGCGTAGACGGGATTGGGCTCGCCTGCCTCGTAGAAGTTGGCACAGACAACGGGAGTACCTATCTGCTCAAGCAATGCCCTCATGCGTGGCACACCGTAGTCGAACTCGTGGTTGCCCAACGTCAGAGCGTGATAGTCCATGAGGCGCATGATGTCGGCGATGTACTGGCCTTTGGAGATAGCGCCTGTGGTGTTGCCCTGCAGGAAGTCGCCCACGCAGACAGCAGCAGCATAGGCCGTATCCGTGCGGTTGATGGCATCGCGCAGTCCGGCCATCTTCGTATAGCCGTCGATGCCGCAATGCACGTCGTTCTCGTAAAGGATCACAATGCTCTTGGCTTTAGGTTGAGCCGTCACCGTATGACAACCCATCATCAGGGCCATCACACCAAGTAAGATTTTCTTCATCATGGGTTATACATATCTTTACAATAATAGTTAAGGATATCGTCGAGCATACGCTTGGCTTCGACAGCAGGACTGTCGGGGTCGAGGTCGATGGCCTGGATGTAGTAGTTGATGGCCTCATGCCACTGACCACGCTTGCGGGCCGCATTGCCTAATTCGTAATACTCCTGAGCTGTCATATTTCTCTTTTGCAACGGACTAAAGGACTTAAGGACTTTTTTCTTGCGACAGCGTAAGTCGTGTCAGTCCTGTTGTCCGTTGCTCATAATTATTTGTAATACTCTTTTTTGCCGGCGGCGAGGGTATTCTTCATCAGCGAACAGATGGTCATCGGCCCTACCCCACCAGGAACAGGCGTGATGAAGGAGCACTTGGGAGCCACCTCGTCGAACTTCACGTCGCCATTCAGGCGGAAACCGCTCTTACGGGTGGCATCAGGCACACGAGTAGTACCTACATCGACGATCACAGCACCCTCCTTCACCATATCAGCCGTCACAAAGTCGGGCTGTCCGATGGCGGCGATGATGATATCAGCCTCACGACATTCCTCCTTCAAAGTCTTTGAGTGTGAGTGACATACGGTCACGGTGGCATCGCCAAACTGCTTCTGCATCATGAGCTGGGCCATCGGCTTACCCACGATGTTCGAGCGTCCAAGGATGACGCACTTCTTACCGCTGGTCTCAATGTTGTAGCGCTTCAGCAGCGTGATGATGCCGAGAGGCGTAGCCGAGATGAAGCAAGGCAGACCGATAGCCATACGGCCCACATTGATGGGATGGAAGCCGTCTACATCCTTGCGGTAGTCGATGGCCTCGATGATCTTCTGTTCGTCGATATGCTTGGGCAGAGGGAGCTGCACGATGAAGCCGTCAATATCGTCGTCGTTATTGAGCAAGTTGACACACCTCAGAAGATCGACCTCTGGGACATCTTCCTCAAAGCGGATAAGTGTGCTCTTGAATCCACAGGCCTCACAAGCCAGCACCTTGTTCTTCACATACGTCTCCGAGCCACCATCGTGACCTACCAACACGGCTGCCAGATGGGGCTGTTTGCCGCCACGAGCCACAATCTCTTTTACTTCCTCTGCAATCTCAGCCTTGATGGCTGCTGCTGTTGCTTTTCCGTCAATTAGTTGCATCTTTTTGTTTATTTTGGCACGGATTACACGGATTAACACTGCTCCTTATTATGTGCAACAGCCGTGTCTTTATTTATAAAGCCGTGTTAATCTGTGCCTTATTATTATTCTAAAACTTGGGCATACCGCCACCCTTCATGGCCTTCATGGCGTTAGCCATCTGGGCCATCTTCGAAGAACCCATACCAGAGACCATCCGCATCATCTTGCGCGTCTGGTCAAACTGCTTCATCAGACGGTTCACATCGTCAAGCTTGGTACCAGAACCGGCTGCGATACGACGGCGACGGCTCTGATTGATGATATCGGGATTCTGGCGCTCCCTCGGCGTCATCGAGTTGATGATGGCCTCGATGCCCTTGAAGGCGTCGTCATCGATGTCGAGATCCTTGATCTGCTTGCCCACACCAGGAATCATCGCAGCCAGGTCCTTGATGTTACCCATCTTCTTGATCTGCTGAATCTGTCCCATGAAGTCGTCGAAGTCGAACTTGTTCTTACGGATCTTCTTCTCAAGTCGCTTGGCCTCCTCCTCGTCGAACTGCTGCTGGGCACGCTCCACCAGAGAGACGATATCACCCATGCCGAGGATACGGTCGGCCATACGGTCGGGATGGAACACGTCAATAGCCTCCATCTTCTCGCCCGTACCGACGAACTTGATGGGTTTCGTGACTACCGTGCGGATACTCAAGGCAGCACCACCACGAGTATCACCGTCGAGCTTCGTCAGCACCACACCGTCGAAGTCGAGGCGATCGTTGAACTCCTTGGCGGTATTCACGGCATCCTGACCCGTCATCGAGTCAACCACGAAGAGCGTTTCATTGGGATTGACGGCCTTCTTCAGCGTCTCGATCTCCTGCATCATCTCCTCATCGACGGCCAGACGACCGGCGGTATCGATGATGACTACATCGTTGGCCTTAGCCTTTGCTTCCTGAATAGCGTGGTTGGCAATCTCCACCACATTCTTGTTGTCGGGCTCCGTATGGACGGGCACACCAACGCTTTGTCCGACGACCTTCAACTGCTCGATGGCAGCAGGACGATACACGTCGCAGGCCACCAAGAGAGGCTTCTTGTGATTGCGCGTCTTCAACAGGTTGGCAAGCTTACCACTGAACGTGGTCTTACCCGAACCCTGAAGACCAGACATCAGGATGATGGCAGGTGCTCCAGCGCGACCTTCGACCTTCAGCTCGGAAGCGGTTCCACCCATCAGATCGGCCAGCTCGTCGTGCACAATCTTCACCATCAACTGACTGGGCTTCACGGCGGTGAGCACGTTCTGACCCAAGGCCTTCTGCTTCACGGTATCGGTGAACTGCTTGGCCACCTTATAGTTCACGTCGGCGTCGAGCAATGCACGGCGCACGTCCTTCATGGTCTCAGCGACATTGATCTCGGTGATCTTTCCCTCACCTTTCAATATCTTGAACGATCGTTCTAATCTCTCACTTAAATTCTCAAACATCCTTACCAAAATATTTATACGACAACTTAGACAACATAGACAACTTTTTAGACGGCATGCCGTCTTTGGCGGCAGTTGGCCGCCATAAATGTTGTCTTAGTTGTCAAAGTTGTCGTCATATAAAAAACTTTGTCGTTGTATTAAATCACTTCGTAGCCGAACTTCTCGCAGAGGGCAAGACTCATCTCCTTCAGCTTGAACTTCTGGATCTTGCCGGAACCCGTCAGCGGGAACTGGTCGATGAAGAACACGTACTTTGGAATCTTATAACGGGCGATCTTACCACGACAGAATTCCTGCACGTCCTCGGGCTCCATCTTCACACCCTCCTCGAGGATGATGAAGGCACCCACAGCCTCACCGTATTTCTTAGAAGGAACGGCAGCCACCTGGACATCACGGATGCCAGGCATGTGATAGAGGAACTCCTCAATCTCACGGGGATAGATGTTCTCACCGCCTCGGATGATCATATCCTTGATACGGCCCGTGATCTTATAGAAGCCTTCTTCATCTTTCACACCCAGGTCGCCAGAGTGCAGATAGCCGTTCTTGTCGATGACCTCAGCCGTAGCTTCAGGATTCTTATAATAACCCTTCATCACGTTGAAGCCCTTACAGCACATCTCACCCTGCACGCCGACGGGACACTCCTCGCCAGTCTCAGGATTGAGCACCTTCACATCGACAAACGGGAAGTCGCGGCCTACGGTGGTGCAGCGCTGTTCGAAAGTGTCGTTCAGACAGGTCTGCGTCATACCAGGCGAAGACTCCGTCAGACCGTACACACTCGTGATGGTCATATACATTTTCTCGCTGACCTGCTTCATCAGTTCCACAGGACAGAGCGAGCCGGCCATGATACCTGTACGCAGACAAGTCAAGTCGAACATCGAGAACATCGGGTGGTTCAGTTCGGCGATAAACATCGTCGGCACACCATAGACCGCCGTACATCTTTCTTTATGGATAGACGCCAACACCACTAAGGGGTCGAACTTCTCGACCATCACCTCAGTACAGCCATGCGTCAGACAGTTCATCGTGGCGAGCACCACACCGAAGCAATGGAACAACGGCACACAGACACAGAGTTTGTCATCGGCCGTGAAGCCCATATTCTCTCCCGTGAAGTAACCGTCGTTGGCAATACCGTAGTGAGTCAGCATCACACCCTTCGGGAAGCCCGTCGTACCTGAGGTGTACTGCATGTTACAGACATCGTAGCAGGTCACCTTGCTCTTCATCTCCTCCAGGGTCTCATCCTCCACGTTCTGTCCCAACAACAGCAATTCTGCCGTATTGAACATTCCGCGATACTTCTCCATACCGATGAACACCACGTTCTTCATATAGGGGAAGCGCTCGCTGTTCAGATGACCGCGCTCGCAGGTCTTCAGCTCGGGCAACATCGTGTAGGTCATATCCACATAGTTACAGTCCCAAGTACCGTCGGTGATACAAAGGGTATGCATGTCAGAGTCCTTACAGAGATACTCCAGCTCATTCTGCTTGTAGTTCGTATTCACCGTCACTAAGACAGCGCCAATCTTCGCAGTAGCATAGAGGAACGTCAGCCAATCGGGCACGTTCGTAGCCCAGATACCCACATTCGATCCACGCTCCACACCGATGGCGATCAGACCTTTGGCGAGGTTATCCACACGCTCGTTGAACTTACTCCAGGTGAAGCGGAGGTCGCGGTCCGAATACACGATATATTCCTTATCAGGTGTGGTCTCTGCCCAGTGTTCCAGCCACTGGCCGAGGGTACGCTCATGAAGTGTATAGCCTTCGCTACCTGTCTCAGCAGGGTAAGTCCTGTCTGGCAGAGGCCTGCCTGCCATATCTAATTTCACGTTGCTCATAATCAGAAGGGGATGTAAATAAGTGCGAGAATCTTGGCAGACTTACCAGGGGCACCGTGCAGATGGTGCTTGACGATGGAATCATAGTAGATTGAGTCGCCTTCTTTAAGCGTATATTTCTCCTTACCATATTCCACTTCCACTTCACCCTGCATCACATAGATGAACTCCTCACCCTCGTGGGCAGAGAGTTTATAGTTCTGATTTTCTTCTGGATTGATGTCGATGATGAACGGTTCCATATGACGGCCGGCCTTCTGCTGGGCCAACGGATGATACTCCATGTGCTTGCGGGCATCGGTGGCACCGTTGGAGAAGCTGATGCTGCTGTCTTTCTCACGGTCCTCAGCACGACAGACCACAGGACCCAGTGCGTCGTTATCGTCCATAAATGTTCCCAGTCGCACACCCAGTGCTCTGGCTATCTTGATCAGCGGACCTAATGATGGCAGGTTCTGGTCGTTCTCAATGCTGTTGATCTGCTCTACTGACAGACCTGTGCTCTCGGCTACCTCTTCGATGCTGAGGTTTTTCGTCTCTCTGAGTCCCTTGATTTTGGAACCGACGTAAGTGTTAGTGTTGGACATAAATCTCAATTAATTAAGTACATTATTTATTTTAGGGCGCAAAATTACAACAAAAAAACGAAACTCGCAAACTTTAGCCTCAGATTTCACAGATTTTCACTGATTATCTGATGAGGGTCTGCGACGAAGTTTTCCTTCTTTCACTTTTTCATCTTTTCACCTTCTTACCTTTTCGAATACTCGCAGCCGCAGTATTGCTGGTTATAGAAGTCAAATTCTTTCAATAGCTGATTACGACGTTCATAGAGTCCGCCCTTCCGCCAATTCTGTGCCCAAAATGTAACAGAATCACACAAAGGGGACAGTCCCTTTTGTGAGATTCCATTGACAGTCTGCTCAGCCTGATGGCCGGCACGTTCTATCTGTTCCAAGCTTTTCCAACGTGAGGATGCCAGCGTGGTAGTGAAATATCTGATGCCGAGTTCTTTTGCTTTTCTGGCAGCTACGGTCAGACGAAGCGTAAAGCAAAGTTCACAGCGATGGCCTCGTTCTGGTTCTCCTTCAAGCCCACAGACGTCTTGCCGCCAATGCTCGTGGTCGTAGTCTCCATCGATCCAAGTGAGTCCGAGACTCTCTGCATGACGCTTGCTCTCATTCTTGCGAATCTCATATTCCTCAAGAGGATAGATATTCGGATTGTAATAGAATATGACAGGACGGATATCATGCTGCACCAGCCACTCGACAATCGCCGAGGAGCATGGAGCACAACAAGCATGCAACAAAACCTCTCTGCACCCATCTGGAACAATAATCGCAGGTTTCTTCATCTTCTTATTTATAAAAAGCTGGCTTTTGCCGACTTTTCGACTGCAAAGTTAATCATTTTTCTCTATATGAGTGTTAATCTTCCCAAAAAACATGTCTATTCCATGATTATTTCGTATCTTTGTCAAATGAATGCAACTAAAAACTTCACATGATGAATCTGAATCTGACAGCTACCATCAAAATGCCTGACCATCAGTTAAGGCGACAGGTCATTGACCTCTGTAACAAAACAGGCAAGCCTCTGTTGAAACTATCCACCAAGGATTACATCGACAACGGACTGGGACATCTCGTTGAACAATTCAACGGACAAGCCGGTCTGGTGAACATCGAAGTGTTCAATGAACTGCAGCACACCATCACCGGATGGCCTGGCGGCAAGCCTGACGTAGACGACTCTACCCGTCCTGAACGGGCCAAGCCCTACCCCAAGCGTGTCATCGTCTTCTCCCCCCACCCCGACGATGATGTCATCTCGATGGGAGGCACCATCCGACGGCTGATACAACAGAAGCACGACGTGCATGTGGCCTATGAGACATCGGGGAATATCGCTGTTGCAGATGAAGAGGTGCGGCTTTATATGCACTTCATCAACGGCTTCAACAAACTCTTCGCCAATGGCTCCGACGAGGTCATCAAAATCCGCTATCGTGAAATCATGAGTTACCTGAAAGAGAAGAAAGAGGGGGATTGGGACAATAAGGCCATCCTCACCGTGAAGGGACTGATTCGTCGCGGCGAGGCCCGCAATGCCTGTGGCTATAACCGTATTCCAAAGGATCATATCCACTTCCTCGACTTGCCGTTCTATGAGAGTGGTAAGATTGAGAAACTACCTATGACGGAACGCGATGTTGAGCCTATCATGCAGTTGTTGGAGGAGATACAGCCGCATCAGGTTTATGTTGCTGCTGATCTCGCCGATCCACATGGCACCCATCGTAAGTGTACAGATGCCGTATTCGCAGCTATCGACGAGGAGAAGAAAGCTGGCGCCGAATGGTTGAAGGACTGTCGTGTGTGGATGTATCGCGGTGCCTGGGCCGAATGGGATGTGGCCGACATTGAGATGTGTGTGCCGATGAGTCCTGAGGAACTGCGAGAGAAGCGAAACGCCATCCTCAGGCATCAGAGTCAGATGGAGGGAGCCCCCTTCCTCGGCAACGACGATCGTCTGTTCTGGCAGCGTGCCGAAGACCGTAACCGTGAGACTGCCAAGCGTTACGACGCACTTGGACTGGCCTGCTATGAGGCGATGGAAGCATTTGTGGAATACCACTTTTAATTAGGAATTAGGAATTAGAAATTAGGAATTATGATTACCAAGATATACAGGAAAGCGGCAGTACTGACTGTACTTTTCACTTTTCAACTTTTGGTCTTTTCACCTATAAGCATATCGGCCGTTCCGTCGAATTTGCAATTCGACGGTAGTGAGTATAAGGATTTGCAATCCGCTCAATACGAAGTAGTGCCCCTGCCCCAGAGCATCCAGATGCAGCAGGGCGCTCCGCTTGTATTGAACAATCAGGTGCAGATCCTCGCCACCGATGGTCTCCAGCGTGAAGCACAGTTTCTGCAGCAATATATAAAAGAGGTGTCGGACATCGACCTCGCCATTGCCGACAAACGACAGAAGAAGACGACCTACATTGCCCTCTCCGTCTCGCCGAAGGTAACCAATACCGAGGGCTACGTCCTCACCGTATCTGCAAAAGGCATCACCATCGAGGGCGGCTCGCCCGCCGGCGTGTTCTACGGAATCCAAACACTCAGAAAATCTATAGTCTGTAGTCAAATCCCTGCAGCAGTCGTTACCGATGCGCCCCGCTTCAGTTGGCGAGGCATGCACCTCGACTGCTCGCGTCACTTCTTCCCCGTTGCTTTCGTCAAGAAGTTCATCGACCTCCTGGCGCTCCACAACATGAACCGTTTCCACTGGCATCTGACGGATGATCAGGGCTGGCGCATCGAAATCAAAAAATGGCCGAAGTTGATATCGGTAGGTTCACAGCGCTCAGGCACCATCATCGGCACCAACTCCGACATCGACGACGGTATTCCATACGGTGGTTATTACACACAGGACGAGGCTCGTGAGATTGTGGCCTATGCCGCAGAACGTCATATCACCGTCATCCCTGAGATAGACATGCCTGGACACATGTTGGCAGCTCTCGCCAGCTATCCAGAGCTGGGTTGTACGGGTGGCCCTTATCAAGTAGGACACTACTGGGGTGTTTATAAAGATGTGCTCTGCGTCAGCAACGAACGCGTCTATCAGTTTGTCGAGGATGTGCTGACGGAGATCATGGACATATTCCCCTCCGATGTCATCCATATCGGTGGCGATGAAACACCCACAGAGAAGTGGCTCCAATGCCCCAAGTGTCAGGCACTCCAGAAGCAGTTGCCTGCCTCTCAACAAGCCGCTGAGGATTTTGAGCCCCTGACCTCAAAACTCTCTCCCCTACAGGTTCATTTTACCAAAAAAGTCTTTGATTTCTTAACCTCTAAGGGCCGTCGTGCCTTAGGATGGGACGAGATTCTTGATGGTTCTCCACAGGATGCGATGATCATGTCTTGGCGAGGCACAGCCCCTGGTGCGAAAGCTGCTGAGACTGGTCACGATGTTGTTATGACACCCACCACCTTCTGCTACTTCGACTACCAACAGGTAGAGGATACACAGTTCGAGCCCAGCCATTGTGGTGGTTTCATCCCCATCGAAAAAGTTTATTCGCTCGATCCTGCCCCAGACAGTCTTTCCGCAGCAGCCCGTGAACATATCCTCGGCGCTCAGGCCAACCTCTGGACGGAGTATATGACCAACGAGGCGATGGTAGAATATCAGGCTCTGCCTCGTATGTCTGCACTTTCCGAAGTCCAATGGACACAGCCTGAACGCAAGGACTATGAAGCCTTTAAGAAAAGACTAACGCGACAGACAGCCCTCTTTGAGCTCTATCACTACCAGTATGCCAAGCATCTCTGGCCAGACAGACAAATGCCCAACCGCTGGCAATTTTAGATCGAAATTTCTGTTACAAGAGTAACTGTTTCTCCCCCTAAGTTAGGGGGAGCCAGAGGGGGTCTGAACAATGGCTCATTATAATCCTCTGGCCTTCCAAATCCTGTCCTTCGCCGCATTGATCTCCTGGAACTTCTTCTCAGCGGCCTTGCGCACATCCTCACCAAGGGCAGCTACCTTGTCAGGATGATGCTCAAGGGCGAGTTTGCGATAGGCCTTCTTCACCTCAGCATCGCTCGCATCAGGACTGACACCCAGCACCTTATAGGCATCCTCCAACGTGTCTCCGGAGAGGTGCAGCATCGAGTCAACCTCTGAGGCCGACATACCTAACCACTGGGCACACTCCTTCAGAGCCGTAATCTCACTTTGGGGCACACGGCCATCAGCCTGTGCCACCATCACCAGATAGTTCAGCAACTGCAACCGCTGCGAGTAGTCCATCTGCTGATTGATCTGTCCGCAGCATTGGCGCACGGTCTGCTTGAATTGCGTCCACCCCTCACGCTTCTGTTCGTCGAAGAGTTTGTTCAGGATCTCATTACCCTGGGCGACAGCATCATTGCCGAAGTTCTGACGAAGCATCTGGCGCACCAGTTCCATCTCGGAGTGCATCGCCTTGCCGTCGGCCTTAATAATATAAGAGGAGAGCACGAGCAACGAAAAAAGGAAGCTGTTACGCTGGCCCTGGGCCTGTCGCTGACGATAAGCCCGCTGATAGGCCTCATTGAAGTCCTGATATGTCTGTTGCTGTTCGCGACTGGAGTCCTGACCCCATGTGCCAGAGTTCTGAGGAGAGTTCACACCATCGAGCATCGTGTCGAACAACGAACCTAACAGATAGCCTGCCAAGGCTCCCAACGGTCCTCCGGCCATCCATCCGATGAATCCTCCAATCCACTTTCCTGCTGCCATATTGCTAAGGATTATGATTTAGTCTAAGGAATATAGGAATTTAGGAATTGTCAACGATGCTCTGCATCGTATTTCCCTGATTCCCAGATTCCTTAGAATTAATAATTTCTAATAGATTCCCTTGAATCACGCCGTTGGTGGCGACGACGCTGTTGCCCTGCGTAAAGTCCTCAGAACCAGCATAGTCTGTTACCAAGCCGCCAGCCTCCATCACGATCAAACTGCCTGCCATAAAATCCCACTGGCCGATATACTGCTCAGCATAGCCGTCGAGTCTTCCCGCCGCCACATAGCAGAGGGCCATCGCCGCCGAGCCACACATCCGGATACTGCCCACATTCCCATAAAACGCATCTATCAATCGCTTAATCGTCGGCTTATAGGCATCGCTATTATAAGGCAATTGCAGGCACAACAGCGCATCCTGTATCTTCTGACTGCTGACATGCAACTTATTATGCATTAAATAGGCTCCACCGCCCTTCCAGGCATAGAAGCATTCATCAGCGCAAATCTCATACACCACACCGATCAATATCTCCTTCCCTTCCATCAGTGCGATGCTCACAGCATACGGTGCATACTGATGAATGAAGTTCGTTGTTCCATCCAGCGGATCCACCACCCAACACAATGGGGACTGTCCCCGTTGTGCGGTTTGTTCCTCCGTGATAAATCCTGCCTCAGGCAACAACTCCCGCAACGCACTGACAATCAGCCGTTCCGACCCTTTATCCACATACGACACATAATCATGTGCATGTTTCCGCTCCACGCTCTCAAGGGAGAACTTTTCACGTTCCCCCCTGATATACGCGCCAGCCCGTCGTGCTATTTCGCAGACGGCCAGGGTACATTTCTCTAAATCAACCATCAGAATGGATTACTTCTTGATCAGCGAGGCGATCCAGAGGATGACAACGGCACCGATGATGGCGGTACCAAGCTGACCGAGAAGGCCGCCCCAAGAGATGCCGAGCAGGTCGAACAACCAGCCGCCGAGGACACCACCAAAGAGACCCAGCACACAATTCATGATGAGGCCGTAACCGCCACCTTTCATCAACTTGCCAGCGCAGAAGCCAGCCAAACATCCAAGAAGGAGTGAAAGAATAATACCCATAATTTTTCTGTTTAATTGGTTTATTTGCTGCAAAGATACAACTTTTTATCCACTAAGGACACGAAGGACATAAAAAAAAACTTAATTTCGTGTACTTTGTGACTTCGTGGACATTTTTATCACTTTATTCGCCTGTCAGCAAGATACATGCCAATGAGGATGAGGGCAGAGCCGAGAAGGAACCAAATAGTGATCTTCTCGTCGAGCAGCCACCAGGCGAAGAGGATGGTGGTGATGGGATTGAAGTAAACCCAGTTCGTAGCGATGACAGGACCAAGTTTGCCGATGACCCAGTTCCAGGTAAGGTAACATAGCATCGAGGCGACGACTCCCAGGAAGAGAAGATTCAGAATAGTTGAAAAAGTGAAAAGGTGAAATGGTGAAGAAAAGAAGATGCTGGCTTCGGAGGGGACAAATATATAATAAGGTATAATGGTGAGGAGGCCGTAGATAAACACCTTGCGAGTGATGAAAAGTGAGGAATAGCCACTAACCGCAGCCTTCATTAACAGGCTATAGACAGCCCAGCAAAGACAGGCACCAAAGGCCAGCAGGTCGCCAAGGGGCGAGAGATGGAGCACAAAATGACCATTGAGCACGACAACGACCATACCCAGAAAGGCTATCAGCGAGCCAAGCGCCTGAATGCGTGTGATCTTCTCAGACTGGCGGAAAAACAGGGCAAAGAGCAGCATCGCGAAGAGCGGACAGGAGCAGACGATGAGTGAGGTGTTTGTTGCTGTGGTGAAGAGCATCGCCGCGTTCTCCGCCAAGAAATACACGGAACCGCCTGTGAGGCCAAGGGCAATCATTAGGAGCTCATCGCGCCAGGAGCGGCAGAACCAGCGGAAAGAGCGATTGTTCAGACCACCCCTAACCCCTCCTAACTTAGGAGGGGAAGAAGTTACCTTGTTACGCAGGAGCGAATAGCCTAAAAGGAGGACGTAGGCGATGATGAAGCGGAGGGTGAAGATTTGCGCAGGGGAAAGGCCAGCCTGAAGCAGCATCTTCGTAAAGACGAAGGTACTGCCCCAGATAGCTACCGTTATAAAAGCTACAAGATGATACTTCATATCGTATTAGGCACGGATTACACGGATTAACACGGCTTTATCATCATACCCCAGAAGCAGTGTCTCTCTATGAGAGCCGTGTAATCCGTGCAAAAAAAACATTACTGCTTAATCTCAATGTCGCGCTTAACGTTATTGCGAATCTTCGTCAGATAGCCCTTCATGCCCTGGGCATCCTTGTTGTCGATAATCTCCAGCAGTTCCTTCAACTCCGTACGGATCTGACTGACCTGGTCGTGGGTATATGGGTTGAAGAGGATTTCCTGCAAGAGATAGTCATCCTCGTTCAGCACACCCTTGGCAATCCGCATGTGGCGCTTGAAGGTGGTACCAGGTGCATCCTGATGCTTCATGACGGCCGCAAAGACGAAGGTCGAAACGAAGGGAATAGACAGCGAGTAAGCCACCGTCTTATCGTGCTCCTCGAAAGTGTACTCGTAGATGTTGAGTCCCAGCTTCTGATAGAGGTCCTTGAAGAAGATGCGTCCCATGTAGTCGCCCTCACTGATGATGATGGCGTTCTCCTCAGAGAGTTGCTGGAGGTTGGCGAACGTCGGACCGAACATCGGGTGGGTAGAGACATAGCGCATGCCCGTTGACTCATAGAACTCCTTCAAGTCCGTCTTCACAGAGGCGATGTCGCTGATGATGCACTCCTTGGGGAGGTAAGGAATCACCTCCTTGAACACAGGGATAGTATATTTCAGCGTGACGGCATTGATCAGCAGTTCTGGCTTGAACTCACGAATCTCGTCAAATGAGGTAAAGCGCTGACAGTTATAAGTGAAACGCATCCTCTTGGGGTCTCTCTCAAAGACTGCCACCTCATGCTCAAAACTCAGCAGGTCGATGAAGAAACTTCCCATCTTCCCTGCACCCATAACAAGAATCTTCATAATTCCTATTCGTTTCTATCATTACTATTTATTGATAATCTCCATTTGTTGACGGACGGACTCTTCATGGATATTCTCGAAGACGTGGGCGACGAACTCTGGATCCATACCGCAGAGCGAACCCTGTGCTCCACGCTTGTTCAGGATCTCATTGTAACGATTGGCCTGCAAGACGGTCATGTTGTGCTCCTTCTTGTACTGGCCGATCTCGCGACACACCTTCATACGCTTGGCCAAGAGATCCATCAGTTGGTTGTCGAGTTCATCGATCTGCTTACGCAACTGAGAGATGCCCTCCACCATCGTATGCTCATCACGGATAACGAGCAACGACAGGATATAGTCGAGCACATCAGGAGTCACCTGCTGCTTGGCATCGCTCCACGCCTTATCCGGATCACAGTGGCTCTCGATAATCAAACCGTCGAAGCCGAGGTCCATCGCCTGCTGACAGAGTGGCGCAATCAGTTCACGACGGCCTCCGATGTGCGAAGGATCACTGATCAGCGGCAGTTCAGGGATACGACGGCGCAGCTCGATGGGAATCTGCCACATCGGCGCATTACGGTAGATCTTCTGCTCGTAGCTGGAGAAGCCACGATGGATGGCGCCCAGACGCTTGATGCCGGCCTGGTTGATACGCTCCAAGGCACCAATCCAGAGTTCGATGTCAGGATTGACAGGGTTCTTCACGAAGACAGGCACATCCACACCTTTCAGAGAATCGGCAATAGCCTGCATGGCGAAGGGGTTGGCAGAGGTACGGGCACCTATCCAAAGGATGTCGATGCCATACTTCAAGGCCAACTCTACATGCTCTGGTGTGGCCACCTCGGTAGCAACAAGCATCTTCGTCTCTTTCTTCACCTGGGCGAGCCAGACGAGGGCGGGCTCGCCGTGGCCTTCGAAACCACCAGGCTTGGTACGGGGTTTCCACACACCAGCACGGAAATTGTGGCAGCCTTTCATCGCCAGTTCACGGGCGGTAGTCATCACTTGTTCCTCTGTCTCTGCAGAGCAAGGGCCTGCAATGACGAAGGGACGTTCATTGTCACTCGGTAAGTTCAGTGGTGCTAAATCTAATTCCATATCTTGTCTATTTATGATTTACTTTTTTTTATTTGGCACGGATTTCACGGATTAACACTGCCTTTTATTCTTGCGCAGCAGCCGTGTCTTTATTTATAAAGCCGTGTTCATCCGTGCCTAAATATTTCTTTAATCCGCTCGAGAGCAGTTTTGATTTTATCCTCTTTGGCGCAGAGGGAGATGCGGATGTAGCGCTGGCCGTTGGAGCCGAAGATAAAGCCTGGGGTGATGAAAACACGAGCCTCGTGCAAGACTTTTTCCGTCAAGTCCTCGACATCGGCATATTGCTCAGGAATCTTACCCCAAAGGAACATACCCACCTGTTTCTTGTCGTAGGTACAGCCTAAGACATCCATAATCTGCTCGGCATACCTGCGACGGCGGCCATAGGTCTCGATGTTAAATTCACGATGCCAAGCCTCGTCGTTCTGAAGGGCCTCGGCAGCTGCCAGCTGGATACCGCGGAAGGTACCGCTATCAATATTACTCTTGATCTTCATGATCCACTGGATGAACTGCGCATTGGTGAGACACATTCCCACACGCCAGCCTGGCATATTATGGCTCTTCGACATCGAGTTGAACTCAATACAGCAGTCCTTGGCCCCTGGAATCTGAAGGATGCTCAAATGCTCCTCGCTGAGAATGAAGGAATAAGGGTTGTCATTCACAACAACGATGTTATGTTCCTTGGCAAAGGCCACCAATCGCTCATAAGTCTGACGCTGGGCACGGCCTCCCGTCGGCATATTGGGATAATTCGTCCACATCAACTTCACTTTCGAGAGATCCATCTGCTCGAGTTCGTCGAAGTCGGGTTGCCAACCATTATCCTCACGAAGATTATAATTGACGACCTTCGCACCCAGGATCTTACTGAGCGAGGTATAGGTAGGATAGCCAGGATTTGGCACCAGCACCTCATCGCCAGGATTGACGAAGGCGAGGGTGACATGCAGGATACCCTCTTTCGAGCCAATCAATGGGAGCACCTCGGTCTTACCATCCAAATCAACATTGTACCAACGCTTATAGAAGCCAGCCATCGCCTCACGCAGTTCCGGCGTTCCTACCGTCATCTGATAACCGTGTGCATTAGGATCGTGAGCCACCTCACAAAGTTTCTCTACGGTCTGTGGCGACGGCGGCATATCGGGACTACCGATAGCGAGGCTGATAATGTCCTTGCCTTCGGCATTCATCTGAGCCACTTCCTTTAATTTCCTACTGAAATAGTATTCGCTCACTAAACTGAGCCTGTCTGCTGGTTGTATCGTCATATTCTTCTTTTTTTAAGAAACTAATCCCCGTAATAAGCCATAATTAACCATAATATTATGAAGAATTACGAATAATTATGGGAATTCGTTTCTGAACATTATCTAATTCGTTTGTTTGCCGTCTTTGTACTCTCCTAAAATCTTTAAATCCTTTGTCAGTGGTATAATCGCATCTATCGACTGGCGGTAGCGGGTGAGGTCGTCGTACATCACGTCAACATAGAACAGATACTCCCACTCCCGTCCGATGATCGGCAGCGACTGAATCTTCGTGAGATTGATCTTATAGAACGAGAGAATCGCCAGCACATGAGAAAGACTTCCCTCCTCGTGGGGCAGCGAGAAGACGATGCTCGACTTGTTCGTCTCCGTCAATGGACGCAGCATATCGGCCTTATTGGGATTGCTGACCACGAGGAAACGGGTGAAGTTGTGCTTATTATCCTCAATATGATCCTCAAGCACCTTCAGACCATAGAGCCTGGCTGCCTCAGCATGACAAATAGCCGCCCAACCACGATGCTGTCCCTCGGCAATCATCTTCGCCGAACCTGCCGTATCCTCAGCCTCCACATTCTTCAGATGCGAATGCTGTGCCAGGAACTGACGGCACTGCATCAGGGCTACAGGATGGGAATGGACCTCCGTGATGGTATCCCAGTCGTCCTCAGGCAGACAGCAGATGCTGTGGGTAATATGCAATTTATGCTCACCCACCACCGTCGTACCGGAATCACGTAACAGTTCATAGTTATGGAGCAACGAGCCAGCGATGGTATTCTCGATGGCGAGCATACCGATGGCCGTGGGATCCTGCTTAATGCTGTCGAAGACCTGTTCAAAGGTAGAACAACAAATCAACTGTATCTGCTCCCCCTCGAAGTACAGGTGTGCCGCAATGTCGTGGAACGACCCAATCAGTCCTTGTATGGCAATTCTCTTCATCTTTCTCTTTTTCTTTAAAACTAATTTCCGTAATGATTCGTAATTATTACATCAAATTATGTTCAATTATGGGAATTCGTTTCATTTTTAACTAAAAACTCCGCTTTCACTTGGTTGTGAAGCGGAGCAGTATTTTAATTTTTAAATCTTTTCATTCTTTAATTTTACTTACAGCCTTCCGCTTCACAGTTCCCTGCAAAGTAAAAGTAATAGCCGTAAAAGTAAGCGTTCAACAGTGACATATTCTTTTCGTTTTTGTCTAATCGGCTGCAAAAGTACATCATTTCTGCGAAACAAACAAATTTTTTGCAAGAAAATTTGCGATTTCACTTACATTTTATACAATTCGCCCCATTGTTTGCGGACTTCATCGCGGTCCACCTCATCAATCAGGATCTCTGACAGCGCCGTAATGACCTCAAACGGAATCTGAAAGCGAGGATCATCGTTATGCGGATTGAGAGCAGGCAGGAAACCGGTCATCTCGTGCTTATAGACCTCCCTCATCCGATTGCCGTCCCTACCACTGTCTATCGAACAGGAGTAGGTTACATTAGCCAGACGGTCACAGAGCTTTACAAACGGAGCATATGGCGTCTCACGTATACCTTGATAGTACTTCTCCCCTGCCCGTTCGGAACGGGTACGGCCCTTATCATTGGTCAGGGCATAGACGATCTCCGTTCCCAGCAGCGCCTGCTCCTCCGTCATCCACCGACGGGCCACCTTCATCACATCGTTGTAGGTCAGGCGCGCATCCTCGATACTGTCGTGGTAAAAGGCGCCAAAAAAGATGGGCAGCACATCTTCATCCCTGACACACACCAGATGGCCGTAGCAACAGACACCCTCAACCACCATATCCAGATGAAAGCCGTATGGCAACTCGTCGCCATAGGTCTCATTCACGTTCTGATGCAACTCGTGGGCAGCAAGTCTAATTTCCTCAATCTGCTTGGCATACTTCTCCTGCGAAGCCTGAAAATCTTCTTTTGTCATACAAAAACATTAAATTCCGCTGCAAAGATACAAAATATTATGCATTATGCGTTATGTATTATGAATTATTTTTGTACTTTTGCAGCGATTATGGTAAAAAGTCCCCATCCACTCATCGCCATCGTCCCCGTAGTGGTGCTCATCGGACTCCTGGCCGTAGCCATCTCGCTCTTCGGCAGCGACTCCCTCAGCGGCGGCAGTCAGATAGCCCTGCTCATGGGTATGGCCGTCTGCGTCAGCCTCTCAATGACGATCTACAAGACACCTTGGCGCACGTTTGAGAAACAGATCAAGGCGACGCTTGGTGAAGTGAGCATTACCCTGCTCATCCTGCTATGTGTGGGCATGTTGGCAGGTTCGTGGATGGTCAGCGGCATCGTTCCCACCTTAATATATTATGGGGTGCAGATTATGTCGCCACAGTTCTTCTTGGTATCATCGTGCATCATCTGCGCCCTCGTATCGCTGCTCTCAGGCAGTTCATGGACCACCATCGCCACCATCGGCGTCGCCCTGTTAGGCATCGGCCACGCCTTAGGCGTTTCTGAGGCTTGGACGGCAGGTGCCATCATCTCCGGCGCCTACTTCGGCGACAAGATGTCACCTCTGAGCGATACCACCATCCTTGCCTCGTCTGCCACAGGCACCGACCTCTTCGTTCACATCCGCTATATGATGTTCACCACGATGCCCACCTTCCTCATCACCATCACCATCTTCTTCATCACAGGACTGGACGGCGATGCAAGTACAGAGATTGAGGTCAGCGAATATACGGATGGACTGTCGCGAACCTTCAATATCTCTATATGGACGCTGTTGGTGCCGCTGCTGACAGGTGTGCTCATCGCTCGTCGGGTGCCGTCGCTCATCGTACTCTTCGCCTCATCTGTGATGGCAGGCATCGTGGCCCTCATTCTCCAGCCGCATATCCTCTGCGAGATAGCTGGTGGAGGAGGTGATGCCTCGGCTGCCTCACTGACCCGTGGACTGGCCATCACCTATTTCGGAGCGACGGCCGTTGATACAGGCAACGCCTCACTCAACGAACTGATCTCCACCAGCGGTATGGCTGGTATGCTCAACACCATCTGGCTCATCCTCTGCGCTATGTGCTTTGGTGCGGCGATGGTGGCCAGCCGTATGATTGAGAGTATCACAAAGGTTGTCATTCGTTTCATCCGCAACCGCATCAGCCTCGTGTCGTCCACCGTCGGCACAGGCATCTTCCTCAACATCACCACTGGCGACCAGTTCATCTCCATCGTCCTCAATGCTGATATATATAAAGAGGTATATAAGCAAGAGGGCTATGAGTCGCGGCTGTTGAGCCGTACGACGGAGGATGCGGCGACCGTCACCTCAGTGCTCATCCCCTGGAACACCTGCGGCATGACACAGTCCACGGTGCTGGGTGTCCCCACCCTCACCTATCTCCCCTATTGTTTCTTCAACCTGCTTTCACCACTGATGAGCATCTTTATCGCTGCCATCGGCTGGAAGATCAAAAAAAACGAACGTGAATAATTGAGGTTTATCACGATTTAAGTAAAATTAATTAAAAGTATTTGCGTTTTTACTTGCAACTTTTAAATCTTTTTTGTAAATTTGCACCGTCAAACGACAAATTAATCATTTAATAACACAAAAAGGAAAAAGTTATGAAGAAATTAATGATGATTGCTGCCATGATGCTCATGAGCGTCGGCGCATTTGCTCAGGACGGGAAGTTTGCTGTTGGTGTTGACTTCAACTATCTTATTGACAGCGATGCGAGTCGTATGGCTCCTGGTGTCAAGCTTCAGTATGAGTTTATTGAGGACTTCCGCGCTGAAGTTAACTTCAAGTACTATCCTAAGAAGTATTCTGTATCTAACTGGAATGTTAATGCCAATATCCAGTATGTCATTCCCGTGACAGACATGTTCAGAGTATATCCTCTTGTTACATTTGGTGTTTTGGGCTCTAGCCCTGAGTATGGTGAAGGCTCTTCTGCTTTCGTCTTTGGAGGTGGTGCTGGTGCAGAATACTTCCTTACCGAGAACGTCAAAGTGTATCTCGACGCCATTTACCAGTATGGTAAGAAGGACGGCTTCAAGGTGGTTAACAATCCTCTCCTCTCACTCGGTATCGCCTACGCATTCTAAGCAACACATTTAATATCATTTAAAACCACATCTCTTGCAGATGTGGTTTTTTTGTTGTATCTTTGCACCCACAAGACCAACAAGACTAAAATCAAACAGCAAATGAAGGAAAAAGACAGCCCCAACATGAATCGACGCGAGTTTCTCAAGAGACTCGGCATCGGCACAGGCTCTGCCATCGGACTGATGGCCTTTGAGCCGTTATCCGCCTTGGCACAGAGTGAGAAGAAAGATACTGTCATCGACAACCGCATGACCTACCGCGTGCAGCACGGCTCAGGCAAGCAGGTGTCGCTGCTCGGCTTCGGCATGATGCGGTTGCCTAACGATCAGGACGAGGTGAACCAATTGGTGGATTACGCCATTGAGCACGGCGTGAACTACTTCGACACGGCACCGATGTACATGGGCGGACAGTCGGAGGTGCTCACCGGCAATGCCCTCAGCCGCCATCCTCGCGACAAATATTTCGTGGCCACGAAGATGTCGAATCAGCGAAACAATCTCTGGAACTTCGAAGATGCACAGCGTATGTACTATCAGTCCTTCCAGCGATTAAAGGTCGACCATATCGACTACTACCTCCTGCACAGCATTGGCGGCGGAGGTGTGGATGCCCTGCACGGACGATTCCTTGACAACGGGCTGCTCGACTTCCTGATGAAGGAGCGCGAGGCAGGCCGCATACGCCACCTTGGATTCTCCTACCACGGCGACGTGAGCGCCTTTGACTGGTTGCTCGACCACAACGATGAATACCACTGGGATTTCGTACAGATCCAGATGAACTTCCTCGATTGGCGGCACGCCTCGCTCAACACAAACGGATGGAGGAAGGATGCCGACGCTGAGTACTTATATAATAAATGTGAGAAGCTCGGCATCCAGAACGTCGTCATGGAACCGCTGCGTGGTGGAGCCTTCGGACGCATGGCCCAGGAGCTTGAGGATCAGTTGAAAGCCCGTCGCCCTGACGACAGCACCGCCCGCTGGGCCTTCCGCTGGGTGGGTTCCCATTCCAACATCCTCACCGTGCTCAGCGGCATGAACCGTATGGATCATCTGGAAGAGAATGTCGCCACCTTCTCGCCACTCGAGGTATGTACAGATGCAGAGAACACGCTGCTCGCCGACATTGCCGACCAGATGTCAGGCTTCCCGACCATCCCCTGTACCACCTGCGAATACTGCATGCCCTGTCCTTACGGTGTCAACATCCCTGGCAACTTCGCCTACTACAACGAGGCCGTCACTGAGCACATTCTGCCCCTGCCGGCTCCCACAGCAGCCGACTACGCAGAACGCCAGCAACAGTTCATCGAGGGTTATCGCAAGGCCTTGCCAAATGCCGAGACCTGGGCCCGTGCCTGCCAGGACTGCGAGGAGTGTCTGCCCAAGTGTCCCCAGCAGATCCGCATCCCCAATCAGATGAGCCGCATCGTGGAGACCCTCCGCGTCAGAAGAAGATAGAATCAGTTGTCAATTACCGTTTATAATACGAACAATATCGGCAGCATTGACTGTGTTATCGCCACTCATAATACGATTCACCACCTCAGTAATCATGCCTAATGGCGATCCAGACCTGTTCACATAAAACGACTTACTGAGCGTTTCGCCAGTAAAATCCGTATAACTGACTGTCACAAGCGACCTTTCACTTGTGGCAGCCTTTATTTCGTTACCGTTGACTGTCAGACTTGGACCAATCTTAGTCACAACGGCCTGGGCTGTGACATCCTCAGAATGTCCATCCTCAAAATAAGCAGTCACTGGGATCTTACAAGTACCGTTTGGTTGAAGATCGATGTTCTGATAGGATTCAAGACGAGTGGCCTTATAGAACTTCCGAAGGCTTTCATGCAACTGATAGTTGACATCCTTATGGGCCGGATAGCCCAACAGTTCCAACATCTTGATGGCATAGCGCTTGCCCATGATGCGATAACCCGACGGGGAAAAATGCAGGCCCACCTCATCGCAAGGACATTTATAAGAACTGATGACATGGGCTGTAGGAATGCGCGACGGCAACTGTGCTATGATATCATTATGTGCGGCGCATTGACCGTTTTCCGAAGCGTTGACGACTTCTCCTGCCAGCAAGGGCACCTCGGCTGCATTCAGTCCCAAGTCTACCATAAGTCTGTCGTATATCGTCTGCACATATTGCAGCCATTGAGGTTCGCCACAGTTCGCTTCCCCCTGATGCAACAAGATGCCCTTGATGACACCATACTGCTGGGCAATCTTGGCAATATAGACAATCCGTTCATATAAATTGCCACCATATTTTTCAATGTATGCCTTGCCTGGCTCCATATAATCCTTCGCCAATTCAGAGATGAAAGCCTGAATTCTAGCACCGCCGACAGCAACATCTACCACGCCTACCCGATAATCGGCAGGCAAGGCAGCAACCATAGAACGCCCAAAATAGTCGGCCATACCGATCACCATCTTATCGCTGGCAATAGGAGGATAAGCAGTGTACTGATTTCCTAAAAACCTGACTGGTGATTCAAAGTCTCTGGCTGCAAAGGTTATGAACCGTTCGTCGACATATTCCCTATCAACAGCCTCAGCCGGCGAACCACCTTCCATGTTCGATTGCCCAAAACAAATATAGATTTGATATTTGGGGTCTACTTCTGCCTTCATCTCAAAGACAGAAGCCGTCAAAAGAAACAGACAAACAACACAATACTTCATAATTATAGCGAATGATAACGAATATTCTTGGAAATATAGATTGAATCAAGCCTCTCCATCTCTGGCTCAGGCACAAAGAAAGGAGCGAGCGTACTGTCACGACGGACCATCTGGCGGATCATCCCGTTATAGATAATCTCTGAGCCATGAAAGCCATCGTCAAAGTCATAGTTGTGCGCCCCAGTATCCGTCACGTCTGTGAAATCGTAGAGGGAACAACCCTCATACTGATCAAACAAAGGTCGCAACATATCATATAACTTTGACATATAGCCATATTTACCCGTCTCCTGCATCCGTTGGTAGACGTATGGAGCAAAGGGCGGCAGAAAAGCTACCACCTTGATCTTTCTGGCAACACACTGGTTCAGGAAATCACCAACGACACTGACCATAGAGCTGTCGGCTTCGTCCCCATACTGGAAACGCAGATTCCCGTCGCGGATTCGGCCAAGCACGTTTTTGAAATTATAGTCCTCCTGCACCTCTGGCGCTAAGATCATATCACCCTGATATCTTGAGCCGTCAGCCGCAAAGCCGTTTTCATTACAGATGGCATTCAGGCCGATATGAGGAGAGCTGAACACTTTCGTCAGACTGATCTTCCCCTTCACGAGATCCGTATAGAAATCACAGACGAACTGCCCACGTTTATGCATATCCAATGCCGGCTCATCATCGTAGACAGAAGGTGAGAATGGCAGATCTTCAGCTATATAAGCCCGATTGAACCACCACTGATCGATATTTACCAGAATAAGCTTTGGACTGTCATGGAGTTTGTTGATAAACAAGGGCAATTCGCGAGCATTCTGGATAGCGCCACCCGCATTGTAGAAAGAATAGTCAGGACTGACGACAGAGCGTTTCACCTGCATAATCCTGGAAGACCCTAATGCCAGCACCTTTGGGCGTTCAACCTCATCAGTCATGTGGAACTTGTAGGCCTTGTCATAGTAGCTGTATCCCAGTCCAAACAACTGGTCTTGCTGCAAAGGATGGATAAAAGACGAGAACGAATACAACTCCCCTGCCTTATATAGGCAGATGACGCTAAAGCCTATGATGGCAGCTACCAGCAAAAGGAATAATCCCAGTCTTGCTCCAAAGCGGCGGATGTCGTATCGTTCTTTCTTATTCATCTATATAATCTGTGAAATCTGTGGCTCAGAATTGGAAGTAAATAAACTCCTGACTGACATTATTAAAAGAGTAATAGAAGATCGCTGCGAACAGCACCAGATAGACCGCCCAGCGGAAAGCCGCAGGACGGAACAATCGATTGTCAGAGAACTGGAGCACATGCACCTTATCGCGCTGCAGATACTCCACAATCATCAGCAACAAGATAGTCATATAAATACTGATACTTCCCAGACGGAGATGGAAATCATCAAAGGCTGTCAGGAACATACGCGACACAAAGTCCCATGCCTGCGATATATTTTCCGCACGGAAGATCACCCATCCGACGACTGCCAGACCAAACGTCACCACAACCCTGCACACATCCTTCATATGAGACATCCACTGCCATTTCCCCTCCTGCGCAGCTTTCCCCTCCTGAGTAGGAGGGGTTAGGGGTGGACTGATCACCCTATCTTTTGTATCTATATGCAGTAGTTTGTACAACACTATCAGCGTTCCATGATACAATCCCCAGCACACGAACGTCCAATTCGCCCCATGCCACAGACCACTCACCCCAAACACAATAAACGTATTCCTGATAACCTTCCACTGGGCACATCGGCTTCCGCCAAGAGGAATATACACATAGTCTCTGAACCATGTCATCAGCGAGATGTGCCATCGCCGCCAGAACTCAGGTATCGACCTCGACAGATACGGATAGTTGAAGTTACTCAGCAGTCGAATGCCAAACAGACGCGAACAACCTATCGCAATATCACTGTATCCAGAGAAATCGCAGTATATCTGGAAAGTAAACAGGAGCGCCAATAGCCAAAGATTAATGCCTGAATAGTCAGCGTATGAATCCCATATCGGATTAAGGCTCGCTGCACAACTGTCTGCAATGACCACCTTCTTAAAGAATCCCCACAACATCTGCCGGCAACCATCCACAGCCTGCACATAGTCGAAATGGCGGTCGCGCTGGAACTGCGGCAACAGGTTCTTGGCCCTCTCGATAGGACCAGCCACCAACTGCGGGAAGAAACTGATAAACGCGCAGAATTCAACGATATTCTTAGTGACAGGCACATCTTTCCGATACACATCAATCGTATAGCTGAGCGCTTGGAACGTATAGAAGCTGATACCCACAGGCAGGATCACATTCAGCGTCACCCAGTCCAACTGATAATGGAACAATCCCCAAACCATCTGCGCCAGACTATCCGCAAAGAAGTTGTAATACTTGAATACGCCTAATATCAGGAAGTTCACCACCAAATTCACAGCACACACTATCCGCGCTTTCCCCTCCTGAGTTAGGAGGGGTTGGGGTGGTCTGATCCGCCTAAAATGCTCTATCAATAATCCGCTATAGAAACTACAAACAGACGTAAACGCTATCAAGAACAAAAAACGCCAGTCCCACCAGCCATAAAACACATAGCTGGCCGTTACAATCAGCAGGTTCTGCCACTCGCGCTTCTGGAACACAAACCAGTAAAGCACAAACACTATCGGCAGAAACACCAGGAACTCAAACGAATTAAAGAGCATATCCTATATGATGCGATTCACGACAGTTTCCAAATAATTCTGCAAAGGTACAACATTTTGCCGACACTCGCAAGGAAATAACCAACTATTGTTGCTTTTACACAATAAACACAGATGCACTTCCCTAGGAAAAAAGCATTAAATAGTTAAAAGTCGCTGGAAAAACGACATCAACTCTTGCAAAAGTCACTAGAAAAAATGCAATAAACAATGTGTTCAAGGCCCATACAGCCTGACGTGTACTGATTCTACTCTTGGTATTGGTTGTCTAAATGAGTTATAACACGTAACCCATTCTGTCTAACATTGTCTCGTCAGACAAATAGGTATTCTTGATGTATTCTATATTGTAAACTCATAAAGCCGTTGATCTAAAAAACGTTCTGCCTCTTCTTGTGAATAAGTCTTACCTGCCATCACCTGTTCATGGCTGAACTTAAGAATCTTCACAAGCACGTCCTCATTCGTCTCACATTC
>JAEEGG010001044.1_pt1 | contig 77848 bp, 57 predicted proteins | sample 9134161 | NCBI WGS metagenome assembly JAEEGG01 (sample SAMN16246543, study PRJNA631951) | gut metagenome | biome: gut microbiome; feature: rumen; material: CR-attached | host: Bos | place: Iran: Karaj | collected 2018-10
GACGCGTTGGTCTCAAACACCAATGGGGTAACACCCGTGCCGGTTCGACCCCGGCTCTGGGTACGAGTTTGACTCGAAAATAATCGCTAAAGCCTTGAAATTAAAGACTTTAGCGATTTTCTATTTTCCGGTTTTCCCCACATTTTCCCCACATCTGCAAGGTTTCTTGCAAAAAATCATTCTTTTCCCCACACATTTCCTCCCCATTTCTCACTTTTCCCACCCAAGACCACTTCAAACACCTCAACTACTTCAACTTCATTAAACCCAATTAAACAGTTTTAATGCTTCTCAAATTAGCAAATCATTCTCTACCCTCTATATGGAGAGTAAAAAGTCCATTGTTTCCTGCGCCCCGACGTAGAGACCCTCATCGAGGTTGTAGAGGATGATGACAACGGGCAGAACGTCTTCACCACCAGTGCCGAGGCCGAAGGCGGTGACGAGGAATAATCCCCACACCATCAACACGATGGCGGTCACCCTATCACGGGCGGCCGCCATCGTTTTACACACAATAAACCACATACTGATTCCGTTTATACTCTTGAAGGCCAACCTTCAGCAGAACTCATGAAACGACTCGTCCATATCGCCGTCATGGCAGTGCTCGTGACCCTGGTCACGGGCTGTGGCGGTGTGCACCGCTATGACGCGCGGCTCGTGGCGGCCGATAGCCTGATGTGGACAGACCCCGACAGCGCCCTGGCCACACTCACAGCCATCGACAGCCTCACGGGCGAAGGTGACCGAGCCTACTATGCCCTTCTTATGACGCAGGCGCGCTACAAGTGCTATGCCGACATCACAGCCAGCGACGACAGCGCCATTACCCGCGCCATGGACTACTACTGCCACCACAACGACGACAGCGAGAAACTCACCCGCGCCTACCTCTACAAGGGTGCCGTCATGGAAGAACTGGACCACGTGGACAGCGCCATGTATTACTACAAGACCGCCGAGGCTACCGCCGACCCCAAAGACTATCCCAACCTCGGACAAATCAACACCCGAATCGCAGACCTTTACCGACTATATTACGCCGACCGGCAGATTTGCTATGACAAGTTCGAGCAAGCATTACAGTATTATAAACTGACAGGCAACAAGCGCTTGCAATTTGATTGCCTTTTAAACATGGGAGCATGTAGCGGAATCACACGTATTGGAGAACCCGAAAAGCTATTGGAACAAGCCAGCCAGCTTGCCATTGAACTAAACGACAGCGCCAAATACTACAAAAGCCAGGAAATGCTATGCCGACAGTTGTATTATCAAGGCGATTCGTTATCAGTGGCTAAAAGAATCGCATTCCATTGCTTGAATGATTATCGTCGGTATATCACAGAGGACCTTTTACTGGATTTCGCTGACATCTATGCCAAGAGTGGAATGCCCGACTCGGCCAGATCTTATCTGAAATATGTGAATGAAAATGCTAACATCAATAACCAAGGGCAAATACGCACTAGAAAATACTTGACTCTTTCTAGAATTTACCGAATTGAAGGGGATACAGCCCAAAGCAATCATTATGACAAGCTTGCACATCAACTGACAGATTCCCTATTAAACAACAAACAAAAGTATCTTATCCAACAGATTGAGAATACTGGTAACTTTACACAAGTTGAACGACGCATACATACCATCAATGGCCTACATGGATTAGTTGCCAGCTTAATCGCTTTTGCAATCATAACATTCGGTGCATTTGCTTTTTTCTATTACCGCCGTTTACAGCGTGTCAAAGCCATCATTAATGAACTGCAACATACAAACATTAGCACGCATGAGGAATTGTTAGAACAAATAAAACCTCAAAATGGTGCGATTAGCCTGTTTATTGAAAAGATAGTTTCTTTTATGCAGACGACAATCGATTCAAGCGAGCATGATTCTCCTTCGGTTATCAGAAAACGCGTAAAAGAGGGAATCGGTAATATGGCTGCCAGTGAAGACTTCTGGCAAGCATTAAGGTCTCACCTTGATCAGAATTATCACGGAATCATCTCTCAATTGGCTCAAAATCCCAAAATTTCTGATGCCGACCTTAAATTTATACAACTGTGTTGCTGTGGTTTCAACTATATAGAAATTGCTATTGTCTTAGGTTACACACCCAAGTATATTAGTCAAAAGAGAAATGATATTGCCGCAAAACTGCGACTAAGGGTACCCCTGCAAGATTATCTAGAGAATGCCATGAAAAAGCCATCAAAGTCGAAAAACACCCTGTAAAAAGAGCTCCATTTATACAGAACTATTGTTTTCGGCAGCCACATCAGCTACCGAATAACCTTGTGTCTATCAGACAACTAGCTGCACACTAATGGAATAGCCCTGGCCATCAGCTCCTTGTCTTTTGAATATAGCAGCTTGGTAATCAGTAAATTAATATCTGTAAAATTTTTTTTTGAAGTTTTTTATGTCTTCTTTTGCTGTGGTGTATTCACTCAATAACTTTGCATAGCATTGTTTAATTTTCAATTATTCTTACCACAATGAAAAAGATTCTGTTTTTGCTTTTTGCCTCACTGTGTTTGTTTTGTTATGCTGATCCAGATGAAATTGTTTTAACCAATGGCGGATCCGGAGACAACAGGAGCAATGTCTCACTTAGGGTATTTTATGACAATGAAACACAAGAGATTATTATTCAAGGAGATAACCTTGTGAGTTACTATGAAGTGGAGATTACTTCCGCTATCAATGGGTATTACGAACTCTACACCCTTGTCAACGGAACATATGACACCTTTGATGTGTCTTCGCTTGCAGCAGGCTCACACATCATCACCATCACGTCGCCTTTAGGCGATGTCTACGAGGGTACTTTTACCACCTACTAAAACACCTTTTTACCCGATTCCATTGCCGAAATCCTTCGATGAAATCGGGATTTTTCAACAAAAACAATTCACATTACTAACATAACAATATCAGAAATTATGAAGAAGTTTTTAATTCTGGCAGTACTCTGCCTGCTGGCAAGTGCCAGCCCCGTGAGCGCTCAGCTCATCATCCATAACAATGGTAATGCTGAGCTTGGTGTAGATCCCTTTAATTACCAAAACCCTAACCTTAATCCGCAGGTTCTCAACTGGCTGGATACTGTTACTGTCTTGAGAATCTACGGACGCTACGGCAATCAGGCCGCAGGAGGCCACTTGACCTTCGGCGACACTTATCTGTATAATACTTATAATGTTCTTGTAGGCGAGCTAGGTTATACAGACTGTGACAAACTGTGGCTGCATGGCAAGGATGGTACTTACCTGACTGCCAATTCCGCCTCTGCCGACACAGTGATGTACTATGATCCTTACGTAAAGGGCAATTATGTAGGATTCAAGAAAGATGTGCACACCAGTGGTGTATTTGTCCAATCTGATGAGCGCTTCAAGGAGAACGTTGAACCGATAACCGATGTCCTATCCTCATTGGACAACCTGGAAGCGGTATCCTACACGCTCAAGAATGATTTGGCCAAAAGCAGGGAAGCCGTAGCATCCATTGATGCCCTCACAGAGAAAGCCCAGCGGGACAAAGAGGCCTATGATAAGTTCTGTGCTGAGAATGAAAATGGCAGCGAGCGCTTCGGCTTCCTTGCACAGAACGTAAAAGAAGTCTTCCCGGAACTGGTACATACAGACAATACGGGATACATGTATGTCGATTATATCGGACTGATTCCCATTTTGGTACAATCCATCAATGAGTTGAAAGCCAAAGTTGAAGAGCTTACTGCAGAAAAAAGCGATGAGGAAACCCCACTAATGGGCGCACCACACCAAGCTTCACAAAGTGAGTTAGAGGCCAGCCTCGGTGCCGCCAAACTCTACCAGAACGCCCCCAACCCGTGGAGCAGCGAGACGGTGATCCGCTACAGCCTGCCCCAGAACGTGGCCAAGGCCGACATCTATATCTATGACATGCAGGGTGCCCAACTTAAGTGCATCCCCGCACAGGGCCGCGGCGAAAGTCAGGTTACCGTCACCGCCCGTGACCTTAAGGCCGGCATGTATCTCTATGCCTTGGTTGCCGACGGTGCCCTAGTTGACAGCAAGCAGATGATACTCACCAAGTAAAGACACCCTGCCATGAAACGCAAAATTCTGACATTCATGCTATTGGCTGCAACTGTGCTGGCATTTTCCCAAAATCTGTGGGGAGGTGTCATCACTCACACTGCCACATATAACAAAGACGACCTAACGGTAAGTACGACCACATTAGGTGGCGCGACCTATTCTACCGTCAGTTATGACGGCCTGTTCAACAGTGGCGAGCCTGGCACTCCATGGCTCCCCATTGAATACCTCAAATTCTCGGTGCCTTACAATGCTGTCAATTTCAGTGTAGGAGCTACTTTGATGAATTGTTATGACCAATTATTGAATTATCCTATATATCCCCGACAGGCGTCGTCTGGTAACGGGGTGACTCCTCCTAATAGCGAGTGTTACTCGGGAAACAATTATCCGTCAGTTGTTGCATGGGTTGTTAACGAAGGCATGCTGGTGGGTGAGAACCATGTCGTGACTGTTGCTGTCATGCCATTGACATGTTACAATTTGCCAGGCAGTTCCGGACTGCTCACCTTGAGCCTTGCCAGAAATGTCCAATTGACGCTGACTTACGAATTGAGCGACACTCCGAATATGTATCCACTCGTGAGGAAAGGAGCCAGCTTGAGAGAGGAAGGTCGCGACATCACCCGCGGCGTTGTAGTCAATCCGGATGATGTGGCTGCAAATGCAGTGCCCCTTTCATCCCCAAAGATACGGGCGCAATTCAATGTCTATCCCGAGCCTCTTGATACGGTTGAGAATCCGGACACCTACATGATTATTGCAACTGACGCATCATTGCGTCCCTTGCGCCGCCTTGCAGCACTCAAGATGCAAGAGGGCTATCGGGTTAAGATGGTCAAGGTGAATGATGCAGTCAACGATCCTATCGCACAACCAGGAGATTCATGCTATCAAGGGGCCGATCAACTCCTTTCGTTTTGTGATGATGCAGGCAAATTACGCCAATATTTACGCAAGCATTATTTAACTCGTGGCTTGAAATATGTGTTGCTTGCAGGTGCTGGTGTTCCATACAGGACGAAAGAAGGAGGGTATGCGGACCTGTATTTTGGAGAGTTCGATACCGACTGGCTTTGTTATGCTAGCACCGAATATGAAATTACTGTGGGCAGACTTCTCGGAACGACATCTATTCAATTTGACAACTACACGGACAAATTGCTTAGATATAAATTGAATCCCGGCAATGGCGATTACTCATACCTCACCAGAGGCTTGTCAATAGAAAGTGAGATTTATTCTCTAGGAACATCGGATCGCTGGAATTCAAACTTTAACGTAACGTCATTAGGATATTTTGCAAATTCGGGAGAACATACTGGAAGTGACGTGATTGGCATGATTGACTCAAACCATTACGGGATTGTAAACACATTCCATGATGGCTTCCCTTCTGGTGTGAAAATCTATGAAAAATCAGATGAGTATCAGAATATTACCACTCATTATATTTGGGCAATTGACACGGTAAAAGTTGCGCCGAATGTAACTGACATCGAAACTGGTAATGGCCTGAATCTTATGAACAACAGGGATTATCCAATGGTTTACGTTTCTCCAATGGGTGTGACCATGCCTTACGTGACAATCGCTGGTTATGGAAATGGATTAAACTACGGTGAATCATTCACGATGGGAAAAGATTATGGTGGTCCAGCATTTATGGGTATGACGGGCAGAGATTACTATCACTTTGATTACTTTGCTTCCACATTTGGGGATTTCTTCTTTAGTAACATGATGAACGGATCTCCTTTGGGAATAGCTCTAAACGATGCAAAACTCAGTTTAGATATTGATGAACATATTGCCGTTATTGCCTCAGGAAATCTATTAGGAGACCCTACTCTTGGAGTTTGGACTGCCATACCACAGGAATACTCCGGTATCACGGTTTCCAGAACAGACAACACTGTGACAATAAACGGCATCACAGTGCCTAGAACAATTATCTCCTATCATAGCAATGACGGCAAGACAGGTCAATGTGAGGTATCTACATCAAATGTGACACTCACAGATGTCTCTCCAAATAGCACCATCATGTTGAATAAGCATAATTTCATACCTTACATTGCCCCTCTTGTGCTGCAGAACACCGATCTTGAGCAGTCTCAGTATGTTTTTGCAACCGACGTGACAGCTGGTAGAGCGGTGGACAGTGGACGCACTAACGGGGGCGTCACAGTGAAAAATGGCGCTGAATATGAAATTGAGGCATCAGGAGAAGTGACTTTGGCAGGAGGATTTAAGGTTGAACTTGGTGCCAGATTTGCTGTAAAAAGGACAACTTATAAATAAATCATTAATTAACAACGATATAACTTATAAAGACTTATGAAGAAGATAATATTAATGATGGCTTTTGCTCTGTTGGGCATCGGCCAAAACATGGCCCAGGAGGCTGATTACACGCCATTCGTGCGCGAAGGCGTGCAGTGGGTCTGCTATTTCGTGCATTATTGGGATAACGATTACATGGGTTTCCAGCCCGGTCAGACGTTCTTTACGCTGGAACTCAAGGGGGACACCGTCATCAACGGCAAAGAGTACAAGATGATGCACAAATACAGTGGCATCGGCGTCAACCCTGACGATGACACGGTCCTGGCCTGTCTGCGCGAGGAGGACCGCGTTGTCTATGCCATCGTCCCCGACGGGATGGCCAGCAGTTCTTTCCTGGTTGGGTATGGCGAGTTGTTCAACAGCGTGGTGGGAAACAGCCTCTATGACATGGCCAGAGCAGGACAAGAAATCATCCTGTATGAGTTCAATGATACGGAATCCTACTACAGGTACATCTATGCCCTCCATAGTGACCTCGAATATCTGGGCATTGACAAGGTGGATGTGGGCGGACAGCAGGTCAATCGGCACACCTTCAGTAATAATGGCAGGGACTTTTACTTCATCGAGGGGTTAGGATATGACGGGTTCGATCCTGGCTATCCACTGAGTTACAGCGCAATGGTGACGGATATGTACCCATACTTTCTGAGCCACGTCGTCCAGGACGGCAAGATCATCTACAGGGGCGTCAATTACATGGACGTGGCACCCTACGACGGCCGCATGCCCATGGTGCGTGAAGGCACGCAGTGGGTGTTTGAGCGCGTCACGATTGATCATGGCGTGACCAAGAGCGAATACTACACCTATGAGATCGGTGGCAAGGATGCCCGTGGGGACATCTCGTCAGAAAACTATCATAAGAAATATCGAAGGGCCAGATACTGCCGCTACTACGAGGGCATGAAGCCGGAGGGTGATGGCGAGATCGTGTGCTCGCTGAAGCAAGGGACCCTTGAAGAGATGGCCTTCGACAACACCGTCATGGACAAGGTGGCTGGTGAAGGCCGCAATCTGATAAAGCGCATGTTCATTGACGACGACACAACGGAATTACTCTACTATTTTAACCATAAGAATCCCGAATGGGTGTTGAATGAATATATCCTCCGGCAGCTATCTCCCAAAATCCTGACCAGCGACAACTTCACGCTCGTGGAACCGGTTGAGATTGACGGCTACAGCTGCAACCGATACGCCTACGTGGACGAGAGCGGGGAAGTGCAGTGCTACATCATCGAGGGCATCGGCATCGACAGCCGCGACATGGGCGACCTGCTGGCTCCGTTCACCCGCAAGCCCGACCCCGATGCCGACTACCAGGAATATTGCGGCCTGAGCCATGTCATCATGGACGGAAAGATCATCTACAAGGGCATGCGGTATAATGCCGATGTTGTCGAGGGCAACCCCTATGATGTGGACGGTGACGGACAGGTGAACATCGCCGACGTCACCACGCTCATCGACATGCTGCTGCAGCCAAAGATGATCATGCAGAACCAGCACGACATCGACGGCAGCGGACAAGTGAATATCGCCGATGTGACAGCACTGATCGACCACATCTTAAACCATTAAGACTCAACAAGTAAATTGATTCAAATCATAAATACAACGTAGGAAGAATAATTACTTCGCCTTTAGGCGATGTCTACGAGGGTGCTTTTACTACCTACTTAAATATCATTTTTCCCGATTTCATCGGACGAAATCGGGAAAATTTTTTCGAATTCAACTTTTTATTAACCTCTCAATATTTAAAGACATGAAGAAGCTTTTAATTCTGGCAGTACTCTGCCTGCTGGCAAGTACCAGCCCCGTGAGCGCTCAGCTCATCATCCGCAACAGTGGCCATGCTGAAATCGGCACAAACCCCATCGTGAATGACAGTGACATGGTCACCACTCTGAAAATATTCGGTGACAGCATCCTGGGCTCGGCTGGGCGCATCACATTCGGGGACAGCGCTTATGTGTACATCGGTGAAAAAGGAACGGATAACACCAACAAATTGTTCTTGTACGGAAAGAAGGGTGTATATATGAGCATTGCTCAACCCGACGTCCCCACAACAATCGCTTATTATGACGCAGATGTTGACGACAACTTCAATTTCAATTTTGATGTGACCGTTCCAACCATGTATATGCAATCTGATGAGCGGTATAAGGAGAATATCGAGCCTGTGGGAGAAGTTTTATCCTCAATAAGGAATCTGGAGCCTGTCACCTATAACCTGAAAAGCAGGAAAAGCGATGGCGCAATGAGGTCTGCCGCTAAAAACGGAAATGAGCGTTACGGCTTCCTGGCTCAGAACGTGCAGGAAGTGTTCCCCGAACTGGTGCATACCGACAACAACGGCTACATGTCGGTCGATTACATCGGCCTGATTCCCATCCTGGTGCAGTCCATCAACGAGCTGCGGGCTGAACTGGCGGAACTCAAGGGAGAAAAACAGGAAGATGGAACCTCTGCGCTTAACGCCCAGCAAGCCGCCCAAAGCGAGTTGGAGGCCAGCCTAGGTGCCGCCAAACTCTACCAAAACGCCCCCAACCCATGGAGCAGCGAGACTGTAATCCGCTACTGCCTGCCCCAGAGCGTGGCCAAGGCCGACATCTACATTTATGACATGCAGGGCGCCCAACTCAAGTGCATCCCCGCACAGGGCCGCGGCGAGAGCCAAGTGATACTTACCGCCCGTGACCTCAAGGCCGGCATGTACCTGTATGCCCTCGTCGCCGATGGTGCCCTAGTTGACAGCAAGCAGATGATTCTCACCAAGTAACACACTACAGCCATGAAAAAGAAATGTATTTTTCCTGTGGCGGTCGCTTCAATCATGCTGATACCGCTACTTGCTTCAGCCGCAGGCCCTCTCAACCGGATCACCTATACCGCCAGCTATAACAATAACGGCTTGACTATCGGCACTGACACCTTGGGCGGTGTGACCTATGCCACAGTTAGTTACGAGGGGTTGTACAGTGGCGGGGAGCCAGGCATGCCGTCGCTGCCTATCGACTATCTCAAGTTTTCGGTTCCCTACAACGCTACCAACTTCACCGTGACCGCTACTACCCGCTGGGCAAGCCAAAACCTGAATTACCTGGTGTATCCGTGCCAAAGTCCCTGGATGATCGGCTCTCCTGTTCCGCCCATCATGCTGCCCGACACTTCGGCCTATTATTCTGGCAATTCCTATCCGTCGCAGATGGCATGGATTGCCGACGAGGGCTTCCTTGCAGGTGAGAACCATATCGTCACCGTGGCGGTAATGCCTTTCCGTTACACGCATTCCATCAATGCCGACGTGCTTTCCAGGGCTAAGAATTGCTACGTGACACTGCGCTATGACCTCAGTGACTCGCTGGAGATGAGTCCTATCGTGCGTAACGACAGCCTGCTGAGGGAAGAAGGCTACTTGCTCACCCAGAGCATGGTTGTCAACCCTGGTCAGGTGAAGAACTTTGCACCGGCACAGACGATCAATCCCGGCATCGACTCGACAGGCCTAATCCAAGGCGGCATCGGCGGAAATGAAATCAATGGTGGCGGATATGGTGGTCCAGAACCGATTGATTCCTTATTACCGCCTCCTGGAGTGGATACGACAGGATTTAGTACAGGCGAATTACTTACAGATCTTAAATATCCCTATGTGATTGTAACAACACCCGAACTAAAGCATGCAGTGAGACGTATTGCAGCATTAAAGCGCCAGAAGGGCTACAGTGTCAAGGTTGTGACCATTGATGAAGTGATGCATGATTCTATAGCTTCTCGCGGTGATTATGTGAATGGTCATATCGTAGAAACCGATAGTGCAGGAGTTTTACGTCAATATTTAAGAAAGTGTTTTTCGAAAGAGGGGACTCAATTTGTTTTATTGGTGGGGGATATTCCATATCGCATTATTTCAGGACTAGATTTCCCGAGGCTGACAGATTTATATTTTAGCGATCTTAGTGCTAATTGGGCATACATGGTTACTGACCGTTTCCCGGAATTGTTTGTTGGACGAGTACCAGCAAATCAATTAGGGTCAAATCATGTTGAGCAAATAAATAATTACACAGATAAACTATTTCGTTATGAATTAAACCCAGGTAAAGGCGATTATTCTTACTTAGGACGAGCTCTTTTTTCGGAAGGCAGACAATTTAGTGGCTATTTGGATGATGTCAAAGACTCTCTATATTCAATCTATCAGAATCCTGTCATAATCAATGACTATCAAGGCAACAACAGCAATCATCCTACAGGCAAAGACGTAATTGATGCACTTAATTCTAATCCTGTAGGCTTTATAAGCATTTTTAATCATGGAGACACAGCAAGAACAAGAGTTTATGGGAGTCAGAACCAAGTAGATAACCTTTTTTTCGTGTACGCTAACAGATCAATGAGTTTCGGTAACGGTTTAAATTGTCTTAAAACCAAGAACTATCCTATGATTTATTATTCTCCCTCTTGTGTCACAATGCCATTTGACAACAAGCATAAACTGTCTTTTGGTGAATCTTTTATCACTGGCAAAGATTATGGTGGCCCTGTCTATATTGGATATACGAGAGCTGTTGATCCATATCAAGGGAAAGACATGGCTACAGCTTTTGCGAAAAAAATCAAGGATGGTTATGTAAAACTAGGTATTGCAACTGCCCTATCAAAAATTGAATATAATCTAGATACCTTTGAAGCTTCATTTATTTTGGGCTGCTTCGGAGATCCAGAAGTAGAATTATGGACAGGGATTCCCCAGGTCTATTCAGATATAAGTATCATAAGAACGGATAATTCATTTATTATAACAGGCCTGCCTACAGAAGCAACAATTGTAGCCTATTTAAACAAACATTTTTTAGTAAAGACTCAAAATGTCATGAGTTCAAGTATTACAATAAACGATGTCTTGCCAAATAGTCCTATCATGCTGTATCAACATAATTATATTCCTTATATAGCTCCACTTATACTACAAAACTACAACATCAAGGGTTCACAATATATTATTACTAATGAGCTGACTGCTGGAAATTCTATTGACAGCAATCGTATCAACGGTGATGTAGTCGTAAAAAGTGGTGCGATATATGAGGTCGAGGCATCAGGAATTGTAAGACTTGAAGATGGTTTTAAAGTAGAGAAAGGGGCAACGTTTGCTGTTTACCCATCTTGTTTCTAGAATTAGGTTGAAATTTGACTTTAAATACGTATCATTGCAAATGTATAACAATCAATAAAAGACATTATGAAAAAGATTATTTTTTTTCTAATCTGTATCTTGGGTTTATCTCAAAGCATGGCACAGATAATGGGTCCGGACGATTGGTGGGAGTGGGATTATTCAGACTATATGCCTATTGTTCAAGAAGGCGTGAAGTGGGTGAATGAGAAGGTCATCATCAATCATGGCGACACGACGAGTTATTATTACACCTACGAGATTCAAGGTGATGACACGGAATGGCATCAGTATTCATACGGTAACGCCAAATTGTGCCATTATTATACTGGAGAAACTATCGATTACAGCAACGATAGTATTATCAGTTCGCTTGAAGAATCGACGAATGTTGGAAAGGATATCACTTGTTTTGACAATTGGGCTTTTGATAAAGTCGTGCGTGAAGGCAGAAACATCATGCCTCATAGGTTCTGGATTGGAGAAACTGATGGCGAAATTCTCTATAGGTATTATCATGGTTACCCCGAATTCTTGCTGCTTTGCCACTTTTATACTAATAATCAAGTAGAACCCATTCTTACCGAGGAGAATTTCACAATGATTGAACCCATTGAGATAGATGGTTGCATTTGTAACCGTTATGCTTATGTGAAGGAGAATGGGGACACGATGTGCTATGTGGTCGAGGGTATCGGGTTTGACAGCCGCAACATGGGCGACCTGTTAACGCCGTTTACCCGTGAGCCTGACCCCGATGCCGACTACCAGGAGTATTGCGGCCTGTGCTACGTGGTCAAGGATGGCCAGATCATCTACAAGGGCATGCGCTACGACCCCGACAACATAACAGGGCTTGACGAGGTGGTGGCCGAGCCACGGCCGCGTCAGTATGACGACAACTATTACAACTTGATGGGCCTGCCCGTGGGCAAGGACATCCCCACCACCCCCGGCATCTACATCCACCACGGCAAGAAAATCGTCGTCCGCTAAACCATCGACAACTCCTTATCTGATATGAACAGACTAAGAAACTAATGACGCTTCTGTTTTAGATGTTTGCAAAATAACGGCAACGGAGAAAAGAGCCGCCTGTAAAACCTAACACACAGAAATAGCTTCAAATCGAGTTCAGCCGAGGATGGTAATGCGTTCTCGGCTGACCTGCGTATTCCGGCGATACCCGTTCAGCAATTCCGGTGATATCCGTTCACTCGGATGTTGATCTTCAGTATCGGCGGAATACGCAACTTGTTTTAGACGTCCAATACCAGGATATAATTGAACGTCCAAACGCATATCATAGCGCCGTAGATAAATTCAGCTATCAATGGAAAACGAAAGCAAAGGTGTGAGAGTATGAACAAGAGGTCAGATTGGTCATGCTCAGTCCTTCTCCTGCGTATGCTGCTTTTACTGCAGCTCAAGCCGACCATCCTAAGGAGGAATGGGATTGGCGTGAGATACACCATTATATGCCTCTGAAAGGTGAATGTTTTGAGTCTATCTATTTTAGTGTTAGTATTGAGAAAGAAAATGTAATCCAATATACTCGCAAGAAGCTAAATCCACAAATTAACCTTTACCAAATGCGTATAGATGACAATGCCTTTCGATTACAACCTGAAATCATATGATATGGTTAAGTATCTATAAAATGGCTAAATTTTGGCTTATCTAACAGAGACACAGGGATTTATAATCTGTGCTCCTTAGGGCTGATGTATTGTTTGATTACTGATGCCATCCTCTGTTCCGTCAGCTGTTATGTCATCCTTGTCCTCTCCTTTGCCTATTCTTGATGGCTTTGAACTTGTAAGGTTAGCACCATGAGCTTGTAAGGTTTCTCATTCGAGCTTGTAAGGTTTCACCTCCAGGATCTGTTTCATTGCCATCAAATACCGTTGTATAAAGTACATTGACTTGAGGTGTCACAATGAGATAGTTTAGGATCGACAGGCTATTGATAACACTTAACAGATTGTTGCTCCATTGATAAGAATATTCATTATAAAGGAATAGTAGGCGAAATACCCACAGTATAATAATGTAAAAGCTTATACATCTGTATGTAATCGAACAATCTGAATTTCGCACACCTCTTTGTGGCTCGTCTAGCCCTTCTAGCAGCTGTGCTCCAGAGTTCCATATCCATCTACTTTGTTTTTTAAAGTGAGTCAGGAGTTGATTATTGTGTCTATTTTATCGAATATGTGTCTGAAATTATTCCAACTATCTTGAGATATTACTATTTGGTCCTTTTTTACGGCTTCGGCAAAATCAGATTTCTTAGCCAAAATATTATTCTCATTTAGGTCAAACACAGCCTGACCACCATTGTTTTCTACTATTCTACGTTTTCCGCGATCGTCTTGATTTTTTAATACAAGTTCTTTATTATTTATATGCCTTCCAGATGTCACTAAAAATTCTTCTCCAAAAAACAATTGACAATTGTTAGGCAATTTTGTGTGGATTTCATCATCAGAGAATAAGTATTCAATTGAAATATCATTTTGACCTTTGTCAATTCTTGACTGGGGTGCAGAAATACAAAAGCCGTAAACATTGTTTCCATACGATTTATACCCCAAGCCACTATCATCCATGGTTTGAACAGTATTAGGAATGTCTCTATCAAATACAGCAATTATCTTATTGTTGTGATTTACCATACACAATCTCTTTAGAAGTTTTTGAAGATCTGGATCACCATTAGGTTGATGGATGGGGTTAATTGTATTAAAATCAGTTGTTATTCCAAGTTTTTCTTTAGCCTTTAATATGTAAATTATATCTGTTTTTCCTTCAGTGATTACAATAGGTTTACTAATCGCCTTTAATTCATCCTGAAGATTTATATACTGGTTGTAGAAACGATTATTTTCATTAATCATCATCTCGTAAACTTCTCTATATAAATCATTATTTGTTGGCTCACAAAGGAAACCGTTATTGTCAAGGTCAATAATCTGAGACCGCTCTTTTGCTTCATCAGCAAGGCCCATATTAAGGAATGGAGAATGAGCACTGACAATAAACTGAACATTTGGGAACATGTTAAGTAGCTTAGGCAATATCTCATGTTGCATGGTTATATGAAGATTTTTATCAATCTCATCTATTAAGACAATCCCCGCAATATCTGATATCCTAATTCGTAAATTGTCCATTTGTCGTAATAGCTCAGCAAAGATTGAAATTAACGCTTTCTCTCCAGATGACATATTAAATATACTGGGATATACTATTGTTTCATCTGTAGCATCAACAATATTAATCCTCGTACCGCCTCTAGCTCTATCACCAACTCCAAGTTTTAATATCTTTTGAGGATACTTTGACAATAAAACATATCCAATGACAGCATTGATGTTTTTTAGTATTTCTTGTTGAGAATAGAATGATAGAAGCGATAATTTTGAAATAAGGCCTAGGGATATTTCATTTTGTTCTAATACACTCTTTCCGCTATCGTCTTTCTTAAAATATGGCGTTAATTGATTCCATAGATTATTCTGTTTTTGCGACTGTCTTACTTCATCTAAAGCAACATCTAAAAGCCAATTTGCTAGAACCTTGAATTGGCACATTACTACCAAAGGATTTGTTAGAAATCCTGAATAACCACTTTCAATCTTATGCTCAATCTTAAATGAATATGTATCATTAAGGTATCCAGGATCTTCATATCTGTATGATGGGAAAAAAGTTAAAAGATTTTGATTAAACAATTTGACAACTGCATCCTTTTGTGCTGATTTGCACCATCTTTTAACGTTCTTACTATCTTTCAACTCTTGTGAGAATTCATTAAACGGTATTTTATTATCAATTCTTATTGTCGCATTATAATCATTTTCGGAACATTCATTTCTTATATCAACATAATCCCAACGCTCTCCATTATTATTAAAAACGAAATACACAAATGATGGCCTTGATGGATTTATATTGAATACGGCACTTGATATTCTATAATACTTATTTGATTTACCTTCAAATTCATTTTCAAAATTGGGACGGGCGAGTTCATGAAAAGCATCAATAATATGTGATATAATTGTTGTTTTTCCTTTACCATTGATTGCAGTCAACACATTGATCCCCTTTTCCTTGAAATCAAGTTCAATAGACTCGAATGGAGCTCGATTGATAAAAATAGCTTTGTCTAAATAAAATGCCATAATAGTATAGTTTTTATTGTCCTATCTTTGCTATGAGCAAAATCATGAATCATTTCATGTCTTTCTTTCGTGGGTATCCATCTCTTCGTCTGTTTCCTATCAGAACTCCAAAAGGTTCTTTATCAACTCTTCCAGATGTTCTTGGTAGTTATCATTATTTGTCATGTCAAGTCCTTTTCTAGAACCTAGATATCTCGGAAAAGCAGTTTCTTTCGTGCCCTTCTTTATAATCGGGATGAACTTAATTCTATTTTGGTCATTCACAAGATCATCAGTTATCAACGAGGTCTCATAGCCCACGCCACGTTTTCTGTTATCCGCCCTGTCCTTGTACTCTGGGGTGGTAATAATGAGCACCTTATCTGATGTTGCTACAGCCCACTCCATAAAGCGGTTTAACTCCATCCCGAGTGGCAACCTCTGATCCAAGCGTATTTTAACATACGGAGCAAGATCTTCAGCCAATCGCTTAACCCATGCTGTATGTTCATTGTCTTCCCAGCAATAGCTTATAAAGACCACTTTTTTATTGGATGCAGGAATTACATCCGAACTATGGAGATTGCTTATATCTACATCCATACCAATACCTCCGTCACTAATCGCCTCCAGATACCTAAGTTTCAATCCTTCCTCATAATCTGGCTCTCCATTCAGTATAGAGCACAACATGCTATGTAGTAACTCCTTGCCGATAAGCCCTGCCGCCAAATGATGACTGACATTTTCCATCTCTGCCATGTAACGATTTATGCAACTCATGTAGCCATTAAGGAGTAAAAACAGTGCCCCCACAGTAATCGATAAACGTTTGTTACCATCAGGAAAAATGTGATTGCGGTTTATCGCATATACAATGTAAGTCAATTTATCACCAAATGTAGGGTAACAACTATCATCACGTACAGCGTTAAGAATGCTATCTAACAGCGCCTGATTAAGCTCATTCTTTGCCTTATCACCGCTATATTCAATGGTCTTTGAATAAGTCTCTATTACCTGCTCGCGAGTCAAGTATATAGTATCTAATCGATCCTCCATCATCTAGTCCCCTTTCTTCAGTCTAGCCAGAGCCTCACGGTATTCCTCTAGGCGGCGATCCATTTCCATACTCTTTTCACCAATAAAGCGTTCAAAGTCCGATGCAGGTACAGCACTTACATATTCCTTTAGGTTTTGGTGCAGGGCGTCGCGGAAACACAAATCACGGCTTGCCATCTTCACCCTCGCTTTCTCTCTTAGCGGCTCCCAAAGGCGTTGACTCTCAAAATCGGCAAACAATGCATCTGCTTCCCAAGCTGTTAACAACGCCCCCTTCTTCTCATATGCTTTGTGCAACACCTCAGCAAAACCGGCTTCATAACTTGATATAATATCAAGAACCTCGCTGTACATAGTATGCCTTACATTCTCGCTCTTTTCCAATTGCAGTATCTTGCGATACTCCTGGGCATTCTCTTTAAATATACTCACATATACTTTGTCTGTATATACTATATATTTAAAATTACCCATTGCGACGCAATCGCGCAAAGCGTCTGTGAATTCTCTTCGGTAATCTTCACCTCGCAACAAGTTTACAACGAAATCCTCATCACGCTGGTTAATATACTTTGTATTGCCACCAGTACGCTTGTTGATGATATCAATAACGATGTCAAGTATGGCACTTCTCAATAACCTTGCCTTTTCACTGTCCGTCAGTAGCATGCCCACGTTCAGTAAAGCTCTGAAGTCAAAAACGCCAAGTTGAGGCGTTTTGTTTCCGAAATCTATTTCGGGAACATCCGCCACACTCGCAGCTAACTTGAAATCTATCAGGCGTTTACCCTTCAACACCTCGTAGCCATTTCGCTGCAATTCTTTGTCGTTTTTCTCCAAACAGTTCTCGATCGTGCGTTCTGTCACACCATAAAAATCAGCCAGCTGCTTTTTCACAAAACGGAATGACTGTTCAAATAGTACTCCCTTTACGCCTACAGCTTTCTGTATCTCTTCTATGGCATATGTATTGTTCAATACATTCTGCCTTATCACAACAGAATTTGTTAAATCTTTATCCATATCTTTATAATTGAATTCGATTACGTGTCTTTATACTAATTAGATTACTTACATTAAGCAGATCTGCCTTAATGTCATCGGTCATAAGACCAGTTATGTCAATCATCTCCTCTGCTGAGTATTTCAATTCCGATACATGCAGGCTATACATCTTCTTTACTATTTGAGGTTCATCTATAGGCACTTGCACTGATTCATTCTTTCTCTCTCCATATCGTCCTAAAGTAACATATAAATACCTCGCAGTTTCCTCCGAAATACACTTCAACTCCTTTGCCCTATAGATGATGGCAGCTTTCGACACTTTCCAGTAATATTTCTTCATTCCTAAGTCTTTGTATTTCAGCTTAAACAGATCCACTTTACATTGACTTTTAGGCATTAAGAACTCTCCTGCAAATTCGTTTGCTTCTAATTCTTTCTGTTCTTCCGATTTTTCAAGGTTATCTGAACGCAAATGCATAACAAGATGACCAAGTTCATGAGCAAGACTAAATCGTTTTCTATCATTCGGAATGTTACGATTAATCCAAATTACAGGGGCTTGATTCATAGTGAACATGGTCAGCCCATCAAATTTTTCCATGTCATCAACATCCAAGAACATCACGATAACGCCATTTTTTTCGAGCAATGAAACTATTTTATCTATAGGACCTGCCGGGACACCTAAGAAATTCCTGACTTTGTATGCTATTTCCTGGGGACTATTATCTACAGATGGCTCAACCGAAGGAATTCTCAATTCGGGTATATTAATAGATTCCATCAGCTCATCAATACCTTTGCTCAGGATGCTTATTTTACTCTCAAGTATAGAAAGATCTTTTACTGTCATCGACGCTCTCTTCCTATAAAAAAGGCTTGTTTCGCCAACAATACAAATATCTTTTTCGAAAAAGGATGCAGGATAATTGAGTACATTAGCCATTTTCGAAACAGCTTCAGGAGTTACCGTAAGCACTCCTTTTTCAAATCTTGAAAGTGTAGCTTGTGTAACACCTAACAATTCGGACAACTTGCTTTGAGAAAGTCCACGGCTTTCTCGAGCAAGTTTTATACATTTTCCGTTAATCATAATTTATACTGCCTCCTTGCCTCTTTGTTTTTCTGGCTTTACTGTAACTATTGGCTCATCACAAGTAGTACTTGTTATCATTGAGGTTTGGCTAGAAGCTGCCATGTCACCAATGTCTATGGGAGCCCAAAGATGTTGGTCTCCTTCTAAGTATAATATATAAATATGTGAAACTCGTTCTACGTCATTAAGCTGATAACCAAGAATTAGCATGGGTAAAGTATCTTCACCTTCTGCTTTTTGATATAATCTCCTTACTGAGGATTTTGTTTCGTTTACTGAGGGCTTACCATTATCGCCAAGTTTCTTAATCCAGACTTTATAGCCAGCAATTTCTAACATTGAATTTCCCTTGCTGCTTTGAACAATTTGAACACCTTCTATTTGGGCAAGATGCTCAATTATCAATCCATGCATATTACTTGAGCAGAACGTGTTTTCACGACGAGCAATCGCATGCTCTTCTGCATATTGTAGATAACAATCTCCTGCTTCAAGTATTTTAGCCACGATGATATTGGCCAATGGGGTGAAAACGTTCAAGACTTCGTCCCTATTAGCATTCTGACGAGGATTCATCTCTTCTTCTGTAAAGAGAAACAGCTCACGATTTCTTAAAAGTGAAATATTATTTCTGATCATAATCAAATAAAATTTTGCTGCAAAGATACATAAAAAAAACCAGTGCGCATAATTTTTTAGAAAAAATGCGCATAATTTTTTAGAATTTTTGTGTTTTAAGGATTTCCTGTGATTCGGACTACTATCATTCAAGGGGGAGCTTGCTCCACCGAAAAAAGAGTTATAAAATCGAGCAAAGGGAAAGGAGTTTATAAAAACTCTTAGCCTAATAAGAGTTAACTTTCGTTAACACTTTAGGCTGCCTCTCCTGAAGGAGTTCCTACGGGGAGCAAGCTCAGGCAGAAGAGGGGAAAAATACTCGTCAAGGGATGCCCTTTTGGTCCTAAATCATCCTCATGGATCATCCTCGATAAGTTCAAGGTCAAAGTCATCGATGAACTGCTGAAGGGCAGGATTTCGTTCAATCATTCGGCCCAAAACCATCTGCTTGGTCTCCTGCATCAGGAGGAAATCTGAGATGTCCAGACCCGCCTTACGTTGTTCGGCGGTTGCCGTCTGCTCCAACACGTCAGAGATTGTAACACTCTTGCAGATGGGTTCAAGGATTTTCGATTTATCGATCCATTTCTCTATCGCTCCAAGATCTGGCATGAGAATCACATCCCTGCCACGAAGCACCTGCATGGCATCTTCATTGAAACAACCATTTTTCCCTCCAGTGGCCAGCCAGAGAAAATCTGGCATGAAGTGGGATGCTATCAGACAGGTCTTCTCGCTCTCCACCAACATGATTGTGGCAGAGGAGACGGCAAGCAGATGCTCACCAAACAAGCATTGCTTCAGATTGAAATCAGGTAGTTTTAATTCTGAATGCACCCAGCTGACCTGCGGATGTGGCTCTCTGATACGATGCCCGTCCTTGGGATTGTAGCCCATCATCTTTCCAGCCCGGACATTTCCGTCCCTGTCAACTTGCCAATAGACAGCAGCTCCGCCCCATTTCTTGACAGTACCTACCATGTAGCGTTCAATCTGTTTGTTGGCGCCCTCCTTCCCTATAGTCTTGCACAGGAATTGGTACAAGGGATTGATGCCGTAATGGGAAAGTGTCTTTCGCATGAGGTCAGCCGGGATATAAGACGGAGCAATAGGCTCGGCCTTTGTCCTTATCTGTGCAATGGACTTGATGCCCCTCCAGTCATCATCATTGTTGGGCTTCAAGTCTGGTTTGTCATGGAATAAATCCTTTGGCGTATAATGGTAACCACATGAGTCCTCATGGTCACATCGTCCCACATAATCGGGAAAGGTAATCTTTCCCTCTTCATCGATATATCTGACAAAGCATTGCTTCCTTCCACATTGGGGACAGGTCAGTTTGCTGTTTCTGCCTGACTTATATTTCTGAAGATGAAATCGGTAAGTGCTCATGATTATGCTCCTTTCTGGGTTGTTGAATTATGCCGTTACACTTTGGAACTTTACACTTTTACACATTCGGAAGTGTAAAGGGTAAAATGTATCGGGTGTATCAGAGTATCTTTCGGTAGGTGCCATGACCTGTTTTCTGGAGGGTTCGCTCTACGCACATCTTAGCAAGGTTCTTCTTAACAGCACTCTCACAGAGTCCTATTTCACCTCCAGCCTTGATAGCATCTGCTGTAGTGAAATCCAGTTGAACACCATCCAAGAACGATTTCTTGAGCGGTGACATGGACTCTTTCTGGACTTGTGTCTTGATTTCATGATACGATAGTTCCAGATAGTCATAAAGACGAATGGCCGCTTGAACGGAGCGCACATCAATGTGCTGCATGTGGATCTCGTCACAAGCCCACCCCAGGAGTTGAAACACCAATGCAAGCCTGGCCACGTTGGAGTCTGCTTTCATCACCCGGCTTTCAATGAGTCTTTCATCCTCAATCGCATTGACTTGCTCGATAAGGGTGTTTTTCCATTGGGCAAAACACTGATAGGCTTCGGTACTCATGTCTAAGACTTTCGGCATGATGATTCCTTTCTCGTCAAAATCAGGCTCAATGGATAACAGCTTATCAATTACCTGTTTCCATTTTCGATATACACTATCAACCCGATCATCTTCACGCAATCCTGCATCTTGAATCAGTTGCATCTTGGGAATATCACGACTCTTCGGATGAAGGAAAAGGATTCGGTCTATCAATCCGCTTGACACATTTTCCTTTGTAAAGAGTTCCCCGATACGTTGCGTTTGGGTAGTACCGACAATATTGATACACGGATGGGGTATGATGATAGGAATAGGATTGCTACAACGGGACACCTTCAATGGCTTTCCACTGTATGCGGTGAGCAGCTGAGTAAGCAAGGGACTGTCATTGTATCGACAGAAACTCTTGAAAAATCCCATGATTTCATCCACTAGGATGACTATGCCACGCTGGTTGTCGTTATGGATTCGCATCATGGCCTCTTGCGTAAGGTCTGAGAGGATGGTTTGAATGAGAACAGGTTTGTTCTTATCAAAGGCATCGCCATCCCTGGCTCCAGCATTCTGCTCTGCATAGCGTTTGTTCTCTTCAATGAACCTACTGACTTGAAGGAAGTCATGTTCTTGAAGTGGACGATACGCATAGTCAAGCGGCGGGGTCTTGCCCTGTCCTGGCCTTCCTATCAGGATGACATACAGGGCAGGGCTGCTTCTCCATGATCCACGGATACGTATCTGGCAACTGTTCCCGATGGCCGTAGCTGCTGCCGACAGCATACTCATTGCCAGATATTCCATATTAAACTGCTCAATATTGGTGACATCTAAGATGATACCCTGCAACTTCTGTGGAAAGGCATCAAGGGGAAGATCATTGTCTTTCAGACCTATCGCCTCCCGTCGGATTCTGTTTGATAGCGCCAATACACTTGGACACCCTTGATCAATCCCTACCATCATCGCCAAACGGTTTGTTTTGGACTCCGAGAATCTTGTTCACATCAGATTCACGATACTTCACCTTGGAGCCTACCTTGACAGGTTTCAAGTAGCCCTTCTTGTCCCAATGCCATAGGGTGGCATCACAGACACCAAGGCGTTTCTTGGTTTCCTCTTTCGTCAGCAGACAGTCCTCCTTGTTGTCTTGCATGGCCGTAGCTACCTCATTGACCGCACGACTTATCAGCTCTTCTGAGAAGTTGCGCAAGTCCTCACCGGTAATTTCCAACTTGATGTTTGCATTGCCTGCTGAAAGAATTGACATGATATCAGTCATAGCTATACATGAGCCACCAGATTTTTGACCCTCTCATCTTGGTGGCATTATAGATGAAAAAGCCACCACTCCATTTGGAACGATGGCGCAAAAGTATAGCTAAAAATAACTGATTTTCAATGATTTGCGTTTCTCATATTTCGGCGAAATGAAAAGCGAAATATAAGAAATAGAATGAAGCCTAATATCGTTTAATCTGCATTTGAACTCGGCTTGGATTCCTCGCTTTGGAGGTTTGACTGGAGCATCGTCTTGATGTTGTCAATGGTCTTTCTCTCGATATTGGAAGTCAATGTCAGATTACCCGACTTATCAAAGATTTTGCGAAGGGCTATCTGGAAGTTCCGTGTGCCTTTCAGGTCTATCGTCGGCACAAGCTCCTGCAGGCGTTTGTGGAATGTCGTGGCATCACACTTGTCCAGGTATTCCAACTCTTGCAGTGCTGCGTACAGATATGTCAGATCTGGAGCGGAATGCTTTAATGCGAGAATACGCTTGATGTTCTGAATAACTTCAGCTTTGTCGTGGCATAGCAGATAATCCTCAAATTGCTCTTTGGGCAGAGGGGTTGTTTGGCTTTCTTCTGGAACTGGAGACGGGACACGTTCATCTTGATTGATGCCTTCAATCACGTTATCTGTGAATTTCCCATGATCAATCAACGCCTTTTCCTTTCGGTATTGTTCCCAATCCTCCTTTGTCCGCATCTTGTTTCTGATGCTTCCGTTGATGACATACTTTATCAGGAACTTATAAATCCATTTCGTCGCTCTGCCACAATTGGGATCACTAATGTCGGCTTCCAATCGCTCGACCATCGTTTCATAGCATTTGCCGTAATAAAGCCACGAAAGCAGGCAAGGAACAACTGACGAGCTTTCAACATTGTGGAACTCATCTACCAATTGGGCTGCAAGCCCGTCATCTGCGATGAAAGAGTCAAATTCTTTTTCTCCTGGCACAACATCCCCATGTATTTCGGCTCTTGATTTAGCCATTAACTTGGGCGTCATTTTAATACCCAAGGCATAGATGCGCTGAATGCTTTGATACGATTTGCCATTTATGTCTGCGACAAAAGCATCGTACTCATCCTGATGGGTATCAAGCCAAGCCTTGATCTCTTGCTTGAATTTCTCAAAGTCCTGTTTTGCCATACTCTAATCCAACGTGAGTTCGATTATAGTTATTTGAAATTTAGGTGCATAGAGATTGATTTTGCAAAAGCAAGAATCAACCACTATGTTTTACCGAAGACAAAAATAGAGAAATAATTTCAATGTGAGAGGATTTCAGCAAGAGTTTTGGCAATCTTGCTCAAAAAGGCCTATTTGGGTATTATAAAAAGGCACGACTATTAGTGCAGGCCAGAGATGTCGACTTTTCCACTGCCCATGATTTCTTCGTGATGGTTAATTGCTGTTCCTGCTAAAACCAAATTGCCCGAACCGCTTTTATCGGTCTCAATGCTACTTGCATTGATGCCTGCAATTTCAACGTTACCTGAACCAAGTATGTCAAGAAGCAGATCTTGGCAAGTAATACCTGCAACTAGCAAGTTGCCAGAACCTGTTTTGTTTATGGATAGATTGTTGACTGTGAGCTCATTCGGAATCAAGAATGCGCCTGAACCACCAAATTCCAGTTTCTCAAGTGTGGGGCTTTTGACATGGATTATCACGTCCTTTAGATTTGTTATGGCATTCTTGATGAAGCTTCTATCATTAAGTTTATCGTTAGGGTAGATAGACAGTGTGTTGCTTTCGGCATTGATGATCAAAGCTTTGACCTGTTTTTCATCGCCCTCGACACGCACACTATAACCATCACCTTGAGTGTAGATAATCGTGAATTCACCTCCAGCATCAATGTTTTCAAATGGAGCCATTGTAACTTCTTGGTTATTGACTTTCACCTGTGTGGGATGATTCCGGCATGAAAGCACACAGAAACCAATAATAACCAGTATAATCAGATGTTTCGTATTCATATCTTGCTTTTTTAATATGGTTTTATTCATTTGACGCACGAAAACTATAAAAAGTTTCAAGATTTCAAAAAAAATTCTTGAATCGATGAGTTAAGAAAAAAGAAATCTATGCAAGAAATGAAACTATCCATCCACTAACTTGCAAAATGACCCATTTGGGTATTGTGTATGTCGCGACATGATAGTAATTTTGCAGAAACTTAAATCTACTTTATTCATACTATATTTTTTAGCAAAGGTACTTCGTTGCGAAGCGGAGTGCCGTTTTTTTTCAATACATCTGGGGCACCATACTTGTTAAGCGGTTTCAAAAGTAGAAAGAATAATGCAAACAGCCAAAAGAATCGTAATAATTGTTTCTCAGCGTTTCTACTAAGCTTCCTGTAAACCACTTGCGATAGTTCAAAACGCGAAACAAGATAATTTTATATATCGCTGAAATACAATTAATTAGTGGTGTGTTGTATGAGAGACAACACAGTTTATCAATATAGAGAAACACAATGAAACAACAAAAATTTCCGAGTTCTGAAAAGCAAATGTAATTTTGCAGATACTCTGAACACTTTTTTGTGTTCATACTATATTTTAATAAAACTTAAATGGCACTTCGTTGTGAAACGGAGTGCTATTTTTCATCAATGCAAAAGTGGATATTGTGAGTAATTATTTTGAAAAAAACTATTTAGGTATTGTGTATGTCGTGGGATTGGTGTAATTTTGCACCAATCTGAAGTACATACCATTCAGATTAATCTTTTTTAATTCATACTATATTTTTTTTAAAAATTATGAATAGGCACTTCGTTGTGAAACGGAGTGCTGATTTAATCAAAGCCATTAGAAATAATTGATACACATAATCTATAGCTACGCCTCTTTGGTTTTAATCTGTTTTTCAATAAAATTTGCATTAATACCTCAAATAAGGTTGTAGTTTTATAACCATTTCAAAAACATTTTGTATCTTTGCGACGTCAATCAATTTACTTATTCTATATGAAGTATCTTAATATAAAGAAGGCTCTGGCAGCATGGCAGGCGATACAGCCTTTGTCAGAGAAGGACCGGGAGAGGCTCAGCCGCCGCTTCACCGTGGACTTCAACTACAACAGCAACCACCTTGAAGGCAACACGCTGACCTATGGGCAAACAGAAATCCTTTTATTGTTCGGCAAGGTGATTGGCGAAGCCGACGTGAGAGATGTGCAGGAGATGACGGCTAGCAATGTTGGTTTGAAGATGATGGCAGAAGAGGCCCGCGTAAAAGAGATGCCACTGACACAGAACTTTATCCGTACACTGCATAAGACGCTTCTGAGGGAGGACTATACGGTGTATCGAGATTTACCTGGCGGTGTGCAGACCAGTTATGTAATCCATGCGGGGCAGTATAAGACACGACCTAATAGTGTGATCACACGATACGGAGACCGATTCGAGTACGCCTCACCCGAGGAGACACTAGGCTTGATGACTGACTTGGTGGACTGGTATAACGCAGCGGAACAGAAAGGAAAACTCTCACCTGTGGAACTGGCTGCATTGTTCCACTATAGATACATACGTATCCACCCCTTTGAGGATGGCAATGGACGCATCGCCCGGCTGATGGTGAACTTCATCCTGGCTCGTCACGACTATCCGATGATTGTTGTCCGTAGCCGCCAAAAAAGTGAGTATCTGGAAGCTCTACATCAAGCAGACCTCGAAGTAGGCCCTATTCCCAGTGATGGTGCCCATGCAGAGCTGAAAGACATCAAACCATTTCTCAAGTATTTTAATGGACTGGTGGCCAGGGAAGTGTATAATGATGTGCTGTTTGTGAGTGAGAGGGATGAGAATGTGTGGTGGTATGATGGTGAACGGATTTCATTCCGAACACCCAACTATACGAAGATACTAAATGCCATGCGCACAGAGCCCACACTGACTTTGGCTGACATGAAAGAAGTGACAGGTATCAGCATTACCGCCATCCAAAAACTTCTTGACCAGTTGATTGACAAGAAATATGTGGAACGCGGCGAGAAGGATGGCAGCTGGAGAGTGTATGTTACACAGTAAAAAAGATGTTATTCATTGATATAGGGAATTATGGAAGTAAATCTTTTTGGAGCTTATTTTGAAGGGGCATTTCTGGCAGCAATAGCGTCTTGTTTTATAAATGGAAGAATCTCTGAGCAACAAATAGATGCTGCGAAAGAGATTATTTCGAGGTTCAAAGAATATGAAATTGAACATGCAGCTATCATGCCTGAGAAGAAAGAAGAGCTAAAACGTCAATTGAAACAATTTCTTGATGCGAAGATTCAAGGACTCAAAGATAAACTAAGGGCTCAAGGAAAATTGTGGTAAGTGGAACTTAGTTGATCTAGTGAAAATTATTATGCCAGATAGTTTGGCTTACCGAAAAAACCTCGGTAGGCTTTTTGTTCACTGCAAATGGGTGTGTGTTGAATTAATTCAATAGCTTAACCAAATCCTTTTTTATAATTTTGCATCATTTTAATAGGCATTAAAACGATGCAAATCGATTAAATTAGGGAACGATGTAACTATGTTTTGACAAGAATTATCCGAAGAGATTTCACTTTGGATGTAAAAATCAATGATCTGAGATAAAAAGTGTGAAAATATTGCGAGAATTCGGGTTTTATAAATTTTGTTTTATAGAAAATACATAACTTTATAAACCAAACTTAATAAAATCATACGATTCTTATTTAGTATAATTTATTTGAGTATCAGTAAAGATGTCATCAAACAATGCTTGATTAGTAAGCAACGCGAGGTGGACCATTGCAATTGAGGGTGTGTTGAACTAATCTAATAACTTGACCAGGTCTTTCTTCATTTCCTCATCAATGTCTCGATAACGCTGGAAAGCCTTGCTGCCTTCCTTGTGGCCAGAAAGGGCTGAGACAAGGTTTGGGTCTTTGACTTTTCTGTAAATGTTACCGATAAACGTCCTTCGTGCCATGTGGCTACTGGCGACCTCATAGATGGGACGCTTAACCTCCTCACGGGTTAAGGGGTCTAATGTGGTAACAATTCTATCAATGCCAGCGAGCTTGAAAAACTCCTTGATGGCCTTGTTGTATTTCTGCTCAGAAATAAAAGGAAGAAGGCCAGGACCTTCAAAATCCTCGTATCGTTTGAGAATCTCTTTAGCTCTCTCATTCAGTGGGACACGTACCGTTAAAGGTCGTCCTTCTTTCGTTTTCTTAGGTATATATTCAATCGCTCCATTGACGATACTTTGCTTTGTCATTCTGTAGAGGTCACTCACACGGCATCCAATGACAGACTGGAAGATAAAGATGTCACGCTGAATGGCGAGTTGAGGCCTTGCAGACAAATCCGCATTCCAGATCTGTTCCCTCTCGTCTAATGATATATAGACTGGTGTACCATATAGGCATTCTTCAATGGGGAATTTATCGAATGGGCGATTGGTGGTCTTGCCATTATCATAGCACCACAAGAAAAACGTCCTGATGCGTGAGAAACAATCTATCAGAGTGTTCTTTCCTCTGGGTTGAGGTGTGCGCTTTTCAGGTATGTTCTCATAGATTTGAGGGTATTTCTCGAAGTACTTATACTCGTTCTCAAAGAAATCCCACATGTCAGCAAGCGTTTCCCTGGTCACATCGTTCACGTCAAGAACATAGTCTTTCCTGTTCCGTTTGGTTTTCTTGACATATAGCTCATATCGAAGCATGGATCGCTTAACCACTCTGAAATTCTTCTTGCGAACTTCAGACAGGCGGTGTTTCTCCAAAAACTCATCAAACATCTGCTCAAAGGTTTGCTTCTTTTCTCCTTCAGGAGTGAACTTTTCTGGGTGATAATATCGGACAAGGATTGCTTTAAGCCAATCTCTATCCAGATTGTCCTTGTCCCGTTCGTATTCTCTCTCGATAAAGCCTTTGAGTTTCCGGAGTTCTTCATTGGTCTCTGTACGAAGCTTTGGATCACAAATAGCCTTCGACTTGACACACTCATTCTTCTCGTCCCAAAGATTAGGATTGATGGTGAGTTTTGTCTGGGCAACTGAATCCAATCTCCTGCCATCCCTCAGTCGCAAATATATGGTGGCTGTCGATTCTGTGTCATATCGTTTTGCCGATTTTTTGATGATAAATGTAACTTTCATGTCTTTTTTATGGTTGATGGGATAGTGTGTAAATAGCTTTATACAAAGGTAATACTTATCCTTTGAATGACCAAAAATTTTTCCCCACATTTTCCCCACATCTGCTAAAAATCCTGCAAAACGCTTAAATGCGCTTAAATCCGATAGTTTTTGTAATATGCTGAAAATCAATATATAATAAGCATAATTAAAGGGGTTTCAATTAAATGCCATTTAAGCCGATTTAATATTTTCAATTGCGGCTCTGGGTACGAGTGCAAGGCGCTGGTAATCAACAGATTACAGCGCCTTAATTTTTCTATACTTGTTGGGAATTGTTGATTATGACCGTTCAACAGAACTATACTATTGCTGCTGAATGATTGATGATGTCATCAAAATGGGTTATCCCTGTTTTCTGTGAAACAATCGGCTGGTTTTCAGTCTTGAGCGATGAAAAACGTTATATGATGGTTTTTCTATACCTTTGCAGTGGAGTAGTTTATGGATTCCGTTTTCTTTTATCATATAGAAGAGGATGAGTTGGCAAACTTTAAAAGAGCGATACGCGCGTTTCAGGCGTTGGCAACGTGAGCCGATGCAATACGTCAAGAGCGAGAAAGAGCACCGCTGCAACAACTGCGGGTTCACCTTCACGGGCCACTATTGCCCTACCTGTTCGCAACGGGCAGGCTTGGGCCGCATCGGTTGGAACAGCTTGCACCAGAGCGTGATGGACGTCTGGGGCTTGGGTTCGCGTTCTGTTCTGGCTAGTGCATGCCAGTTGCTGTTGCGCCCCGGCTATTTCATCAGTGACTACATCAGCGGCTAGCGTCAGGTGAGTTTTCCGCCGATGAAGATGCTGTTCATCCTAGCGGTCGCCTATGCAATCATCTTCCACTGGCTGTTCCCTGACTTCAAGGGCCTCGGCTATGGTATGGATTTCCATGAGCTCGGTTTCAGTGTGGATGATGGGGAAAACATGACTTTTATGTCCAAGCCGTTTTATGACTGGTATGAGGCCCATTTCGGCTGGTCTATGCTGATACTGTCCTTCTTGACCATCTTCCCCACATGGGTCATGTTCCACTATTCGCCGGTCAACACACGGCACTCACTGCCCGAAGGGTATTTTATCCAGGTCCTTTTTGCCGACATGCAAGTGGCCATTTTCCTGTTGATGTTGCCGTGCTGGTTCTTTCTCAAGCAGATGACCGTTCTCACTGTCCTTTTCATTCTCGTAATAGCTTATTACATCATCGGTTACAAGCAGCTGTTTGGCTATGGGCTATGGGGCACCTTGTGGCGCCTGGCATTCGTCTTTATATTTGTTTACTGTTGCGCGTTATTGCTAGGGCATTTCGTGTTCTTTTCAGGGCCTACCCGCGACATTCAAGTGATGGGATTCAATTTGCCAGCCAAAAGCTTCATGACAGGCTTCTATATCTTCACCGGAGTCCTGATTTTGTCCACGGGCTACCTCATCAACCGCCTCGTCACCCCCAAGACCCGCAAAACCCGACCACAAGACGCCGCCCAGTAACCCAAAAACCGACGAAAAAACCCAGAAGTGCTGGTATTTAGGTATTGATTAAAGCGCCAATCGTTTGCTTGTCAAATGGTTGGCGTTTTGTTGTGTTCTGTGTGGAGGTGTTCCCGCCGGTGGTTTACGGGATAGAAATCCAAATAAATGCACTATCTTTGCGACCATATTGCAACACTGATGACGAAATGAGAAGATTATTGACAACGATGCTCCTGCTGTCGGCCATACTGCAGTCGGGGGCTGTTCTCAAGGAGAACACCATCCATCAAACGCTAGGTGTGCTGTGTGAGGAATTGAGCGAGACCCACCAGGAACAAAAGCAGCGTGCTAAGATGTTCGAGGCGCTCAATGGCCAGTTCCAGCGCAATTTTGAGCGTGACATGGAACTGTGCAACAATATCGAACTGATGCTGTATAGCCAAAAGGAGCAGAACATCTTTGACCTGGCCTATGCCTGCGGACAGGCGACCGAACTCTACAACCGCGTGTCGCGCACCCACTCGTTCAAGCAGTTCGAACAGCAGCAGGACGAGAAAATCGCGCAATACGAGAAACTGGTTCAGGCCCTCCACAATCTCCCTGATGAACAGCTTAAAAACAATGAAAACCGCATCACCCGCGACAGCTGCATCTATCTGGCCAAGGTCATTGAGAGCGACATCCGCAAGGCCCGTGAGACGCTCAAGGACAATCACCAGCGCAGGCAGCGGGTCGCCAACAAGGCCAAGAAGCTCAACGACTATGCGCTGAGCATGTATGAGCGCATCCGGCAGAGTGTGTTCGTCAATGGCGGCCAGAACTATTTCCAGATGTTGAAACGGTTCAACTACAACTGGAACAACAGCAAAGATGACATTGCCGAGAAATATACCCATGCCCGCAAGACGCGCAGCGAGTGGCGCGGTCCGCTCATCGGCTTCCTGTTCATCTTCATGGCGGTGTATATTGTTGGTGCATTGCTGCTCAGTTGGTTGATTATCAAGTTTCTGGTACCCAAACGCTGGTTATCGCACAAGTCTTACAAGGCGTTTCTCCAAAAACGTTCCAGCATCATCATCTGTGTGGCTGCAGCAGTCTTCGGCATTGCCACGTTCATCATCTCGATCATCATCGACAAGAATTTCATGATTATGGCCACGCGGCTGTTGAGCGAGTATGCCTGGCTCATTGCCGCCATCTCGTTGTCGGTCATCATCCGCATGAACGGCTCAACGGTCAAGAGCGCGATGAAACTGTATGTTCCCGTTCTGATGGTTGGATTTGTCGTTTTCGCCTTCCGCATCGTGTTCCTGCCCAGCACGGTAGTCAATCTGCTGTTCCCTGCCCTGCTGCTGGTGTGCACCATCTGGCAACTGATTGCCAACAAGCGCCACAACACCAACGTGCCGCGCAGCGACGTGTTCTACTCGTGGATTTCGTTCATCGTCATGGCTGTCTCGTGTGTCATGGCATGGATGGGCTACACCTTGATGAGCGTTCAGGTACTCATCTGGTGGATCATGCAGTTGACGCTCATCCAGACCATTACCGTCATCTACGACCTGCTGCACACCTATGAGGACAAGTACATCCCCAAGAATAGCGACATCAGGAAGACGTGGTTCTATGACGCTGTTTACAAGATGATTATCCCCATTGCCGCAACGCTGAGTGTTGCCCTGTCGATTTACTGGGCTGCACAGGTGTTTGACCTCACGCAGTGGTGCGAGCGCATCTTCCGCTACAAGTTTGTGGACCAGCCGGGCATCATCGTGCTGTCATTGAACAGGATACTGTTCTGCGTTGCCGCGGCATTTGTGTTCAATTACCTCATCTACTTGTGCATCGAGGGATACCAGCTGTGGAAGATGTACAAGACCAAATCCAAGAACCGTGCCGTTACCCTGTCGATGAACATCATCAAGTACATCGGTTGGGGCATCTACATCTACATCGTGCTGGTCACCCTGCACGTTAACCGCACGGGCATCACCTTCATCCTCACGGGCCTCTCGACTGGTGTCGGCTTCGCCATGAAGGACACCCTCGAGAACCTGTTCTACGGCCTGTCGCTGATGAACGGACGCGTCAAGATTGGTGACGTCATCGAGTGTGACGGCGTGCGCGGCAAGGTCAAGAACATCAACTACCAGAGCACATTGGTCGAGACCATCGACGGCTCGGTCATCGCGTTCCTGAACAGCCCACTATTTACCAAGAACTTCAAGAACATGACCCGCAACCACGGCTACGAGATGGCCAAAATCACCGTCGGCGTGGCCTATGGCAGCAAGATTGACAAGGTGCGCGAGATGATTATCGACCGCATCAGCCAGCTCGACTGCTACGATGCCAAGAAGGGTGTGCAGGTGCTGTTCCAGAACTTTGGCGAGAGCAGTGTCGATCTGCTGGTTGTCGTGTGGGTGCGCGTGGCATCACAGGTCGCCGACATCGCCCTCGTCAAGGAGAACATCTATAGCGTCCTCAACGAGAACGGTATCGAAATCCCCTTCCCGCAGTCCGACGTCCACATCCGCACCGCAGTCCCCACCTGATATTGCCGCATCCCACCCACATGAAGAACCTCGCCATCGGCGGCAAGGGCCTCAGCGAGAACGCCTTCCAGTAATTAATCGATTCCACAACCCCAAATTAAAGTGCCCCGGCAGCTACGTCGGGGCACTTTTTGTTATTGTTTGTTTGTACTCTCGTTTACTGTTGACTGCCCTTGCTTACGCGTCAAAAAATCCCCATTTCATCGCCGTTTTTGGTCGTATTCTTGAATTAGAACACCCCTACCCCAAAAGAATGCAACATTTCTCTTGTTTTCTTATACTTTTGCAGAAAATCTCGTAATTATTCATCCAAATTTTTAGATCCATGAAGAAATTATTGTTACCATTGATTGCTGTTGTTGCCCTAGGAGAGGCGGCAGCCGATGAAATTCCCGCTGGCTTCAAGCCTTTGGAGACACCGACCTCTGTCCGCCCCGACTACCAGGTGATTGCCGATGGCGTTAAAATGCCTAATGAACTGAGGTTCTTTAATCCCAAGACGTCCACCCCTTCGCGTTCTTCGGCAATTATCTATGATCAGCCTGAGGGTGAGTTGAAGACATACTACCGCTCGGGTGGTGCGATGTTCTTTCAAGACTTGTTTGTTGATATACAGCTGGTAACTGGTCCTCAAGAAGGCCATGCTTATGTGGTTTACGGCGATAACGGTAAGGTTTATCTCAAAGATCCCGTCTATGGCCTTAAAACTGGTGCATGGGTTGAAGGCACGTTGAGCGATGACGGCACTCAGATCATTGTCCCTCTGGGTCAGACCCTCTATGAACAAGGAGGCAACACCCTTGACTTGTGTTGGGGATCCACAACCTATACTGGAGAGCCTGATGAATGGTATGGACTTCCCGTCTGGTTCACAATCGATGAGAGTGTGACTGAGGCGGTTTATACCATTGATGGCGACTGCCTCTATTTGGAGGACACCGAGGGAAACTATGAGGCTGATTTTCCCGATCATGCAAGTATGACTGGCTTGAGTGCAGCTTGGAGTGATTATAATCGATGGAATTGGTGTATTGATTACGGCACGGTTTATACTGAGCGCCCCTTTGACCCATGGCCTGTTATTGAAGCGCAGCCAGAGGGCGAACTGGTTGATTACCTCCGCTCTGGCGAATATCTCTTAAATGGTGTATATGGCCCGTCTATGGATGTGCAGTTTGGTAAGGCATATTGTGTCTTTGGCGACGATGGGAAGGTCTATATTATGGATCCTATTATCTGTGGTGACTATCAACGTTATCGTCCGCATCCGAATGTTTCGACTGTATGTTGGGTAGAGGGAACATTGAGTGAAGATGGTACTACTGTCACTGTTCCCATGGGGCAGGGCCTCGGATGGGATGAGGAGAATGACGTGGCCTATGTCTTGGCCAATGTCACCATACTGGTCGATGAGGATGGTCAAATATACTACCACATCAACGAGGATGTTACCGAGATGACCTATACCATCGACGGCAACAAGCTTATCCTGAACGGCACCGACGGTGACATGAATGCCGAATGGCCTATGCAGATAACCGGTCTCGCCGAGTGCAGCATGTATCCACAGTATGACTATGAAAAGGCTTTCACTGGGAATATGGAATGGAACACCGTTTGGCATAAGATTGTCAGGACGCCTGTTGTCCCAGCCAACCCCAGCCTGGATCCTGCAGACTTATATGGTCAGGATGCGTGGTATGACTGCGGTAATGAAAGTGGCGCGAGCGAGTTAAAACACTTCATCATACTAGAAGATGTTGACGGAAATCCCATCGATGAAAAATATGTGACTTACAGCATCTTCACCGACGATGACCAGCTTTTCACCTTTGAAGCAAACACATACTTATATGACTTGACTGAAGATGTGACCGAGATACCCTATAACACTCAAGGAAAGGCTTTAACGCATCAGCACACTAAATTTTATCGCACCAATGCAGAGGGGTATGAGCGTTTCTTTGATTGGCGCATCGGCATTCAGGTGTACTACACGGTAGAAGGTGTCCGCAAGGCTTCCGATATCGTTTACTATGAAGTGTTTGACCACGACACCAATGTTAACGAGGTTGCTGACTGCAAAACCGTTGCAGGGGTGAGGTACTACAATATGGCGGGCCAAGAGATGCGTGAGGCTAACGGTATCTGCATCGCCGTAATCACATATACCGACGGCACTACCAGCACCATCAAGCTTGTTAAGTAATTTATTGATTCTTATATTATTAACTGACCCGTAAGGGTCACAAAAACTTACACAAAGATGAAAAAAACTATTTTTGCGCTCTTTGCAGTGCTATGTTTCTCGATTCCAGCGCTGGCAGACGAGGAAACCGGTTTTATTCGTGGCGACGTGGATTTGGATGGCAGTGTCAACATCGCCGATGTGACCGCCCTAATCGACTACTTGCTCAGTGGGCAATGGCCATCTGAGGCTCCAGAGCCCGAGGTCTTTACCGTCAATGGCGTATCCTTTACGATGATTCCTGTTGAGGGTGGCACGTTCTTGATGGGCGGCACCGAAGAGCAGGAAAGCGACCGCGAAGACGAATATCCCGTCCACGAGGTGACTTTGTCAAGTTTCAGCATCGGCCAGACCGAGGTAACATGTGAACTCTGGAAAGCGGTGATGGGTGATCGTCCGGATTATCCTAACGATATGCAGAGGCCTATGGAAGCGGTTACTTGGGCCGAATGCCAGGAATTTATCGCCGCATTGAACGAGATGACGGGTAAACAGTTCCGCTTGCCCACCGAAGCCGAGTGGGAGTTTGCTGCTCGCGGAGGCAACTTGAGCGAGGGCTACAAGTATGCCGGCAGCAACAATTATAATGATGTGGCATGGTGTGGTGGAAATGCCTACTGGGCGCAACCCGTTGCTACAAAAGCCCCTAATGAGTTGGGCCTTTATGACATGAGTGGTAACGTGAGTGAATGGTGCAATGATTTCTATGGTCCGTATACGAGCGAGGCACAAACCAACCCGACAGGTCCAGATAGTGGTCAGGAATTTGTATATCGTGGTGGCCCGTATAATTATCCAGCAAGTGCTAGCCGGGTGGCGAGTCGCAAACATATGGAAGGCCTCAATACGCATATGGGAGGCTTGGGCCTGCGCCTTGCCCTCTAATTGCTTGGCGATTCAGGAGAGTTCAATATAGAGTTATGTGTCGCCACGGCTGCAAACGGCTGTGGCGACACTTCGCATGTTGTGTGTTTTTTTGGAGATGTGTCGGAATAAATGTACCTTTGTAGCAAAAGAGCAATAACACCAACATGAAATTCAAGCGATATCTGATTATAATGGTAGCATGGAGTGCCGCCCTCACGGGATATGGCCGCGCTGCCGACAATAAATCATTACAAAGGTTCTATAATCTTACCCCTAAGGAGTTTGTAAACAAACTCAATGATTATCATCTGCGTAATTTGGCCGACAGTGCCATGCTGTGTGCCAACATTCAGGCCAGTAAATATGGTAAGGAAAAACTCACAACAGAGGAAATCAGAGCATGCTGCATCGCATTCAGGCATATGGGCCTGGAATATCTGTGGAGGTATTATAATTACCAGAATGCAGCCGATTGCCTTCTTAAAGCCGAACAAATAGCTGAAAAAAATGGTTTTAAAGAATTAGGTTGTCATATTGCTTGTGATAAAGCAATATTGACAGCGACACAAAACTGCCTGGAAAACAACTTTGTCTATAATAGCATGATGATGGATGATTTCAAGAGAGCTTTTTACTTCACACTCGAGCAAACTGATTCAGTCAATACAGAATACAATAGGATCATCATGGAACTGAACTTGTCAAATTTGTTGTATCTTGCACTGAAGTTTGGCAAAACCCATGAAGTCCCCAGTGAAGTACAAGCTTACCGTGAAGCACAAAAGCGCTATGGCGTCAGTTTCAATGTGGATGAAGTGCTTTGCGACGCAATAGATTTTTACAATGTCGGCAACTTTGCCCAAGCATACCAAACCCTGCAGTTGCCATTATCAAGAACCTCGATTCTTAATGATAAAGAGTTCTATCAGATTCAATCAACGGTGAAGATTTGCCAATATGCCGTACTGCTTAAGAGTGGGAAAAGGACCGAGGCGTTAAAACTACTGCTAGAGCATGAGCAGTTCTTGCGTGAGAATGATATGCCATTTGAACTGCTGGAAGTGCTGCAACTCATCAAGCAACACTATGAGATGGAAGGCAACAAGGCATTTGCTGACAAATACAGCCTAATCTATTACACTACCAAGGACGAGTTCATCAATAAGAGTCGCTTGGGCAAGATGGATCAGGCGAAACTCAATCTGGAACTGGAGGAGACGCGTGAGCGAATCCGTGAGATGAGTTACCGGCAGCAGATGCAGACCATTTTACTGTGGAGCGCCATTATCATCACGCTGCTGGCACTCACCATCCTGGGGGTGCTGTATGCCAACTACCGGAAGACCAAGCGCACCAACCGCCTACTGTATGAGAAAAATGTTGCCCTACTCAATGACAACAAACAATTGCGTCCTGTCGCCGAAATCCCCGAAAAGATCACCAAGGACGAACTCTCGCCCGCCGACCTGGAACTGCTGGACAAGATTACTGCTGTGATGGAATCGTCGCCCGAGGTATTCAACGAGGCGTTCTCGCTCAACCGCCTTGCAGAACTGGTCAGCAGTAACACGAAGTATGTGTCCCGTGCCATCAACATCGGCAAGCAGTGCAACTTCAGCGTGCTGTTGAACGAGTACCGCATCAAGGAGGCTTGCCGGCGACTGATGGATACCGAGAACTACGGCAATTACACGATTGAGGGCATCGCAAACAGCGTCGGCTATAAGTCTCGCAGCAATTTCGCGAGCATTTTCAAGGAAAGTGTAGGACTTACCCCCTCGGCGTTCCAGAGGATGAGTCGTGATGGGGAAAACGTTATTGACCTTTACAAGGAATAAAGCCCTGCAAGAGGGTACCACGCCACTTAATTCGTCAATTGCGGTGAAACTGCTTCTTCCTTACAGATGAGGCGGTTTTCATTCATGCGGGACATGTATTGCTGGATGAGGGCTTTGAGAAATTGTTCCAGCGCAGGTTGTTCGGGCAATTGACCGACCAAATTGTTTTTCAATAGTTTGTCGGTTTTGAAGCGATAAACGGCGGTGGTGCGGGTGCCATCGAACTGGAGCAGCAGATCACCCTTGACGAGCTGGTAGATTCCCGCATTGTAGTTGAAGGCCCACGTCCCGGCAGGGTCAGCGGCCAACACATCGGCGCCGAAGGCGATATAGGGTTTATTGTAGCCCAGCAGGTGCAGCAAAGTGGGTGTGATGTCGGTCTGCTGGACGATCACGTCGTCGCGCAAGGCGGGCGCCAGCGTGCCGTCGGGCGTGAAGAAGATGATGGGGATGCTGTACAGCCCCAGGTCAGTCTTATAGACGTCGTGGCTGGCCTGGTTGGTGTGGTCGGCAACGAGGACGAAGATCGTGTTCTGGTACCACGGCTCGCGGCTGGCGCGCTCAAAAAAGCGACGCAGGGCCAGGTCGGTATAGCGCACACACTTGTGGATGGGCTGGCCGCCCTCGTCGTGCAAACTGTCACGATACTGCTCAGGAACGTTGTAGGGATGATGCGATGACGCGGTGAATACCGTGGCCAGGAAGGGCTGTTTCAGGCCCTCGATGTTGTCGAGGGTGAACTGCAGGAACGGCTCGTCCCAAATGGCCCATTTCCCGTCAAAATCGCCCATTCCATCGTATTTTTTCGACATGCAATACTCGTCCAGGCCATAGTAGCGCTCATAGCCGATGCTGTGGGCATAGGCGCTGAAACCCATCGAAATGTTGTGCCCGCCGTGGAAAAAAGCCGTGCTGTAACCCTGGCGGTCCAGCATCGACGAGATGCCGTCCACATCGTTGAGCGAGGCGGGCGTGAGGAAGAACGACTCGACCATCATGGGCAGGCCCGACAAAATCGAGGGCATGGCGTCCATGCTGATGCGGCCGTTGGCAAAACTGTATTTGAAAGTCAAGGATTTCGTCAACAGGCTGTCGATAAACGGCATGTAGCCCTTATAATTGCCGCCATCCAGGTCAGGGTTGAGTGAGCCGATATACTCCTTGCCCATGCTCTCGACGATGAGGATGACCACGTTCTTGCCCGGGTGACTCAGGGCGTCCACAACGGGCTGGGTATGCTCGGGACTGTATGTGGTCTCCATCTGTTCTTTGGTCATGTAATCGGGCGTGACAAAGACTTTCTTGCCGATGCTGCGAATCATCGAGAACGGCGTGTTCAGCACCACCGAAGCCTCTACGGGGCGGTTGACAAACTCGTTGGCGTTGCTGATGGTGATGGGGCGCGTACCCGCCGTGACGCTGCCGCGAATGCCCACGATAGCCAACGGAATCATCACCAACAGAGCCACAGCTTGTGAGATATAATACTGAGAGCCAAAACGGTACACTTCAAGCCGTGGCTTGGTATAGCATCGCCACAAGATCAGCACCAGCGCGAAAAATGCCAGCACCAGATACCAGTGACGGATGAATTCGGTCAACAGGATGGACGTGATGTTGCCCTCGTTGGCAAACTCGGTGAATACCGTCACCGTCGAACGGCGGCCCGTGTATTGGAAATAGACCGCATCCATCAGATTGCTGGCGATGGCAACAGCATTGGTGACGACAAACAGCCACTTGAGTCCCTTGTGAATTGCCGGACGCTCCTTGAGGTGCAGCGGTAACAGCATGAGCACCAGATAGATGCTATTGACATAGAGCAAAGCAGACGTATCGAAAACCAGCGCCCCATGCAGCATGCTCTTGAACAACGGCCACGACATGTAGGGCGCAAAGGTGGACCAGTTCTCGGCAAAGAACGCCACCCGCGACAGCAGCCACACGAGATAGGCCACCAGCATATTCAGCACAGCAGCCCCTATATTGCTATGAATCAACTTCTTCAAGCTACCGACTAGTTTATTCGTTAATGACTATTGCTGTGTTTTATATTCTTTCGCAATCAATATAGATCGATTAAGTTTATCAATAAACCATTGTTTGTCAGGGAGGCATGTCAAATATTGTCCTACTTTTATGTTATCCTCGTCCAGCATGAGCAATTCAATGTGTTCCGTGTTTCCTTCGCTACACAACAGTAACCCTATAGGCTTGTTCTCATCGGCTTGCATTTCATACTTCTCAAGGTACTTCAAGTAAAGTTCCATTTGCCCCTTATATTGCGGTTTGAACTTGCCCAGTTTTAAGTCGATGGCAACAAGGCATTTAAGCCTTCGATGATAGAATAGCAAGTCAAGATAGTAGTCTGTTCCATCTATAGTAAACCGTTTTTGCCTCTCGAGGAATGCAAAACCTTGCCCTAATTCCAGGATGAAACTCTCCAATTGTTTTGCAATTGCATTCTCCAAATCCTCTTCAGAATAATAACCACTCAAACCAAGGAAATCAAGAATGTAGGAGCTTTTAAGTACTACATCTGGCTCCATGTGGTGAGGATTGATATTCTCAAGTGTCTTGACCATCATATCTCCTGGTTTCACAGCCAGTAAAGATCTTTCGTAGGTCATTTCGTCTTGCTTGTTGCGTAATTGCTTGACGCTCCAGTGCTCGGCAATTCCCATTTGTTGGTAGAAAAGCCTTTTGGTGTCATCTTCGATGGTGATGAGTTCAAGAAAATGACTCCATGTTAATGTTTGCGATAGCGTCGCAAACATTTCATAGTCATTATACAGTCGAGCAACCTTCATCATTCTCGTCAAAGCGGAATAGGTAAATCCTTTTCCATACCGAGCCATCAATCTTTGCGACAATGTCGCAAGAATCTTCTGACCATATGATGAGTATGTTTGATAATTAAGGTCCTCAATGATATATTTACCGACACTCCAGAAAGTCATGCTAGAATGAGCATTGACATAAACCGCCACCTTATTTTTTGCGTTATCAATTATTTCGGTAACGCCTTCATAGAGATGGTCACTGATTTGCCCTATTATCTGAGTATCAACAACCGGTTCATTCATATCTTCTTATCGTAGTTTTGTTCATTTGCTGAGGAGTTTGAGCATCTGTTCGATGATGTTGCGGTTGTTGCTCAGGCGGGGGACCTTGCGCTGGCCACCCAATTTGCCGGTGGAAGCGAGCCATTTGTCAAACAGGCCTGTGGGAGCGATAACCAGAGAGGGCGGGGCAAGGAAGATGTCGCCCGTGCGCTTGGCATCATAGTCGCTGTTGACTTCCCGCAGATGCTGGTCCAGCAGCTGCATGAATCGTTCCTTATCGGCGGGCTCGCGCTCAAACTCGATAAGCCACTGGTGGTGACCGCGTTGGCCATCATGCGCATATACCGGTGCTGCAGTATAGTTGAGGACTTCGCTTCCCGTCTCCTTCTCGGCCAGTGCGATGGCATGGTCGGCATTGTGCACCATCAACTCCTCGCCAAAGGCATTGATAAAGCTGCGGGTGCGGCCTGCTATGGTGATCTTGACGGGGTTGAGCTGTTCAATAGTCACTGTGTCACCCAAGCGGTAGCGCCACAACCCGTTGGCGGCTGTGATGATGAGTTCATAGGTGCGACCGGCCTCAATCTCCCAGATGGGATAGACCTCGGGAGTCTCGCTGTCACAGTCCTCGACAGGCAGGAACTCATAGAATACTCCAACATCGAGCAGCAGCAACATTGCCTCGCTCGACCAGTCACTCTGAACGGCAAAGAAACCCTCGCTGGCATTGTAGGTGTCCAGGAAGTGCATCTTGGACATGTCACAGAGTTGTTCATATTGCTGCCTGTAAGGCTCAAACGCGATGCCACCATGGAAGAATACCTCCAGGTTGGGCCACACCTCGTGGATGCAGGATTTGCCCGTGCGCTGCAGCACCTCGCGCAGCACCGTCAGGAACCACGACGGCACGCCACTCAGGTTGGTCACGTTGGCACCAATGCTGGCCTCGACCAGTTGCGGCAGTTTCTCGGTCCAATCCTCCATAAGGGCCACCTGTTTGCTGGGGATGCACGCCAGATTGGCCAATGGATTCATGTTCTCGATGAGGTTGGCACTCAGGTCCCCTACCCTAACGCCAGGTTTCAGCTTCAGGTTGTTGGCAAAGCTGCCCCCCAGGATGAATGCTTTTCCCGAGAAGATGCGGCTGGCGGGATTTAGGTTCAAGTAGTGAGAAACCACATCGCTTGCCCCTATATAGTGATTCCAACGGAACGATTCGCGGGTAATGGGGATATACTTGCTGCGACCGTCGCTCGTACCCGACGATTGGGCAAAATTCATGCAACGCCCGGGCCATAACTCGTCCTTGATGCCATTGACCATGCGCATGATTTGCGGCCTCAGGTCCTCGTAGGAGTACAAGGGCAACGTCGAGGCAAACTGCCGATAGGTCCTGATGGATGAGAAGTCATATTTACGCCCTATGCGCGTCAGGGCGGCTTTCTCGATCAGGCGCACCAACTCGCCCTGCTGCACGGCATCGGCATGGTCGATGAAGCGGGCATGCTCCTGCATGCGCGCCAAGAAATGACTGCGGACAAGTGGTGTGAAATCTATCATTGTTGCAAAAGTAGTAATAAACCCCGAAACCACGTAAATCGGACATGGAAAAATCAAGAAAACCATGCCCTTTGTCGATGAAAATGAACTCCTGGGCGCTTCATCCCGCAAGAAGAGGCCTTTTTGGTTATTTAGGCATGGAATATGCAGTTTTATGGGTGATTAGTCGATTAGTCATGAATATTTGTCTAAAAAATTTGCATCAATTCATCAATGTCGCTAATTTTGGGGCAACAAACATTTAGTAACTCATTAAAACATACGCACTATGAAACGGTTTATCTTAACAATGGTGGCAATGCTGACCCTCGGGGCAGCAGCCAATGCGATGAGCTACAAGGCGGCCCGTGATCAGGCATTCTTCTTGACCGACAAGATGGCCTATGAGCTTGGCCTGAGTGACGACCAGTACAATGCCGTATATGAAATTAACATGGACTATATCATGTGCCTGGACGTGTATGATGATATCTTCGGCACCTTCTGGAATCGCCGCAACAACGAGCTGAGGTTTGTGCTCTCGCCTTACCAGTATCAGCGCTATATGCAGCTCGAATACTTCTATCGCCCCGTGTCGTGGGAGAACAAGAAGTTTGTGTTCACTATCTATAACCACTATCCCAAGAACCGGTTCTATCGCGCCGCGCCTCCGGGATACCAGGTTTACAAGGGCTCTAACCGCTATTTCGACCACAGTGCATACAACGGACGCACCTTTGGCGCTCCTGACAGCAAGTCGCAGCCCAAGCCCGGCACTGGTGGCACGCAGCCCGGCATGCACACTCCCAAGAGCCAGCCTGGCAGCAAGAGCCAGCCCGGCATGATGACCAAGAAGCAGGCCGTCAACCAGGGCAAGCAGCAGATGAACAAGCCGCCCCGCCGTTAAAAGGCCCGTTGCGGTAAGGACATAAAAAACAGGAGAGAATTCCCGAGTCTGGGGGGTCTCTCCTGTAGTTCTTATAATGGGCTGATTCTCTACTGTTTCTTGAGTTCGAAGCCCACCATGACGTCCTCGTAATTGTCGAGCAGCGTCGACAGTGCCTTGATGGTGGAGCTATCGCTGAAACGCCCCAACAGCGACATCAGTTTCAACAGCTTGTCGGCATCAAAAGTGAGTTGCAGTTTCTTTTTGCCGTCACGCTTGAGGCTGGCATTCATGGGCACACCATGCCACTTGAATGTGATTTTTTCGGTCGTCGGATTATAGTTGTAGGTCCCCTTGACGCTAGCACCCATCAACTTCATGGAGCACGTTCCGTCCACATTGAACACAAACTGCGGACGCGCCTTGTCCAGACCGATTTTCTTGTAGGCATTCTTGAGTTTTTTCTTCAGTTTGCCCTTAGCGATCGGCTTGGCAATTCCTGCAAGCAGGTTTTTGCCGCTCACGCCAACACTGGGCGCATTGTATTTCCAATCGCCCTGCAAGGTAAGGTTGATCCTCCGGGTCTCGTTGGCGATGTCGTCCTCGGTCATCGTGAACACATCGTCGGGGTGCAGGTCTCGCCCGGCATTGTGGCGCGACGTGCTGCAACTGGTGGTCATGGGCATCAACAGGGCCGCGATGACACAGAAAAATGCTATGAATCGTCTCATTGTCAAAAGTATTATGACGCAAATTTAACCCTTTTTTCCAAAAAACAAATCCAAAAACGGCATAGAAATAAAAAAAATAGTACCTTTGCAAGTTGTCAACGATTGACTGCATCAAAAAACGCTGATAAAAACAAGATAATAAAAACAAAAAATAACGAATTATGGTAGTAGGTTACGGTGGTCGCAAGATTATCATGGAGAATGATGATACGTCTTACTATGGACGCATCTTGATCAAGGCATTAGCCAAGAACTATCCTGATAATTACTACATCCTGTATTCTCCTGAGAACAATTCTAACAAGCGTCTCACGGCATTGTTCAACGAGGAAAGTGTGCGCGTGAAATTCCCGCGCAGCCACATCCACAGCAAGGAACGTTGGTACACGGGCAACGGCATCGTACGCTCGGCCAAAGGCCATGGCGTGAACACATTCCACGGCATCGACGACGGTATTTCGTCTGGTTTCGCCGGCAGCAATTTCCCGACGGTATTCACCATGACCGATCCGCTCTATCGCAGTGCCAAAGGATGGTTAGAACGCATGCTCATGCAGCGCAGCGCCCGCAAAGCCTGCAAGATCGCCAAGCGCGTAATCGCCCTCAACGAGGTTGACCGCCAGACGATTATTGACCATTATCACGTCAAGCCTGACAACGTGGAGGTAGTACACCCCTGCTTCTTTGACGGCTGTGATGAGTCGGTGCCCGAGAGCATGTTTGACATCCTGCGAGAGAAATATCACCTGCCCGAACGTTTTGTCTTGTATAAGGGTCGTTTGAACAAGAATGACAACCTGACCGAGGCCATGCAACTCGTGCATGCATTGCGCAACAACAAGATTTCTATCGTGATGCTGGGATACCGTACCGACCATTTCGACCACGTCATCAAAGAGGAGGCCCACGACATGCACATGTTCCACCGCTTCAAACAGGTGGACAAAGCACACATGGCCGACCTCACCGCAGTGTGCAAGATGGCTAAAGCGGTGATTATTCCCAATACCGACCGTGCACGTGACTTGTACAAAATTATCAACGCACAACGCAGCGGCGCAGTGGTCATCTGCAAAGATTCAGCCAAGGCGCGCGAGATTGGTGGCGACGGAGCCATCTACTATGATGACATCAATAAGGGTGCCGACTTGCTGAGCGATGTGCTAGACGACGAGAACAAGAAGGCCGCATTGCTGGCGGCTGCTCGTGCCAATTCCGAGCGATTCACGGCCAAGGAGTTAGCCGACCACATGATTCACATCTACCGCTCGGTACTGACTCACCGCCGCCTCTATCAACAGTAATCAGCGTAACCACACAACACAAAGCGGCAAAGGATAGTGGAAATCCTTTGCCGCTTATCTTTTCCAAATCAGGAGACTACACACTAGCGTTGGTCGGTGCCCCAGAGGAGTTTCTGGCGCAGGGTGCTGGCGAAATTGTTTCCGGCCAGCTGCACGACGCGGGCACAGTGGGCTGCACGCCTGATGGTCAGGGCCGAGCCTGTGGGGCATAAGGTTACTTCGCCGTCAATACTCACCTCGTAGTGCGTCGCGCGCGTGTGGGTACGCACGACAATGATGCTGTCGTCGCGCACGACAAGCGGGCGCATGGTCAACGAGTGGGGCGAAATGGGCGACAGCACCAAGCAGGATGTGGTGGGCTCCAAAATGGGGCCTCCAACGCTCATATTATAGGCCGTAGAGCCGGTCGGCGTGCTCACGATGAGTCCGTCACCGCGATAGGTGGTCAGGCTATGACTGCGTAGGCTGGTTTCCATATCGAGCATCGACGAGGTGTCGTGGCGCAGGATTGCCACCTCGTTCAACGCCCAGGGGTGTGAAATATCCACATCGTCGCACTCGACCTGCAGCATGGTGCGTTCCTCGATGCGATAGTTGCCTGCCAGCACATCGTCAATGATGCTGTTGCTCCCGTCGAGGTGTCCGTTGGTCAAGTAGCCCAGATGTCCCAGATTGATGCCCAAAATGGGCATTCCCTGGCGCGACACCCACATGGCCGTGGTCAGGAAAGTGCCATCACCGCCCAATGAGAGAGCCATGTCGGCCTCAGGCACATGACTCACCTCAAACGAGGCAATCCCATCAGCATCCTGATGGCAAAGGTATTGCAGATACTCATGCTCGACGGCGATGTCAATGCCCCGATGGCGCAGGTATTCCAGCAGCGAGACAACCCTGGAGGTGTCGGCATGCTGATAAGTGTTTCCAAAGATAACCAGTCGTTTTATCATAATCCTGATTGCAATATCTCAATTATCGTTTTCTTGTTCTGTTACAGTGGTGTTGCCCGCTGGCTCTTGATGCAGGTATTCGGTGAGCGTTCGGGCCTTGACAGGACCAATGACTGCCGCCAAGGTCTGCTCATCGGCCTCGCGGATGCGCTTCAACGACTTGAATTGCTTGAGCAGCAGTGTACGGGTCTTGGGACCGATGCCCGGCACCTCGTCAAGGGTACTGTGCACCTGTCCCTTGCTGCGCTGTTTGCGGTGGAAGGTGATGGCAAAGCGGTGGGCCTCGTCGCGCAGGCGCTGGATGACGTGCAGAGTTTCACTGTTCTTGTCGATATACAAGGGGATGCTGTCACCGGGGAAAAAGACCTCATTCAAGCGCTTAGCGATTCCCACGACGGTCATCTGGCCATGCAGGCCGATGCTCTCGAGCGCCTCTATGGCCGACGTCACCTGGCCCTTGCCGCCATCGACGATGAGCAGCTGCGGCAGTTCCTGCCCTTCCTGCACCAAGCGGCTGTAACGGCGAGTGATGACCTCGCGCATCGAGGCAAAATCGTCGGCGCCCTCGACAGTCTTAATGTTGAAATGCCGGTATTCCTTCTTGGAGGGCTTGGCATTGCGGAACACCACACACGACGCCACAGGAGTGGAACCACTGATGTTGCTGTTGTCAAAGCATTCCACATGCCGCGGCAGCACACTCATGCGCAGGTCGCGCTGCATGGTGGTGAGCGTGCGTGTCATCCGTTGCTCGGGGTTGAGTTTTTCCATGGCCCGCAGGCGGTCAGTACGCTTCTGCACCGCATTTTTCACTGCAATGTCAAGCAGACGCTTCTTGTCGCCGCGCTGGGGAATGGAACAGGTAAGTCCCGCAAATTCCACATCGGGCAAGATATTGACGACAGCCTCGGTCACATGTTCGCGGCGATAGGTCTCGGCAAAACGCTGACGCAGTTCGGCAATGGCCATTGACATGATCTCGGCATCAGTCTCGTCGCGGGTCGAGAGGCGATACTCGAGTGTGAGCGACTGCACCACTGCCCCACCCCGCATGTGCATATAGTTGACCCATGCGGCATCATCGTCACGCAACAGGCCGAAGACGTCGATATTGTGGATGCTTGGGCTGACGATGACAGAACGCCGCCGCACATGCTCCAGCAGCTTATAACGCCGCTTGATGACCTCGGCTTCCTCAAACCGCAGCTCACTGGCCAGCTGCTGCATCTGCTCCATGAGCAATTCCATTAACTGGTGGGTATCACCGTTGAGAATCTGCCGTATCTCGCTGATGTATTCGCCATATTGCTCGACACTCACCAGCCCTTGACAGCAGCCCTCGCAGCGGTGAATGTGGTATTGCAGACACAGGCGATGCTTGTGCCCCTCGATTGTTTCACGTGAAACATGCAAGCGGCAGGTGCGCAACGGGTAAATCTGTCGGATGGTATCAATGAGGACTTTAGCAACTTCGGCTTTTGGGTATGGCCCGTAGAACCGGTCCCCCTTGGTCCTCGCCTCACGAGTGATGTACACTCGCGGATAGAGACCGCCCGAGATGCAGATCCAGGGATAACTCTTGTCATCCTTGAGCAGGACATTGTAGCGCGGCTGGAATTCCTTGATCAGGGCATTCTCCAGGTCGAGGGCCTCTTCCTCGGTATTGACGACAGTGTATTCCAGGTCAGCAATATTGCGCACAAGCATAGTTGTGCGCAATGATGCGTGCTCGCGGTTGAAGTAGGAGCTGACCCGGCGCTTGAGGTTCTTGGCCTTGCCGACGTAAATAATCGTACCCTCCCGATTGCGGTAGCGATAAACGCCAGGCTCATCGGGGAGCAACGACAGCTTCAACTTCAGGTCGTCGGTCATGCCTCCAACTCAATCAACGCCCCAAACGATCAGGCTCAATCTTAAAAAGTGAACAGCGAGGTCACCTCAACATCGGGCGGGAACACCTCACGGCCGTGCAGGTCAGCCAGGTCACAGATGAAGTTGATGTAAATCTTCTTGGGATTCATCGACTTCACCAGTTCATAGGCAGCGAGCATCGTGCCGCCAGTGGCGAGCAGATCGTCATGGATAACGACTACGTCGTCCGGCATGATGGCATCCTTGTGGATCTCGATGGTGTCGGTGCCGTATTCCTTGGTATAGGACTTCTGGATGACCTCAGCGGGCAACTTACCGGGCTTGCGCAGGGGCACAAAACCGGCATTGAGCTGGGTAGCGAGGATGGCACCGCCAATAAAGCCGCGTGCCTCGATGCCAACGACACGGGTCACGCCCTTGTCACGGTACAGGTCAGCCATGGCACGCGCCATAATCTGGAGCGCCTCGGTGTCCTTGAATGCGGTGGTCAAGTCCTTGAACTGAATACCCGGAACAGGGAAATCAGGAATATTGCGGACCACGCTTTTTACTTTCTCTAATTCTTGCTTATTCATTGTAAATCAGTATTTTATGTGTAGATTGTTTCACGTGGAACATTTATCTGCCCAATAGCGCGAGCAGGATATTGATATCACTTGGCGACACCCCGGGAATGCGTGAAGCCTGCCCCACCGTCTCGGGGTCGATGGCCTGCAATTTCTGGCGGGCCTCGGTAGATATCTGGAGTATCTGGGAGTAATCAAACTTGCCCTTGAGGGTCACATTATCGAGGCGCGCTACACGGTCGGCAATAAGGGTCTCGCGCTCGATATATCCCTGGTACTTGATGGCTATCTCGGCAGCCTCGATAATTTCGTCTCGGCGGGCCTCCTCCAAATTGCCAAGCTGGGCGCGTAGCTCAGGTAATGCCTCGGCCAATATGGTCATATTAACCTGAGGACGCAACAGCAGCTCATACAACCGCTGTCCTTGGCTCAAGGGTTGGATGCCGCGAGTTTCAAGCATGGGGTTAACAACGGCGGCTTTGACGGTAAACTGACGGCAAAACTCCGTTAGCGCATCCATCTGCTCACGCTTGGAGCACATCAGGTCATATCTCTCCTGAGTGGCAAGGCCCAGACGATAGCTTTTCTCGGTCAAACGCATGTCGGCATCGTCCTGACGCAACAGAATGCGATGCTCGGCGCGCGAGGTGAACATGCGGTAAGGCTCGTCCACACCGCAGGTCACCAGGTCATCGATAAGCACACCGATATAGGCCTCGTTGCGCGCCAAAGTGAACGGTTCTCCTCCTGTGACGTTTTGGTGGGCGTTGATGCCGGCAATGAGCCCCTGTCCTGCCGCTTCCTCATACCCTGTCGTGCCATTGACCTGTCCGGCGAGGAAAAGATTCTTCACCAACTTGGATTCCAGCGTATGGGTTAACTGCGTCGGATCAAAAAAGTCATATTCGATGGCATATCCAGGGCGGAAAGCGTGCACGTTGCGCAAGGCGGGAATGTGAGTCAGAGCCTCCATCTGCACCTCCCAGGGCAGTGACGACGAGAAGCCGTTGAGGTACATCTCATGGGTGTCGGCACCTTCGGGCTCAATGAAGAGCTGATGAGAGGTTTTGTCGGCAAAAGTGACGATTTTAGTCTCTATACTGGGGCAATAACGGGGCCCGATACTGGTAATCTGTCCGTTGTAAAGGGGAGATTGCGGCAATCCTTTACGCAGGACATCATGCACCTGCTCGTTGGTATGCACAATCCAGCAGGGGCGTTGCGGCAGCCAGGAAGCGATACCGGGAAGGAATGAGAAATGATGGAAATCATGCTCTCCCTCCTGCTTGATGCATTGCGAGAAGTCGATGGTGCGCTCGTCAAGACGGGGCGGTGTGCCGGTTTTCATGCGGCCAACGGTGAAGCCGAGTTGTGCCAGTTGTTCGGTAATACCTCTTGCTGGAGGCTCCGAAACGCGTCCGCCGGGCGTCTGCACCTTACCCACATGCATCAGGCCGTTAAGGAAAGTCCCTGCAGTGAGAATCACAGCCTTGGCACTGAAAATGAGTCCAAGGGCGGTCTTGACACCTTTCACTACCCCACCCTCGATGACGAATTCATCGACAGAATCCTGCCACATGTACAGATTTGGCGTGTTTTCAAGCACCTTTCTCCACTCGAGAATGAACTGCTGACGGTCGCTCTGCGAACGCGGACTCCACATCGCGGGTCCCTTGCTGCGGTTGAGCATTCTGAACTGGATGCTAGAACGGTCGGTAACAATACCCATCTGGCCGCCCAGGGCGTCAATCTCGCGCACGATCTGCCCCTTGGCGATGCCGCCTACTGCGGGATTACAGCTCATTTGCGCGATTTTGTTCATGTCAATCGTGATCAGCAGGGTGTGTGAACCCAACCGGGCTGCCGCACTAGCAGCCTCGCAACCGGCATGGCCGGCCCCTACCACAATGACATCATAGTCGTTTCTCATGCAATAAACACGTTTTTAGGCAGAATCGCGAGTGCGTCATTTTCATGTTTTTCCATGATTTCGCGCTCTCCAGGCCCCTTGTCATTGATACCGCACAGGTGCAGCACGCCATGGATAATGACGCGCATGAGTTCAGTCTGATAAGGAGCACCCAGCATCTCGGCATTGCTGGCAACCGTGTCAAGCGAGATAACCATGTCGCCGGCAATGTGGCGCGAATTGGTGTAGTCAAACGTGATAATGTCCGTGTAATAATCATGCCCGAGGAACTCGCGGTTGGTGGCCAGGATATACTCGTCGTCACAGAAGACGTAGGTCAAGCACCCTACCCGCTGTCCATGGCTTTGAGCCACCTCGACAATCCATTGCTGCACCGCCTCGGTGTTGAGGCGTGGCATCTGCACGTTGCCTTGGGTCATGTAATTGATTTCGGTCATAATGGGTCTGTCTTAAAAAACGGGACACAAAGATAACACATTATTTTGATAAACAAGCATAAAATGCCAAGTTTTGAACCCTTGACGCGATTACTACATCATTTTGGCAACGGTTTGGGGCAAAATGCGTGCCAGGTCTCCCCTGCCCGATTTTCTGGATTATTTCCAAAAACCGCTAATTGAGTGAAAAACAGCGAAAAATGGGATTTTGAGCGCTTGAGATTTCAATATTTCGATGATTGCAGTGGGTTGTGCGTGATTTTTTTGAAGAATTTGGCATAAAATTTGCAGGATTAAAGATAAACCAGTACCTTTGAGAAACCTTAATTGAAGGGTCCTGCATGAGGGCCGAGAGACAACGCAGTTAACGAACACTAATATAAAAATGACATATTATGATACAGTATTTCACATCTAACCTCTGGCTCATTTGGGTAATCATCTCCATTGTGTGCCTCATCCTGGAATTATCATCGGGTGATTTTTTCATTCTGTGTTTCGCTATCGGTGCAGCTGCCTCGGCCATCGTTGCCGGATGCGGTGCATCACTCACCTGGCAAATCATCATTTTTGCCATCGTTTCGGCCTTGAGTTTGCTGCTTGTGAGGCCCGCGCTCATCAAAAAACTGCACAAACCCCATCGTGAACGCTTGAGCAATGCCGAGGCTATGGTCGGCAAAGAAGGACGCGTGAGCGAGGATATCATTGCCGGCGGTTATGGACGCATAGCTATCGACGGCGATGACTGGAAGGCCTGCAGTGCTGATGGCAGCGCCATCGCTCAGGGTGCCCGTGTGCGTGTCGTCAAGATGGACAGCATCATTGCCACCGTTGAGCCCGCCTGACAATGACTTAATTGGACTAATGACTAACAACTTAAAACAATAAAATTATGCCATCCACATTAACAATTTTCCTGATTGTCGTTATTTTGTTGGCGCTTATTCTGGTAAAGAATAGCCTCGTGATTATTCCGCAGAGTGAGACCAAGATCATTGAGCGCCTGGGTAAGTATTATGCCACCCTCAAACCCGGTATCAATATCATTATCCCGTTCATCGACCGCGCCAAGAGCATTGTGGCTTATGAGCACGGACGCTATCGCACGACCAATGTAATCGACCTGCGTGAGCAAGTGTACGACTTCGACAAGCAGAACGTGATTACCAAGGATAACGTAATGACCCAGATCAATGCACTGCTGTATTTCCAGATTATGGACCCGTTCAAGGCCGTGTATGAGATCAATAACCTGCCCAACGCTATCGAAAAACTGACGCAGACCACGTTGCGTAACATCATCGGTGAACTCGAGCTGGATCAGACGCTTACCTCGCGCGACACCATCAACTCCAAGCTGCGCGCCGTCCTCGACGATGCCACCAACAAGTGGGGTATTAAGGTCAACCGCGTTGAGCTGCAGGACATTCAGCCGCCTCAAACCGTGCTCCAGGCCATGGAGAAACAGATGCAGGCCGAGCGTAACAAGCGCGCGACCATCTTGACCAGCGAGGGTCAGAAACAGGCTGCCATCCTCCAGTCCGAGGGTCAAAAGACCGCACGCATCAACCAGGCCGAAGCCGACAAGCAGACCGAGATCCTGCGTGCCGAGGGTGAAGCCCAGGCCCGCATCCGCAAGGCCGAGGCCGAGGCAATCGCCATCGACAAGATCACACAGGCTGTGGGCAAGAGCACCAATCCCGCCAACTATCTGCTGGCTCAAAAGTACATCCAGATGCTCGACACCGTTGCCAGCGGCGACAAGACCAAGACGGTTTACCTGCCTTACGAGGCTACGAACCTGCTGGGTTCCATCGGTGGCATCAAGGAACTGTTCACCGGCGAAGCCAACAAGGAGTGACAGTAGAGTAGGGGAGAGTCCCACATCGGGGACTAAACATCAACAAGGCACGATCGCTTCATGGGCGACCGTGCCTTGGTTTGTCATGGACTGCGGCTCACATCAGCATCTTCTGGCGCCACACCCCGGGAGTGCAGCCCTCATGTGCCTTGAAAGCATTGATGAATTGTGCCTTGCCGGAAAAACCCGACCTCGACGCTACCATATCGATGCTAATCGACGTTGAATCAAGCAGTTGCTTGGCATATTCCAAGCGCAGCCGTGTTATCCAGGTCACGAAACTGCAACCATAGTGCGAGTTGATGTACTGCGAGAGATAAACTCGGTTGGTTGACAGCTCCTGTGCAACCTCTGCCATGGTAACACCCGACAGACGGTAACCCTCTTTCTCAACCCACTTGTTCACCCTTGACGACAACTCGCTGTGTAAAGCGGATTCCTTTAGGGTTGTAGATTCTTGTTGAAAAATACTTACATCTCTGATTTCCAAGTTGTTAACCTCGATAATTTGATTGATGGTCGTGACAAATAAGTAGCCCCAGACCAATAGCATAGCCAAGTAATATACAGCCTGGAATTGTTGAGCCATGACAACAAAGAGAACAAACAAAACTGCACTCACACTCACAACGGCCAAGCTGCGAACAACCATATTCAGGCAGATCTGTAACCTTTCCTCCTCACTTCCTGGCTCGAGATGAGAATCTCGAAGTACTCTATACCTATAGAAAAAAGCAATACTAACATGAGCTAACTCAATGAAGAAGAGGCCCGTTAAGATGTATAGTATGATTCTGGAAAGGGCAGGGGAGAGCAAAAGGGAGAACCACAAGAAGGCAATATAAACCACAAAGGCGATGATAGGAATATGCAGTCGCGGAGTAGAGAGATTCAACTGTGAAACGAATAGGGGAAATATCAAGAACATCAAAAAAGATGAAGTGGCCACCAAGGCAACATTAAGCACCTCATTAACAGACGGGTAAGTCTCATTTAGCTGGGTCAGCCATTGAAAACCAGTCACGCAACCAACAAGCATCATCACAATGGAAAGCATCAGTTTGTACCTCTTGAAGTGGCGCAAATGCGCTACCTTGGCGTTGCCGATGAACAGCAACGCGAGTCCAAAAGCAGACGTCACCACCATGGTACACAACTGCGAAAAATCAAATAGCGTGTCTGGCAACATAACGATTTCTTAAAAGCGGAGCAAAAATAGGAAAAAACCATCAATAATCAGTAAAATTTGGCAAAATGCAACCCAAAGGATGGAAAAATGCGTTTTTTTTGTATTTTTGCAGCCGTTTTCAAGAGTAAAGAATGGATTTTGATACCCTCGAATATGGGATTGTGTTAGTTGGCTGGGTGGTAGGCATCCTGCTAGGCACGATATTATTATTCGTCAAGCTTCCCGCCGATAAAGTGCATTTTACTTACCGCAGGGCAAAAAACACTTGTGCCATCACCATCATACTGTTCGGGCTGGAAATTCTGTTCCAGTGGCTGATACGCTTTTATTTCAAACTGGATGACCCCGCGTTATCAGTTTCCGTTTATCTGATGACATTTTGCGTAGCAACGCTGATATTCACAGGCGGTTTCTGCACCATGCTCGCGCCGCACTTTATGGACAAGAAACAGCGTATTATCCTGATTTCTGTATTGGCGTTCTATGGCACCTACCTGTTGATCAACTACTTCATTGACAATCGACGCATACAGTCCTACGGCATTCTCATCGCCTGTGCAATCCTGCTGGTCATCACGTGCATCTCGATCTACAAGTTTGTCTACATCTACCGTCACGCCATCAATGATCTGAAAACCTATTACGCTGATGTCGTAGAGAATCTCATGCGCTGGATGCCTGGAGTAGGGACGGGCGTCATGCTGCTGCTCATTGCTGCTCCCATCACATGTCTGTGTCCCAGGTGGGTTGGTATCAATCAGCTGGCATTAGGTATCGTGCTGTTTATCTACACCTTTATCTACACCATTGAATTCTCATTCAGTTACAATACCGTGGCTGCAGCCATTCATCAGCAACCCGAAGTCGACGAGCCACAAGACGCTGGCAATGAGCCGGCAAAAAGCGGATCATCGTCACTGAGCGCCTCGCTACAGGAGGTTATGCAGAGTAAAGAGTCACGCTGGCGTGAGCAAGGCGGATACCGTACTGCCGGGCTGACCATCGAGCAAGCCGCTCGCGCCATGGGCACCAACCGCAGCTATCTGTCACGCTACCTGAACGAGGTGAGACAGATGACTTTCTATGAATGGGTGGCCCGTATGCGAATCGATGAGGCACAATCCATCATGGTTCAAGAGCGCGAAACCTCCATAGAGCAGATCGCCTCAAGATTGGGCTTCACATCGGTATCCACCTTCTCGAGCACATTCAAGAAAGTGGTGGGAGAGAGCCCTGTGAAGTGGCGAAACGCACATTAACCTTTGATTTTTGCTTGTATTCTAAAAAACACCATTTTATCGGTGATTTTTAGTACTAATTGGTGCTGATTCGTTAAATAAATCAGCACGCAACAATTATTCATTGCCTGGCCTTGCAAGTGTGGCATTTATATCATTTTTCTTTTATAACTTTGCATTCGTGATGAAGGAGATATGTCCATCTCATCACGACTTGACTTTAAATTTTATGAAATAAAAGAACTGTGCATTCGGAATAATACTAGAAAAAATTAGTATCCTTTAAGTGTTAATCGAGAATTAGTCTGGTAGTATAAATACCAGCAAAAGAAACTAGTTAAGCAAGATAAATTCAGTTAGCCTGGGAAGGTTGACTGTTTTTTTTGTGGTTTGGGACCAAAAGCCAAAAAAAAATTGTAACTTCGTGGCGCCACAGGCCGGACTAATGCCTGCCAGCCACTCAATTACAGAATGATTAACGTTTTTCATATCGTATCCAATAAGCACTGGACCGGTGCCGAGCAGTATACCTATGACCTGGTGGACCGCTTGCGCAACGACCCTGACTTCTACGTCGAGGTGGTGTGCCGCAAACGCCCCATCGTGCTCAAGCAATACCGGCGCCTGGAAATCCCCATCTCCATCTTGCCGCTCAAGGGCGTGACCGACATCGACTCACCCGTGCGCTTCGCCCGCCTCTTGCGCAAGGGCAAGAACATCATCCACGTGCACAGCTTCAAGGATGCCTTCATGGCGGTGATGGCACGCCGCATCAGCGAGAACCGCGATACACGTGTTGTGGTGAGCGTTCACGGCGTTTACAAGCCCAAAAAGAACTACATGTACACCAAGCTGTACAAGTCCATTGACTGCTTTGTCTTCTCGTCCGAGATGGCTCGCGACGCCTTCCTGGGCAAGGCCAAGAAGACCTATGCCGATCGTGCCGTGGTGCTGCGAGACAGCGTCTGCGACAGCCACATCGGCACTACGGTGCCCGATCTGCGCCGCGAACTGGGACTCGACAGCCATCAGGCTCTGATCATGTACCATGGCAAGCTGGCCCCTGAAAAAGGCCTGGACGCCCTCCTGGGCGCTTTAACCCATGTGGACAAGTCCAAGTACCACCTGGCCATCATCGGCGAAGGAGAGCCCAAATACAAGGCAAAAATCAAAGGTTTCATCGTTGCCGCTGGCATGGTCAATAATGTCACGCTGCTGGGATTCAGGGACAACATCCTGGAATACCTGCGCCAGGCCGACTTAGGCGTGCTGCCTTCCATCCAACCCGAGGCGCTGGGAATCAGCAACCTGGAGTACATGATGGCCGGCAAGGCGCACATCTGCAGCAACAATGGTGCCCAGCCCGAGTATGTCCACGACGGCGTGAACGGCATTCTCGTTCCGCCGGGCGATGAACAGGCGCTGACCAACGCCATCAACTTGCTGCTCAACGACACAGCTACCCGCTCGCGCCTGGGCACGCAGGCCCAAAAGGACTTTGAGGACCACCTTGACTATCCCGCCTTCTACAAGAAGATGACCGACCTGTACCGCCATCTGCTTGAGGCTGCCCCCGTCGTGGAAATCGATGTCCCACAACCCGAAGAATAACAGAGATATAAGTCCCGTGAGATTGGTCTCGTGGGTGCTGACTCAATAAAAAACGCCGCCGGGGCACGATTGCCTCGGCGGACGTTTTTATTGTAGGGTAGGGGAAAGGTCCCCGCCTGCTTTACTCGATCACGAACTGATAGAGGGTGCAACGGATGCTCTTGCTGGCGCAGTTACCGGCAGCAATCTGACGATAAGCGCGGCCGATGTACCAGGTCCAGTAGTCGGTGAACTCGCCCACCGTGCCGTTAGACTTGGTGTAGGGCAGCATACCCGTTACATTACCGTTGTTGTCAACGGCAAAGAGGCAAACCTCGCGACGCTGCGAACCGCTACTGTTATAAACAGTCTTGCGGATCTTGGTGTACCACCACGAGGTGCACTCACCAAAGCCGATCGGCTCACCCACGGGCTCATACTCCTTGGTGTCGAGGTTCTGGACACCATACTGTACCAAACCAGTATAGGGCGTACCGTCATCCTCATACAGCAGGTTGATGAACTGCACGCGGCACAGCGAGTCGGTATCAAGAGCCTTGCCGAACTCAGGAGCCGGAGCCATCTCGATGGGAATGGGAGCCTTGTTCAAGTCATGAACATACAGGCAATAGCGCTTGCCAGCCTCGACAGTCACATTCTGGTCATAGACAACAGGATAGGTGTAGCCACCACTGCCGTCGCTCACACGCTTGTGCAGCTTGAGGTTGACATTGCCGGCATCCACAGCATAGTAGCGGTTGGTACCGCCCGAAGGAACCGTGTTGAAGGTAGCCAAGAAAGTGGCACCGTCATTGCCGTACTCGACACCGTTGATGTCGATAAAGTACATATAATTGGCTGCACCGGCGGTGACGGGCTCATAGTAGCCGACCTGCACGTATGCCTTCTGAGACTCGTCAACAGGCTCTGCCATGTAGGAGACATCCTTTTTCTCACAGGAGCCCATGGTCACTGCCACCAGCAGCAATAATGCTATATATTTGAAACATTTCATAATCTATCGGATTTTAATATCATTAATAAATTATCTGGTAGTAGGCATATCACCAGGATAGCAGAACCACATGATTGAGCACTGGTAATCAAGCTCTTGACCGCCAATGGGCAACAGAGCATCGAGATTGCCCTTGTTCCACATGTATTCGGAGTTGTAGCGCGGGCGCAGGCGGAAACAGGGCGAGCCGTTGTTGTCGGCATTGAAGGCGCTCTTGCGGCCCTGAACCTGAGCGGGTTGCAACCAGAATCCCTTGTAAACCTTGGTAGGATCGGTATCCAGTTTCTGGTTAAGGGTCGTCTTGTCCCAACCGTTGTCATACTTGGGATAATCGCCTGTGTACTGAATGTCATAGAAGTACTTGCGCAGGTCAACCCAAGCTTCCATAGCACCCCAAGGATAGAGTGCCAGATACTTCTGCATCATGATGTGTGACAGCGAGAAGTCGCTCTGTGACAGACCAGCCACGTAGGGACCACTGAGGTATTCCTGTGCCAAGGTGTTGAAGGTGGCCTGGGTCACACGGTCACCCTGACGGTAGTTACCCTCCAACTTGCCAGGAACAATGTAGCTGGCAGTGAACTCCATATCGGCTGCGAGTGCCCTCTTCCAGGTCTCAAATGCTTCGCTCTTGCTGCCAAACTTGTACTGAACCTCGGCGAGGTCAAACAGCAGCTCGGCATAGGTAGCCATGATGTAAGGTGCATCATCGCTGTAGATCCAGTGACCGGAACCATCATAGGTCGAGTTAGACACGGCATTGCGGCCCCAGAACGAGGGAGCAGTGCCGATGGGACCGGTAGCGCCGGTGAAGCCTGAGCCCACATAGTAGAGGCTGCGCAGCACCTCGCGGTCGGCGATGGTGGCATAGTTGCTGCTGTCGGTCGTTGCCAGCTTCACGAGACGGCGCGGGTCGAAGTGACCGGCATCGGGCAAGGTGTCGCTGGTGATCTGCTTCTCGAGCAGCTGGTAGGGATAGTGCAGACGGTTGATCTCGATGGTATCCTCGGTCTGGATGTAGTTGCCCTGCTCGTCATACTTGCGGATGGTACCTGTGAACAGCTGCACGGCATAGTCGTGCTGGAAATAGCTGTAAGTCAAGTTGCCACGATAGGGGCCCCAGAAGTTGTTGTAGCCGCTCTCGGCAGCGTCAGCGCCACCACCGGCAATCTTCAAGGTAGCATTGTCATCGTTGCTGGCAAAAGCCTTGCCGACAGCCTCAAGGAACTCATTGTAGTATTTCTCCTTGAAGTCACGCTTGTTGGTCAGTGAAACCAGGTTGCGGGCAATCACTGCATAGCAGAACTTCACCCACTTGGCCTTGTCGCCGCCATACATGTAGTCGTTGTTCTTGATGCGGTTGCCATAGGCCGAGTTGTCCTCCTTCTGCAGGTACTCGATAGCCTGATAGGCCCACTCGCGCACCTGGGGATAGATATCATACTGGTAGTCATACTGATGGTCGAGACGACCTGCCTCATAGGCCTGCTTCATGGGGGCCTCGCCATTGACCTTGGTCAAGAGGTCCCAAGAGAAAGCCTTCATGGCCAAGCCGATACCGGCAAGTGTCCAGTTCTCGGCCTCAACACTCTGGTTGATCATGTTCTCCAGGTTCATACCCTGGTTCCAGTAAACCATGCGCCATGCTTCACCACCGGCATCGTTGGCCTTGGTGTAGTAGTGGTTGGCAAAGTTGGTGTAGCTCGAGGTACCCATCATCTGGGTGAGCGGAGCAATGGCACGCAAGTCCCAGTAGATGCCCTGATAAGCCTGCTGGATACCGGCCAGGTAGAGGTAGCCCTCCACATAGTCGGGGGCGTCGGTATTCTTGTTCACATCCAGGTAGTCGTCGCAGGATGTCAGTCCCAACGTCACGCAAGCCAGCGCACACAATATAATTGATTTGAAAAGTTTCATAATTATATCTGTTTTATAATAGTCAGTTAATCCTTACTTCACGACGATTTCGCAAATCGAAACTCGGTTCCAGCTCAATTCGTCAAACATGTTGCTGATACCCTGGCCCTTGGCATTGATGCGGTTGGCGGCGATACCATACTTGTTGACGAGCATATCCTTCACGCTGGCGGCACGGCCGTTAGCGAGCTTGATGTTGTTATCCTGAGGACCCTCGGGCGAAGCATAACCCTTGATCTCGCAGGTAGCCTCGGGATGGCTCTTCAGGTAAGCGGCTACGCGCTCAACGTTGGCACGCTGGTCGGCAGTGATGCCGGTCTTGTTCACGGGGAAGTGAACGAGCACGTTCATGTACTGCTTGCTGTTGTCAACGATCTTGGGGGCGGCGTTCTTGGCAGCGTTCAGGTCATTCTTGCAATTGTTCAGCGCGCGGTTGGCTGCGTCGAGGTCACTCTGCATCTGTGCCAGACGGCTGTTGTAGTTGTTCTCGGCGTTAGCGAGCTGTGCACGCAGGTCGTTGATCTGATCATTCAGGGCAGTCGTGTTCACATAGGCGGGCTTGGGAGCCTCGTCGTTGCTGCCGAAGGTCACACTCAGACCTACCGAGTAGCTGCGTGGAGTGGGCAGCGACCAGCAGTCGTAACCCTCACCACCGGTACCGCCGGCAGCTGCCGACAGGGTGTTACCGGCAACGTCGGTACCCGTGTAGTTGGTGATGGTGAACAGGTCGTTAGCCGAAGCGTAGATGCTGGCATTTTGAACAGTACCCTTGGTCACCTTGGTCAGCCAGTTGCGTGAGAAGATATAGGCCAAGCGCAATTCCTGGCAGCGGATGTAGTTGATCTTGTGCTGGATCCAGTCCTCATCACCACCGGTGTAGGTGTAAGAGCCATACTCGCCCAGGTTGACGGCGATGGTGTTGGGGGTGGGATTGTCAGTCTCCTGCTTGCCGTCGTAGAGCACGCCGTCAAACACTACGAAGCCCTTTTCGCGCATGTCAACCGACAGCCAGTTCAGACCGGTGCCCAACATGTCGCGCATGGTAGCGTTGACAACGTCGGCATGGTAGCGGCCCTGGAACATGGCGCTCAGTCGCCAGTTCTTCACGTTCAAGGCAGTGGTGATACCGAAGCGCAGCTTGGGCTCGCGGTTACCCAGGATGCTCCAGTCGGCACTGGTGCGGGGCAGACCGGTGGTCGGGTCGATCAGGATCTGACCCTTGGAGTTGCGCTCATAGGCACGACCGGTAACAGTGCTGATGGGGTGTCCTCTCATCACACCGTTGCGGATGTTACCTGAGTTCCAGGTATAGGCATTGTAGAACTCAACCAGATTCTCGGGCAGATAAACTACCTCACTGTTGGTGTGGGATACGTTAAAGCCCACATTCCAACGGATATCGTTGGTGCGAACCACGTCAACGTCGGCATGGCCTTCCCAGCCCCACGTGTTAAACGTACCCACGTTCATGTTATTGAGCACGAAGCCGGTAGCGTAACTCATGCGGAAGCCGGTAACGATCTGGTCGGCGCAGTGGGTGCGGAACCAGGTGAAGTCGGCATTGATGCGGTCGTTCCAGAAGCGTGCCTCAACACCAGCCTCATAGGAGGTGGTCATCTCGGGCTTGAGGCTGCGGTTGGGACCGGTGTAGCCATACTTGTAACCGCCGCCGGTCAGGCCGGTTGGCTCGAGCTCGGGATCGATCGAGAGCACGGGAGCATCCTTACCTACCTGGGCGACAGCGCCACGCAGTTTCAGGTAGTTAATGAAGCCGATGTTCTTCATGAACTTCATCTCGCTGAGCACGATTGAAAGCTCACCGGCGGGATAGAAGTAGCTGTTGTTATCCTTGGGCAGGGTCGATGACCAGTCGTTACGGAAGCGGCCGGTCAAGAAGATCATGTTATTGAAGCCCAGCTCCAACTGACCCGAGACGGCCTGCACGCGACGCTTGGTGGAGCGCTTCTTGCTGGTCACGGTGCTCTCGGTACAGTTGTTGATGCTGTAGAAGTCAATCACCTTGAAGTTGGTACCGTAGGACGACAGGCTGGTCACGCCGTTCTCGAGCTGGTGGTAACCTGCCTGAATACCCAGCGAGAACTTGTTGTCCAGCCAGCTGTTGTTATAGCCGGCCAGCACGTTCAGCGTCGGGTCGTTGGTGTTGTACTTGGTGATGTTATAGGTACCCTTGTTGTTGCTGTCATCGACACTCTGGTTGGCGCTCACATAGTAGGGGTGGGTGCCCGTCTCATAGGTCGAGGTGCTCACGTCCCAACCCATTTGCAGGCGCAAGTAGGTGTGGGCAATCGGGGTGAAGTTCAGCGAGAAAGCACTGATGATGCGGTCAGTCTGGTCATGCATCAGGTTCTTCTTCAGGGCGAACAGCGGGTTCAAGAGGTCGGTGTCGGTGTAGTATGCGGGATACTTCATGTGGGCGCCGTCCTCGGCCAGGTAGATGCTCATGTCATCCACGCTGGGCCAGCGGTAGCTGTAGCGCACAGGACCGTAGAGACCACGCAGGGCCTTGTCGTTCTTGGCGTTGACATACTGCATGCTTCCCTCCATCGACAACCACTTGGTCAACTCGGCACGTCCTGCCAGCGACAGGTTGGTACGTGTCAGGCCCGTGGTCTTGATGACACCGTCCTGATCAAAGAACGATGCACTGGCGCGAACCGACATCTTGTCGTTACCGGCCTCCATCGACAGGTTGTGGCGGTGCATGAAACCGGTCTGCAGCACGGCAGCCGTGTTGTCAAAGAAAGGCATCGAGCCGTCATACAGCGAACCGTAGCGGCTGGTATAGTAGAAGTTGGCAGCACCATAAGCACCATTGATGTACTTGTCCTGGATCTCGGGCCAGCCATAGGCCTTGGACCAGGTGAACTGGTTGCTGTAGGTCACGCGAGCGCGGCCCGAACGGCCCTTCTTGGTGGTGATAATGATGGCACCGTTAGATGCGTCACTACCGTAAAGAGCGGCTGCGGCAGCACCCTTCAGCACGGTCATCGACTCGATGTCCTCGGGGTTGAAGTCGTTACCACGCGACGAGTAGTCGGTCGAACGGGGTGTCAGGCCGGCGGTACCGCCATCCTCAACAGCCAGGCCGCTGGTGGGGTTGAACGAGGTGTTGTTCATGGGGATACCGTCGATGACATACAACGGCTGGTTGTTACCGCTCAGTGACGTGGCACTGCGCAGCACTACCGTCGTCGAGGCACCAGGGGCACCACCCGAACTAACGACGCTCATACCCGACACACGACCTTGCAGGGCCGAGATAAAGTCGGTGCGGCCCGACTCGATAATGTCTTGGGCCTTCACATTCTGCACCGACGAACCTACGGTGCGGGCAACACGTTTCATACCGAACTCGGCCGTCACCACCACATCCTGCAGGGTGTTGGCACCTTCGGTCAACTGTACGTTGGCGGCTTGTGACGCGGGAACTTCGATCGCGTCATAGCCCACAAAGGAGAAGACGAGCGTCTGGTTGGGGTCGGCCTTAATCGAGTATCGGCCATCCAGGTCGGTGGTCGTACCCGTATTAGTGCCCTTAACCCTCACATTAACGCCAATCATCGGCTCTCCGTTGGCGTCCTTCACGACGCCCGAAACTCGGTTGCTCTGGGCAACAGCCGTGAATCCCGTGTTGTACTGACTCGGGACCAGTCCAGCAGGGACGCCAAAGGCTATCGCCAGTGTGCAGAGCAGTGCTAATTGTTTTTTCATACGCACTTTGCTTTTAATTGATTTGTTAATGAATTGGTTAATATATCATCGAATATATTTGTCGGCAAGTTTTTTAAGGCTGAAAGCCGCAATTCGAGAGGAAAAGTGGCTTTCAAAAGGCAAAAGTGCAAAAAAAGTTTAAACTGAACAAGCATTTTGCCGAAAAAATGACATTTTTGGCATAAAATTGCTCGAAAATCACCTTGTATATAATAAAAAACCACAAAAATCGCCTTATTGAATTATAGATTAACCTCAATTTTTTCACAAAATTAACAATACATTCACTGCCATCAAAACCAACCGACCGAATAACGACTACGTAGGAAAGAAAAGCAGGCCGAAGGTCTGCACAAGGCCAGTAGGCCTTGACTTGAGCAAACACCATGGCGCGAGGGCCGTAGGTCCTCGTGGCTTGGTGATAGAGACGCTGTCACATATCGGGCCCCGAAGGGGGCCACTTATGGCGGCAGTGAGTGGCCCTCTTCGAGGCCCATTCACTATCATGCTCACACCCCAGGCTACACAGACCTACGGCCTGTGCACCCTGGGGTTGTTCTTATTCAAGGCCGCTGGCCTTGTGCAGGCCCTCGGCCTGCATTTCAGCACTCCTCGCTTTCAAAAATAAAAAACGCCGCCGGGACGTGAAGCCTCGGCGGACGTTATTTTCAAGATGGAGTGGGGGATTACTCCTGGTTGCTGTCCCACCATACGGGGATGGTCCAGGCGTCATCCTGACGGTTCCACATCACTTCGTTACCCTCGCTGTCGGTCATGCGGGCGCCGGGAACCTGTGCACCGATGGCCTGCAGGTTCTTGCTGTTGTAGTTGTACTCGTGCGAGCACTGACGCCAGCGGCGATACTGCTGGCCCTCGGGGATTGCCAGCATAGCGGCAGCTACCTTGTAGTGGTAAGCGGGAATCGACCAACCGAAGAAGATGTTGGGATCGAAGTCATAGCGGCGCATATCGTTCCAGATCTCATAGGAGAACATGAGGGCGATACGCTTCTGCATGAGGATGTGACCCAAGGTCAGTTCGGCCTGAGTGCCGATACCGTTGTTCAGGAAGTTTTCGATAGCCTCGGCGGTCATCGGGGTGAACGACGGGCACTCGGCGAGGCTTGCATCCTCGGCAATCCATGCATTCAGCTTCTCATTCATCAGCTCGCAGCTAGCCTTTACACCAGCCCTGTAGGCAGCGTAAGCACCAGCCTTGTCACCCTTCTTGAACAGGGTCTCGGCCTTGATGAAGCAGCACTCGGCATAGGTGCCGATGTAGGTAGGCGAGCTCACGCGGGTGTAGAACGTACCCGACTCAGCGGACTGGAACTGACCGCTACCGGCACGGCAGTACAGGATGCTGGGATTAGCGAAGTAACCCTTGCAGTCACTGGTACCCTCGATATAGACGGTATCACCCAAGCGTTCCTCATTAGCCGAGCTGATGTACCAGCTGTTGGTGGCCGTGTTGAACATGGCGCGCAGGGGACCACCCTGGCTGTTGATGTCGCTGGCCATGTCAACGCCAAGCGTACGACGCCAGTGGCCATTCCACTTCACGCCAGCAGCATCGATACCATTCTCACTCCTGTTGGGGCTGTAAGCCCAAGGCAGAATGTGGTCGGCACGGGGATCCTCGACACCCTTGCCAGCAAAGTTGGTCAGGTTGTCATAGAGCATCTTGGTAGCCATGTAACCAGAGTTCATACCGCTAACCGAGAACAGGGGCGAGTAGTCAACGGGCTCATCCCAACCCAGGTTGTCGTGGGTAGCGCCATTGTCGTCGGTGTGGTTCACGATGGTGTTGTCGGCATTGCTCTGCATAGCCTTGTCGAGGCAGCGCAGGATCTCGTCGGCATCATACTTACCATCCTTGTAGCTACCAGCACCCTTCTTATTCAACTTATTGATCCAGCGAGCCTTCAACATGTAGGCGAGCTTGATCCACTTGTTCAGGTCACCCTTGTTCCACCAGTCACCGGCTGCCAGCGTGGGCAGGGCGGGATCCTGGCTTTGGCCCTTCTCGAGGTACTCAATAGCCTTGTCGATGCACTCAAAGCAGCCCAGATAGATGGTCTTACCCGTGTCATACTCGGGAGTAGCGGGCTCGGCGGCTGCCTGGGTGTAAGGCATCTCACCATAGAGGTCGGTCATGCTCATAAAGCCATAGGCCTTAATCAGATAGCCGGCACCGGCAAACTGCCAGTTCTCGGCGGCCTCAGCCTTAGCGATCATGTCAGGCACGTTGGCATAAGCGCCAACAAACCACCACTGATAAACGGTGGTTACCTGACCATCAACGGGATACCAATAAGAAACGTGCCAGTAGTTACCGCCACCGTTGTTACGGGTCCAATCACCCATAGCCATGGTGGTGCGCCATGCGCCGAACTGCAAGCCGCTGTTGGTATAGAACTCAATGTGCGCCAGACGCTGGTCATAGGTCGTGGACTCGGCCGAAGGACTATCGGGGTCAACGTTTATATCAAGCCAGTCGTTGCAAGAGGTCAGCGATAACGCCATTACTCCCAGACCGCACAGTATAATTGATTTCAATGATTTCATATTATATCTGTTTTATTAGTCAGTTATTACTTACTTCACGATGATTTCGCAGATCGAAACACGGTTCCAGCTCAATTCGTCAAACATGTTGCTGATACCCTGGCCAGCAGCTTTGATGCGGTTGGCGGCGATACCATACTTCTTGACGAGCATGTCCTTCACGCTGGCGGCACGGCCGTTAGCGAGCTTGATGTTGTTATCCTGAGGACCCTCGGGAGAAGCGTAACCCTTGATTTCGCAAGTAGCCTCGGGATGGCTCTTCATGTAAGCAGCAATGCGCTCTACATTGGGGCGCTGGTCGGCGGTGATGGCGGTCTTGTTCACGGGGAAGTGAACGAGCACGTTCATGAACTGCTTGCTGTTGTCAACCACCTTGGGAGCGGCGTTCTTGGCAGCATTCAGGTCGTTCTTGCAGTTAGCCAGGGCCTTGTTGGCAGCAGCGAGGTCGTTCTCGAGCTGAGCAATGCGGGCGTTGCTGGCGTTCTGTGCGTTAGCAAGCTGGCTGCGCAGGGAGTTGATCTGGCCGTTGAGGTTCTCGAGCTCGATGTTGTTGACACGTGCGGGAGCAGCATCGTCAGTACCGAATACCAGGTTGATACCCAGAGCATACTGGCGGGTAGCAGGAACACCGCAGTAGTCGAAGCCTACCGATGACGAACCACCGATACCGGCACCCGAAGCAGCTACCTCGGGATCACCGTCATAGTTGGTGAACAGCAACAGGTTGTTGGCCGATGCAGTGATAGCAGCACGCTTGATGTACTTGGTGCGGGCCAGGAAGTTGCGGGGAACATCATAGGTCAGCGAGATGGTGCGCAGACGCAGGCTCTTCACGTAGGTGATCCAGTTGCGAACCTCGTAGTTGTAAGCACCGGTGTAGTAGTTCTTGATGATGTTGTAACCACTGGTCTCGTTGCCGTTGAAGATATAGTTCTTGTTAGCCTCCCAGGTGTTGGAAACGGGATTGCCGTCGCCATCAACACCCTCGATGGTGAGGGACTGGTTGCGCCAGTCGCCGCTGAGCTCGCTCACGCCGCTCATCGACATGGCATACTTGGTGCCGTTGAAGACGTCGCCGCCCCAGCGGAACTCCCACAACATGTTGAAGGTCCAGTTCTTGAAGAAGGTGAAGGTGTTGTTGAAACCACCCTGCCACTTAGCCTCACGGTCGCCGACCTCATAGGCCTTGCTGTCGGTGGTGGGGAAGCCGTTCTTGTCAAGGATCAGCTTGCCATCGGCATTGCGGTTCCACTTGGTACCGTCAATACCCATAAAGTTACCATGGTTGTAGCTGGCAGCCTTGGCGCCACCATACTGCACGTCGGTCAGGTACATAACATCGATACCGTTTACCAGTTCACCCACGGTGCCACGGTTACCAAAGATGTTGATACCGGTTTCCCAAATGAAGTTCTCGTGCTGGATGGGAGTACCGCTCAGGCTGAACTCAAGACCCTTGTTATAGATGTTACCAGAGTTCAATGAGCAGAAGATGTAACCGGTGGACTGAGGTCCGCGCGGCGACAAGATCATGTCATAAGAATTGTTGGTATAGTAAGCAGCATCAAATTTCAAGCGGTTCTGGATGAAGCGCAGCTCAAGACCAACCTCGGTCGAGCGGGTGCGCTCAGGCTTCAGATAAGAGTTACCACGGCTCCAGGTGTTACCCAGACCAACCATACCCTCCAGGTAGGTGCCCACAGGCCACAGATAGGTGTTGGTCTCGTAGGCGCCGGTACCCTTACCTACCTCGGCCCAGCTGGCACGGATCTTACCGAACGAGAACCAGTCGGGCAGGCTCTCACGGAAGAGCTCGGTGAAGGCGATAGCGCCGCTCACGCTGGGATAGAAGTAGCTGCGGTTGTCCTTAGGCAGGGTCGAGTTCCAGTCGTTACGGCCGGTAACGGTCAGGAAGATGGCGTTGCGCCAGTCAATGCGGAACTCACCAAAGGCCGAGATCATGCGCCTCTTGCTGCTGCCGTGCGAGAACTTCTTGTCGGCATCACTGGCATTGGAGTAGCTGAAGAAGTTTTCAACTGCAAAGTTCCAAGCCGACTCATAGTCGCGACGGGTCTTCCAATAGTCGGTCGAACCACCCAACATCAGGTTGACGTTGAAGTCACCGAACTGCTTGTTCCAGTTCGACATCAAGTTGTTGCTCAGGTAGCGATACTTGTACATGTTGTCGCTCAACATACCGCGCTGCCAAATCTGCTTGATGGCACCGCCGGCGGCGATCTCATTGTGGCTCTGTGTGGTGTAGGTGTCAACACCCATGCGGTAGCTCAGCCACCACCAGTCGAACAGATCCCACTTCACATTGAAGTTGCCGGTGAAACGCTCGGTGTCATCGGTCATCCTGTTCTTGTTGACAATCCAGTAGGGGTTGTCACGCTCGTCCCAGGGCTGGAACTGGTCACCGAACATGCGATAGCGTGTGCCATCCTCGTTGAGGTAGTGGCGCATGTCATCGCTGGGAGCCCAGTTGTAAGCTGCATAGAGGGCACCAGTACCACTGGAGCCGTACAGAGCGGCACCAGTCAGGGTCTTCACCGTGCGGGCATCGCTGTAGGCAGCGTTGGCGCCGAAGGTGAACTTGCCCACCTTCTGCTCACCGTTGAAGCGGAAGGTCGTCTTGGTGTAACCTGTGGTGGGAACGATACCGTCCTGATCGTAGAATGAACCGCTCAGGAAGAAGTTGTTGTTCTTGGTACCACCGCTAACGCTCAGGTTGGTGTCCCAGATGATACCCGTCTCGAAGAAGTTCTTCAGGTTGTCATAGAAGGGAACATTAACCTTGGGACCCCATGAGTTGTAGCTGTCGTCCTTGATGTCGAGACCGGTCCACTGGCCAGCGTCGTTGTACATGTCGGTCATGTAACCGCGAACGAACTCATGCTGGGTCTTGGGCAGATCCTTCACCATCGAGGCGATCATCTTACCCGAGAAGCTGATCTCGGTGTGGCCTTCCTTACCTTTCTTGGTGGTGATCATCACAACACCGTTGGCAGCCATCGAGCCGTAAAGTGCCGCTGCAGCAGGGCCCTTCAGGATAGACATGCTCTCGATGTCCTCGGGGTTGATATCCATCACACGGTTGGAAGAGGTGGTGGCACTGTTCATCATACCATCGAATGCCGAGTTACCCACAATACCTGCCGAGTTGTCGTAGATAACACCATCGACAACGAACAGCGGCTGAGAGTCCTTGGTCTCGGAAACCGTGGTACCACCACGCAGGATGATCTGTGCACCGGCACCGGCAGCACCAGAAGACTGGGTGATGTTAACACCAGCAATCTTACCCGACAGGGAGTTGATGGCGTTGGCGCTCTTGTTGCGCATCAGTTCCTCGGCCTTCAAGTCGTCCACTGCATAACCCAGCGACTTCTTGTCCTTGCGGATACCGAGTGCGGTTACAACAACCTCGTCGAGGACCTGGTCGTTAGCAGTCATGTCAATGTCCATGTCGCTGCTGCCCACGGTCACCTCCATGGGCTTGCTGCCCACGTAGGAAATGACGAGCACGTCGCCACGGTTGGCGGCGATTGAATACTTGCCATCGATATCGGTGGCAGTACCGCGGTTGGTACCCTTGACCTTGACGGTCGCACCGATAAGGGGCTCACCTTGTGCGTCACGTATGACGCCAGTAACTTTGTTGGCCTGGGCCTCGGCTGTGAAACCCGTGCTGGGAAGCGATGTCATCCCAGCGGGAGCTCCGCAGGCGATAGCCAGGGCGGCCAACAGTGCTAATTGTTTTTTCATACGCACTAACTTTAAAATTTAAAAAAAAATTGAATTTTACTGACTTTAGTATTTTTCTTGTCTCTTAATTCATTTCTGCCGCTTTTCTTTTACAGGGCTGAACAGGACATGTGCCGTTAAAACACGGTCCTGGAGCCTCTAAAAGTAGGCAAATTTGCAAACAAAAATTCACATGACCAAATAATTAAACAAAAAAATACTACGATACCTACCGAAAGTAGTAGTTTTTGTCTAAAAATTTATGTATCTTGTACAGATTTTTATGATTTTTAACATTTGTATTTGTAAAACCACGCTTTATTTTTTGGCCACTTCGAAAAGAATGTAGAATTTTTCATCTTGTTAAAAAATGATAACCCAAATATCCCGCACGAGGTGTGCGGAAGCGGCAAAACATGTAAGTACTTCCTGTGCCCCATCCCCAGCAACCAGATCACGCTGAGCAAGGGTGGCACGAGCCAGAACCTCGGTTGGTAAATTCTATTCAAGGGCATCAAGCGAACTGCTTGATGCCCTTGAAGTTTAGAGTTTAGAGGCTAAAGTTTAAAGACTTTTCCATCTGCCTCAAGATAACCGCAATAAAACGGCTGCCGCCGCGTCGATTCACCTCAACACGGCAGCAGTTTTTCCTTTCTAGAAACTCTAGATAATCAGACTATCTAGAAACGTTACTGATAATCCCTGATGCGGACGTCGATGCCGGTGCCGTCGAGCAGTTTGACGACTTGCTGGATGTCGGTCTGGCCGTAGTGGTAGGGGAACAGCACGGTAGGCTTGATCATCGTGGCGGCGCGGGCGCATTGCTCGGGCGTCATCGTGTAGGGCAGGTTGCAGGGCAGGAAAGCCACGTCGATGTCCTTGATGGCGGCCATCTCGGGGATGTCCTCGGTGTCGCCGGCGATGTAGATGCGCATGCCCTCGATGGTGAGCACGAAGCCGTTGTCGCGTCCCTTGGGATGGAACTGCAGCTTGTCAGGCGAGTTGTTGTAGGCAGGAACGGCATCCACCGTCCAGCCCTCGGCCAGCGTGCGCGAGTCGCCGTTGGCCATCACGTCGCCCTTGCCGCCCAAAATCTCGTGGCAGCGTGCATTGGTGATGAGCACAGTGCCCTCCTTGCTCAACTGGCTGATAGCCACCGAGTCCAGGTGGTCAAAATGCTCATGCGTCACCAGGATGTAATCGGCCTGGGGCAGGGTAGAGTAGTCGGTAACGGGCCTCACGGCCGTGGTCACGGGATCGACGTAAATCCACTTGTCACCCACCTGCATCCTCACACTGCCGTGCTTGATGCAATACATCTTCACTGTGGTGCCGCCCACGGTCTTGAACACATCACAACCGGGTTCAAGATTCTCTCCACTTTGCGCCGTGCAACTGCACATGGCGCCAACAATCATCATTGCCATAATCAATAATTTCGTCTTCATTGTCAATAACAGGTTTAACATTTTCCAAAGGTAAACAAATCCATTGATTTCCACGCCCTGAAAAACGAAAAAATGCTTTTTTCAAGCGTTTTGTTGCCAATTGCTCACCGATTTTAGGGAATTATTTGTAACTTTGCGCCTCATAAACCCGTTAGCACTGGCACATGTATGAAAAAATACGATGAACTCAAGGTGTTCTGCAAGAACACGAACGAGTACCTGAGCATTGACGGTGGCGACACGCTCATCAACCTGTATGAGACCATCAAGGGGCGTGTCGGCCTCAAGGGTGACGCTGTGTGCGTACTTGTCAACAACAAGGTTGAGGATCTGCATTATCCCGTCTTCTCGCCCAAGCACGTCGAGTTCATCGATATCGTGTCCAACGGTGGTTTCCGCGTGTACACGCGCTCGTTGTGCATGGTGCTCTACAAGGCGCTCAACGACCTGTACCCCGGCAAGCGCCTGTGCATCCAGCACAGCATCAGCAACGGCCACTATTGCCAGATCAAGCATGAAGAGGAATTCTTGACACCTGAGGTCATCGCCCAGCTCAAGCAGCGCATGACCGAGATCATCGATGCCGATATGCCATTTTTGCGCCGCGAGCGTCTCACGACCGATGTCATCGAGATGTTCCGCAAACAGGGACTTAAGGACAAGGTGCGGCTGCTGGAAGGCATCAATCAGCTCTATACCGTCTATTATAAGCTCGACGACATCATCGACAGCTTCTACGGACCGCTGGTGCCCTCGACGGGCATGCTCAAGGTCTTTGACCTGGTACCCTACGAGGACGGCATGCTGCTGATAGGCCCTGACCGCAACAAAATCGATCAGGTAGCACAGTGGGAGCCCCAACCCAAGCTGTTCCAAGCTTTCACCGACCACGTCAAGTTCAACAAAATCATCCGATTGGGTGACGTGGGCGAGCTCAACCGCGCCATCAAGGCAGGTTATGCCCCGCTGCTCATCAATGTGGTGGAGGCCCTTCACAACAAGTACTTCATCCAGATTGCCGACGAAATCACGCGTCGCTACCACGAGGGCGGTGCCCGCGTTGTGCTCATCGCCGGACCCTCGTCCAGCGGCAAGACCACGTCGTCCAAGCGCTTGGCTATCCAGTTGATAACCAACTTCATTGTGCCCAAGGTCGTGGAACTGGACAACTACTTTGTGAACCGCGACCGCACACCGCGCGACGAGACGGGTGACTATGACTACGAGTCGCTCTATTCCCTTGACCTGGAGCAGTTCAACAAGGACGTGATCGACCTGCTGGCCGGCAAGGAAGTGCCCATGCCCACCTACAACTTCGTGAAGGGTGAGCGCGAGTACCTGGGCAACACGCTCAAGCTCGAGAAAGGCGACATCCTGCTCATGGAAGGCATCCACGGACTCAATCCCGAGCTCACGCGCCTCATCCCCGAGGAGCAGAAGTTCCGCGTTTTCGTGTCGGCCCTGACGACCCTCAACATCGACGACCACAACTGGATTGGCACCTACGACAACCGACTGCTGCGCCGCATCATCCGCGACCACCAGTATCGCGGCAGCAGTGCCTTGCAGACCATCCAACGATGGGCCAGTGTGCGCCGCGGCGAGGAGAAGTGGATCATGCCGTTCCACGAGAATGCCGACGCGATGTTCAACTCGTCACTGCTGTTTGAACTGTCAGCGATAAAAAACTATGCGTTGCCAGTCCTGCAGCAGGTTCCCACCAGCACGCCCGAGTATGCAGTGGCTTCCCGTCTGATAAAATTCTTGAGTTACTTCGAGCCTCTGGACGAGAAAGATATCCCCAGCACGAGCTTACTGCGAGAATTCCTGGGAGGCAGCAGCTTCCACTATTAGCGAGACCACGTGGGCCCTATTGTGATGCGCAATAGGGCCCACGCCGTTCATACAGCAAGAGATTGAAAACAACAACATCAAAACAATAAAGACACAACCAATGATTGAGAATGTAGCAAATGCGGCACCGCAACAACCAAGCCCCAAACAGCACATGACGCTGGAGGAGTTTTGCGGAACCATCCGCAGGATGGAGTCACAAGGACAGGATGGCGTCTCGCTATTTAACGACGTCATTTCCCAGGGCTATGCCCCTGACCTGATGGCCGAAGACGAATTCCAGCACAGCCGTCGCCTGGAGCGCATCACAACCGAAATCACACGGCGCTTCCGCCAGGAAGGATTGCGCATGGTGCTTGTCGCCGGGCCGTCATGCTCGGGCAAGACCACCACGTCACGTTTTCTCAACCACATGTTGCGCGACAACGGCATCCAGCCCTGCGTGGTATCGCTCGACAACTATTTCCTTAACCTCGACCAGCGTCCGCTGGACATGAACGGCGAAATCGATTACGAGTCCTTCTATGGCTTGGACCTGAAGCAGTTAGGCCGTGATGTGTCGAGTCTGTTGGCCGGTGACCAAGTGTCGATGCCCACCTATGATTATGTCAAGGGCGAACGCACCTACCGTGGCAACACGCTCAAGCTCGAGAGTAACAGCCTGCTTTTCCTCGAGGGACTTCACGCTCTCAACCCTCAGCTGGTGCCCGACATCGATGAGGAACTGAAATTCAAGCTCTTTGTCACAGCCCAGGTGACCATCTATTACGGCGAGAAAGCCGGCTTGGGCGACCATGACAACCGCCTGCTGCGCCGCATCTACCGCGACTTCAACAGCCGCGGCGCCAGCGCCTTGCAGACCCTGCAGTGGTGGCCAGGCGTGTTGCGTGGCGAGCACATGTGGATTCTGCCGTTTGCCAGCCATGCCGACGCGTGGTTCAACACGTCGATGGTATTTGAGTTCTCGGCCATTAAGCCGCGCGTGCTGCAGTTGCTGCAGGAAGTGCCCAAGAGTGAACCAGTTGAGTATGAGATTGCCCAACGTCTGAGCGCCATGCTGGACCGCATCGCAGCCTTGACTCACGAAGACTTTGTCGCTATCGCCCCCAAACGAAAATTCCTCCTCAGCAACGAAGGGAAATAATAAAAAACGGACTTTTTCAAGTCCGTTTTTTAGTTTAGAGTCTAGAGTTTAGCGTTTAGAGAGGGGATGTCGTTTCCCTAAACGCTAAACTCTAAACTCTAAACTACAAGTGGCGCTTTTTGCGCCACTTGTATATCAATCGTCACTGACGACCTGGAAGTCCTTGTTCTCGTCCTCGTAGTCGCTCTCCCAGTACTCTTCGCTCCATTGCTTGCCACCCGAGTCCACCATCTTGCCGCCGGCATCAGGTGCCTCGTCTTCAAGCTCTTCGGCCCCGAAGATGAAATCGTCTTCGGCCTGTTCGCGATGGCGCACATCCAGGTCGCGATGGGTCATCGTCTCGGGGATGCGGTTGCGCTCGTCGTTGATGGTACGCCACAGCAGGTCCTTCAATTCAGTGAGCCCCATCTGGGCCACACTCGAGATGAACACACTGGGAATCTCATCAGGCACCTCGGGACGCATTTGCTCGATGAGCTCCTCGTCCAGCATGTCACACTTGGTAATGGCGAGCACACGAGGCTTCTCCACCAGATCAGGATTGAAGGTCTCCAGTTCGTGGCACAGGATGTTGTATTCCTTGCGGATGTCGTCACTGTCAGCCGGTACCATAAACAGCAGCACAGCGTTGCGCTCGATGTGGCGCAGGAAACGCAGACCCAGTCCGCGGCCCTCGCTGGCACCCTCGATGATACCAGGAATGTCGGCCATGACAAACGACTGCTGCCCGCGGTAGGACACGATGCCCAGGTTGGGCTCCAGCGTCGTAAAGGGGTAGTTGGCAATCTTTGGTTTCGCGGCGCTGATGACGCTCAGCAGGGTCGATTTGCCCGCATTGGGGAAACCCACAAGACCCACGTCGGCCAGCAGTTTCAGCTCCAGGATCACGGCCTTCTCGACGCCTGGCTCGCCAGGCTGGGCAAAGCGCGGGGTTTGCCGTGTCGCCGTCTTGAAGTGCTGGTTACCCAGTCCGCCACGGCCGCCGCGCAGCAGGCGCACGACCTGGCCGTCCTCAGTCACGTCACACAGGAACTGGCCCGTTTCGGCATCATACACCGCCGTTCCGCAAGGCACCTCGATGGTGCGGTCCTCGCCGTCCTTGCCGGTGCACTGGTTCTCGCTACCGGCTTGGCCGTCGGTAGCGAACACGTGGCGCTGGTATTTCAAGTGGATGAGTGTCCACAGGTTGCGGTTGCCCTTCAGGAAGATGTGGCCGCCGCGCCCGCCGTCGCCCCCGTCAGGGCCGCCCTTGGGAACGTACTTAGCACGGTGCAGGTGAGCCGATCCCCTTCCGCCCTTGCCGCTGCGGCACAGGATTTTCACATAGTCGATAAAATTGCTTTCTGCCATAACTGTCTGTCTTATTTTCCGCAAAGATACTATTTTTTCACTTGATTGGAAAATTCTTGTTACCTTTGCCAATCTAAATCACGTCAATCAACAATCAATATGCTACTGGATACAATCAATTGGACCGCGAGTCCTGTCCTGTTTCATTTCGGCTCAGTCACCGTGCGCTGGTACGGCCTGATGTTCGCCATCGGTTTCCTGGTGGGTTATGAAATCGTGTACCGCATCTTCCGCCACGAGGGGGCAAAGGAAAGCTGGGTTGGCAGCCTGTTCATCTATGTGGTGGTGGCTACAATTCTGGGTGCCCGGTTGGGACACGTCTTCTTCTATGACTGGGGATACTACTCCCAGCACCTGGGCGAGATTCCCAAGATATGGGAGGGCGGACTGGCCAGCCACGGCGGCACGTTGGGCATCATGATCGCCATCTGGCTCTATAGCCGCTTTGTCACCCGCAAGCCCATGCTGTGGACCTTTGACCGCCTGGTGGTGCCTGTGGGCTTTGTGGCCGCGCTCATCCGCATCGGCAACCTGATGAACCACGAGATTTACGGCGGTGAGACCTCAATGCCCTGGGGATTCCGCTTTGTCGAGAACCTGGGACAGTGGATGCAGGGTGCCGAGCCCGTTTTCTCGGCTCCGAGCCACCCGACGCAGATCTATGAGGCCGTCTTTTACCTGTTGACCTTTGCCGTGTGCATGTTGATGTACTGGCGTTGGCGTTGCCAGGAACGCGAGGGCCTGATCTTCGGCGTTTTCATGCTGGGCATCTTCGTACCGCGATTCTTCATCGAATATATTAAAAATGTGCAGGAGCCGTGGGAAATCGCCATGCGTGCCAACTGGGGCATCGACCAGGGCCAGCTATTGAGCATCCCGTTCATCCTGCTCGGCATCTGGTTGGTGATCAGGGCAATGAGCCGCCCCCGCGTGCCGCTGGAGTACCCCGACCGCTTTGCCGACGAGAAGACCAAGGGAAAACAATAAGAACAATAAATACAATTACATGATGAACAAGACTCTCCACTTCCTTATCCCCGTGGCGGCACTGCTGTTGTTGTGCTGCTGCCACGGTAACACCGCCCAACAGTCTATGGACAATAACGACACCATCACCTCACAAGAGCCCGTCACCATCGACTCAACCACGGTCGATGGCCTCATCGCCTATTTTCCGCAGTTCAGCCGCATCGACCTCGTCTGCGGCCAGATGCCTTCACAGCAGGACGACAGCATCGTCTTTTGCGCCGAGGCGGCCTTTACCCACGAGTTGCTCGACGAGTTTGCCCACAGCAACATCGACGGCGACCACGTGAGCGGCGGCAAGTTGTACAAGGGCGCCAAGTGCTTTGACAACAGCGGTGCTTTTGCCTGGTTTGGCGACACGACGTGGGAATTTGTCAATGGCGAGTACGGCGAACTGCTCGACAGCGTCGCCCAGGCGGGCGGCATGGGCTTCGGCCAGGCCATCATCATTCACGACGGCCAGAGCATACGCCCCCTGTGGCGCGACGGTGTGAACCAGTACCGCGCCCTGTGTGAGAAGGACGGCCGCCTGTGCATCGTCGACAGCCGCGACGAGGTGAGCTATGAGCGCTTTGTCGAGTTGCTGGAGCAGTTAGAGCCGCGCCACGCCCTGTACATGGACATGGGAGCCGGCTGGAACCACTCCTGGTGGCGCGACAGTCAGGGACAGGTCCACGAGATTCACCCTGTCGCCGAGAAATCCCGCTACTGCACTAACTGGATCACCTTCTACAAGTAAGTTGACCTGTAGAGATATAAAAGTCAAGTCCCCGGCAATCAGTTGACTGTCGGGGACTCTCCTTTGGTGCCCAGGGCGGGACTCGAACCCGCACACCTCGCGGCACACGCACCTGAAACGTGCGCGTCTACCAATTCCGCCACCTGGGCAATAGGTTTGCGCTATACGTTTTGCGTTTAGCGGTGCAAAGG
>JAEEGG010001047.1_pt1 | contig 77711 bp, 61 predicted proteins | sample 9134161 | NCBI WGS metagenome assembly JAEEGG01 (sample SAMN16246543, study PRJNA631951) | gut metagenome | biome: gut microbiome; feature: rumen; material: CR-attached | host: Bos | place: Iran: Karaj | collected 2018-10
AAGCAGGAAAGCAGACAACCTAATCAGAGAGATAAGTCAACAAAATCAGTATAATAAACAGTAATTAACAAAACAGTAACAAATCAAGGCTCTGAGGGAGTCAACACTATACAGGGAAAGACACTAGCAAGGTAGCAGGTAGCAGGTAGCATTAAGGTAAAAATGAAAGTGTTAAAACGGATGAGATATAATGATTTTTCCTATTTATATATATATTATATATAATATATAATATAAAGGAGGTGTCTGCGACCCTTAATGCCACCTGCCACCTGCCACCTTGCCACCACGCCTGCTGCCGCAGACAGGGTGTTTTCTCGAAATTACAATAGAATTCGCGAAATGTGTAGAAACGTTAATTATGTTAACGCCACGCCGCGCCGCGGCCGTCAATCAACAAATTTTCGAGTTCTTCGTGCGCAAGGAAGCCTAGCTGCGCACGGCGAAGGTGGCATTAAGGATTGCAAGCGAAAATCGCCGCTTTCTGCAGTAAACACTGAGGAAAGCAACGATGGTGGCAGGTTGCAGGTGGCATTAAGGTATTTCTGATTGAAAAACGAATTTATTTGCTTCTAGAAACGAATGAGTGGTTTACTTAGAAACGAATTTTCCTAATTCAATCTAATTTTGTCCACGAATTTTATTAATAATAATCTGGGGAAACAAATATCCATAATATTCATAATTTATTCATAATAATCAAAATTTAGGACAAAACTACCCGAATTTCGTTGATTTTGCCCCCAATTTTCACGAAGGAGGAGCTTTAGCCGCAAAAAAGTCATCTTTAGAAACGATAAGATGACCTTTAGCGGGCTAAAGACCATCTTATCGTGCATAAATATGCGGATAAATATGTATTGAAATGTAGTTATGAATTGGTGTACATGCCGGGGAAGTGGGGGGCGAGGGCGACGGGTTCGCGGAAGAGACCGAAGACGGCGCTGCCGGAGCCGGACATGGCGGCGTAGACGGCACCGAGACGGTAGAGACGGTCCTTGATGGCGCCAATCTCGGGATGGAGGGCGAAGACGCTCTGCTCGAAGTCGTTGACGAGCTCGTCGCGCCACGTCTCGACGGGCTGCATGACGATGTCGCGGCAGTTCTTCGCGGGACGATGGGGCCGGATGAGTGAGAAGGCCTCCTTGGTGGGGACGGGGATGTCGGGACGGACGACGCCGATGTGGTAGCAGCTGAGGTCGAGGGCGATGGGCTCCAGACGCTCGCCGATGCCCTCGGCATAGGCTGGCTGCGCGAGGATGAAGAAGGCACAGTCGGCACCCAGACGGGCGGCATACTGCTGCATCTGCGCGGTGGTGAGGCCGAGCTGGAACTGCTCGTTGAGGAGCCGTATCATGTAGGCGCAGTCGCTGGAGCCGCCGCCCATGCCGGCCTGTGTGGGTATGGCCTTGTGGAGATGGACACTGACGGGCGGCAGCGCGGGGAAGTCGTCCTTCAGGAGGTGGTAGGCGCGGACGACGAGGTTGCGCTGGGTGTCGCCCTCGATGGTGATGCCGGAGATGGTGAGTTTACAGTTTACTGTTGACTGTTTACCGTTTACGGTGGACGGTTTACTGTTTACTGTTGTTTGTGGGGTGACCTCGAGGGTGTCGTGGATGTTGACGGGATAGAAGACGGTCTCGAGGTTATGGTAGCCGTCGGGACGGCGTTCTACGACGTTGAGCCCGAGGTTGATCTTGGCGAGGGGAAAAAGCTTCATGTATTAAGAATTGAAGAATTGGAGTTTTTCGAGGAACGAGGAACGAGGAAGGAGGAGGTCTTTTTCGAGGAACGAGGAACGAGGAAGGAGGAACGAGGATAGATTAAGCATTGTGCATTAAGCATTGTGCATTAAGCATTGTGCATTAAGCATTAAGCATTGTGCATTAAGCATTAAGCATTGAGCATTGTGCATTAAGCATTAAGCATTAAGCATTAAGCATTAAGCATTGTGCATTAATCATTGAGCAGGGAGCGGTAGAGGGCTTCGTACTGGCGGGCGACCTTGACGTAGTCGTGGTGGCGGTGTACGTACTCGATGCTCTGGCGCTTCAGCTCGGGCAGACGCTCGGGGTGTTGCACGAGCTGCTCGAGCTCGTAGTAGACGTCCTCGTATTTGGGCCGGACGTTGACGATGGGGCGTAGCTCGGTCTCGTGGATGATCTCGTAGTTCTCGGGCTCGCCGCCGCCGACACAGACGATGCCCTTGGACATGGCGAGGAGGGTGTTCATGGACGGGGTGTAGCTGTAAAGCTGGTCGAGGAGGACGTCGGAGCCCTCTATCATCAGCTGGTATTTGTAGAAGGGTACGCCCTCGGCCTTGCAAATATCGATGCGGTCAGGATTGCGTGCGGCGACGTTCTCGATGGCGCGGAGCAGGACGTCGGTGCCTTTGTAGGCGGAGCGTCCGCGGCTGATGCCGATGAAGACCTTTAGTGGAGCGGGAAGAGCGGAGCCTGAAGAATCGGCTTCGCCGGGAAGAGTGGAGCGTGAAGAGTCAAACTTCGATTGTGTCGGGATGCCATACTGGATGGGCAGGGGGATGAAGTGGGTCTTCTCGGGGAAGTGTGGGCGGTAGCAGACGTCGTACTCGTAGAGGACGGTGACGATGGCGTCGCACTCGTCGGCGATGAGTCGGTTGAGCCGCTCCTTCGGCGTGCCGAGCCACTCGCGCTGCTCTCGTAGTGCCGTCTCGTCGGTGCGCAGCTGATCGCCGATGTTGAAGTCGCTGTAGCGCAGGGGCTTCTCGGTGATGCAGGTGTGTACCCAGTACCAGTCCATGCCCATGGCGCCGAGCACCACCTTGCGGTTGTGGCGGCGCAGGTAGCGGTAGAATGGTAGCAGGTGCTCGGCCTTGAGGTCGGCGAAGACGGGGTTGATGAGCTGTACGATGTCGTAGCCGCGCAGCCGTGGCAGGAGGCTGATGAGGCGTGCCGTCAGCCGCAGTCCGCCGAGCGTTCCCTCGTGGCGTGCGATGTCGATGTTGCGCGGATAGTCCTTCCAGTAGTCACCGTTGGAGGCTACTGTCACCTTGTGTCCCAGCTGGCGCAGGCCCCTGGCGAGCGTCGCGTGTACATTACTATATTCGCCCAGTAGTAGGATCTTCATATGGTTGTTTTTTCTTCAGCGTTCTTTTTTCAGGAGTGGCAGGGCGCGCATGAGTAGCGACAGTCCGAGGCTGCTGTTGGTCATGCGGCGGAACCACGTGTATTTCGTTGTGTAGTGGCGGTCGGGCAGGGGGAAGAGTCCCTCGCTGCGCAGCGATGCCAGCTTGCGGTCGAGGAAGTGTCGGCTGCGCGTCTCGACGATGACGGTGTAGATGTAGTCCATGGTGAGCTGTGCCACGCGTCGCTGCAGTGCGAGGCGGTCGTTGTTGGGCAGCGTGTCGGCCATGGCGCTGAGTCGGCTGATGACCTGTCGCTTGTCGGCCAGTCGCCTGACGACGGTGCGCACGTCGGCGGCGCCGGTGATGGACTGCTGACGGCGGCGGTAGAAGTATGCCTGTGCGTCGGTGGAGCAGATGCGCTCGGCACGCAGCAGCAGCTGTGGCGTGAACTCCTCGTCCTCGTGGTAGATGCCCGGCGTGAAGCGCAGCTCGCCGAGGATGTGTCGGCGGAACAGGTAGCCGCAGGCGGAGCCCTGGATGTTGTGGTGGGCCATCAGCTCGGTGCCGCTGTCCATGTCGGTAGCGTTGAAGTCGGCAGGCTGGCTGCCGGTGGTGTCGTCGGTGAGGTCGAACATCACGACGTCGGCACCGCCGTAGCGCACCTGGTCGAGACAATGCTCGTAGGCCGCCTGCAGGAGGTAGTCGTCGCCGTCGACGAACTGCAGGAACTCGCCCGTTGCCATCTCGATGCCGCGGTTGCGTGCGGCGCTGAGTCCGGCGTTGCGCTGGCGTATGTAGAGGATGTCGTCCTGATAGTCGGCGAGGGCGCTGATGGGTGGCTCGTCGGAGCCGTCGTCGACGAGGATGATCTCGCGCTCGGCAGCGCTGAGCGACAGTGCGCGTATGCTGTCGAGGCACTGGCGCAGCTGTGCGACGGGCAGGTTGTAGGCGGTGACGATGAACGTCACCAGCGGCTGGCGGGCGTCCCGCGACGGTGTGTTTCGTAGATTCATGCGTGCAAAAGTACGAAATATGGAACGAAAAGCCAAATATTATCAGAAAAAATCGTAACTTTGCCGAAGAATTTCGGTCAAGCAGCAGAAAGAAGATGTCAAACAGCTATTTCCGTTTCCAGCAGTTCACCGTCCATCAGGACCGCTGCGCCATGAAGGTAGGCACCGACGGCACCCTCCTCGGGGCGTGGGCACGCGGCGGACGGCGCATCCTCGACATTGGCACCGGCACGGGCCTCATAGCGCTGATGATGGCGCAGCGGTTCCCGCAGTCGGTGGTGACGGCTGTCGACATCGACGAGGGGGCCGTCGGCCAGGCGCGCGAGAACGTGGCGGCGTCGCCCTTTGCCGGGCGTATCGTCGTGGAGCAGGCCGACATCCGCACGATGGAGCGGCCGGAGGACGGCGGCTACGACACGATTGTTGCCAATCCACCTTATTTTAATAAGTCGCTGAAGAGTCCCGACAGCCAGCGGACGACGGCCCGCCATACGGACACGCTGACATACCGCCAGCTGATGGCGGCAGCGGCGAGGCTGCTGGACGACGGTGGCGAGCTGAGCGTCGTCATACCCACGGACAGCAAGGCGCAGCTGGAGAGCGAGGCCCTGCTGGCCGGGCTGTCGAAGGTGCGCGAGTGTGGTGTGCGTACCGTGCCGCGGAAGCCGCCCTACCGCTACCTCCTGACTTTTGCCCGCCATCCGGCAGCGCTGCAGGTGGAGGTGGGTGTCGTCGAGACGGCGCCAGGCGAGCGGTCGGCGTGGTACCGGGAGCTGACGCAGGCGTTCTATCTTGAAAAAAATTGACGGTAAAAGTTTTGGCGTTTCAGCGTTTTTGTGTACTTTTGCACGGAATTTATGAAACAAGGAAAGATCGTAACATTCGGAGAGCTGATGCTTCGCTTCTCGAAGCAGGACAAGCAGCGACTCTCGCAGGGCAAGATGTTCTGCGGAAACTATGGTGGCAGCGAGGCCAATGTGGCCGTGTCGCTGGCCATGCAGGGAGAACAGGTGGAGTATGTCACACGGTTGCCGAACACCCAGACGGGTAGGGCCGGTGCCATGAAGCTCAGGGAACTGGGTGTGGGTACGGACTATATCCTCTACGGCGGCGACCGCATCGGCGTGTACTACTTCGAGGAGGCCGCCAGCCTGCGTAATGCCGGTGTGACCTACGACCGCAACGGCTCGGCGTACTACTACCTGAAGCCGGGCATGATAGACTGGCGCCACGCCCTCGACGGGGCTGCCGTGCTCCAGGTGTCGGGCATCACCGCCGCCATCTCGCAGGATGCTGCCGACGCGACGTTCGAAGCCCTCGACACCGCCCGTGAGATGGGCATCACCATCTCCGTGGACCTGAACTACCGCAAGAACCTGTGGCGCTACGAGGGTGCCCAGCCGCGCGAGACGCTGTTGCGCATGATGCAGTATGCCGAGGTGATGTTCGGCGACGTCATCGAGTACGACTTCGTCTCGGAGCACGAGCGTATACCCTTCAAGCCGCTGACACCCGACTACGACATGAACCTCGACGCCTACCGTCGCTGGTACGAGGAGCTGCAGCTGCTGGCGCCGCGTTGTCGGAAGATGATGATTGGTATGCGCAACGAGATCAGCTCCAGCCACCATATGCTGACGGCCCTGCTGTGGGCTGACGGCCGGATGTACAACGCGCCGATTGTCGACATCCCCAACGTTGTCGACCCCATGGGTGTCGGCGACGCCTTCGACGGCGGTTTCCTGCACGCCCTACGGCTGTTCGACGACAGCGAGAACCAGCGCATACTGGACTACTCGCTGGCAGCGGCGTCGCTGAAGAACACCATCAGCGGCGACTTCAACCTATCGACGGAAGAAGAGATCCTGGAGGTGATGAACGACCACTATACCATCAAGGACGTCAAGGTCTACTCGTTTTAATTCTTCAATTCTTATTTAATTCCCCGCTCGTTCAGGGCCCGGGCATAGCGGGCGGCGTTCTGGAGGTGTTCGCGGTAGGTGACGGCGAAGTTATGGGTGCCGGAGAAGTCCTCCTTGGCACACATATACAGGTAGTCGTGGGCCACGCGGTTCAGGACGGCGTCGATGCCCTTGATTGAGGCAATCTTGATGGGCCCCGGCGGCAGTCCCTCGTAGCGGTAGGTGTTCCAGGGACTGTCGAAGAACAGCATATCGTGATAGATGCGGCGCAGCTCGAAGCGCTTCATGGCAAACTTCACCGTGGGGTCGGCCTGAAGGGGCATATGCTGAGCCAGACGGTTCAGGTACATCCCCGCCACCATGGGCTTCTCCTGGTTGTTGGCCGTCTCCTCGTCGACGATGCTCGCCAGGGTGCACACCTCGTTGGGCGTCAGTCCCAGCGCCTTCGCCTTCTCCGTGCGCTCACCCTCCCAGAAGGCGTCGTGCTCCTTCTGCATACGGCTCATCAGACGGTCGAGGGTGACATCCCAGTAGACTTCGTAGGTGTTGGGCACAAACATACAGGCGATGGTGGCGGTGTCGTAGCCGTAGCTGGCGGTGAACGCCGGGTCGTAAAGGGCGTCGGCGATGTCAGCGGAGTCGAGCATCAGGCGCTGTGACAGCTGTGCCGCCAGACGGTCCATCGTGCGGCTCTCGGGGATGGTGAGCATCAAGGCCTTCTGCCGTCCGCTCTTCAACTCGCGGTACAGCGCGACGCTGCTGACGTCAGGGTCGATGGCGTAGCGTCCCGTCCGGATGTTGTCGGCATAGGACGTGTGGTGCACCAGCGTGCTCAGCGCCGTCATGCCGTGGCGGTTACCGATGGGCTCGAGCTTCGTGAGGACAGAGTCGAGGGTGTCGTCGTCGTCGACGTAGACGTACATCACCTCCTGGTGTTTCGAGAACGCGGTGAAGAAGTAGTAGTACACCGCCACACCCATCACCAGCAGGCAGATGACAGCGGGTATGAGCAGGTATTTGGCTTTGATTTGCTTCATGTTGTTGCTGTTTATCATGTGAAAAACGTGGCAAAGGTACAATTTTTTTATGAAAGAAGCATGGTTTTTATTTTTATTTTGTACTTTTGTGGAGCAAAAACCTAAGACGATGAAACTGAAATTCACAATAGATTATGGAACACAGTGGGGCGAGAGCCTGCACGTGGTGCTCCGCCAGCATAGTGCCGACGGCAAGGTGCGCAGCCAGAACCTCCTGATGAACACCGACGACGGACAGCGCTGGACGGTGGAGACGGCGGTGGTGGCGTCGCGACAGCGCCCCGTGACGGCCGTGAGCTACTACTACCGCGTGGAGGACGGCGACGGCCAGGTTCTGCGCAGCGAGTGGACGATGGTGGAGCGCCGCTATGCCTTCGACGCCACGAAGAGCTACGTCTTCGACGACCGCTGGCGCGACCAGCCGCTGAACAGCTTCCTCTACACGACAGCTTACCGGACGACGGCGTCGCCGCTGGCCGCCGACGACAGCGTGAAGGCGCTGACGGTGCCGCTGTACCGCAAGACGGTGCTTTTCCGCGTGTCGGCACCGCAGCTGGTCGAGGGCCAGGCGCTGGCACTCATCGGCAACCACCCGGCGCTGGGCAACTGGAGCGAGGCGCGCTACCTGCTGATGGAACCCGTGGGACTGTCGGACTGGCTGCTGTCGGTGAACATCGACGCCCTGCTGATGCCCCTGGAATATAAATATGTGGTGGTCGACACGAAGACACGCAGTCTCGTGGCATGGGAAGAGGGCGACAACCGTGTCGTCGATGCCGATGTGGCCGATGGGCAGGTGCTGGTGTGCTATGGCGAGCCGCTGCGGCTGAAGGAACAGACGTGGCGCACGGCGGGTGTCGTCGTACCGCTGTTTGCCCTGCGCAGCGAGCACAGCTGTGGCGTGGGCGACTTCGGCGACTTGAAGCGTCTCGTCGACTGGGCGGTGACCACGGGGATGAAGACCATCCAGCTGCTGCCCCTCAACGATACCACCACCGACGGCCGCTGGCACGACTCCCATCCGTACAACATCACCAGCTGCTTTGCCCTCCATCCGCACTATCTGGACTTGGAGGCGCTGGGACTGCCGACGGACAAGAAGCGCCTGACGGCCTTCCGCCGTCAGCAGCGCGAGCTGAACGCCCTGCGACACTACGACTACGAGGCCGTCCACCGTATCAAGACAGAATACATCGAACAGCTGTTCGAGGCCGCCGGCCGTCAGGAACTGGAGACGGCGGCGTTCAGCCATTGGTTTGACGACAATCGTGAGTGGCTGGAACCCTATGTGCAGTTCCTGGCCAAGCACAGCACCGCCGGGGCAATACAGCCGGAGCTGGTCTACTACACACAATACCATCTGCACCTGCAACTGAAGGACGCCGCCGACTATGCCCGCTCGAAGGGGGTGATGCTGATGGGCGACCTGCCTATCGGCGTGAACCGCGACAGCGTGGCGACGACGCTCCACCCCGAGCTGTTCAACCTCGACTGTCAGGCGGGAGCCATTCCCGATGCACAGTCGCCGCAGGGACAGAACTGGGGGTTCCCGACGTATCGGTGGGAGGTTTCGAGGAACGAGGAGCGAGGAGCGAGGAATGAGGAACGAGGAAGGAGGAATGAGGATAGTGTTCCTCGCTGGCTGCGGCGCCGTTTCCGCTGGATGGAGCAGTACTTCGATGCCGTCCGCATAGACCACGTGCTGGGCTTCTTCCGCATCTGGGAGATTCCCGCCGATGCCGTCTACGGACAGCTGGGCCACTTCTCGCCGGCATTGCCGCTGACGGTGGAGGAGATAGAGTACTTCGGACTGCCCTTCCGCCGTGAGCTGCTGACGCGTCCGTTCGTCAACGACCGGGTGCTGGAACGGCTCTTCGGACTCCATGCACAGTACGTCCGCGACACCTTCTTAGAGCGTGGCGCATACGGACTGTATACCATTAAAACCGAGTACGATACGCAACGAAAGGTGCAGCAATACTTTAATAGCCGTAACGACGAGAACAGCCTCTGGATAAGGGAGGGAATGTACCGACTGATCAGTAACGTGCTCTTCATCGAGGACCAGCACCAGCAGGGGATGTACCACCCGCGGATACACGCCTACCGCGAGGCGGTGTTCGAGGCCCTGAACACCGAGGAGAAGGACGCGTATATGCGGCTCTACAACAACTATTTCTATCAGCGTCACTCCATGTTCTGGGGACACACGGCCATGCACCGACTCACCGAGGTGCTCGACGGCTGCAGGATGCTGGTTTGTGCCGAGGACCTGGGTACGCTGCCCGACTGTGTGGCACCCGTGCTCGACGCCCTGCGCATCCTCACGCTGGAGATCCAGTCGCTGCCGAAGCAGAGTGGGGTGGAGTTTACCCATCTGGACGGCAATCCCTACCGTTCCGTGGCCACCATCTCGACACACGACATGCCGCCGCTGCGCCTGTGGTGGGAGCAGAGCATGGAGCGCACGCAGCGTTACTACGTCACGATGCTGCAGAAGGAGGGACGGGCGCCTGAGCACCTGCCGGCACACATCGCCGAGGAGATACTGGCACGCCACCTGTACTGTCCGTCGATGCTCTGTCTGTTGACGCTACAGGACTGGCTGTCGATGGACGGCGAGCTGCGGTCGAAGTCGGTACGCGAGGAGCGTGTCAACGTGCCCGGCGATCCCTACAACCGTTGGCAGTGGCGTATGCACCTGACGCTGGAGCAGCTGTTGGCTGCCGAGCGCTATAATAATAAGGTGAAGACGATGGTCCAGCGCAGCAGGCGCTAGAAAACCGTTTACTTCGTGGCTTAAGATAATAGCGGGCTGTTCCTACTGACGTTTCAGGAACAGCTCGTGGTCTATACATGGCGGCCACTCCTCGCGGTAGTGGCTGACGTAGATGAGCGTCTTCTCCGGCCGTCGGCAGAACATCTCGATGACAGCCTTCACAAGCTCGCGGTGACGGTCGTCGAGACCATGCAGCGGCTCGTCGAGTATCAGCAAGTCGGGGTCCTTGACAAAGGCACGGACGACGAGTAGCAGACGCTGTTCGCCACTCGACAGCTGGAGGAACGAACGGTCGGCCAACTGGTCGATGCCGAAGAGGCGCATCCACCACAGACATTGCTGGCGCTCGCTGTCGGTGGGACGCACGTACAGTCCCACGGTGTCCTTCAGTCCGCTGGCGACAACGTGGAGGGCGGGCAGACTGCGGTGATAGGAGCGGTGCATCTCGGGCGACACATAGCCTATGCGCCGTTTCAGGTCCCAGATGCTCACGCCGCCATCGCCCAGCTGGTGTCCGAAGAGGGTGATGTCGCAGGCATAGCGCTGGGGGTTGTCTGAGCAGACGAGCGACAGCAGCGTCGACTTGCCGGCACCGTTCTGTCCGGAGAGTGCCCAGTGCTCGCCCTGACGGACGGTCCAGTCGAGGTTCTTGAGGATGGTACGCTCGCCGTAGCGGATGGTGACGTCGTGGAAGGCGATGACCACTTGGTCGTCCGTGGCTGCCGGCGTCATGTCAACGATGTCGGTGACGTAGTCGGGAATATCCTTACGGCGCGACACGACGAGGTAGATGTGGTCGATGTGAGAGATGATAGATGATAGATGAAAGATAAGCTGCGCCAGCTGCTCACGTGTCTCGGCGTCGAGGCCGATGAAGGGGTTGTCGATGATGAGTGTGCGCGGACGGGCCAGCAGGGTGCGTGCCAGCTGGAACTTACGCAGTTCGCCGCTCGACAGGGTGATGATATACTTGTCGAGCAGCGGCTCCAGCTGGAACAGCTGGTAGAGGTGCTGCTGCCACTGGCGGCGCTCGGCGGTGTCGTCGCCCGTCTCGTGGTAGGCCTTCTCAAAGAGCTCTCCAACGTTGGGCGTCTCAGGGTCGATGTCGTGCTGGTTCCAGCGCAGCTGCAGGTAGTATGCCTGGTCGGTGCTCACGCCATAGCTGTCGCGGAAGGCGACGTAGCGCACGCTGTCGCTGGCCATCTGGCGGCGCAGACGCTCCACATACTGTGTCTTGCCGCTGCCGTTGGGGCCGTAGATCGCGGTTATCTTCATAGTCCTTTCACTTTGTCCTTGTTCTTGTTGATAAAATCCTTCCACCCGCGGTAGTGGGCATCGCTCACGGGACGACCCATCTGCAGGTAGTGGCAGTAGGCGGCGGCGAGGGCGTCGGTGGCGTCCATGAACTGCGACATATCCTCCTGGCGCAGCTTCAGCATACGCTGCAGCATACCTGCCACCTGCTCCTTCGAGGCATTGCCGTTGCCCGTCAGCGCCATCTTGATCTTCATCGGTGCATACTCGTGGATGGGCACGCCGTGGTGGATGGCGGCGGCGATGGCGACACCCTGGGCACGGCCGAGCTTCAGCATCGACTGCACATTCTTGCCGAAGAACGGGGCCTCGATGGCCATCTCGTCGGGCAGGAACGAGTCGATGACGCCCGTCACCCGCTCGAAGATATGTCCGAGCTTCAGGTAGGCATCGCCGAACTTCCGGAGGTCGATGACGCCCATCGTCACCATCTCCGCCTTGTTGTCGACGATGCGCAGCACGCCATATCCCATGATGTTCGTGCCAGGGTCAATGCCCAGTATGATCTTCTCCTTTTCCACAATGCTTAATGCTTAATGCTCAATGCTTAATTGTCGGAGGCAATATCTCTTATCTATTATCTCTTATCTCTTATCTAAAGATAGTTCTGCCCAATTTTCGTCTTCGCGCTGAGCGGTGAGCGTGAGCCCCAGCTCCTCGGCTTTGGCCACCAGCAGTGGCACGTCCTCGGTATAGAATCCGCTGAGCAGGAGCGTAGCACCCGGTGCCATCTTCGTGACGAAGGCCGCCATGTCGGCCAGCAGGATGTTGCGGTTGATGTTCGCCATGACGATGTCGAACGTGCCCTTCACCTTATCTATTAATATGGAGGCGTCGCCCAGCAACGCTGTCAGCCGGTCGTCAACGCCGTTGATGACGGCATTGTGGCGGGCATTGTCCACCGACCACTCGTCGATATCGTAGCCCACCGCCTCACGGGCGCCGAGTTTCAGGGCAGCGATGGCCAGAATGCCTGTGCCCGTGCCGCAGTCGAGGACGCGCTTCCCCGTCAAGTCCTGCTCCAGAAGGGCGCCACACATCATCCGCGTCGTCTCGTGGGTGCCGGTGCCAAAGGCCAGGTGAGCGTCGATCTCGATGGCTATTGTTTTTTTCGAGGAAGTCTCTTTCGAGGAAGGAGGAACGAGGCGCTCGGCTCTGCCGCTTTGCTCTGCAAAGAACGAGGAAGGAGAATAGTCCTTTGGCAGATGACGGCCGTCGTGGATGAGGATTCCTCGCTCCTCGCTCCTCGTTCCTCGTTCCTCGACAAAGATCGGCTCAAACCCCTCCTGCTCCCATTGCTCGTTCCAGTCGCGATCCTCGGCCTCGCCGACGGTGTAGGTGACGGTGACGTCGGGTAGGGGACACGCATCGAGCAGCTGGCGCAGCAGCGGCTCGTCGAACAGCGGCTGCTGGACGTAGCCAGTCAGTGTGCCGTCGGCGGTGTCGAACGACTCGAAGCCAGCCTCGCCGGCGATGGCCGCCACGATATCAGCAGCGTCGTCGCTATAAGGCTGGATGTTGAATTTTACTTCGTAATACTTCATTTTGATGTTAATTTTGCCGCAAAATTACAAAAAATAGGGAAAAACCTATCACGTTTTAGGGTTTTTCCCTAACTTTGCAGAGAAATAATTCATAATTTCGCACCGTGAAACTATATCAAGAAGGAGAAACGATATGAAAAAGCTCATTTTGTTAACAATCATGCTGGGGACGCTGCCCCTGACAATGATGGCTCAGGACGACGATATGTACTTCGTCCCGACGAAGAAGTCGGTAGACAAGGACAGGGCCAGGTACGGACTGCCGGGTGGCACGTACTATCCCGGCTGCGACCGTAGCGTCGACGAGTATAACCGCCGCGCGGGCCACTTCCCAAGCGTCGTGCCGCCCGACTCCACGGCGTCGGACATCATCGACTTCGACGGACAGGCAGGTGTCTATCCCGACTCCACACAGCAGGACTTCGCCGCTACACGCGAGATGAGCCGCTGGGACGGCTACGAGCCCAGCACTGACTACTGGGACGGCTATAACGACGGCCGCCGCGACGGTGCATGGCACTCGCCCTGGTTCTACAACAGCTACTATCCTTGGTACACAGGGTGGTATGACCCCTGGTATATGGATCGCTGGTATCTCTACCATGGTCTCTACGATCCTTGGTACTGGGGCTGGGACTACTACGGCTACGGCTATTACAGCAGCTGGTATCATCCCTGGTACTACGGCGGCTGGTATGGCGGAGGCTACGTCAGCTACAACGGTCCTACGGGTACGCAGAACCACGGCCGCATAGACTACAGCGGCCCGCGTGGCGTACGTACCGCTAACGGTGGCGTGCGTTACGACGCAGGTACCTTCGGCGGCGCACGTACCGGCACCTTCGGACGTACCACGGCTTCTGGCACTCGCGTCGGCACATCGGCGGCAGGTGCACGCACCACCGTCGGCAATCGCACCAGCAATGCCAACGGCAACTTCGGCGGCAACCGTGCCCGCACGGCTACCAGCAACAGCAATACGCGTACCTATACACCGACCTACACGCCCAGCACGTCGTCAAGCGGCTCCTCCTATAGCGGTGGCTCCTACAGCGGTGGCGGCAGCAGCTCCGGCGGTGGCAACTTCGGCGGCAGCCGTTCTTCCGGCGGCGGTGGCGGCGGAGGCGGTGGCTTCGGCGGCAGACGCTAATTCGGGCTTCGCCCTCTTAATTGAAAATTGATAATTGAAAATTGAGAATGATATGAAAAGACTGTTTATTGCAATAATGGCTGTCGCGGGCACAGTGTCCATGACGGCTCAGGAAACCTACGAGAACGCAAAGCTCATCACCCCCGAACTCAACGGTACGGCACGCTACGTCGGTATGGGTGGCGCCTTGGAGGCACTGGGTGCCGATATCTCGACCATGTCGACAAACCCCGCTGGTATCGGACTCTTCCGTCGTTCCAGCATCGGTATGTCGTTTGGCGTCGTCAGCCAGCAGGATGCTGCCGACTTCGCTGGCGCCAGCTCGACGAAGATGAGCTTCGACCAGGCAGGATTCGTCTACACCATGCAAACGGATGTCGACTCATGGATTAACTTCGGTTTCAACTACCACAAGAACCGTAACTTCAACTACATCCTCTCGGCAGCTGACGGACTGCAGAACGCCTCTCAGAACAAGCTCACCTATGCCAAGGCAAAGAACGGACTGCTCTATCAGACAGACAAGAACGGGGCACCACGCACGGACAAGTGCTTTGCCTCGTGCTCGCAGCTCGACCGTATCTACGCCAACAACCTGAACTACGATGGTTCGGACAATACGTGGTACTACGACGAGGCCACGGCGTATCTGTTCGACCGCTCGCATAAGGGATACATCAGCGAGTACGACCTGAACCTCAGCGGAAACTTGGGCAACAAGGTGTACCTCGGACTGACCATCGGCATCCACGACGTGAACTACCGCCACTACGGCGAGTACACCGAGCAGCTCATCGGCCCCGAAGGTCCCTATAGCCTCACCGTCAGCGACGAGCGATTCATCGACGGTACAGGTGCCGACATGAAGGCAGGTATCATCATCCGTCCCATGGACGAGTCGGCATTCCGTATTGGTGCCTACGTCAACACGCCTACGTGGTACGACCTGAAGACCGAGAACTACACCGTGGCCAGCGACGGTGGCCATACTGCCGATAGCCACGAGTGCTACGACTTCAAGCTCTTCACCCCGTGGCGTTTCGGACTCAGCGCCGGTCACACCATCGGCACGCAGCTGGCTCTCGGCGCTACCCTTGAGTACGCCGACTACGGCTCTACCGATACCCGCTACAACACTGGCACGTCATACGACGGCTGGGGCTATGCCTACGATGAGAGCGAGAGCGACAACATCATGAACCGCCATACCGAGGAGACCCTCAAGGGTGTGGCTACCCTGAAGGTTGGCGCAGAGTTCCGTCCCGATCCCGCCGTCGCTATCCGTCTGGGCTACAACTACGTCTCGCCCATGTACAACAAGAATGGCTTCAAGGACGGCTCGCTTCAGACCGACGGCTCGTACTACAGCAGCGCTACCGACTACACCAACTGGAAGTCGACCAACCGCCTCACTTGCGGCATCGGTACCCGTCTGGGCGCCATGAACATCGATCTGGCTTATCAGTACAGCGCCACCAACGGTGAGTTCTCGCCCTTTATGTCCTACGTTGACGGTGACTCTGCCCTGGACGATAACATCGCCAACATCGTGAAGGTCAGCAACAAGCGCCACCAGGTGCTCTTCACCCTCGGCTACACCTTCTAACGCTGGTCTCGCATGAATAAAATACTCGGCGTGTCATATACGCAGAGTTAAACAAAAATCTTCAAAAATCTTACAAAAATGGCTTTCGACAGGCTTATTGATGTCAGATTTTTGAAGATTTTTGTTTTTTGAGATATCTCGTCTCTGTTTCTCGTTCATATTCTTCGGCGCAAAAGGATGGCCGAAAAATATTATTTTGTGCCGACAATCTTGGTCTTGGGTAGTTCGGCGTTCCGGCGGTTGACGACGGTGACAACGGCCTGGGCGAGGTTGATGAAGGCCAGTCCCGTGGCGGTGTCGCTGCTCAGGGCGGCGGGCTCACCGCGGTCGCCGCTGTCGCAGATGCTCTGAACGAGCGGAATCTGTGCCAGCAGGGGGACGTTCATCTCCTCGGCCAGCTGCTTGCAGCCCTCGCGGCCGAAGATGTAGTAGCGGTTGTCGGGTAGCTCGGCGGGTGTGAACCACGCCATGTTTTCGATGAGTCCGAGGATGGGCACGTTGACCTTGTCGTTGCGGTACATATCGATGCCCTTGCGAGCGTCTGCCAGCGCCACCTGCTGAGGTGTGGAGACGATGACGGCACCGGTGATGCTCAGCGTTTGGAGCAGCGTCAGGTGGATGTCGCTGGTGCCTGGCGGCGTGTCGAGGATAAAGTAGTCGAGCTCGCCCCAGTCGGCATCGGCGATGAGCTGTTTCAGGGCGCTGGTGGCCATGCCGCCGCGCCACAGCGTGGCGGTGGTGGGCGAGACGAAGAAGCCAATGGAGAGCATCTTCACGCCGTACTGCTCGATGGGGCAGATGAGGTCGCGGCCGTCCTTCTTGACGGCATAGGGGCGCTCGTCCTCGACGTGGAACATCTTGGGTACTGAGGGACCGAAGATGTCGGCGTCGAGCAGTCCCACGCGGTAGCCGAGGCGTGCCAAGGCGATAGCGAGGTTGGCGGCAACGGTGCTCTTGCCGACGCCGCCTTTGCCTGAGCTGACGGCGATAATGTTCTTGACGCCGGGCAGCAGTTTCTCCACTTCGGGACGTGGCTTCGACTTGAACTCGGTGACAATTTCGACGTCAATGTCGTCGTTACTCGTTCCTCCTTCCTCGTTCCTCGAACAATAGTACTTGATGGCTGCCTCGGCGGCCTTGACGGTAGAACGGAGGAAAGGGTCGGTGTCACGGGGAAATTCGAGCACGACGGTCACCTTCCAGTTTTTCCCGTCAACGGGGGGATTGAGGGGCGTCACCGTGGGCTGGTCGGCCACCATCTCGCTGTCAACGAGGTTTTTCTTCGTGCCGGCATAGGTGACGGTGGCCAGCGCTTCGAGTATGAGTTTGGGATATAGGGTCATTTAAGAATTGAAAAATTGAAAAATTTAAGAATTGATAAATTGAAGAATTCTTGCGTCCCTTCGGTAGCAAGCGACCGGAGGTCGAGCGGAAAAATTGAAGTCTTTAACGCTCCAGAATCTGGGGAATCTTCTGCCACGACTTGTCCTGGACATAGGCGGAGCGGGCACCCTTGGGGACGTAGAACTTGCAGGCGCCGAGGACGACATCCTTGAACGCCGAGCGTGCCAGTGACGGGGGGGTGGGAGCGTTGAGCGTCACCTCACGCAGTGACACGCACTTGGCGAATGCCGAGCCGCCGATGGTCTTCAGACTGACGGAGAGGTCAGCGGACTCCAGGGCGCTGCACTCGCGGAAGGCGTCGCTGTCAATCTCGCGGACGGCGTTAGGGATGACGATGCTCCTCAGCTGGGCACACTTACGGAAGGCGGAGCTGCCGATGTACTGGAGACTCACGGGCAGGGCGATGCTGGTCAGCGCGATGCACTCCTCGAAGGCCTCGGAACCAATCTTCTTGACGGAGACGGGGAGGGTGATGGAACGCAGACTGTGGCAGTAGCGGAAGGCGTCGCTCTCAATCTCCTCGATGAAACCCTCGATGCGGACGCTGTCGAGCGACGTGCAGTTCTCGAAGGTGTCGTTACCCATGGACTTCACCTTGTTGGGGATGACGATGAACTTCAGCGACGAGCACTTCTCGAAGGCGTAGTCGCCAATCTTCGTCAGCGACTGCGGCAGTTCGATGTCTGTGAGACTCTTGCAGTCGTCGAAGGCATGGCTGCCGATGGTCTTCAGCTGTCCCGGGATGGTGACCGTCTTCAGACTGTTGCACCCTAGGAATGTGTCGCTGCCAAGGTCGGTCATTTCGCCCTGCAGACTGGCGGTGACGAGACCGAGACAGCCCTTGAAGACGCCGCTACCGAGCTTCTTCAGGTTGGCGATGTCGATGCTTTGGAGGCTGGCGCAGTCCTCGAAGGCGTTGGAGCCCAGTTTCGTGACGTTGATCAGCTCGATGGTTGCCAGGGCGGAGCAGTCCTCGAAAGCGGAGTTGCCAATCTCGTCAAGATTGTCGGGCAGACTGATGGTTGCCAGACTCTTACAATTCCTGAAAGCGTTGTTGCCCAGCGACACGACGGACTCGGGGACCGTCACCTGTGTGAGGGCCTCACAGTTCTGGAAGGTGCTGCTCTGGATGGCTTTGATGGCACCCTCGATGGTTACGGTGACGAGGGCCTTGCAGCCGTTGAATGCCGAGCCGCCGAGCTGTGTCAGCGATGCCGGCAACTCCATGGTCGTCAGGCTCTGGCAGTTCTCGAACGCGGAGCTGCCGATGACCGTCAGCTTTCCGGGCAGATGGATGTTGCTCAGGCTGCCGCAGTCCTTGAAGGCGCCGTTGTCAATGGTGATGACGCTCTCCGGGATGTTGACTTCGGCGAGTTCCTGACAGTCGGAGAAGCAGTTCTTGCCGATATTGATAAGCTGGCTGGGGAGCATCACCTTCTTCAGGTTCTTGGCACCGGAGAAGAGGCCTGCGGGCAGGGTGTTACTCTCGGTCTTCATGCTTGCCTTCCCCTCGACGATCTGTGCGTCGCTCAAATCCAGGACGGTCACCAGACACTCGCCCTCAATCTTCTTGTTGGTCTTCGTGCGGTTGACAATCTGTTGCAGCAGCTTCAAGTCGACACCGTTCAGGGGGCCGCTGACCTTCAGCTCGGCCACCTTGAAGCGCACGTCCTCGGGCAGCTGGACGGCCAGCGTGCCGACGCTGTCGGTGCTGACGTTCTTCTGCTGGGCAGTAACGGTGTTGATGCATAGTGAACATTGAATAAAAAGTAAGGCAACAAGGCCTGTCAGTCGGTTGATTGTCAGATGTGTTCTCATATCTTTATGTGTGATTGTTAATGATATTCTTTTGAGTGCTAGGGGTTAGTACGCCGTCTGCTTGGGACTGCGCTTGGTGCGGTGGTACGAGCGGTAGTCGTCGAGCTCAATCTCCACCTCGGGCTCCGTCAGCGCACCGTCGCGCGGCAGCTGCCACTTCATGTACTTGATGTTCAGTCCGCGGGCCATCCACATCGACTCGTAGTACGTCTGGATAGTACGCGGGAAGAGAAGCTCCGGAGAGGCGCCCTGCTCGCCGTAAAGGTCGTCGGTGCTCAGGAGCACGGGCAGGTGGTTGTGCTCAGCCATCAGTGTGGTGTAGGTGAACAGGAAGTTGGAGTCGGTCTTCAGGTGAAGGAGACCGCCGTCGACAAGAAAGCGACGGTAACGCTCCAGGAAGTATGTGGACGTCAGACGCTTACGCGGATTCTTCATCTGCGGGTCGCTGAACGTCAGCCACAGCTCCTGAACCTCGTCCTGGCCAAAGAAACGGTCGATGATCTCGATGTTCGTACGCAGGAACGCCACGTTCGTCAGTCCCTGGCGGAGCGCCTCGGTGGCTCCCGTCCACATTCGTGCGCCCTTGATGTCGACGCCGATGAAATTCATGTCCGGACAGAGCTTCGCCAGCTCGACGGTATATTCTCCCTTGCCGCAGCCCAACTCGAGCACGATGGGGTTGCTGTTATGGAAGTACTGTTCGCGCCAGTGGCCCTGCATCTCGAAAGGCACGTCGGCAACGACCGAGAAGGGATACTGGAACACGTTCTCGTAGCGTTCCATGTCGGCAAATTTCGCAAGTTTTCCTTTTCCCATAATGACTGCAAAGGTACTGATAAAATCCGAAACAGCAAAATATTACGGCAGAAAAACTCCCGCCGGAACGGGTTCCGACGGGAGATGCTGTCTGTTGTTATAATCTTTCTGTCCTTTTTAGAGGATGGTCTTCACAGCCTCGAGCATACCCTTCTGCTGGATGAGGTCGAGATACTGCTTCACCAGGGCGTTGAGACCAGCAATCTTGTTGAGGTCCTCCTGCCAGATGAATTCGGCGCCGAGGACACCGTCAGCAACCTTCTGCGTGTCGCCGGTAGCCCAGAGCTCCTTGAGCAGGTCCATGATCTTCTGATCGTCGTTGGGAACAATCTCCACACCATCCTCACGCTTGCCACCCTTGTAGTAGGTGATGATAGCGGCCAGTCCGAAGACAAGACCCTTGGGCAGCTCGCCCTTGCGCTCCAGGTATGTCTTCACGCCGGGCAGGTCGCGAGCCTGGAACTTCGGGAAGGAGTTGAGCATGATGCTCGTCACCTGGTGGTCGACGAAGGGGTTGTCGAAGCGCTCCAGCACGTCGCCGGCAAACTTCTCCAGCTCGTCCATCGGCAGGTCGAGCGTCTGCATGAGCTCCTCGAACTGTACCTTGTGGATGTACTTGCCAATGACCTCGTGGTTGCAGGCATCGCGGACGATGTTCACACCGCTGAGGAATGCCACGGGCGACAGTACGGTGTGCGGGCCGTTGAGCAGCGTCACCTTACGCTTGTGGTAAGGCTCCTCGCTGGGAACGAACAGCACGTGGAGACCGGCCTTGTCGGCAGGGAACTCCTGAGCAACCTCCTTCGGGGCCTCGATGACCCAGAGGTGGAAGTTCTCGGCCTGGACGACGAGGTTGTCGCGGTAGCAGATCTTCTCCTGAATCTGCTTGATCTCGTTGCGGGGGAAGCCGGGGACGATACGGTCGACGAGGGTGGCATAGACGCCGCAGGCCTCTTCGAACCATTTCTTGAAGTCGTCACCGAGCTGCCACAGCTCAATGTACTTGTAGATGCAGTCCTTCAGCACGTGGCCGTTGAGGAAGATGAGCTCGCAGGGGAAGATGATGAGACCCTTCGTGGGGTCGCCGTTGAACGTCTGGTAGCGGCGATAGAGCAGCTGCACTAGCTTGCCGGGATAGGAACTGGCGGGAGCGTCGTCGAGTTTGCAGGCGGGGTCGAAGGCGATACCGGCCTCGGTGGTGTTCGAGATGACGAAACGAATCTCGGGCTGATCGGCCAAAGCCATGAACGCAGCGTTCTGAGTGTAGGGGTTCAGGGCACGGCTGATGACGTCGATACGCTCAAGGGTGTTGACGGCCTTGCCGTTCTCACGGCCCTGGAGGTTCACGTGGTACAGACAGTCCTGTGCGTTGAGCCAGTCGACCATACCGCGCTCAATGGGCTGTACGACAACGACGGAGCCGTTGAAGTCGGTTTTCTGGTCCATGTTCCAGATAATCCAATCGACAAATGCACGGAGGAAATTACCTTCTCCAAACTGGATGACCTTCTCGGGCATCACGCTCTTAGGAGCAAATTGCTTGTTTAGTGGTTTCATTGTAATAATAACGTTTTGTAGATTTGTTTTTCAATTGCGGTACAAAAGTACGATTTATTTTCGATTCCGCCAAGGAAAAACAGGAAAATAAAAACGTTAACGTTTGCGAAACAGCTCGCCAAGTCTGCCGAAGTCCTTTTTCATGATGAGTCCGATGCCCTGAGTGTTCAGACTGGAACGTGTGAAGTAGCGGTCGTTCGTCTGGTTGTAGACCTTCAGGGCGAGGTTGCCACTGGGGTAGAGCAGGTAGCGGATGTCGAAGTCGCCGATGAACGACTGAGTGGCCTGTGCGGCATTGTCGCGGTAGCCGAACTGGCCGTTGATGAGCAGGCGGTTGTTCAGCATACGGCCGTTGACGATACCTTCGTACTCAGCATTGTTCCATCCCTCGGTGCCGGTCGAGATGTTGGCACCGAAGTTCCAGTCGTCGTTCTTGATGACCGATGACAGGACGTTGTTCAGCTGGCTCGACAGCGTTCCGGAGAGCAGCGACTGCATGGCCAGCGATGTCTGGTCCTGCGACGACTGTTCGTTGTTCATGCCCTGCTGGTAGAAACGTCCGATGGTGAGCAGGTAGAGCACCTGCTGGTTCATCTCCTGTTCGCCGTTGATGACGGAGCGCACCATCTGCTGCTCGTCGGCGTTCACCGTTGGCATATCCAAGTCGAAGTCCACCCGTGGCTGGTTCGGCTGTCCGGTGATGTTCATCAGGCAGTTGACGCGGATGGTGTTCTGGGAGAAGGAGTTGCCTATGGAAAGGTCCGAGAGCGACACCCCCTGTACGGGGTAGGCAGCCTGGAGCTGAAGGGCAGCGTCATAGGGATCGCCGCCGAAGACGATGGTGCCTCCCGGGTTGAACGTGAAGTTCTTCTTGATGATGTTCTGGATGGTGATGCCGTAGGTGCCGTGGTCGACGGTGTAGGTGCCGAACATCTGGAAGGTCCCCTTATTATAATAGGTGGCGCGGAGGACGCCAGAGCCGTTGAGGGTGATATAGTCGCCTGTCGACGCATCCATCAGCAGACGCATCGTGGCATCGGGGTTGGCATAGATGTTGAAGTTCAGGTAGATGTCAGTGCGCGATGACGGCAGCTCGGGGGCGTGTCCTGTTCCATTACCATTCTCCTGCTCTCCTGCCTCTTCTTGCCCTCGGCTTCTCCATGTAATGAACTCCTGGTTGGAGATGGCATCCGGCGAGGCAACGTTATAGGTGAACAGGGAACCGCGCAGCGGGGTGACGTCGCAGTCGATGGTGACACGGCCAGGGCGACCTTGTATGGCTACATCGCCAGCGGCAAAGACGGTGCCGTAGAACGTGTTATCGCCGAAGTCCTTGACATCGTAACCATGCAAAAGGTCGGTATGGACAGCGAGGTCGAAGGTCAGGTTCGTCAGGTGCTCGTGGTGGATGCCGCCGCTGAGCAGTCCGACATTGTCGTATTTGTCGTAGATGGGAATCTCGCGGAGAAGAATATCGTCGGGAACCAGACGTACGGTGTCGTGCCGCAACGTGTACGTCGTGCCCAGCGGTGTGACGGTAGCCTGTCCGTCGACGACGAGCATACCCGTCAGCTGCATCGTCGACAGCGGTCCGTGCAGACGCACGTCACCCTGTGCGTGTCCGCTGATATTGCTGAGGAACGAGCTGGTGAACGACTTCAGGAAGTCGATATGTGTGCCACGGGCACCGATGGAGAGGTCAATATGGCTCCGCTCGGGCGACACGTAGCCGCGGATGATGGTCTGGGCATCGTCGCCGTCGTTGGCAACGGCATCGATGTCTACCTGCTTCAACTGGCGGTTCCAGTCGACGTTGGCGCTGAGCGTACCCATGCGCCCCTCCTGGAAGGTGAAGTGGTCGACGGTGAGGTCGGCGTGCATGGACGGGTCGTTTTTGACCGAAGCGATAACGGCACGGCCTGTCGCCTTGCCGGTGAAGTCGACAGCATGGAAGTTGACGAGGTCGAGGATATAGGCTACCTCCATCTTGTTGAGGTCGACCATCAGCTCATCGTCAGCCTCGGAGCCAGCTCTGCCGTTGACAATGATATGCTGATCGCCGTTCTTCACGGTGAAACTGTTGATATCGAGGCCCTTTGGGTTGTAGATCATGTCTGATGCCTCAACGTGCCACAACTCTCCGCCAAGGTAGATGGGCGAGGGTGTGATGGTGACGTGGGCCTCGGCCTCATTGCGGAGGTTACGGTAGAGGTGTGTCACCGCATCGAGCCGTCCTTTCATCTGCTTCTCCACGCTATTGTCGTCCCATGACAGGGCAGTCGTCAGGTTGTTGTTGGCGGCATTGGCCTGAAGCAACAGCGACATGGGGAGGCCGCGGTCGTCGATCCTGGTGAGCGAGACGTCGGCAAACATCGTGTCGTTGGGTGTGGTGATGCTGATATAGCAGTCTTTGTAGTCGACGCCGTTATAGACGAAGTTTGGCACGACGGCATCGACATTCAGCTGTCTGCTGCCATCGTTGACGGTGGCCGTCAGGTCGAGTGGCTCCTGCAGCAGGAGATTGATGCCTGTCAGCTTCTCCAGCCAACTGGTCTCTGCCATCGTCAGATGGAGCGTGAAGTTGTTGTTGACGCTGTTGGTCAGACGGGGCAGTCCGGGCAGGGTAGGAAGCTTCGAACCAACGATGTTGGCGGTGCTCTGCTGCAATGTGGCGAAGTCGAACTGCCCTTTCAGCGTGGCGTGAGCCATGTCGCTGTACAGCTTGACAACATGGAGGTTGTCCTCGTAGCCAGACTCTATACGCAAGAAACTTAAGTTGAAGTCTTTCTCAGGCAGATGAAGGTCTGAGAGGTTGACGGTGCCCGTGAAGTCCTTCAGCGAGGTGGCGTTGACATCTGCCTCCAGCCGTGTGCGTATGCGTTCATCATTGACTGTCAGCCATCCGTTGAGGTGGTTGTCAGCGTACTGTCCGTCGAGACTGATTTGCTGATAGTCGTGACCGTCGAAGGTGAGGGTGGGGATGTTACCCGAAGCCATGAGGCTAGCCAGCTTGTTGCCGTTGAGTTTGCCGCTCACCTCAAGGTCTGCCGCCAGCGTTCCCAGACGGCTGTTGTCCAGCAGCTGTCCCAAGGCCATGCCGTCAGTCTTCAAATGTCCGGTGAAAACACGGTTTTCTGTCCATCTGACATCACTCTTCAGACTACCGGCATCCGTCCTGATGTCGGTGTCGGCAGTCAGTGTGCCATCACTATCGCCACTCAAGGTGCCTGTCATCTGGATATCACCCAGTCGCATGACAGCATCGGGTAGGGTGGTGGCGTTTTTGCCGATGAAATCGAGTGTTTCGTTGCTGACATGAAACTGGTTGATGATAGCGTTCCATTCCGGATGTGCCCCTTTTGCCTGATGGTAATAGCCTTGCGCTGACAATGCCAAATCCCCTTTGTTAGAGGCAAGGCTCAGCTGTGGGATGTTGATGCTGTTAGGGGTCCCGAAAAATGTCGACGACAATGAAATGGCGTGTTGGTAATTCTTTAGCCAAGGAACGAAACATCTTAGTTCAGAAGGTGTTATGGCGGTATTTGAAATGACGCCATTGAACTGGAGTGTCTCTTTCAAACGGTCGCGTTGATAGGTGGCCACGATGCTGTCGGCGTGGAGTATGGACTCTGGCAATTGCAGGCTGAAATCGCGTAGCGACGCTCCGCATTTGTTGGCAATCAAGTGGAAGGCAGTACGCTGGACGTCCAAGCCCGACTGCTCGCTGAAGGCCAGGCGCTTCACCTTGACATTCAACGAATCGTCAGTGAGAGCCTTGAGGTTGATGTGAGCGCTGATATTCTTGACGTGCAGGTGCGAGGGGTTGAAGCGTCCTGGTGTCGGTGCCACGTCCCACTGGTCATAGCTGATGTTGGAGTGGCGCATGATGAACGAGTTGATGCGCAGGTCCAGCGGTTTGTGCTGTGTCGTGTCTTTCGATGCCAGTGAGTCGAGGACAAACTGGAAGTTAGGCGCCGACAGCGAGTCGTTCCTGTAGAGGGAGGCGTTCACGCCGAAGATTTGTGCCGATGAAATGGCGATTTTTCCTTGTGCCAGCGGTGTCAGTTCTACTTTCGCCGACAGTCGGTTGGCTCGTAACATCTCCTTCTTCTGCTGGTCGTAGATCAGGATGTCGTCGATGATGACGCGGTTGAGCAGTCCGAGGTTGATCTTTCCGACGCTGACCGTTGTGCCAAGTTTCTCCTCCAAGGCTCCTGCCACCATGTTGCCCATGAACCGTTGTACGGCGGGGATCTCTATACCGACCAAAACCAAGACGTACAGACCCATCAGAGTCCATACCGTCCAGTTGATGATACGCTTCAGTTTGTTCACTTGGTTGTCAGTTCGAGATAGCAAAATGTTTTCTGCTATTTTCTTTGATGTTGCAAAATTACGATAATTTCTTGTGATAAGTGCATTTTTCGAAGTAAAAATCAACAATAATCCATATTTTTTTAGTATTTTTGCACGCGATTAACGCGTTAATTTAATCAAACATTTATATAAATGGCAAATGTAATCAAGTTAAGTAAAGGCTTGGACATTCATCTTCAGGGCAAAGCTGAGGAGAAACTCGTGCAGCTGAAATCGAACGGCCAGTATGCGCTGGTACCCGACGATTTCGAGGGCGTTACTCCAAAGGTTGTTGTCAAGGAAGGTGTCACTGTCAAGGCCGGGGATGCCTTGTTTGTCAACAAGCAGTATCCCGAAGTGAAGTTTGCTTCGCCCGTCAGCGGAACAGTCCGCGAGGTGGTGCGTGGCGAGCGTCGTAAGGTGCTCTGCGTCAAGGTTGAAGCCGACAAAGAGCAGCAGTATACGGACTTTGGCAAGAAAGATGTGTCAAAGATGAACGGTCAGCAGGTGATTGATGCGCTGCTGGAAGCCGGCATCTTCGGATACATCAATCAGTTGCCTTATGCTGTGTCAACGAATCCTACTGTTCAGCCTAAGGCCATTTTCGTTTCTGCCTTGCGTGATAAACCCCTCGCTGCTGACTTCGAGTACGAGGTGAAAGGTCAGGAGCTGGAGTTCCAGACAGGTCTCACCGCGCTCTCCAAGATTGCCAAGACGTACCTTGGCATTGGTGTCGATTCCAAACTCGAGGAGATGAGGGACGTCGAGGTGACGGTCTTCGCCGGTAAGTGTCCTGCCGGTAACGTTGGTGTTCATGTCAACCATCTGGACCCTGTCAACAAGGGTGAGGTGGTTTGGACGATTGGCGATCCTACAGTAGTACTCTTTATCGGCCGTCTGTTCAGCACGGGCAAGGTGAATCTGAAGCGCCTTGTTGCTCTCTGTGGCAGCGAGGTGAAGGCGCCTGCCTATGTCGATATGCTCGTTGGTGAGGAACTCTCCACGTTGCTGTCGAACAGCTACGATCCCGACCATCATGTGCGTATCATCAATGGTAACGTGCTCACCGGCCGTCCCACAACGAAGGAGGGCTTCCTTGGTGCTCACACCTCTGAGATTACCGTGATTCCCGAGGGAGACAATGCCGACGAGATGCTGGGTTGGATTCTGCCGCGCTTTAAGCAGTTCTCCGTGAACCGCAGCTACTTCTCCTGGCTCTGTGGCAAGAAGAACTACGCGCTCGATGCCCGTGTGAAGGGTGGTGAGCGCCACATGATTATGAGCGGCGAGTACGACAAGGTGCTGCCGATGGATATCTATGGTGAATACCTCATCAAGGCCATCATCTCTGGCGATATCGATCGTCAGGAGGCGCTGGGTATCTACGAGGTTGCTCCTGAGGACTTCGCTCTTGCAGAATTCGTGGATTCATCGAAGTTGGAATTGCAGCGCATCGTGCGTGAAGGACTGAATATTTTACGTAAAGAAAACGCATAACTATGTCAGCATTAAGAAATTATCTCAATAAGATCAAGCCGAATTTCGAGGAGGGTGGCAAGCTTCATGCCTTCCGCTCGGTATTCGACGGCTTTGAGACCTTCCTCTATGTGCCTAATGACACGGCGAAGGCAGGTGGCGTGAACATTCACGACGCCATCGACTCGAAGCGCATTATGAGTATGGTTGTCATCGCCCTGATGCCCGCCATGCTGTTTGGTATGTATAACATCGGCTACCAGAACTATGCGGCTGCCGGCACACTCGCCACGGCATCGTTCTGCGAGATATTCATCTACGGCTTCCTCGCCGTTCTGCCGAAGATTCTGGTGAGCTACATCGTCGGTTTGGGCATCGAGTTTGCCTGGGCACAGTGGAAGGGTGAGGAAATCCAGGAGGGTTACCTCGTTTCAGGTATCATCATTCCTCTGATTATTCCTATCGGCTGTCCGCTGTGGATGCTGGCGCTGGCCTGCGCTTTCAGCGTCATCTTCTGTAAGGAGATCTTCGGTGGCACGGGTATGAATATCTTCAACCCCGCCGTGGCAGCTCGTATGTTCCTGTTCTTCGCCTATCCGTCGAAGATGACTGGCGACACCGTCTGGGTGGCTCAGGACAGTATCTTCGGTCTGGGTAACGACCTGGCCGACGGCTTTACCGCTGCTACGCCGCTTGGTCAGCTGGCACAGAACATCACTCCCGATGCCTCTATCCTTGATATGGCCCTCGGCTTTATCCCCGGTTCTATCGGTGAAACCAGCCTGATTGCTATCGCCATCGGCGCCGTTATCCTGCTGTGGACGGGCATCGCCTCGTGGCGTACCATGCTGAGCGTCTTCGTCGGTGGTATCGCACTGGCTCTGCTGTTCGAGCAGACTGGTCAGGGCATGACCTGGTGGCACCACTTCGTGATGGGTGGCTTCGCCTTCGGTGCTGTGTTTATGGCTACCGACCCTGTGACTTCGTGCCGCACCACTACTGGTCAGTACATCTACGGTTTCCTGATTGGTGCAATGGCTATCATCATCCGCGTGCTTAACGCCGGTTATCCTGAGGGTATGATGCTTGCCATCTTCTTTGGTAATATGTTTGCTCCCACCATCGACCACTTCGTTGTGGAGCGCAATATCTCGAAACGCCAGAAAAGATTGAAGAATTAAAAAATTGAAGTTATGGCTAAGTTAAATACAAATAGTAACGCGTACATTATTATATATAGCGCGATACTCGTGGTCATCGTGGCTTTTCTGCTGGCGTTCGTCTATCAGGCCTTGAAGCCTATGCAGGATGCTAACGTGGCGCTCGACGTGAAGAAACAGATTCTCTATTCGCTGAATATCCGTGACCTGGACGGTTCGGCTGCCGAGGCTAAGTATGCCGAGGTGGTAAAGGACGAACAGGAGCAGGATGGACAGAAGATCTATGCTTGTCAGATTGATGGCAAGGATATCCAGGTAGTTAGCCTGAAGGGCATGGGCCTTTGGGGCGGTATCAGCGGCTATCTTGCTATCGATCCAGAGGGCAAAGTTTTCGGTGCTTACTTCAACCATGAGGGCGAGACCGCCGGTCTGGGTGCTGAAATCAAGGACTCTCAGGCTTGGCAGGAGAAGTTCATCGGTAAGCAAATCTGGGATGAGAACGGCAACGTGGTACTCTCTGTCGTCAAGAAGGTTGATGACCCCGCTACTCAGGTTGACTGCGTAACTGGTGCTACCCTGACTTCGAATGGCGTTGATGCCATGCTGAAGGACGGTCTCAAGAATCTGCAGAATAAATAGTCAATTGTAAATTGTCAAATTGTAAATTACTATGGCATTATTCAGTAAACAAAATAAAGAGGTTTTTACTAATCCGTTGAACCTCGACCATCCCATTCTCGGACAGGTACTCGGTATCTGCTCGGCGCTGGCTGTGACCTCGCAGTTGAAGCCCGCCATCGTGATGGGTCTCGCTGTGACGGTCATCACCGCCTTTGCGAATGTGATTATCTCGATTATCCGCAACACCATTCCTAACCGCATCCGTATCGTGGTTCAGCTGGTGGTTGTGGCTGCTCTCGTAACCATCGTTTCCCAGATTCTGAAGGCTTTCGCCTACGATGTCAGCGTTCAGCTCTCTGTGTATGTCGGTCTAATCATCACCAACTGTATCCTGATGGGTCGCCTCGAGGCCTTCGCCATGCAGAACAAGCCCTGGCCGTCGTTCCTCGACGGTGTGGGTAACGGTCTGGGCTACGCCATGATCCTGGTCATCGTGGGTGCTGTCCGTGAGTTGCTGGGCCGCGGTTCTCTGCTGGGCTTCCAACTCATTCCCGATGCCTGCTACGACTTCGGCTATGTAAACAACGGTATGATGACGATGCCTGCTATGGCGCTCATCCTCGTTGGCTGTGTGATTTGGGTTCATCGTGCATATTTCTACAAAGAGAAATAATTCGTGTAATTCGTTAAATTCGTTGTAGAAAAATATTTGAAGTAATATGGAACACGCAATATCATTACTATTTAGGTCGATTTTCGTCGACAATATGATCTTCGCCTTCTTCCTCGGCATGTGCTCTTACTTGGCAGTGTCGAAGACCGTGAAGACTTCGCTGGGACTCGGTCTCGCCGTGACCTTCGTGCTCACCGTGACCGTTCCCGTCAACTATCTGTTGCAGACCAAGGTGCTGGGTCCCGACTGCCTCGTCGAGGGCGTCGACCTCAGCTACCTGTCGTTCATCCTCTTCATCGCCGTGATTGCCGGTATGGTGCAGTTGGTCGAGATGACGGTCGAGAAGTACTCTCCTTCGCTCTATGCTGCGCTGGGTATCTTCCTGCCGTTGATTGCCGTGAACTGTGCTATCATGGGTGCCTCGCTGTTCATGCAGCAGCGCATCCTCATGGACCCCTCTAACTCGCAGGCCATCACCAGCGTCTGGGATGCCATCATCTACGGCTTCGGCTCTGGTATCGGTTGGGCACTGGCCATCGTGGCTATGGGTGCCATCCGCGAGAAGATGCAGTACTCGGACGTGCCCAAGCCTCTGCAGGGCCTCGGCATCGTGTTTATCACCGTGGGCCTCATGGCTATGGCAATGATGTGTTTCTCAGGACTGAACATATAAGATTGAAGAATTGAAAAATTGAAGAATTGAAATATGGCACAGTTTATAGCATATAGCATTGGAGTATTCCTCATTGTCATACTCCTCTTGGTGATTATCCTGTTGGTGGCAAAGAAGTACCTGAGCCCCAGCGGTAATGTGAATATTACAGTTAACGGCGACAAGGTGCTGAACGTACCTCAGGGCAATAACCTGATGGCTACCCTCAACCAGAACGGCATCTTCCTGCCCTCAGCCTGTGGTGGTAAGGCCAGCTGCGGACAGTGTAAGGTCCAGGTGCTCGAGGGTGGTGGCGAGATTCTCGACTCAGAGAAACCGCACTTCACCCGTAAGCAGATCAAGGACCACTGGCGCCTCGGCTGCCAGTGCAAGGTAAAGGGCGACCTGAAGATTCACGTCGACGAGTCGATCCTCGGCGTCAAGGAGTACGAGTGTACCGTTATTAGTAACAAGAACGTGGCTACCTTCATCAAGGAGTTCAAGGTGCAGCTGCCTGCTGGCGAGCACATGGACTTCCTGCCTGGCTCCTACGCTCAGATTAAGATTCCTAAGTTCGATTGCATCGACTACGATAAGGACTTCGACAAGAGCCTCATTGGCGACGAGTATCTGCCCAGTTGGGAGAAGTTCGGACTGTTCCCGCTGAAGTGTAAGAACCCCGAGGACACCATCCGCGCATACTCGATGGCCAACTATCCCGCCGAGGGCGACGTCTTCATGCTCACCGTTCGTATCGCTACACCGCCGTTCAAGGCTGACAAGAGCGGCTTCATGGATGTGAACCCCGGTATCGCTTCGTCGTACATCTTCTCGCTGAAACCCGGCGACAAGGTGATTATGAGTGGTCCGTTCGGCGACTTCCACCCGCACTTCGACTCGAAGAAGGAGATGATCTGGGTAGGTGGTGGTGCCGGTATGGCTCCGCTGCGTGCTCAGATCATGCACATGACCAAGACGCTGCACACCACCGATCGCGAGATGCACTACTTCTATGGTGCCCGTGCGCTGAACGAGGTGTTCTATCTCGAGGACTTCCTCGGCTTGGAGGAGGAGTATCCCAACTTCCACTTCCACCTCGCCTTGGACCGTCCCGATCCCGCAGCCGATGCCGCTGGCGTGAAGTACACCCCGGGCTTCGTCCATCAGGTGATGCTGAACACCTACCTGAAGGATCACGAGGCTCCCGAGGATATCGAGTACTACATGTGCGGCCCTGGCCCGATGTCGAAGGCCGTCGTCTCGATGCTCGACTCCCTCGGCGTCGATCCCGAGTCGATCATGTACGACAACTTCGGAGGATAAGACATTACAATAGTCTAGCTTAATATGGAAGAAGGACAAAGAATACGTATTCGTTGTATCAACAACGGACAAACGATGGACGTGCTCATGGGCAGCACGTTGGAAGAGATCTATGAGGCAACTGGACTCCAGTTGCCTCATGGCCCGATTGTGGCCAAGGTGAACAACAAGGTCGAGGGTATGCATTTCCGTGTGTACACGGCCAAGGACGTGGAGTTCCTCGACATCACGTCCTCCAGCGGTCTGCGTTCCTACACGCGTTCGGTGTTCTTCGTCCTTTGCAAGGCTGTCCACGACCTCTACGAGAAGAGCACCGTCTCTATTGACATCCCCGTCTCCAACGGTTACTTCGTGAACATCAACATCGAGCGTCCCGTGACGCTCGACGATGCCGGCCGCATCCGCAAGCGTATGCAGGAGATTATCGATGCCGCCATCCCCATCCATCGCCATGAGCGTACCACCGAGGAGGCCATCAAGATGTTTGGTGAGCTCGGCTCGCTGTCGAAGGTGAAGCTGCTGAAGAGCACTGGCCGTCTGTATACCACCTATTACGACATCGACGGCTACCTCGACTACTATTACGGAGCGCTGCTCACCAACACGTCGCAGATCTACCTCTTCGGACTGGAGAAGTACTTCGACGGCCTGCTGCTGCGTCTCCCGTCGAAGGACACGCCCGACGAGCTGGGTGAGATGACCCATCAGGACAAGATGTTCGGCATCTTCAAGGAGTACCACCAGTGGCAGAGCATCCTCGGACTGCGCACCCTCGGCGATTTCAACGAAATCACGGAGAAAGGCTATGCCTCTCAGCTCATCCAAGTGAGCGAGGCCCTGCAGGAGAAGAAGATAGCGCTGATAGCCGACGAGGTGGCTCGCCGCTGCAATGCCACCCGTCTGCCGTCCCACCTGCAGCCCCTGCGCATGGTGCTCATCGCCGGTCCTTCGAGCAGTGGCAAGACGACGACCTGCAAGCGACTCTCCGTGCAGCTTGCTGCCAACGGCATCAAGCCCGTCCCCATATCGCTCGACGACTACTTCGTGGACCGCGACAAGACGCCGCGCCAGCCCAATGGCGACTACGACTTTGAGCACCTGCACGCCCTGAACCTTGACCTGCTGAACGAGCAGATGAACGCCTTGTTCAACGGTGAGGAGGTGGAGCTGCCGCGTTACAACTTCCAGGCAGGCAGGAGCGAGATGAGCGGTCGCCGACTGCGTCTGCATGACGACGAGATACTCGTCGTCGAGGGCATCCACGCCCTGAACCCCGAGCTGATGGCACAGGTGCCGCAGAGCCAGATTTACCGTGTCTATGCCTCGGCGCTGACGACGCTGCTACTCGACAACCACAACTACATCCCCACGACCGACAACCGTCTGCTGCGTCGCATCATCCGCGACTTCAAGTACCGTGGCGTCTCGGCCGTTGAGACCATCCGCCGCTGGCCCTCGGTGCGTGCCGGCGAGAACAAGTGGATCTTCCCGTTCCAGGAGAATGCCGACGCCATGTTCAACTCCGCCACGCTCTTCGAGTTGGCGGTCATCAAGGCACAGGCAGAACCGCTGCTGGAGCAGGTACCCGAGAACGCACCGGAATACAGCGAGGCCTACCGCCTCAGGAAGTTCCTGAGCTACATCAAGCCCATTCCCGCCGACCAGATTCCTCCGACGTCTCTGGTGCGCGAGTTCCTGGGTGGCAGCTCGTTTACCTATTGACAGTTTATGATTGCAAGAAACAAGAAACGCAGATGGCACTGCCTGTCGGGCCAGGAACCTACCGAGCTCGACAAGCAGGTCATGTACTGGGAGAACAAGGGCAAGCTTGTGCCCACACGCGACCTGATAAAAACGCCCGAACAGATTGAGGGCATCCGTCGCGCCGGTGTCGTGAACACCGGCGTGCTCGACGAGGTGGCCAAGAACATCCGCGCCGGAATGTCGACGCTGGAGATTGACGAGATTTGCCGCCGCTATTGCGACGAGCACAATGCCATTCCCGCCTGTCTGAACTACGACGTCGGCGATGGCGAGACGCCGCCGTTCCCCATGAGTGTCTGCACGAGCATCAACGAGGTGGTCTGCCACGGCGTACCCAAGGCTGAGGATATCCTCGAGGAGGGCGACATCATCAATGTCGACTTCACCACCATCGTCGACGGCTACTATGCCGACGCCTCGCGAATGTTCATCATCGGCAAGACCACGCCCGAGAAGGAACAGCTGGTGCGCGTCGCCAAGGAGTGTCTGGAGATAGGCATGGAGGCTGCGAAACCCTTTGGTTTCGTTGGTGACATCGGCCACGCCATCGAGAAGCATTGTAAGAAGTTCGGTTACGGCATCGTCCGCGACTTGGCTGGCCACGGTGTGGGCAACGCCTTCCACGAAGACCCTGAGGTGAACCATTACGGCCATCGCGGTACGGGTATGCTGCTCGTCCCGGGCATGGTGTTCACTATTGAGCCGATGATCAACATGGGCACGTGGCGCGTCTTCATTGATGCCGACGACCCCTACGGCTGGGAGGTCATCACCGAGGACGAGAAGCCCAGCGCCCAGTGGGAGCACACGCTCCTGATGACCGACCACGGTGTCGAGGTGCTCACGTACTGACGCCCGTCACACCAGTCCAGCGTCGAATACGACGAACAACTTCACCTCTATCGGAAATGATAGCCGCGACTTTGCTGGTCATTTCGACGGTGACGGTCACACGATAAAGGGACTACGCTACGACCATTCGGATAATTCCTACTGTGGACTCTTTGGCAACACATCTAGTGCTGCGATTGATGTCTTCAACGGAACTGTTAGTGCTGGTTCGGGTGCAGGATAAGCGGCGCCAGGTGTAGGATCATTGTGAGATAAGCGAGATAAGCGGGTTGTTTCCGGCTTTTACTATATACAATGCGTGTATGCATACGCGCGCACGTATATGATAGCGAAAGGGAAAATTATCCTACCTATCCTACCTATCCTACACCCAGAGCAATGCTTAATGCATAATGCTCAATGCATAATGTTATGCCCGTGGGTGTAGGATAGGCAGGATAGGTAGGTTATTTCCTTGTTTCAGTACTATATGGGGCTCCAGGAAACGAATGCCTCTTTTTTCAGAAACGAAATGGTTTTTTGTTTAGAAACGAAATGGTTTTTTGTTTAGAAACGAATTTTCCTATTAATTATTCAAATTCGTTTCTTAAATAACAAAATTCTTTTCTTTGAAAAGGGGCGTATAAATATTCACTTCCAAAATTGTAATTAGGAAAATTAATGTCAATTGGGAGAATTCGTTTCTCAAATATAACAATAATTTCGTGTTCATGACCTTTAGCTCTGAAAAGGTGACCTTTAGCCGCGAAAAGGTGGTCTTTAGAAACGAAAAGATGACCTTTAGCGCGCTAAAGGTCATCTTATTACACATAAATATGCGGATAAATATGCATTCCGCTATTGTTGACCAACGGTGTGCTATGTGCTGGCAAAACAGGTCATTCCCCCGTCTTCCAGAGTTCGTTGAGCTTCTGCTGGATGACGGGATCCAGGGCGGGGATGTTGTGAGCGCGCTCGAACTGCCGGATGTTCTGGTAGGTCATCTTCATCTTGTTCGCCTTCTTCAGCGCCTTCAGCTCTGCCTTGTCAACGTAGGCGCGGTCGGTGGTAAACACCTGCATGGCCAGGACTGTATGCAGGTCCTTGCCGTCGCTCTCCTTGTCATAGCTGGTCATGTTCTGTGCCATCACGAAGTCCTCGGGCGCGTAGTTGCCAGCCTCGTCGATGCGGTAGATGATGAAGTCGGACTCCTGTTGGTTCTTCTTCTTGGCCTCCCGCTTCTCACGCTTGGCCTGTTTCTTGGCGTTGCCGATGGCTTCCAGACGGTGGCGTGACATGAGGTCGGTGCTGATGGAGATGCGGCGACGGCCTGCCGAGAGGTCGTCGGTGATGTGGCCGATGGTGCCCTTGAAGTCGCTGATGCGCTTCTTGCCCGGCCCTTCGGGGGTGATCTTCAGCTGGATCTCCTTGTTGTTGTTGACAAGCGTCTCTTCGCGCTTCTTCATCTGAATCTGACTGGCATGGTTCAGGATTCTGCCAACCAGCGCATTGAGCGTCGTCTTCAGGATGCCGTACATGGCCTTCGATGCGTTGGTGGTGCTGGCCGACAGCTTTTTCGTCGTGCGGTCATACACGTTGTCCGTCAGTCCCACACGATAGTAGGACACGCCGTCTTCGTCGTCGTAGTAGTACATACGGTAGTACGTCTGCACATAGACCAGCGGCTTCTTCTTCACCACAATCTCAGGCAGTCCGAAGTCGGCGTCCTCGAGCGTGATGCTGCCGCTCTTGCCGTTCACCTTATATAATTTAGGCTTGTAGGCTATGTGGCTGACTGTGATGGTGTCGGCACCCTTCACGTCGGCTATCACACCGTCGTCGTCGGTGATGCCGATAAACTTCGCGTCGGTCGTCATCACCGACACGTAGGGCACGGGCTGTCCGTCCTTGTCGATGGTACGGATCCTCTGTGCTGAAACGCTGACAGTAGCCAAGGTGGCTACTGTCAGCATACATAGTGTTTTCAGAATTCTCATGGGGTTTGTCTTTTGGCTGCGGAGCCGTCATGCCGGGTTGTTCTCGGCGAAGATGGCCATGCGCTCGTCGAGCTGCTGGTACTGGTGGTCCTCAATGAACGAGGTGCAGACGCGCAGGCCCTCCTGGTGCGAGCCGGTGGTGACGAGGCAGATGGCCGAGACGCCGTAGTACATCAGCTCGCGGGCCAGCTGTCCGCTGGTCATGCCCTTGTAACCGATGGTGAAGTAGAAACCGTCGGCCACAGGCTGGTCGCCGTCCTTGTCGTAGACGATGTGGAAGCCGTGACGGCAGAAGATTTCCTTCAGCTTGTGGGCGCGGTCGCCGTAGACCTTCACCTCGTCGCGGAAACGGTACTCGCCGTCGCAGGCGGCGCGGAACATGGCGGCCAGGGCGTACTGTGCCGAGTGGCTCGTGCCGCTCGACAGGGCGTAGAGCATACGGGTGGAGAATACCAGTCCGAAGGGCAGACCCTCGTAGCGCTTCGCCAAGTCGTCGTAGTGACGGTGGAACAGCTTGTCGGAGATGCACACCACGCCGATGCGCTCGCCGGCATAGGAGAACGCCTTGGAGCCCGAGATGAGCAGCATATAGTTGTCCGTATAGCGTGCCACGGTGGGCTGGTAGGGCGGCTCGAAGGGCGTGGAGAGGTCCTGACGGAAGTCCATGGCGAAGTAGGCCAGATCCTCCATGATGATACAGTCGTACTGCGTGGCCAGGCGGCCGATGGTCTGGAGCTCCTCCTCCGTCAGACATACCCACGAGGGGTTGTTGGGGTTGGAGTAGACGATGGCGCAGATGTTGCGCGCCTTGAGGTAGGACTCCAGCTTCGGACCGAGCTTCTCGCCGCGGAAGTCGTAGACGTCGAACGTCTCGTAGCGGACGCCCATGACCTGCAGCTGCATCTTCTGCACGGGGAAGCCGGGGTCAATGAACAGCACGGTGTCCTTCATCTTGTCAGCCTGCGAACAGGTGAGAAATGAGGCGAAGGTGCCCTGCATACTTCCCGTGACGGGCACGCAGCCCTCGGCTGCCACGTCGACGCCGATGAATGCCTTGACGAATCGCGAGGCCTGACGCTTCAGCTCAGGATAGCCCTGGATGTCGGGGTAGGAGTGGGCGATGCCGTCCTGGAGGGCTTTCACCTGGGCGTCGACGCCCACCTGTGCGGCGGGCAGTCCGGGGATGCCCATCTCCATCTTGATATACTCCACGCCGCTCTCTTTCTCGGCCGTGGCAGCGACCTGCTTCACCTCGCGGATGGTGGCCTTGGCGAAGTCCTGAATGCCCATCTTCGCAATCAGTCCGTCGACAATCTCTTTCTTAATAGGTGTCGGTTTCATTATTATCGTTATGACGTTATAACGTTTGTCATTATTACGAAATGATTACTTTTGAGCAGCGCGACCCAGGGCCAGCGCCTTGATGTTGGCCTCGACGACAGCGTCGCCCTTGCGACCGAAGACACGGCGGATGGCATCCTCGAGTTTCGTGTACTCAATGCCGAGGGCCTTCTGGGCTGCACCGAGCAGGATGACGTTGGCCGAGCGGGCTATGCCGTTGTCCTTGGCCATCTGCTCGATGTCGATCTTGATGACGTTCGGCAGCTTGTCGAGATCGGCGTTGATGACCTCCATGTCGGGATAGTTCGGGATGTTGACGAAAGGCGTCGACGAGGTGATGATCCATCCGTCCTTGGCGAGGTAGGGCAGGTAGCGCAGAGCCTCCATGGGCTCCATCGAGATGATGACGTCGGCACCGCCCTTGGGAATGAGGTCGCTGTGGATGGGGTCGGAGGAGATGCGCAGGTTCGACTGGACGTCGCCGCCGCGCTGGCTCATGCCGTGTACCTCGGCCTGCTTGATGTAAAGGTTCTCGTTCATGGCGGCCTCGCCGATGATGGTAGCGATGGAGAGGATTCCCTGTCCTCCTACGCCGCAAAGTATGATATCTGTTTTCATAACTTCAATTCTTCAATCCTTCAATTCTTCATTTCTTTTCTGCTGCCTTCTTCTGCTTCAGATGCCTCTGCAGTGTCTGCATACACTCGCGGCGCGGGATGATGACAGAGGTGCCCTTGTAGTTGATCTCGTCACGGATGATCTGTGTGATCTCCGGCATATTCTTCGGCAGGGGAACGACGACCTTCAGGTGCTCGTCGCTAAGACCCAGTCCGCGGCAGATGGCCTCGAACTTATTGGTGCCGGCCGAGTCCTGACCACCGGTCATGCCCGTCGTCAGGTTGTCGCTGATGATGACGGTGATGTTCGCATTCTCGTTGATGGCATCGAGCAGACCCGTCATGCCGCTATGCGTAAAGGTGGAGTCGCCGATGATGGCTACGGCAGGCCACTGGCCGGCATCGGCAGCACCCTTGGCCATGGTGATCGAGGCACCCATGTCAACGCACGAGTGGATGGCACGGAACGGGGGCAGGAAGCCCAGCGTGTAGCAGCCGATGTCGCCGAAGACGCGCGGGTTGTCGTACTCCTTCAGCACCTCGTTGAGGGCGGCGTAGACATCGCGGTGGCCGCAGCCCTGGCAGAGTGCGGGGGGACGGGGAACGATGTCTTCGCAGGAGGCGAAGCCTTCATCAGTTGACAGTTGACAGTTGACAGTTGACAGTTTGGCTAACGCCTTCTTGACGGCGTCAGGGGTCAGCTCACCGGTGCGGGGCAGGGTGGCGTCGAGCTTGCCGTGGATGGTCTGGTCGTCGGAGACGCCGCGGACGATGTCCTCGATGAACGGCTGACCCTCCTCGACGATGAGCAGCTGCTCCGTCTCGTCCATCAAGCGGCGCACGAGCTGCTTCGGCAGCGGGTACTGCGAGATCTTCAGGATGGGGTAGGGGCAGGCGCCGGAGAAACTCTCCATGACGTAGTTGTAGCCGATGCCGCTGGCGAGGATGCCGAGCGACTTGTCGGTGCCTTCCTGATAGCTGTTAAAGGAAGAGTTGGCAGCGTCCTGCTCGAGCTGTGCCTGCTGGGCCGTCACCACGTCGTTGCGACGACGGGCGTTGGCGGGCAGAAGCACCCAGTTCTTGGCCTCGGCGTTGTAGTTTAGGGCGTTCTCCTCACGCGGTGCGTCAGCACACTGGACGACGGCGCGGCTGTGGGCCATGCGGGTGGTGACACGCATCAGCACCGGCAGCTTCTGCTGCTCGGAGTAGTCGAAGGCCACGGCCATCATGTCGTAGGCCTCCTGCTGATTGGAGGGTTCGAAGGTGGGTATCATGGCGAACTTACCATAGAAGCGGGAGTCCTGCTCGTCCTGCGAAGAGTGCATCGACGGGTCGTCGGCCACCAGGACGACGACGCCACCGTTGACGCCCGTCATGCCGCTGTTGACGAACGGGTCGGCACAGACGTTCAGTCCCACGTGCTTCATACACACCAGGGCGCGCTTGCCCATGAACGACATGCCGAGGGCTGCCTCCATGGCCGTCTTCTCGTTGGTACTCCAGCGGCTGTGGACGCCGCGCTCACGCGCCAGCGGGTTGCCCTGGATAAACTCGGTAATCTCGGTTGACGGGGTGCCGGGGTAGGCGTAGACGCCGGAGAGTCCGGCGTGCAGAGCGCCTAAGGCAATGGCCTCGTCGCCTAACAAAAGTTTCTTTTCCATATTCTTATGCTTACGTTTTGTTACTGTTTCGTTATTTAGGGTGCAAAATTACTACTTTTTTTCCGTTTTTGCGCAAAGAATGAAAGTTTTTTTGTAACTTCGCGCTCTGAATGTGAACTAACAAACAAAAAGAACAATGAAAAAACTAATCTTGGGCGTGCTGATGGCGCTCACAGCATCAGGCGTAATGGCACAAAACAAGTCGTGGACGGCCGACAACGGCAATGGTACGTTTACCAATCCCCTGTTCTATGACGAGTTCTCCGACCCCGACGTCATCCGTGTGGGCGACGACTACTACCTGGCTGGCACGACGATGCATGCGGTACCCGGTCTGGTCATCCTCCATTCGAAGGATCTGGTGAACTGGGAGTTTGCCTCCTACTGCTTCGACCGCTTCGACTTCCCCGAGGACCGCTTCGCGCTGAAGAACCATCAGGAGATTTATGGCCAGGGCATCTGGGCGCCATGCATACGCTATGCAAACGGCCAGTTCTATGTCTTCTCCAATATCAACGGCAAGGGTCTGCAGTGCTACACGGCAAAAGATATACGCGGTCCGTGGACACACCACAACATGCAGGGTAATATCTATGACCTCGGCGTGCTGTTCGATGATGACGGCAAGATTTATGCCATTCACGGCTACGGCGAGGTGAAGTGTACCGAGCTGAAGCCCGACATGAGCGGACCTGTGGAGGGAACGGAGCGCACCATCATACCCGAAGGCAATGGCGTAGGCGAGGGGCACCACATGTATAAGATTGATGGTATGTACTATCTCATATCTACTGACTACTCGCCCAACGGTCGTACACTCTGCTCACGTTCTAAAAGTATCTGGGGACCTTATGAGACACGGGTCATCCAGGCCGACGAGACCTACGGCTACCATGCTGCTTCGCTGACACAGGTGCCTCGTGGCACGAAGTACCGCATCGGCGAGGATGGCACAAAGTTCCAGCTCGGCCCGCTCGACAAGGACGCCACAGCCTGCTCGAATGCCCATCAGGGCGGCATCGTGCAGGCAAAGGACGGCTCATGGTGGGCACTCTTCATGCAGGACTTCCATTCTATTGGTCGCACCGTCTGCCTGATGCCCATGACTTGGGAGGATGGCTGGCCGATGGTGGGACTTAAGGGCAATCTGGGTCGTGCCCCCCGTACGTGGTTCAAGCCCGACACCAAGCTGGGCTGCTACGCCATCGGCGACGAGGCACAGCCCATGACGGCTCCTTACAACCGCAGCGATGACTTTAATGGAAAGACGTTCGCCCGCGTGTGGCAATGGAACCATAATCCGGACGACAAGCAGTGGAGCCTCCGTGGCGGCCGCTTGCGCATACAGAGCCAGCCCGCCGAACAGCTGATGTGGGCCCGCAACACGCTCACCCAGCGCGTCATCGGCCCGAAGTCCGTCGCCACCGTCGAGCTCTACACCAAGGGTATGAAGGACGGCGACGTCTGCGGACTGGGCAACATCAACGTGCCTTGTTCGTGGATAGGCATCGTCAAGCAGGGCAACACCCTCACCCTTCGCTGCTTCGAGCAACTTACCAACGACACCGTCAGTGTGCCCGTTGGTTTCGCCAACGGGAAAATCTACCTCCGCTGCATCGGCGACTACGACAACGACAAGATGCAGTACGCCTACAGCACCGATGGCCAGAACTTCCAGACCGTCGGCCACATGATGCCCCTCAGCTATCAGCTCATCAGCTTCCAGGGCTCGCGTCACGCACTCTTCGCCTTCAACACGAAGGGCAGACAGGGCGGCTATGCCGAGTTCGACAACTTCACCGTCGACGAGCCTTGCGCCGACCGCAGCGCTAACATCCCCTACGGCAAGACCATCCGCATCATCAACAAGGCCACGGGCCGACCCGCCATCGCCCTGAAACACGGCGTGCTTCACGACAGCCATGCTGGCGACAAGAGCCAGCTGACGCAGTTCAAGGTCATAGACCGCGGACAGGGCAGGGTGGCACTCCAATGTGTCGACGGCCGCTATGTGAAGGTCTATGGCAACGGTCTGCCCGGTGACGTGCGCTTTACCGACTCGCTCGTGCCTGCCGCTTCGTCAGACGGAACCCTCGCCACCACTGATGATATCAACAGCACGACCTTCCTGTGGCAGGATTTCCTTGACCACGACTTTATGCTGCTGTCGCTGAAGAACCACAAGTATCTGGGTAAGAGTCCCACGACGGGCAGTTCCTATTCCTGGGACTTCGCCGGTCCTGACCCTGCCCGCCGTAACGGCTCGGTACTGATGTGGGAGGAAGTGAAGTGAAAACAAAAAAGCTGCTCAGACTTGAGCAGCTTTTTTGTTATAGCTTAGTGCCGCGCCGATGGCGGTGCAGTACTGCGAGTATTTCGGAATGTGGAAGCGGATGTTGTAGAGTTTCTCTAATGGCGGGAAGATATCCTTGCACTGCGGCAACAGCGTCAGGTTACCGATGAGCACGAAGTCGCGGATGTCGGAACCGCGGCTCGACAGCCATGCGGCGGAGCCGATGGCTTGCAGCACCATCGAGATGATGCCGAGGGCGATGTCCTCCTTTGAGGCGTCGCTCTGTGCCTTGGCCAGGATGCTGGCGGTGGCATCCATGGGCAGTCCGGGCAGCGGTTCGGCGGAGATGTCGCCGATGCGCAGGTTCATGTTGCGGATGTCACCCTGCATGGCCAGGGCTGAGACGGCCTTGATGTCGCTGGTGTTCAGCAGCATACGCGAGAGACCGGCCAGTGTGCCGCCGCCGATGCCAATACCGCCTATGTGGCGCATCTCATCGCCGTTGCAGAGCACGAAGCTGGTACCCGTGCCCATCGAGACGACGATGGTGTGGTCGAGTTTAGACTCGTAGCGGGCGCCCAGACCGTCGGCTAAGAACTCCTCTACTTTCTGTGTGGGCAGACCGTAGACGGGCCCTTTGATGTAGGCCGAGCCAACGCCCGTCAACATGACCTGTTCCACGTCCTGCAGGGCGATGTCGTTGTCGTGCAGATACTTGCCGAAGGCGCCGTAGAGTGACGTGATGGGGTCGGCGGCGGTGATGCGTGTTGGTGCCGTGATGCGGCCGTCCATCAGTCCTACGATTTTCGTGGTCGATATGCCCACGTCAATACCGATGATAATTCCCATAATTCTTCTATTTTATTGGTTGATAGTCTTCGTGAATGCTTTCGGCCATGAGACGGTAGATCTGCCGTGTCCGTTCGTCGGGCAGCATGCGGAGTTGCATCTCCATGATGCCGGTGTCGTAGCGTACCATGGGCCCGGTCTGTGCCTCACGGGGTGTGAGGAAACTGACCTTGCGGGCTGTCTCCTCTATCAGCGGCAGGAAGAGTCGGAAGTCTACGGCTTCCTCCTCCAGTACGCGCTCGGCCAGACGGTAGCAGTGGTTTGTCAGGTTGCAGGCCAGGACGGCAGCAAGGTGCAGCTTCTTGCGACGGTTGGAATCGGCCTCAACCACGTTCTCCGAGACGCTTTCCGCTAAGGAACGGATGATGTCTAAGCTTTGTGCGTCGGTGGCTTCGATGAAGCAGGGGATGGGGCGGAAGTCCACGTGGCGGTTCTTGGAAAAAGTCTGCATGGGATAGAGCACGCCGTAGTGGCTGGCGAACGGACTGAACACACTCATGGGCACGCTGCCGGCCGTGTGGACGAACAGAGCGTCGCGCCGGCTACTGCAAAGGGTCGCTGCCACCTCGCTGATGGCATCGTCCTTGATGGAAAGGATGTAGACGTCAGCATCACGGCGGACGTCCTCAAGACGGACCGTGAAATCGCAACCAATCTTGTCGGCCAGCTCTTGCGCGTGTGTCTCCGTGCGGCTGTACACCTGAACGATGTCGTTACCGGCATCTCTCAAGGACAGCGAGAGTTGTGTGGCCAGATTACCCGAACCAATAATGACGATGCTCACCCTGTTTTTACCTTTTTACTGTTTTACCTTGATGACGTAGTCGAGAATCTTGTCGGCCGTTTCCTCCTTTGAACACAGTGGCAGCTCCACGGTCTCTGTCTGCGAGATCAGCGTCACCTTGTTGGTGTCGACGGCGAAGCCCGTCTTGTCGCTGCTGATGGAGTTGGCGCAGATGAAGTCGGCGTTCTTCTTCGTCAGCTTGGCACGCGAGTTCTCAATGAGGTTCTCCGTCTCCATGGAAAAGCCTACAAGTAGCTGTCCTTCAGGCTTGTGCTGGCCGAGATAGCCTAAGATGTCATTGGTGCGTTTCAAGTCGATTGTCATGTCGCCTTCGTGCTTTTTCACCTTCTGCTCAGAGTAGGTGGCAGGCGTGTAGTCGGCAACGGCACTGCACATGATGATGACGTCCTGTTCAGCACTTCGTGTGGAGACAGCGTCGAACATCTCCTGGGCGCTCTTGACATCGATGACATTGATGCCCGCGAAAGGCTTGATGCTGACGGGACCGCTGACCAGCGTCACCTCGGCGCCCCTCAGGGCAGCCATCTTAGCCAAGGCGTAGCCCATCTTGCCCGATGAGTGGTTGGTGATGTAGCGTACGGGGTCAATGGACTCCTGCGTGGGGCCTGCTGTAATCAGCATACGACGCCCCTGGAGGTCTTTCTCCTTGGCTACATGTAGCAGGATATGCTCCAGGAGCAGTTCTTCGGCAGGCATCTTCCCACTGCCCACGTCGCCACAGGCCAGCCGTCCCACGGCGGGCTCGACGAAATGGTAGCCGTAACGCTGCAGCCGCTGGATGTTGTCCTGAAGGATGGGGTTCTCCCACATACCTGTGTTCATGGCTGGCGCCAGGATGATGGGGGCCTTCGTGGCCAGCAGGGTAGTGGTCAGCATATCGTCGCAGATGCCTGCGGCGAGCTTGCCGATGACATTTGCCGTACAGGGGGCCACCATGAAGAGGTCGCCCTTCTTGGCCAGCGACACGTGCTTCACGTCGAACGAGAAGTTGCGGTCGAAGGTGTCAGCGATGCACTTGTTGTCCGTCAGCGTCTCGAAGGTCATCGGCGTGATGAACTTCGTGGCGTTCTGAGTCATAATGACGTGGACGTCGGCGCCCAGCTTCACGAGCATTGAGGCGAGGTTGGCCGTCTTGTAGGCAGCGATGCTGCCCGTCACGCCCAGTACGATGGTCTTTCCTGTCAGCATGGTCATGGGGTGTTATTGTTCGGCGAGAAGGCCGTGCTTCTCGTAGGTGGCCTTGCGCACGATGTTGTTGTCCTCGTCGACGAAGAGCACCACGGGGTGGTGCGTCTCAGCCTCCTCAGGAGTCATGCTGGCGTAGGCCATGATGATGATCTTGTCGCCGGGATTGACGAGCTGTGCTGCGGCACCGTTCAGACAAATCATGCCTGTGCCCTCTTCGCCGGCTATAGCGTAGGTCTCCAGACGATTGCCATTGGTGATGTCGGCAATCTCCACTTTCTCGTATTCCAGGATGCCCGACTCGCGCAACAAACGGGAGTCGATGGTGATGCTGCCAACGTAGTCGAGGTCGGCCTGCTTCACCACAGCGCGGTGTATCTTTGCCTTTAGCAGGGTTATTTCCATTACCTTTCTAATCTTTCGGAGTTATCGAAGTAAACGTAGTTACTCGTTAACAATAAAGTTGTCAATCAAGCGCGTCTTGCCGATGTAGACGGCGATGGCCACGAGCGTCTCGCCCTCAATGCGGGGCGTGCGCTGGATGTTCTCGAAGTCAACAACCTCAACATAGTCGATGCGGGCCATGGGCTCCGTCTCCAGACTCTCACGGATGATGTCGATGATCTTCTGAGAGTCACGCTCGCCGCTGTCGATGGCTTCACGACCCTTCTTCAGACTCTTCGAGAGGATGAGGGCTGCCTGGCGCTCTTCTTTATTGAGATAGGTGTTGCGGCTCGACTTGGCCAGCCCGTCGGCCTCGCGGACGATAGGGCAAGGAACTATCTCTATAGGGAAGTTCAGGTCGCGCACGAAACGCTTCACCGTAGCCAGCTGCTGGGCGTCCTTCTGTCCGAAGTAGGCACGGTCGGGCAGCACGATGTTGAACAGCTTGCCCACCACGGTGCACACGCCGCGGAAGTGGACAGGACGCACGGCACCGCAAAGCAGTTCGGTGGTCTCGGTGGTATCGATGAACGAGGTGAAATGTCCCGGGTACATCTCCTCGGGCTCAGGGTTGAAGATGAGGTCGCCACCAGCCTCCTCAACGGCCTTCATGTCGCGGTTCAGATCGCGCGGATAGGCTTCCAAGTCCTCGTTGGGGCCGAACTGTATGGGGTTTACAAACACCGAGACGACGGTACGGTCGTTCTGTTCTGCCGACTTCCTGATGAGGCTCTGGTGGCCTTCGTGCAAGAATCCCATCGTGGGTACCAAGCCTACGCTAAGTCCCTCTTTGCGCCATCCGGCAACAATCTCTCTTACCTCCTTTACTGTCTTAACTACCTTCATATCTTAATGCTTAATTCTTAATGCTTAATTCTTAATCGCCGAAGGCGACAACTCTTAACTCTTAATTCTTAACTCTTAATTCCTCAAGCACCTCGTCGCTAATGTCATAGGTCTGGTTCTCGCCAGGGAACGTGCGTGCTTCGCAGTCCTGCTTGTATTGCTTGAATGCCTCCAGCATAACGCTGTGTAAGTCGGCATATTTCTGTACGAACTTGGGCACGAAGCCGTCGCTGTAACCCAGCATATCCTGATAGACCAGCACCTGACCGTCGCAACTGCTACTGGCGCCGATGCCGATAGTCAGGATGTTCGACTGCTCGGTAATCATCTTCGCCAATGCCTCAGGAACACATTCCAAGGTCACGGCAAAGGCCCCAGCCTCTTCCACCGCCTTCGCGTCGTCAAGCAGTTTGCGGGCTTTCTCCAGTGTCTTGCCTTGCACCTTGTAGCCACCAAAGGCGTTCACCGACTGAGGCGTCAGTCCGATGTGTGCTACCACGGGAATGCCAGCTTGGACGATGGCCTTGATGCGGTCGGCATATTCGCGTCCGCCCTCCAGCTTGACGGCCTGACAGTTGGTCTCCTTCATGATGCGTCCGGCGTTGCGGACGGCATCCTCGACAGAGGTCTGGTAGGACATGAACGGCATGTCGATGACCACAAAAGCCTCCTTGGCACCGCGGCAAACGGCCTTGCCATGATGAATCATGTCGTCGACGGTCACGGCCAACGTGTTCTCGTAGCCCAGCATGACGTTGCCCAGCGAGTCGCCCACCAGGATCATGTCTATGCCTGCCTCGTCCATGGTGCGGGCGGTGTTGTAGTCGTAGGCCGTAAGCATACTTATTGGGAGTTTTCCCTTACGGTCCAATAAGTCAAAAATCGTTTTTCTCATTACTTTTGTTTGTGTTATCCTTAATGCTTTTGTCGTGTTATTAGTTTTGACTCTCGAACTGACGGATTTTCTCCAGATAGTAGCGGCGCAGGTCCACCCAGCGGTAGTAGGGCCACTGGTTGGTGGCGACGGGCAACGTGGTCTCGCGCTCGTTCAGCAGGCCTTTGACGAGGATGTCGCCATTGCCCTTCTTCGGACGATAGAAGACGAGCTGGACGTTACAGCCCATGGGGAAGATGCGGTAGTTGCGCCAGACGTTGTCGAGGGTGTCGAGGTTCTCGACCTGTGCGCCGCAGTTGTCCATCTCCAGAAGGCAGGCCAGGGGCATGACGCACACCTCATGGCCGAAGCGCAGGGTGGCCTGTGTCTGGGTGACGGTGTCGGCCGTCTCGATGATGTTCTTCAGGAGGTTCAGCTGACTGAAAGGCATGACGCCTTCGGCCTGGGGAGCAGCACCATAGTCCAAGTACCAGCCGACGTTGCGGATGCGCCACTGGTCGTAGAGCTCGTCGTCGGTGAAGAGCGAGAGCAGTTCGATGTCGGTGTCGTGGCTCTGCATATTGGTGGCGACGTCGAAGAGCTGGTTCATCAGTTCGCCGGCGCGTACATTATTATATATATACTGCTCGTCGTTGAAGAGCACCTTCATCAGACGCTCGGGGTGGGTGTAGCGCAGACGGGCCTCACGGCTCTCGCGGTCGCCAGTGGAGCGGCCAACGTTACGGACACGTCCCTCCCACGGCTGGTTCAGGTAATACTGCAGCGACTCGCTGACATCGTTGTGGATGCGGGCCGTCGGATTGGCGGCCATCAGCTCCTCACACTCAGCGATCATCGACAGGATGCAGCGCGTGACGACCGTGGAGCGGGCGTCGATGGGTACGTTGCGGGTCTTGAAAATCTCGGGGAAGTGTTCGGCCATGCGGCGGCCGATGCCGTGGTGCTGCCGCTCGCCGACGGTCGTCAGGTCGCCCAGACGCTTCACCGTGGTGGGCAGGAACTCCTCGAGCTTGCGCAGCACCTCCAGTCCCTCTGCCGTTAGCTTGCCCTGGTCGCGGGCGTCACGCAGGGTGTTGATGGGTGAACGGTATTCACCCTCGTTGATGAGCCAACGTGAGCCGTGACGGCCGTAGTGGCTCATGTAGTATGGAACGTAGCCTTTGGGTGCCGGTGTCAGGGGAGTTGTCGACAGCTGGCGGTCGTAGTCCAGATAGTTGCTGCCAGCGAGGTAGCGGTTCTCCGCAATCTCTTCTTTTGCCGACTTTGTAAACGTGGCCGTCTGGGCTGTCATTGTGACAGCCGCCAGCAGTAAGGCGTTAAGGAGTGTCGTTCTCATTGTCATTGATAAGTTGGTAATCTCGTTTGAGTGATTAATCTCGTTTGAGTTGGTTATGAATGTCTAAATGAAAAACCCCGCTTCAGGCCGAAGGCCCTTCACGGGGTTCATAATGAAAGGAGGAGTGGTACCTCCAGGAATCGAACCGGGGACACACGGATTTTCAGTCCGATGCTCTACCAACTGAGCTAAGGCACCATTTCGGTTTTGTTTTCCTTTCGTTTGCGGGTGCAAAGGTACGAACTTTTTTCCGTCCCACCAAACTTTTCGGCAATTATTTTTTGAAAAATCTTAATTCTTCACTCTTCGCTCTTAACTCTTCAACGGGTTCCATCCCTGTGCTTTGAGCTCAAACTCCTGATTATCACGTGTTACGAGCACATGACCGTATTTCTTGTCGGTGATATGGCCGATGAGGTGGACATCGTCTAGCGCCTCAATCTTCTCGTGGTCACCGATGGGTACGGTGAATACCAACTCGTAGTCTTCGCCGCCGTTGAGGGCACAGGTGGTGACGTTCATGTTCATCTCCTCGGCCATGACGGCGGTCTGGTAGTCGATGGGCAGCTGCTTCTCGAAGATGCGGCAGCCGACGCCACTCTGCTTGCAGATGTGCATGAGTTCGGAGGAGAGGCCGTCGCTGACGTCCATCATGGCGGTGGGGCGGATACCGGCCTCGCGCAGGCGCTGGATGATGTCTCCGCGGGCCTCGGTCTGCAGCTGTCGCTGTAGCAGGTACTCCTTGCCTGCGAAGTCGGGCTTTCCGATAGTTGACAGTTGATAGTTGAGAGTTGACAGTTTCTGACTATCACCCTGCTTTTTTGCCTCGGCTATCTTTTTTTGGAGTTCATCTACCTGACTGTAGTAGACTCTCTTCTCGCGTTCCAGCAGCTGGAGACCCATATAGGCGGCTCCGAGGTCGCCGCTGACACAGATGAGGTCGGTGTCGTGGGCGCCGTTGCGGTAGACGATGTCCTCCTTGCGTGCTTCGCCGATGCAGGTGATGCTGATGGCCAGTCCGGTATAGCTGGAGGTGGTGTCGCCGCCGACGATGTCGACGTTCCATTTGTCGCAGGCCAGGCGGATGCCTTCGTAGAGCTCTTCAATGTCTTCAACGCTGAAGCGCTTGCTCAGGGCCAGCGAGACGGTCAGCTGACGCGGCGTGCCGTTCATGGCGAAGACGTCGCTGATGTTCACCATGGCCGATTTGTATCCCAGATGCTTCAGGTCGATATAGGTGAGGTCGAAGTGTACGCCCTCCATGAGCAGGTCGGTGGTGATGAGTACCTCACTGTCGGGGTAGGAGAGAACGGCGCAGTCGTCGCCGACGCCGTACTTCGTTGATGTGTTCTTGGGTTGCAGGTCTTTTGTCAGGCGGTCGATAAGTCCGAACTCGCCCAGCTTAGCGATATCCATGTGTCTATATAATATAAATAGGTGTATGTGTAGTTAGCGGAAGCTGATGGTATGTGGACGCTTGGTCTTCGTGCTGTCAGCATTTGTTTCATCAGCCTTCGTATCTTCAGCTTTCGTGTCGTCGGCCTTTGTGCTGACCTTCCGTGGCTTCAGCGTAATATGTCGGCGTGCGTTCTTCCTGACATAGTCTATGATGTACTGGTTGAACGTCTCTTCCTGGTCCAGTAGCAGGCTGACGCGTACGGGCTGTTGGTAGAGGTTCCGTCGCACGTCGTCGCTCAGTCCGTCGGTGGCGGTCAGGCGCACGGCATCCTTCTCCGTGGTGATGATACACTTGGGCGAAGGCATGGCGTCGAAGGTGCTGTTGATGAGTTCCACGTCCTTTTGGCTGAAGTAGTGGTGGTCGGCAAAGGTCAGCGGTGTGATGCTGCCGACGTGTGGTGTCAGGTCCTCGCTGAGCTGCCGTGGCGAAGCGATGCCGGTAAGGAGGAGGACGTTGGTGTCCTTGAGGTCTCCAAGCACTTTGTGCTTCCCGTGCTCCATGAATACCGGCTGTGGCGCATCGTAGTCCAGCGTCGAGAAGAACAGCCGCTGGTAAGGAAAGAGGTCCATCGCTTTCGTGATGACTCGGAACTCCATTGGCTTCAGGTCTTTCGGACACTTGGTGACGATGACGATATCGGCGCGGTTCTTGCCTTTCAGAGGCTCGCGCAGCCTGCCGGCGGGCAGCAGCTTGTCGTAGATGATGAGGCGGTGGTAGTCGACGAGCAGAATGTTGATGCCGGGTTTCACCTGCCGATGCTGGAAGGCGTCGTCGAGGAGGACGACATCGATGTCGGCGTCTTTGCTGTCGTTCTTGGTCAGACGGCAGATGCCATCGGCGCGGCTATGGTCGACGGCGACGGTCAGCTTCGGGAACTTCTGCTTCATCTGGAAGGGCTCGTCGCCGATGTCGCTCATCTTCGTGGTGTCGTCGGCGATGACAAACCCGTTGGTCTTGCGCTTGTAGCCACGACTCAGCACGGCTAGTCGCAGGTGGTCCTGCAACAGGCGTACGAGGTATTCCACGTGAGGTGTCTTGCCGGTGCCGCCAACGGTGATGTTGCCGACGGAGATGACAGGTGTCTTGAACGAACGGCTCTTCTGCATTCCTGTGTCAAAAAGGAAATTGCGGATGTTAACCCCCAAGCCGTAGAACCAGCTCAGGGGCGTCAGCCATTCGTTGATCTTGATGAAGTCGCCTTCCATCTCCTTTCTCCGTCGTTACTTAATCTCTAACTGATACGGGAATTTAGCCTGCAGGCGGCTGCATTGCATATCGCGGCGCAGCTCCAGGAGCGGTTGGTAGAGTTCGCCAAGCGTCTGGCGCAGCTCGTCGTCCAGGTAGGAGCCCTTCTTGTCGCTGCTGCTCAGGAGCTGGTCAAACCAGCTGGCGGGAGCGGGGTAGGCGGCCATATGGTACTCCTTGACCTTTGCCAGTTCGGCGGCCTTCTTCACGGCGTCGTCCAGAGAGCCGAGCTTGTCGACGAGTTTGATCTTCAGAGCGTCCTTGGCCAGCCAGACACGTCCCTGTGCGATGGAGTCGACGGCGTCACGCGTCATCTTGCGGCCGTCGGCCACGATGTCGAGGAAGTTGATGTATCCGCGGTCCACGTAGCTCTGCATGTAGCGCATCTCGGCGCTGTTCTCCTTGCCCAGCACGAGGTTCTCCTCGTAGTCGGTATACTTGTTGGTCTTCACACCGTCGAAGGTGACGCCGAGCTTGTCGGTAACGAGTCCGCTGAAGTTAGGTATCATGCCGAAGATGCCGATGCTGCCGGTGATGGTCGTCGGCTCAGCGAAGATATAGTCGGCGCCGGCGCTGATCATGTAGCCACCGGAGGCTGCTGCGCCACCCATCGACACGACGACGGGCTTCTTCGTCTTCAGCTCCTTGATGGCGTGCCAGATCTGCTCTGAGGCATTGGCGCTGCCGCCGCCAGAGTTGACGCGCAGCACGACGGCTTTCACGTCGTCATCCTTGGCCAGCTTGTTCAGGTCCTCGACGGTGGTCTTGCCCACGATGTCGTGGTCTGACGAGAAGATGCCCGTTGCCTCGGTGTCGACGATGCTGCCGTAAGCGTAGTAGACGGCAATCTTCTCGCCCTTGTCCTTATTCTTCTTAGGCAGGTTGATCATGTCGCCGAGGGTCAGCTGGCTGATCTCCTTGTCGGCATCGATCTTCAGCAGGGCCTTGATCTCCTTGCTCACCTCGTCGGGGTACATCAGCTTGTCGACGAGCTTCGCCGTGACGTAGTCGTTGGCGTCGGCCAGTCCGATGATGCTGTCGTTAGCCAGCTGGTTCAGCTGTTCGGCGGTCACCTTGCGGCTCTCGGCGATGTCGCTGAGCCAATGCTGCCAGATACCCTGGGTGTAGGCCTCGCGCTGCTCGCGGTCGTAGTCGCTCATGCCGGTCTGCGTGCTGCGCTCTACATAGCTCTTGTACTTGCCGACCTTGGCCACCTGGTACTTGATGCCGAGCTTGTCGTACAGACCCTTCATGTACTCGCCCTTTCCGCCGAGTCCCTTGAAGTCAAGCATACCCGTGCGGTTCATATAGACCTTGTCAGCCACGGAAGCCACGTAGTAGCTGGCCTGCATATATTGGTCTGAATAAGCCACAATCCACTTGCCGCTCTTCTTGAAGTCCTTCAAGGCGTCGCGGACCTGCTGGGCTGTGGCGGGGGCGTCGAACGACGAGATGCCGCCCTCGATGTAGATTCCCTTGATGTTCTCTTCGTCCTTGGCCTTGCGGATGCTGGCTACGATGTCGTCCAGACCCATGACGTCCATGTCAATCTCTCCCATGAGTATGCTGAAAGGATCGTCCTCATTAGCGCGCTCCTGGATGGTGGCGTTGAGTTTCAGAACGAATACCGAGTTTTCGGGGGCTGTTGTCGTCTTGTTTCCCGAGGCGACGATACCGACGAGACTAATCATGAAGATGATGCCGCCGACGATTGACAGCAGGATGATGCCACAGATGGTGGCGAGGGTGTACTTGAAAAATTCTTTCATTTTTAAGGTATAAGTTTACGTATTTCCGCGCAAAGATACGACTTTTTTCTGAATCGTCGCACATTTTTCCTGATTTTTTATTAATTTTGCCCCCGCAAAACTAATCTCTGAACAAATAAAGCACATGAAAACAAGACTTTTTACCTGTCTCGTCCTGCTCGCGATATGCGTGTCGGGTGCGGGAAAAAAGAAAGTGGTGAAACAAGACCTGTGGCCCGACGGCACACCCATCTCCGCATGGTTTAGCGACACGACGCGTGTGGACCTCTCGGGACTAAAGCGCTATGTCGTGACCGACTATGGCGTCGACGGCTTCTCGGCAGAAGTCCAGACGGCGAAGATCCAGGCAGTCATCGACCGCTGTGCCCAAGAGGGTGGTGGCGTTGTTGTCATTCCCCGAGGCACGTTTATCAGCGGCGCCCTGTTCTTCAAGCCCAAGACCCACTTGAAGATCGAGGAGGGTGGCGAACTCCAGGGTGCCCAGCGCATCAAGTACTATCCTGTCCTCAAGACCCGCCTCGAGGGTCAGACGCTCGACTACTTTGCTGCCCTGGTCAATGCCGACGGCGTGGACGGATTTACCATTACCGGCCCGGGCACCATCAACGGCAACGGACAGCCCTTCTGGGAGGAGTTCTGGATTCGCCGTAAGATCAACAAGAACTGTACGAACCTCGAGGCGATGCGTCCGCGCAACGTCTATATCTCCAACTCAAAGGATGTGACAGTACAAGACGTAAAGATCATTAATTCAGCGTTTTGGACGAATCACCTCTACCGTTGCGAGAACGTTCGTTACCTCGGCTGCTTCATCTATGCGCCGACGGAGAACGTGACGCCGGTCGACCCCAAGCGCGGGGCACCGTCGAGCGATGCCATCGACCTTGACGTCTGCAAGAACGTGCTCATCCACGGCTGCTATATGCACGTCAACGACGATGCCGTCGTGCTGAAGGGCGGCAAGGGCACATGGGCCGACAAGGACGAGAACAACGGTCCCAACTCGAACATCATCATCGAGGACTGTACCTATGGCAAGGTGCATGGCTGTCTGACACTTGGCTCGGAGTCACTCCACGATCGTAACGTCATCCTGCGCCGCATCAACGTCAAGTCGGCCACGCGTGTGTTGTGGCTGAAGATGCGTCCCGACACGCCTCAGCACTACGAGTATGTGACCGTCGAGGACATTACCGGCACGTGCGGCTCGTTCCTCGTCGTCCGTCCCTGGACGCAGTTCTTCAAGCCCGAAGACCGTGAGGATATGCCGCTGTCAACGTGCAACAACATTACCATCCGTAACATCCAGATGACCACGAAGAATTTCTTCGACGTCGGCACGTCCGAGAAGTACCGCCTCAAGGACTTCACGTTCGAGAATGTCAGCGTACAGGACGAGAAGAAGGCTTTCGACCCGGCGATGATTGAGAACTGTAGCGTGCGGAATGTCACTATCCAATAGTCAAAAGAAGGTTAATTCCGCAAGTAGATCATAAAAAAGAGCGTGCCAAATTGTCAGTTTTGACAGTTTGGCACGTTTTTCGCTGACATGAAGGCAGACGATTAAAACAACAAATAACAAAAACAACGTATTATGAACATCAAACCATTAGCAGACCGCGTGCTGGTAGTACCCGCACCGGCAGAAGAGAAGATCGGTGGTATCATCATTCCTGATACCGCCAAGGAAAAACCCCTTCACGGCACCATTAAGGCTGTCGGTCAGGGCACGAAGGACGAGGCTATGATCCTGAAGGCCGGCGACGAGGTGCTCTACGGCAAGTACAGTGGCACGGAACTGGAGTTCGAGGGCGAGAAGTACCTGATGATGCGCCAGAGCGACGTCCTCGCGATTATTGAAAAGTAATCGCAAATGTAAAAATGATAAAATGTAAATAAATCAATTATTACATTTTTAAATTCTTTAATTTTTAAATTCTGAAACATTATGGCAAAGGATATTAAATTCAATATTGATGCCCGTGACGCTATGAAGCAGGGTGTCGACCAGTTGGCAAACGCAGTAAAGGTGACGCTTGGCCCGAAGGGACGCAACGTTGTCATCGAGAAGAAGTTCGGTGCTCCGCAGATCACCAAGGACGGCGTGACCGTCGCCAAGGAGATTGAGCTGGAGGACAAGTTCGAGAATACCGGTGCACAGCTCGTGAAGAGCGTGGCCTCGAAGACGGGCGACGATGCGGGCGACGGCACCACCACCGCCACCATCCTGGCCCAGGCCATCGTCAGCGAGGGTCTGAAGAACGTGACCGCCGGTGCTAACCCCATGGACCTGAAGCGCGGCATCGACAAGGCTGTGAAGGCCGTTACCGACTTCATCGCCAAGAGTGCCGAGCAGGTTGGCGACAACTACGACAAGATTGAGCAGGTGGCTACCGTCTCTGCCAACAACGACAAGGAGATTGGCGAGCTGCTGGCTGAGGCTATGCGCAAGGTGTCGAAGGATGGTGTCATCACCATTGAGGAGTCGAAGAGCCGTGATACGCACATCGGCGTTGTCGAGGGTATGCAGTTCGACCGCGGCTACCTGTCCGCTTACTTCATGACCGACAGCGACAAGATGGAGTGTGTGATGGAGAACCCCTACATCCTCATCTATGACAAGAAGATCTCGAACATCAAGGACTTCCTGCCCATCCTGCAGCCTGCTGCCGAGAGCGGTCGTCCTCTGCTGGTCATCGCTGAGGATGTCGACTCCGAGGCCCTCACCACGCTCGTCGTGAACCGTCTGCGTGGCGGTCTGAAGATCTGCGCCGTCAAGGCTCCTGGTTTCGGCGACCGTCGTAAGGCCATGCTCGAGGACATCGCTACGCTGACTGGCGGCGTCGTCATCAGCGAGGAGAAGGGTCTGAAGCTGGAGCAGGCTACGCTCGATATGCTGGGTACGTGCGACAAGGTGACAGTCTCTAAGGACAACACCACCATCGTCAACGGTGCCGGCGACAAGCAGGCCATCAAGGACCGCATCGCCCAGATCAAGAAGGAGATCGAGGTGACCACCTCTTCCTATGACAAGGAGAAGCTGCAGGAGCGTCTGGCTAAGCTGGCCGGCGGTGTGGCCGTGCTCTATGTAGGTGCCAATTCTGAGGTGGAGATGAAGGAGAAGAAAGACCGCGTCGACGATGCCCTCTGCGCTACCCGCGCCGCTATCGAGGAAGGTGTCGTTGCCGGTGGCGGTACCACCTACATCCGCGCTCAGGAGGCCCTGAAGGACGTGAAGGGCGATAATGCCGACGAGCAGACGGGTATCAACATCATCTGCCGCGCCATTGAGGAGCCTCTGCGCCAGATTGTCACCAATGCCGGTGGCGAGGGTGCCGTCGTCGTCCAGAAGGTTCGCGAGGGTCAGGGCGACTTCGGTTACAATGCCCGTACCGAGGTCTACGAGGATATGCGCCAGGCTGGTGTCATCGATCCCGCCAAGGTGGCCCGTGTGGCTCTTGAGAACGCCGCCAGCATCGCCGGTATGTTCCTCACCACGGAGTGTCTGATTTGCGACAAACCCGAGAAAGAGCCCGCCATGCCGATGGGTGGTGCCCCGGGAATGGGTGGCATGATGTAGTAGAATTGTCAACTCGACATAACAAAATAGGGAGGCGGACTTTTCGGTTCGTCTCCTTTTTTTTGTTTTTTGATTTAGGTCAATGAAAAAATGAGAAAAGCTATTGCAGCATATATTTTTTCTTCATAACTTTGCAGCGTCAAAACTGATAAATGACTGCCGCGAGGCAAGACAACGATATTTTTGATTTGTTTTAGTAGATTAGTTTTTAAGTAGTTTGTTTTTTCATAAAAAGCGGAGCGTCGTGACGACGTCCCGCTTTTTGATTTTCTTTAACTTCTCTCCTTTCTCTCACTCCCCAAAAATCACTACCTTTGCAGGCGTATGCGAAAACTATATCTACTACTTGCCTTGTTTACTGGCACAGCCGCCTTCGCCCAGACGCGGAAGGTGGGCGACTTCATTGAGTCCACATCCTACAATCTCGATAAGAACGGCGTCGAGCGCACCCAGCAGTATTTCCCCGAGGCCGGGGCGTTCGTCTGCGAGAACGGCGTGAACCGTTTCACGCGTGCCCTCTACGGCGGCTGGACGGACTACCGCATCGAGACGTCCGACCGTCCCGTCTTCGCCATCGTGAAGAAGAACCACCACCGCCACCTGCGCTTCCTGGTGAACGGTGTGCCCCTCGACTCGACGGACTATTGCAAGGCGTACTACGTTGACGGCCGTCGACGCTACGTGCTGAAGGACAAGCGGTGGGGCGAGCAGCAGTCGCTCGAGGTGCAGGTCGTCGCCTGTCACGACCGCGAGGGTGCCGTCTGGCTGTTCCATGATATGTGGTTCCGCGAGCCCGTTAGCTACGAGGCACGCCTGTGCGAGATTGCCAATCCGAAACTGCATCGCAATGGCGACATCGGCGCCGACAAGCCCGGCGTCTTCGAGGCGGCTCCCGGTGAGCGTGGACTGGAGCGCTACACGTGGCAGTCGGCAGGTATGGACGATAGTCACCAGGGTTACTATAGCGACACCTTCTTCGTCATCGACAGCATCAACCGCGTGGTGACGTTGCCGCAGGACGAGGCGCGGCGGCTGATGGCTGAGGCTAACCGCTACAACATGCAGCTGGCCCAGCGCATCCGTTTCGAGACTCCTGACCCTTACATCAATACTCTGGGTAGCGCCTTGGCCTTTGCGGCCGACGGCGACTGGGACGGCAAGACGTGGCTCCATGGCTGTGTGGGCTGGCGTATGCCGCTGGCGGGCTGGCGTGCCGCTTATGTCGGCGACGTGCTGGGCTGGAACGACCGGCAGCGTAGCCACTTCGATGCTTATGCCAAGAGTCAGGTGACCAACGTCCCTGCCACCATTCCCCATCCCTCGCAGGACACGACGCTGAACCTGGCGCGGGCGGAAAAGAAGTGGGGCACGCAGATGTACAGCAACGGCTACATCTGCCGCAATCCCGAGCGCAACGACCAGATGCACCACTACGACATGAACCTGAACTACATCGATGAGCTGCTCTGGCATTTCCAGTACGATGCCGACAAGGACTATATGCGCCAGATGTGGCCCGTCATCAAGAGTCATTTGGCATGGGAGAAGCGCAACTACGACCCCGACGGCGACCACCTCTACGATGCCTACTGCTGCATCTGGGCCAGCGATGCGCTTTACTATAACGGAGGTGCCGTAACCCATTCATCTGCTTATAATTATCGCGGCAACAGACTGGCAGCGCGTATTGCTGAGATCATCGGCGAAGATCCAGAGCCTTACCGTCAGGAGGCGGAGGCCATCCTGCAGGCGATGAACGAACGGCTGTGGCTGTCCAAGAAGGGCGTCTGGGCGGAGTATCAGGACGCCATGGGCTTGAAGCGCCTGCACGAGAGTCCCGCCGTCTGGAGCATCTACACGCCCGTCGACTGCGGCGCCTGCTCGCCCACTCAGGCCTTCAAGGCCGTCCGTTGGGCAAACAGCTATCTTCCTAAAATAGACGTCGAAGGTACTAAATACAGAACCATTGCCACGTCGAACTGGATGCCCTATTCCTGGAGCATCAACAACGTGGCCGCCGCCGAGGTGATGCACATGGCGCTGGCCTATTTCGAGGCTGGCGAGGACTTCCTGGGCTACGACCTGCTGAAGGCAAACGTCATGGACCAGATGTACTACGGCCAATGCCCCGGCAACTTCGGACAGATCAGTTACTACGATGCCGCCCGCGGCGAGTGCTACCGCGACTTCGGCGACTGCATCGGCATCTCCTCGCGTGCGCTCATCCAGGGCCTCTTCGGCATCGTTCCGCAGGCCCTCGACGGCCGTTGCATCATCCGCCCCGGCTTCCCTACAGGGTGGGACAGCGTGGCCATCCACACGCCCTACCTTTCCTATGTGTACACGCGCAAAGGCGACGTTGAACGCTACGATATCACCCAGCACTTCCGCCAGCCGCTGAAGATCGTCGTCCGCCAGAACACGGGCGACGGCCATTACGTCGATACCGAGTGTACGGCCGAGGAGCATCAGGTGATAGAGTTGGAAGACCCCGGCCGCGTACTGAGAACGGGACATCCCGTGCCTGGCCGCCGTCGTAACCTGGGCCTTGGCGACACCAACCCGTTGAAGCCATCCCATCCGCAGACCATCGACCGCTACTTCAACGCCCGTGTCGACGACATCTTCAAGAACCAGTATCTCTCGCCCCGTCCACAGACCACGACGCTTCAGATTCCCGTTCAGGGCATCGGCGAGTGGTGTCACCCCGAGCTGACGGCCGACATCAACGACTCCATCTTCCGCTCGCTCGTCGTGAAGGACGAGATCACGCTTGCCGACATCCCCTTCCGCACGCCGCTGCAGGGGCAGAACATCGTCTACACCTCGCTCTGGGACAACTATCCCGACAGCGTCGTCATCCCCTTGGAGGGCAATGCCTCGACGGCCTACCTCCTGATGGCCGGCTCCACGAACCATATGCAGAGCCACATCGACAACGGCCTCGTCGTCGTCAGCTATACTGACAATTCGTCAGACACCCTCCAGCTCTACAACCCCTTCAACTGGTGCCCCATCGAGCAAGACTACTACATCGACGGCAAGGCCTTCTGGACCGTAGTCACGGGTCGTCCCCTGCGCGTCTGCTTAGGAAAGGCGACTGCCGACGGGAAACCGCTCGTCAGCCGCGACCTGGGCAAAGAGTTAAACATCAAGGGTGTCTACGGTCGTGAGATTCCCGGTGGTGCCGCCCAGATTCTCTCCATGCCGCTCAACGCGCAGAAGCGTCTCCGCTCGCTCACCCTCCGCACACTCTCCAACGACATCGTCATCGGCCTCATGGCTGTCACGCTACAGTAAAACTATACAAAAAACAAAAAAGTACACAAAAGGAATGCTATGAACCCCGAAAGTATTTTGTCTAACTTTCGGGGTTCATAACATTTGTGTATTTACGTGTACTTTATGTCCTCTTAATAGGCATGGTCGTTGCCGCGGAGCTCATCGCGCGTCAGTTTCTTACGGTCGAGCGAGTACCAGGCGTAGGCGATGTAGGCGACGACGAATGGTACGAGCAGGGAGACGTAGAACATGGTGCGCAGGGTGAACTCGCTGGAGCAGGAGTTCTGCATCGTCAGCGACGACTGCAGGTCGGCCGTTGAGGGGTAGTAGGCGGTGTTGTTCCACGCCGAGCAGAGCAGCAGGGCGAGTACGGTGAGGATGGTGCCGATGCCTGCTGGCCAGATGCCGTCAAAAGTGAAGAGTGAAGAGTGATGAGTGAAGAATTTGCTGCCGCGCAACATCTCGGTAATGATGCCGTAGAGGACGAGCACCACACCTATTAATAATAGCAGGAGGAGGTACCACATCTCCAGGAAGTTCGTCAGGTACTTGTAGGGCTCCATGAAGACGACGCCCGTCTCGGGGTTGTAGGCATAGCCGTCCTTCAGCAGCAGGTGGACGAGGTAGGCCACGAAGAGCACGACGAAGGGTACGGCGGCGCCGATGAGGCGCACGCTGCCGCGTGAGCGGATGTCCTCGTCGTTGACGTTGTTCATGACGTAGAGGATGCCGAGCGTGCGTGCCAGGAACACCACGGCGAATCCGAAGACGAGCACCCAGGGGTTGAGCAGGGCGTCAAGGCCGTGGCTGGCGTTGGCCCAGTGGCTGATGACGGGTGTCACGGCCATCGGGTCGACCATGTTGCTTTTCTCGACGATGAAGTTCGAGCCCTCGAAGAAGGTGGCTACGGCGCCGCCGAGGAGCAGCGGTCCGACGATGCCGTTGAGGGTGAGGAAGAACTGGAAGGTCTTCGGGCCGAGGATGTTGCCAATCTTGTTCTGGAACTCGTAGCTGACGGCCTGTAGCACGAAGGTGAAGAGGATGGCCATCCACAGCCAGTAGGCGCTGCCGAAGCTGGTGGAGTAGAAGAGGGGATAGGAGGCGAAGAAGGCTCCGCCGAAGGTGACGAGCGTGGTGAACGTCAGCTCCCACTTGCGTCCCGTGGAGTTGTAGACGAGTCGCCGTCCTTCCTCCGTCCATCCTAATGAGCGTGCCACGGAGTTGGCTCCCTGGACAAACAACAGAAATACTAATATAGCGCCGAGTAGGGCGACGATGAAGCACCAGTAGTGCTGTAAGAATTCGTAGGTCATAATACTTCTATTTTTATTTTATTACTCATTACTCATTTGGGGTCCCTTTTTAATCTGCTTCAGCATGATGTTGATCTCGACGGCGAGCATGGTGGTGAAGAGGATGAGGAAGAGGAAGAAGGTGAGGACGACGGCCGACGACTGGAGGTCGCTGACGGCCACCCATGTGGGTAGCATATCTTGAATGGTCCAGGGCTGGCGTCCGAACTCTGCGACGAGCCATCCGCTCTCCGAGGCGATGTATGCCAGCGGCACGAGGGCGACAGCCAACCAGTAGTGCCAGGCGGGCAGTCCGGTGACACCGCTACTGTCGGCAGCTGTCTCGGGCAACAGTCCGACGGTGGCCAGCAGCCTCCGTGTGAAGATGGAGAGGAACGGAATGTCGTAGAGCAGCACGAGCAGTAGTCCGAAGAAGAGGATGAACACGCAGCCCATGCCGACCATGACGCGGAATGCCCAGAAGTTGACGGCGATAGGTGGCACGACGTCGGCCTTGTCCTTGACATAGCCGTAGCCGAAGTAAGGCATGTTTTCGCGGAGACTCTCCAGCAGGGAGTTGAGCTTGGTCTCGTCGGCTCCCTGGATCTTAGAGAGACGGTACTCGGCGAGGGTGTTGATGGCGTCCTTGCCGCGCATGATCTTCTCGTCGACGGAGGGCTCCTGGGTGCCGTCCTCACGGGTGTAGCCGTTCAGGATGTCGTTGATGCCGGGGACGTAACCGTTGAAGTCGTTGGTGGCCATGAACGACAGGGCGTAGGGCACCTCCAGCCCCTCGACAATCTTCAGTCCCTGGCCTTTGCCGCCGTCGTAAAGGGCCTCCATTGCGGCGAGCTTCATGGGCTGCACGGCGGCGACGTCCTGTGCCGACTTATGGCCCGTGGCGGCAGCGAGCACGGCGGCGACGAGGCCTACGGCTGCGCCAATCTTCATGCTCTCGACGGCGAGCTTCGTCTCGCGGCGCTTCATGAGGTACCACGCGCTGACGGCGATGCAGAACACGGCGCCGATGATCCATGCCGAGGTGACGGTGTGGAAGAACTTAGAGACGGCGAAGGGCGACAGCGCCACCTCGAGGAAGCTGACCATCTCGTTGCGCATCGTGTCGGGGTTGAACTGACAGCCTACGGGGTACTGCATCCACGCGTTGGCTACGAGTATCCACCATGCCGAGATGGTGGCGCCGAGGCCTGTGAGCCACGTCGATGCCAGGTGGAAGCCGCGTGACACCTTGTTCCACCCGAAGTACATGACGGCGACGAACGTCGACTCCATGAAGAAGGCGACGATGCCCTCGATGGCCAGCGGGGCGCCGAAGATGTCGCCGACGAACCACGAGTAGTTGGACCAGTTCGTGCCGAACTCAAATTCCAGGATGATGCCCGTGGCCACACCCATGGCGAAGTTGATGCCGAAGAGCCGCTGCCAGAACTGCGCAGCACTCTTCCAGAAGCGAACGTCATCGCCGTCGCCCTGTCCGTTGGCGAAGGCTTTATGTTTCCTGTAATAGCGCGTCTCCACAATGCCCATGATGAGCGCCAAGCCCAGCGTCAGGGGCACGAAGAGCCAATGGTAGATTGCCGTGAGCGCAAACTGAGCGCGCGACCAGTCAATGGTGCCGGCATCGATGGTTAACAGTAGATTTGTCATATTATTTTGGATTTAAGATTTGTGTCGCCACATAGCCCGCCTCGTCGCCTCCGGCATGGGTCTTCAGGAAGTCGGGGAAGAAGAACAGCTTCAGCACGGCGAAGATGATGACCAGCTTGATGAGGATGATGGCCCAGAGCGTGCGTCCGAGCGTCATCTGCCTGAAACCGTCATAATAGAGATGAAAGGTCCGCCAGAGGAAATTGTCCTTTTTCATAGAATATTAGGCTTTTAGTTCGGCAAAAATAGCAAAAAATGTTGAACCTTCCAAATATTTTGCTAAATTTGTCAACTGTTAGTGAAAAAAATCCTACCTTTGCAATCAATTCAAAACATTCACGTGATGAAAAAATCCATACTGATACCCCTGATTGTGGTCATCCTCGCACTCATCGGCGGCGTGGCCTACCTCTTCATGAACCTCCAGCAGCAGCGTCAGGAGAACCGTGACATGCAGGAGCTGGCCGAGCTCGACAAGAAGGAGATGGAGAACGAGTACGAACGCTTCGCCCTGCAGTACAGCGAGATGAAGACCCAGATCAACAACGACTCCATCATCGCCCAGCTTACCGAGGAGCAGCTGAAGACCCAGCGACTGCTCGAGGAGCTGAAGCAGGTGAAGGCCAACGATGCCCGCGAGATTACCCGTCTGAAGAAGGAGCTGGCCACGGTGCGTGCCGTGCTGCGCGACTATGTCATGCAGATTGACTCGCTGAACCGTCAGAACGAGCGTCTGCAGGCTGAGAACACCCGTGTGAAGGAGGAGCTCTCGAACCGCGAGTCGCAGATTGCCGGACTGAGCAGCGAGAAGGCGTCGCTCTCTGAGAAGGTGGCCATCGCCGCCCAGCTCGACGCCACGAACATCCAGCTGCAGCTCATCAATAAGCGCGACAAACCGTCGAAGAAGGTCAAGGACGCGAAGACCATCCAGTGTAACTTCGCCATCACGCGCAACGTCACCGCCGCCAACGGTAACCGCACCGTCTACGTGCGCATCCAGAACCCTGGCGGCAACACACTCAAGGGCGGCGGCACCTTCAACTACGAGAACCGCACGCTGGACTACACCATGAAGAAGAACGTGGAGTATACGGGCGAGGAGACGCAGGTGACGACCTACTGGACTGTGTCGCAGATGCTCGAGGCGGGCAGCTACCGTGTCAGCATCTTCGTCGACGGCAACATGATCGGGTCGCGTACCTTTACGTTCGAGTAAAGAAGAAAATCCAAGCATATGAAAAGGAGAAATCTGCTTTTTTACCTTTTTACACTTCTGCCTTTTTCGGTAGGCGCCCAGCGTCTGCTGACGCTTGACAGTTGCCGGGCCATGGCCCTGCGCAATAACAAGCAGCTGACGGTATCGAAGGTGAAGCAGGACATTGCGGCCAACATCCGCAAGTCGGCACGCACGAAGTACCTGCCCCACGTCAGCGCCATCGGCTCCTACGAGCATACCTCCGAGGAGGTGTCCATCCTCAACGACGGACAGAAGACGTCGCTGGGCAACCTCGGCACCACCGCCGTCGGCGCCCTGCAGCCCGCCATGTCGGGACTGGGCGCGAAACTCGGCGATGTCGGCGCCCTGCTTGGACAGCTGGGTGTACCTGCAGAGGCATTCCAGCAGATGTCGGGCGAACTGTCGCAGCAGATGGGGCAGAGTATGCAGCAGCTGGGCGTCGGACTGAACCAGGAGGGCCAGAAGATTGTCGACGCCTTCCGTACCGACACCCGCAACATCTGGGCAGGCTCCATCCTGCTCACACAGCCCATCTTCATGGGTGGTGCCATCACAGCCGTCAACCGCATGGCCGACGTCAACGAACGGATGCAGCGTAACTCTGCAGACGTCCGCGAGCAGAGCACACTCTACCAGGTGGAGCAGTCCTACTGGCAGGTGGTCTCGCTGAAGCACAAGCAACGGCTGGCCGAGGCATACCTCGAGCTGGTGAAGAAGCTCGACGGCGATGTCCAGAAGATGATAGAAGAAGGCGTTGCCACGCGGAGCGACGGCTTGACCGTCGACGTGAAGGTCAACGAGGCCGAGATGGCGCTGACGCGTGTCAACGACGGCGTGGTGTTGTCGAAGATGCTTCTCTGCCAGACCATCGGACTGCCTGTGAACGAGCAGGTGACGCTGGCCGACGAGGCGTCCGAGAACGTGGCCGTTGTCACCCTGACGCCACAGCCCGACGTCGAGACCGCTGTCGGCAACCGTCCTGAGCTGCGCCTGTTGCAGGATGCCATCGACGTGAGCCGCGAGGCCACCCATCTGCTGAAGGCCGGCAACCTGCCGCAGGTGGCGCTGACGGGCGGCTATGCCGTCTCGAACCCCAACGTGCTGAACGGCTTCGAGAAGAAGTTCGCCGGCTTCTGGCACGTCGGACTTCTCATGCGCGTTCCTATATGGAATTGGGGCGACGTCAGATACAAGGTGCGGGCCTCGAAGGGTGCCACCACCATCGCCTCGCTGGAGTACGACGAGGCTCGCGAGAAGATTGAACTGCAGGTGAACCAGGTGACCTACAAGGTCGACGAGGCCAACAAGCGGCTGACGCTGGCGCAGTCGAGTGTCGCCCGTGCCGACGAGAACCTCCGCATAGCCAACCTCGGATTCCAGGAGGGTGTCATCACCCCCACCGCCGTCATGGAAGCGCAGACGGCGTGGCTGCAGGCGCAGTCGCAGAAAATCGATGCCGAGATAGAGGTCAAGCTCAGTCAGGTAGAACTGCAAAAAGCCCTCGGAACGCTGAGATAAGAGATAATAGATATCGCTTCGCGATAAAGCATTAAGCATTGAGCATTAAGCATTAAGCATTAAGCATTAAGCATTAAGCATTAAGAATTAAGAATTAAGCATTAAGCATTGAAGATATGTCCGCAAAAAGTCAACATAAGAACATCCTGATTGCTGTCGCCGGATTCGTGGCAGTCGTCATCATCGTTGCCGTCATCGGCATCCTCGCACTCGACCGTGATCCCGATATCATCCAGGGCCAGGTGGAGGTCAGCGAATATCGTGTATCGAGCAAGGTGCCCGGACGCATCCTCGAAATCCGTGTCAAGGAGGGCGACTTCGTCAAGGCTGGCGATACGCTGGCCATCATTGATGCCCCTGAGGTGCGTGCGAAGATGGAACAGGCACGGGGCGCCGAGGCAGCAGCATCGGCCGTCGAGCTGAAAGCCCAGAACGGGGCACGGCAGGAGCAGATACAGGGTGCCTACCAGGTGCTGCAGCAGGCCAAGGCCGGTCTCGACATTGCCGAGAAGTCTTACAACCGCGTGCAACGCCTCTACGACGAGGGTGTGATGAGTGCCCAGAAGCGCGACGAGGCCTTTGCCAACTACAAGGCCATGGAGGCCCAGATGAAGACTGCGCAGAGCCAGTACGACATGGCCGTCAACGGTGCCCGCCGCGAGGACAAGCTGGCTGCACAGGCACAGACGGCCCGTGCCCGTGGTGCCGTCCAGGAGGTCAGTAGCTACATCCACGAGACGGTGCAGACGGCCCAGAAGGACGGCGAGGTGAGCAACATCTATCCCGAGGTTGGCGAGCTCGTCGGCACGGGATCGCCCATCATGTCCATCTCCGTCATGGACGATCTCTGGGGCACGTTCAACATCCGCGAGGACCGTCTCGAGGGGCTGAAGGTGGGCTCCGAGTTCACCGCCTTCGTTCCCGCGTTCAACAAGGACATCAAGATGCGCGTCTACTACATCAAGGACCAGGGCTCCTATGCTGTCTGGAAGGCCACGAAAGCCAACGGCCAGTACGACCTGAAGACCTTCGAGGTGAAAGCTCGTCCCGTTGACAAGCTCGACGGTCTGCGCCCCGGCATGTCGCTGGTGATCAAGTAGAATTGAAAAATTGAAGAATTGAAAAATTGAAGTTTTTTGAAGAACGAGGATAGTTTTTCGAAGAGCATTAAGCATTGAGCATTAAGCATTTTGAAGTACCTGAGGCTGATATGGAACGTGGCGAAGCGTGAGTGCAAGATTCTCTACAAGAATCCCATCTACGGCTTCTGCATGGTGATCTTCCCGCTGGTGGCCCTGCTGTTCTTTACCTCGATGATGGACGAGGGACTGCCCGAGGATATGCCCGTGGGCATCGTCGACCTCGACAATACCTCGATGTCGCGTGCCCTCGTGCGCCGTCTCGATGCCTTCCAGAACTCCCGCGTCGTCGACAGCTACACGTCGGTAGCCGAGGCACGGCGCGCCATCCAGGAGAACCGCATATACGCCTTCCTCTACATTCCCAAGGGTACCACCGCCCAGCTGCTTGCCTCGCGGCGTCCCAAGGTGTCGTACTACTACTCGCTGACATCGCTCACCGGCGGCTCGCTGCTGATGAAGGACCTGAAGACCATCGCCACGCTCGGCTCGGCAGGGGTGGGGCAGGGCGTCCTCAGCGCTCGCGGTCTCACCGACAAGCAGATAGAGACATTCCTGCAACCCATACGCCTCGACGTGCACCAGATAGCCAATCCCTGGTCCAACTACAACATCTACCTCTCGGCCGTCTTCGTGCCGGGCATCATGATGCTCTTCATGTTCCTCATAGCAGCCTACTCGCTGGGTATGGAGCTGAAGTTCAACCGCGGCAAGGAGTGGATTGATGTGGCCGACGGCAACATCATCGTGGCCATCTTCGGCAAGTTCCTGCCGCAGGCGCTCGTCTTCCTGGCGCTCATCTTCGCCTACGAGTACTACATCTACGAGGTGTTGCAGTTCCCCAGGCTGGGTAGCGTCCTGATGGTCGTCCTGCTCGCCGTGCTCCAGGTGTTCGCCTCCATCGGCTTCGGCATCTTCGCCTTCGGACTGACCCCCTCGCTGCGAATGTCGATGAGCATCTGCTCGCTGTGGGCCATGCTCGGATTCTCACTGGCCGGCTCAGCCTTCCCCGTCATGGGCATGGACGAGCCCATCCAGGCGCTGTCGTGGCTCTTCCCCCTGCGCCACTACTATATGCTCTACCAGATCACCGTCTTCAACGGCTACCCGCTCATCGACGCCTGGTTCCACCTCGTGGGACTCGTCGCCTTCACGCTGCTGCCGTGGTTTGTGCTACGTAAGATTAAAAACGCGATGCTCACCTATGTCTACATTCCCTAAACTACAAGACATCGCCTACGTATGGCGAGAGGAGATGAAGCAGGTGTTCCGCGACGAGGGCGTGCTCATCTTCTTCATCATCGTGCCGTTGCTCTACCCGCTGCTCTACTCGTGGGTGTACAACAACGAGACCATCCGCGAGGTGCCCGTTGTCGTCATCGACCAGTCACACTCACACCTCTCCCGCCAGTTCATCCGGATGTGCGACGCCTCGCCCGACGTCCATGTGGCCTACTATGCTGAGGACATCGACGACGCACAGTCACTTGTCAGCCGACAGATTGTCAAGGGCATCTACCTCATACCCGAGGACTTCGACACGCGCATCAACCGCATGGAGCAGGCCACCGTCAGCGTCTACTGCGACATGGCCCTCATGCTCACCTACAAGGCGGTGTTCCAGACGGCGATGGCCGTCAGCCAGCAGATGGGCGCCCAGCTGCAGGCACGCCTCTCGGGCAGCATCACCACCCGCGATGAGCTCATCGCCACACAGCCCCTCGACTACGAGGACGTCCCCATCTTCAACCCCACGGGCGGCTACGGCACGTCCATCCTGCCCGCCGTGCTCATCCTCATCCTCCAGCAGACGCTTGTCCTCGGCATCGGACTGGCTGCGGGTACCGTCCGCGAGCGCAACCGCTACGGCGACCTCGTGCCCATCCACAAGTGCTACAGCAGCGTGTCGCGCATCGTCATCGGCAAGTCGCTATGCTACCTCATGGTCTACGCCGTCGTCGCCGCATGGCTCACCCTCGCCGTACCCCATCTGTTCCACTTCCTACAGCTCGCCTCGCCCGGCGCCCTGCTGCTTTTGATGATTCCCTACCTCCTGGCGTGCGTCTTCTTCGGCATGGCGGTATCGTGTCTCGTGCGCTACCGCGAGAACGTCATGCTGCTCATGGTGTTCGTATCGCTGCCCTTGCTCTTCATGACCGGCATCTCCTGGCCGCAGTCCAACATCCCCGCCGCCTGGCAGGGCGTCTCCTGGCTCTTCCCCAGCACCTTTGGCGCACGCGCCTATATCCGGCTGAACAGCATGGGGGCCACCGTCAGCGACGTGCTGCCCGAGCTCCGGTACCTCTGGATACAGGCCGCCGCCTACTTCGGCCTCACCTGCCTGGTCTACGGCCATCAGCTCCGGCAGTCCTACCGCCACGTCCACGAACGTCTCGACCAGCTCTGCAAGAAGCGCGAGGTGCGCCACCAACTTGCCGCCCGCAAGCAGTCTCTTTGTTAAAAAAAGAAAAAACGAAGTGGTGTTCGGGATATTTTGCCTATCTTTGCAAAAATAACTGAAAACCTTATGAAACAATCACTTCTTGACACTATGAAGAAATATATCCTGATGACTGTTGTCGTCGCCGTGGCTCTGATGCTCGGTGGTTGCAAGCGCAACTACCAGGTGAACTATTCGCACGTGCCTGTCGACACGCTCCAGCATAACGACCTCGACACCGTGGTGGACATCTACGAGGAACCGCTCTACGACGTCCCCGACGCTCCCGGCGAGATCACCGTCGGCGAAATCATGAGCAAGGATACCCGTCAGGCTGGCCGCGACGCCGAGAAACTGTTCAGCGGCGAACCAATGGACGATTAGACGCAAGAAAGTGTGTCAACATACAAGATTTATATAACAACCACGAATTTCACGAATTAAACGAAGGTCTATCCTCAAATTATCAATTAATTCGTTTAATTCGTGAAATTCGTGGTTTAAGTGACTTGAGTTACTAATTACTTGATCATGTCAATCGAGCGCTTCAGGAAGCGGTCGAGGGCTTCGCCCTTCAGCAGACCGTTCTGGAGCAGCGCCAGGTCGATGAGCTGGTGCACGAGGTCGCTCTTCGAGGCGTAGTCGCTCAGCAGCTGCTGCTTCTTCGACTTCTGCTCGTCGATGGCCTTCTGCGTGGCCTCCTTGTCGTCCTTCTGCTCCTGCGTCACCTCCTCGGGCTTCTTGCCCTCAGTCTGCTGGTTCAGCGCGGCCAGACGGGCGTTCAGGCCCTTCAGCTCGCTCTCTATGGGCTGCAGGTCGGCGGTCAGCTCGTTGTTAACGCCCGACAGCACCTCCTTCACCAGACGGTGGTCGCTGTTCAGCACGAGGTTGAAGGCGTCGGGCATCTGACCGTAGAAGTTCATGCCCTGCTGGTAGCGGCTCATCTCCTTCATACGGCGCATCCACTCGTTCTGCGTGATGACCACCGGTGCCTGGTCCTCGCCAAGGGCGCTCACCTGGACCATGTATTCCGTCTTCTCGGTCTTCGGCATCTGCGACGTGAAGACGGCTGACAAATTGTCACGTTCATCGTCTGCCAGCGTGCTCTCAGGGGCGTCGGCTTTCTGGATGAGACGGTCTATGGTGTCGCCGTCGACGCGCACGAAGCGGCTCTTCTCGAACTTCTGCTCAAGCGTCTGCAGCGTGGGAACGTCCAGCTGGCCGTCGAGCAGCAGCACACTGTAGCCCTTGTCCTGGGCGGCCTTGATGTAGGAGTACTGCTCCTCCTTGTCCGTGGTGTACAGGTACACCAGCTGGTCGTCCTTGTCCTTCTGCGACGCCTCGATGAGCGTCTTGTACTCGTCGAAGGTGAAGTACTTCCCCTCCGTGTCCTTCAGCAGGGCGAAGTCCTTCGCGCGGTCGTAGAAGCCCTCCTCGGTCAGTATGCCGTAGTTGATGAACAGCTTCAGCGAGTCCCACTTCTCCTCGTACTGCTTGCGGTCCTCGTTGAACAGCGCCTTCAGGCGGTCGCTCACCTTCTTTGTGATATAGGTAGATATCTTCTTCACCTCGCGGTCGCTCTGCAGGTAGCTGCGGCTGACGTTCAGCGGGATGTCAGGCGAGTCGATGACGCCGTGGAGCAGCGTCAGGAACTCCGGGACGATGCCCTCCACCTGGTCCGTGACGAACACCTGGTTGCAGTACAGCTGGATCTTGTTCTTCTGCAGCTCGATGGCGTTCTTCACGCGGGGGAAGTAGAGGATGCCCGTGAGGTTGAACGGGTAGTCCACGTTCAGGTGAATCCAGAACAGCGGCTCGTCGCTCATCGGGTACAGCGTGCGGTAGAACGACAGGTAGTCCTCGTCCTTCAGCGTCGACGGCTGCTTCGTCCACAGCGGCTCCACGTTGTTGATGATGTTGTCCTCGGCCGTGTCAACCATCTTCTTCTCCTCGCTCGACCACTCCTGCTTCTTGCCGAAGGCCACGGGCACGGCCAGGAACTTGCAGTACTTGTTCAGAAGCTGCTCGATGCGGCCTTTCTCCAGGAACTCCTTGCAGTCGTCATCGATGTAGAGGATGATGTCCGAGCCACGGTCCTCGCGCTCAGCGTCGTCAATCTCGTAGGCTGGCGAGCCGTCGCACGTCCACCTCACGGCCTGGGCGCCGTCGCGGTACGACTTCGTGACAATCTCCACCTTCTTCGACACCATGAACGACGAGTAGAAACCCAGTCCGAAGTGGCCGATGATGGCGTTCGCGCTGTCCTTGTACTTCTCCAGGAAGTCCGTGACGCCCGAGAAGGCAATCTGGTTGATGTACTTGTCGATCTCCTCGGCCGTCATGCCGATGCCGCGGTCGCTGATGGTGATCGTACCCTTCTCGGCATCCACGCTGACGCGTACCGTGAGGTCGCCCAGCTCGCCCTTGAACTCGCCCTGCTGCTGCAGCGTCTTCAGCTTCTGCGTGGCGTCGACGGCGTTGCTCACCATCTCGCGCAGGAAAATCTCATGGTCTGAGTAGAGAAACTTTTTGATGACGGGGAAGATGTTCTCGGTCGTAACCCCGATGTTACCTTTTTGCATATACCTTATTTATTTTTATTTGAACTTTCCGAATTTAATGAAGTTACCGAACTAATGCAAAAAGTGTGCCAAACCACATCCTTCAGAAAAAGTCGACTCATTATCGAAATCTTTTTACGCTCAGGGGGACAGCCCCCTGAGCGAATGTCATTCTCGCCTGGCGACATACCAGCCGCGTTGTCCGCCGACGGCACCGTGGGCGAAGTGCTGCGCCTTCAGGGCCAAGAGCAGCTGCCGCATGTTCGGACGGTCGTTGCCGCGGGCATACTGCACCAGGTCGGCCAGGATGTCGACGGCGCGCATGAAGTGCTCCTTCTGGCGCGGCGCGGGCTCGTAGTGAGCCTCGAGCAGCAGTTCGGCGGTGGTGGCTGTCAGGAAGCGCTCGTTGTAGTCGGCCATCAGCTGCTCCTCCTCAGCGCTCATCCAGTAGGCCTCGCCGTGCTCCAGCTCGTGGAGCGCCTGGGCGTAGAGCTGCTGGTAGTCCAGCGGCGTGGCGGTGTCGATGGTGCCGCTCACCTCGCAGCACAGGTAGCGTCGCGAGCCCGTGCGGTCGGTCAGCGGCTGCATTTCGTTGGTGGTGGCGATGAACGAGGCCATGCGCTGCAACAGCAGGTACTGGTCCGAACGCATACGGCGCACCTGTACGTCGCGCTCGGTGAGTAGGCGCTTGATCTTGGCCTGCTCGCGGTCGCTCTTGGCGTTGTACTCGTCGATGTTCACCAGCGCCATGCGGCTCAGCATACGCTCCACCTGCTCGGCGCTGTCCAGCTTGATGTCGTCAATATAGTATTCGCGTAGCGAGCGCGGGACGATGAGCTTGCAGAACGTGGACTTACGGCAGCCCTGCGCACCGATGAGCATCGGCACGACGGCGTTGCCGTAGTCGGCGCTGCAGCCCGTCCACTGCGCCACCATGCCCAGGAACCAGCGGTGGAACAGCCGGCGCCAGTGGGGGTGCGACGAGGGCACGCGGTCGGCCAGCTTGCCGATGTAGTCCGTCTGCCCGTCCCATGCGCCGCAGCCGGCAAGGAATTCGTGCAGCGGGTTGTAGTCGGCCGTCAGCGACGACTGCGCGTACTGCTTGATGTCGATGGGCCACGCCGCACCGCAGTCGAGCATCTGCTCCTGGCCCAGGCGGTTGATGTCGCGCTCAGTGAGCGTCTGCCACGGCTGGGGGCCGATGGCACGCGGACGGAACTCCTCGCTCTGCTTCAGGACGTTGAAGCGCAGCTCGTAGCGGCGCTCGAAGAAGTCGCGCACCTTACGGGCGATGCGCTCCTTCGACGACATGGCCGACCAGGGGCGCCCCGAGGTGTTGCGGCGGTAGGCGATGCGGAAGATGCGGCGCACACCCTCCATACCGAGGTTCCAGCGCTGGTAGGCTCCCGTGCGGCGCACGCACGCCTCCTCAGGGAGCCCCGCCTTCCGGCACAGCTCCGCCAGGTGCGTTACCAGCTGCTCGCCGAAGAGCGCATCGTCCTCCGTCACGCTCACCTCGTCCCACGCCCGGTCAAGGCAGGCGTAGTACTCCTCGCGCTCGCGCTTCAGCGTGTCCGGGCTCATCGTCTCCGGCTCGTTCACCACCCATCCGTCGCTGTCGGTCCGCGCGTTGGGGTACGCACGGCGCAGCGCCTCTACCGTTGTGTTCACATTCTTCTTTTCCATACTCAATATCTTAATTTCTTAATTTCTCAATCCCTCAATCTCTCAATCCCTCAATTTTTCAATTTTTCAATTTTTCAATCTTTCAATTTTTCAATCTTTCAATCGCCCGCAAAGATACGACGTTTCCGGAGAACCGGCAAGGAAACAGCCCAACCCGCTCAAATCCTAAGTTTACAACCACTTGATAACAAGCACCTTACAGCCCCAGTTTCGCTTTTACTCCTGACCACGCCTGTCTCACCACTTTTGGCACTGGCCACGATAGTCGAGTATATTATATAGGAAAACCAAAAACCACCCGCACCCGCCACACCCGCCGCACCTAAATCTTTTACTGGGTCGGCCTATGGCCTCAAAATTATAAGAAAATTGAATAAAAAAATTATAACCCTGCTTTATAGCCGTCCCTTATCAAGGGACTCAAAATATAATTTTGAAACAAATTTTTTTATAATTTTGAGCGAAGCGACCATATTAGGAGAGACTGAGTAGATTACCATAATTCTAAATTCAATTTAGGTGCGGTGGGTGCGCCGGGTGCGGGTACTTTTCCGCTTTCCCTATATGATGATCATTTTCTGGAAAAAGCTGACCTTTACAATCCTAAAGCTGACCTTTACTGACGAGAAGGTAAGTCTTTTTCTGGAAAAGGTGACCTTTAGCCGTGAGAAGATGACCTTTAGAACTCTAAAGGTGACCTTTAGCGCCGAAAAGGTGGTCTTTAGAAACGAAAAGGTGGTCTTTAGAAACGAAGAGAGTTTTTTAGAGACAAATGGATTGTGTGATTTAAGAAACGAATTTGAATAATTAAAACGAATTTTACCCACGAATTTTTCTTAATTATATTTTCATCATCGCAGAATATAATAATTAGTATAATTCGTGGACCAAATTAGGATCAATTAGGATAATTCGTTTCTAAGAAAACCCCACCCATTCGTTTCCTTGAGGTTGAAAATGCGTTAATGGAGGTTGAATATCCGTTAATAGGACTGATAAAATTGTCCGATATATATGATAAAATTGTCCGAGCTATTGCAAATACCATTTTTTTCCCCTATCTTTGCCATCAAATTACGAACTAAATAAAGGACTATAAGCTTATGGAAACATCAATTATCATTCTACTCTCCGTCGCCGTCGTGGTGCTCATGGTGCTCGTGGTGGTACTTGTGCGGCGCTCCATCATTCAGGGTGATGAAATCAAGACGAAGGACAGCACCATCGTGCGCGAGGTGTGCCGCAACCTGGAGCTGCGCCAGCGTGCGGAGTGTTAAAAATGTGAGAATATGGGTAAAGACGGCGTGCAGCGAGGACGTGGTCTACGAGGGGACAAGCAACGTCTCCCGTGAGGCCAATGCCTTGCTGCAGGTGACGACGCGCGGCGCGAGCGATCTCTAACTTACTGAGACAACGTCCGGAGCAGCGAGTGCCAACATGCTCGCATGATTGGCCGAGTCGCGACGGACGAAGATGAAATCAAACGGATATTTTCCTCCAAAGACTTGGAGGATTGGGGAAATAGTTGTATATTTGCAGCCAGAAACAAATAAACAACGAGGATTATGGAAGCAAAGAAGATAGAATTCACCAAGCCTGTTGGTTCTCTCAGAGAGTCTGTGCGTCGGCAACTCGCCTATCAGCGAGAGAAGCGTGAGCGCATTGCCCGCGAAGAAGAATACTGGCAGCAGGAAGCAGAACGCGCCAAGGCTGATCCTTTCTACCAGATTGGTTCCTATGACAGCATGACCGCTTGCGAACCTGCTCCCATCCGAGAACCGGAGTTCAGGCCTGGTAGTTTTGCTAAAGCCATTCGCGCCTATCGGAAATACCGCGAGGAGAAACTGAAAGCAGTTGAAACTAATCTGGCTAACCAAGCATGAAAGCACTTGAGCTGAACATCCTTAACCGACTCGCCCCGTACGAAGTGGAGCTGAGAGACGGAGAGTATTACTTCCATACCGATTTCGACATCGTGTATTCTGCCGAGTTCAAGTACGAGCCAGCCTTTGGAGGCACGCCCGCCTATTGGTTCGACTTAACGAACCGCAGCGGCAAGGCCTCGCCCAGCGACCCGAAGGTGCGCGAGACGGTGATACGCATCATCGTAGAGTTCTTCCGAGCCAACCCCGACATCATGCTCTATATGTGCGATAGCGCCAACGACCAGCAGGCTCAGCGCAACCGTCTGTTCCTACGTTGGTTTATGGGAGCCGAGCAGAGCAAGCTGTTTTACATCAAGACTGAAATGGTGATAGACGAGGGCGTGGAGAATTTCATAGCCATCATCGTGCCGCGCAGCCATCCCTATCTGGAGGACATCATAGAGCGTTTCGATGCCGAAATCGCTATGTTCCGCGCTAACAAGCCGTAGGCAACACTTCCCCCAAACAAAATCGCGAGCGTGAGCGATTTCGAGCAAAGCTCAAATATCCGCCAAGACATCATTACGATGGGTGGATGGCGCATAAATGTTGTCTTCTGTTGTCCCTGTTGTCTTTAACACAACTATAGGCTTTGTTTTTCTAATTCAACAGGGACAACAGAAGACAACATTTATATTTCGCCTACGACAGCAACCGCTGTCTACGGAGTCCGTGAGTGATTCAAGGCGTAGCAAAATCCAACCATAAATCTCCAACAAATCAGAACGTAAATGCCGCCTCCAACCCCGCCGCCTGTTTTTTCGGCTTTTAACGTTATTTAAGAAGAAGACGAGCCGATTTTGCAGAATAATTTGTATTTTTGTAACCGAAAACCTAATAATCAATCAGCAGCTATCACTAACTGTTGCCACAACCGCGATTAAACGAAGATCTTTAGAGCTAACAGAGTCATTAAAAACTATTTTTTATTAACATAAACTGTAAAAACGTATGAAAAGAACAAGATTACTACTTCTGCTCGCGCTGCTGATGACGGCAGTAACGGGCGTGTGGGCGCAATCAGCTACCCACGAATATGTAGACCTTGGCCTGCCCAGCGGCACGCTGTGGGCTACTTGTAACATGGGAGCCGACTCACCCGAACAGTACGGTGACCGCTACGCCTGGGGCGAGACGGAAACCAAGTCCTACTACGAATGGAGCAACTACTTGCTGAACGTTGGTTCTGGCACCCATAACATCCTTAAGTACTGCTCTGACGACAAATGGGGCTACGACGGCTTCACCGACGGACTGACACGTCTGCTCCCCGAGGATGACGCAGCCACCGTCAACTGGGGCGAAGAGTGGCGTATGCCGACACAGGATGACTTCCGTGAGCTGGTAGCTAACACCACTCAGGAGAGTACCACCATAGGAAGTGTTAAAGGCATGAAATTCATCTCAAAGACCGATCCCAACGTCTACATCTTCTTGCCCTACAATGGACAATATGAAGGAGATCTGTTTGATGTGAACAAAATGGGACACTACTGGTCGAGCGACGGTACGCACAATGGTGGCTATCAGTTCAGGATACAGGATACCAACTGGACTGACACTGAGACAGGTGCAGGCCGTGCTGCCGGTATGTGCATCCGCCCCGTCACGTTCGCTCTCCCGCAGGACGCCGCTGGCAACTACCTTGTGGGGAATGTCACACAGTGGAAGCTGTTTGCCAAACTGGTTGCTGAGACCACCGATCCCGTCAACGGGAAGATGACGGCGGACATTGACCTGGGTGACGACCAGACGATGATCGGCAGCGAGGAGCATCCCTTTACGGGCGTGTTCAACGGTAAGGGACACACGCTGACCGTGGCCTACGATTTCACGGAAGACTGGGTAGCCCCCTTCCGCGTGATTAGCGGTGCCACCATTAAGAACCTCCATGTCGCTGGAACGGTCAACAACACGCAGCAGCACGCCGCCGGTATTGTCGGTAACGTAACTTCCGGTACGAACTACATCACGAACTGTATCAGTTCCGTTGACATCACTGGTAACAACACAACGGCAGAATCATCGGAATATACTGACTGGAACGGCGGTATTGCCGGTTTAGTCATAAATAACGGGACCTCCTTGTATATCAACGACTGTATGTTTAACGGCAGCATCACGAGTACCAGCAGCGGAGAGTCCATGTGTGCCAATATGGTTGGCCTATTGGTTGGCGGCGGAAAGGCACATATCACCAACTGTCTCTCGACGGCTACCTTCACGGGCGTCTACCAGGTGAACTCCATGTACCATTATATAAAAGGTAGCGGCACGACGACCAACAGCTACGTCCTTCAGGGCGGCACAACCACCGACCACGGCACGGCAGGAACGGTTACCAATGCAGAAGCACTTTCCGATGGCACCATTGCCGAGGCTCTTCAGGCTGGTCGTTCCGAGATAACATGGATTCAGGACGCAACGCTGGGTACGCCGATGCTGGCTACTTTTGCTGACGGGGTATACAAGCCCACCGTTAACCTTACCTTCGATCCCGCTCCCGTCGTGAACATGACGGTGACCACCAAGGAGGGCGAAGCCGAGCCCGTTGAGGCTACCGCCGAACAGTTGGAGGCTGGTAAGATTGAGCAACTGGAGCCCGGCACCGAGGTGAAGCTCAAGGCCAAGAAGGGCTACAAGTTCATCAAGGTAACGGCAAAGGAGGAAAAATAAACTCCCCTCGCGTGAAAGATTATATAAACACGAATTACCACGA